>JAANMX010001650.1_pt1 | contig 24702 bp, 17 predicted proteins | sample 7279681 | NCBI WGS metagenome assembly JAANMX01 (sample SAMN14094542, study PRJNA606508) | bioreactor metagenome | isolation source: A lab-scale SPAN reactor treating ammonium-rich wastewater day 351 | place: Ireland: Galway | collected 2018-01-01
TGTACTCGGTGGTGGCCGAGTAGGGAATGTTCACCCCTTCCTGGCGCGCCGTCGCGATCAGCGTCTCGATCAGGTAGTGGGCGCGCGCGGGGCCTTCGTGTTCGACGACGGCGGCGAGCGACTCCAGCCATTCCTTCGTCTCCTGCGGGTCCGTGTCGGTGTGCGGGAGAACGTTGCTGTTTCCGGTCATGGTTTGTCTCCTCATGACTTTCGGTTGGCGATCTCTGCCCGGTAGGGCAGAACGGTGTTTGTTACGGGCACGACCATGCCGAATGCCGCACGGCCAGCGTTTCGAACTATAAAACGTCTTTTCGCAATGCGCAATATCTTTTCGTGAGGCGGTTTATCAGCTTCTCCGTATCGAACGCTCAGGGCGGTGAGGTATGGGAATGGGTCGCCTCGCGCGCGAAGACGACTTCGCCGTGGCGGATCTCGCCGAGGTGGATCTGCTGCGCCGAGTGCAGGGTCTCGTGATTGGCGGTGGAGAAGGGACGGTGGTAGGTCATGACCACACCTTCGACGGCGGCCTCGAGGTTTTCGAGTGCGACGCGGATGCGGGCGCCCTCGAGACTGCCGGCCTGGCGGATCGCGGCTGCCAGCAGAAGCATGGAGTCGTACCCCTGCGCGGCAGCGGGCGGGACGGGTATGCGTGGGGTTCCGGTCGCGTCGCGCCAGGCCTGCAGGAACGCGGCCTGCTTGGCCGTGCGCGGCATCTGGATGAAGGTCTGCGGCATGCGTGCGCCTTCGGCGTTGCGCCCGGCAATCTCGATGAAGTTCGACATCGCCAGCGTCCAGCTGCCGATGATCTGTACCTGCCAGCCCATGCGCGCCATGCCGTTGGCGATGTGCGCCAGCTCGGGGCCGATGCCGTAGGTCAGCACGGCCTGCGCACCGGCCGCGCGCGCCCGTTCCAGCTGGGCGCGCATGTCGGTCTGGCGGAGCTGGAAGCGCTCGATCGCGACCGGCTCGATGCCTTGCTGTCGCAGTGCGGCCGCGAGGTCGGCGCTGCCGAGGACGCCGTAGTTGGTGGCGTCGTGCAGGATGGCCAGGCGATTGAGGCCACGCCGCGTCACGGCCTCGTCGACGATCACTTCGGCCTGCAGGGTGTCGTTGGCCGAAACGCGAAAGACGTAGTTTTCGGCGAACTCGGGCGGCTGGAACTGGCGCGTGATCAGCGTGCCGGTGGCAACCGAGGTGATCACCGGGATGCGGGCGGTCTGGTAGTGGCGCTGGCTGGCCAGCGCGACCCCGGTGTTGACGATGCCCAGCCCTGCCACCACCCGCTCGCGGTTGACGAAGTCGCGCACGATCTGCGCGCCGAGCTCGTTGCTGGCTTGGTCATCGCGCTCGACAAGTTCGACCCGATGCCCGAGCAGGCCGCCGCTGGCGTTGATCTCGGCCGCGGCAATGCGGATGCCCTCGCGCATCGACAGCCCCATCGGCGCCGAAGGACCCGAGAACGGGCCGGAGACGCCGATCTTCACCGGCGCGCGCTCGCCAAAGCTGTTGGGTGCCCGCAAGGTCGCCGTCCCGGTCGCCTGTGCCGATGCGGGGAGTGCCAGCGCGAGCGGCAAGGTAACCAGCAGCGGAAGAATGGCGCGCCGAATCAGCGCGATCAGCGAGCTCATCTCCGCACTCTAGGCAGCGGACCGCGCGCCAAGTATTGGCGGAAACCCGGACAGTTTCTATGTCGCAATGCATCAATCTTGATGACGTTGGAATGAATGGGATTAGGGTTAGACCGGATGACGGGCGCCGGGGCGATCGTCAAGAATCGACGACCTTTCCTCGCGCCACGTCGCGCCTTCCCCCATGCAACAGTTGAAAGCCGTTCAGGGCCGGTCGCAGCGCTGGTACTGGGCGGTGCCCTACGCCGCCGTGGTGCTCTTTGCGCTGACGATGCTCGCCCTGGTCTGGCTGCTGCAGGCGCGTGAGGCGGGCGTGGAGCGCGATGCGCTGGCACGCGATCTGCAATGGACCGAACAGTCGATGCGGCGCGCCATGCTGGGAACGGAAGAGTTCCTCGCGCAGATGGCGCGCGACCTGTCGGCCGGAACGCTCGACCACGACGACTTCCAGTTGCGCGCCAACGAGCATCTCGGCGCCAACGTAGCGCTGACCAACATCGCCTGGGTGGGGCGCGACCAGATCATCCGGTGGACGGCGCCCTTCGACACCCAGGACTGGCTGGCGGGCGAGGCTCTGCTCGACGTCCAGGTCAAGGCCTTCCAGCAGAGCGCGCTGTCCTCGACGCTCACCTACGGGCGGCCGTACGCGCGGCCGCGCGCGCCCGCCGTGTTCGAGCTCCTGGCGCCGGTCCAGCAGCGGGGCGAGTTCCTCGGCGTGCTGGTCGCGGTGTATTCCGTGGAGCGCATGATCAGCCGCCTGGTGCCGGACTGGTTCGCGGAAAAGTACCGCCTTGCGATCCTCGAATCCGGCGGTCGCGTGCTTGCGCTCAGTTCCGCCCTGCCCGTGGGAGACGAGTACCTCTCGCAGACGCTGGTGCTGACGCCGCCCGGAAACGGCATGGCGCTGCAGGCGATGGCCTTCAGACCCGGGGGGAGCGTGGCTCCGGCGCTGCCGACCATCGTGATCCTCGGCCTGTCGCTGATCGTGATGTGGAGCCTGTGGACGCTGCGGCGCCATGTGCTGCGACGGGTGCAGGTGGAGAAGGAGCGCGACCGCCTGTTCAATCTCTCCCTCGACATCCTGTGCGTGGTTGACCTCGACGGCCGGTTCCGGCGTTGCAATCCGGCATTCGAGCGCGTCCTCGGGTATGACCCGGGACCGCTTCCCGGTCAGCAGCTGATCGATTTCGTTCATCCCGAGGACGTCGCTGCCACGCTCGAGATGCTGCGTCGCCTGGCCGCCGGCGAACCGGTGAGCTTCGAGAACCGCTGCCGCTGCGCGGACGGCAGCTACAAGTGGCTGATGTGGAGCATCAACCCGGTGCGCGAGGAGCGGCTCGTCTATGCCGTGGCGCACGACATCACCGGCCGCAAGGCGACCGAGGATGCACTGCGCGCCGAGTCGGCGTTCCGCAAGGCGATGGAGGATTCGGTCATCACCGGCCTGCGTGCGATCGACCTCAGCGGGCGGATCATCTACGTGAATACCGCCTTCTGCCGCATGATCGGCTTCGACGAGAACGAATTGCTTGGCGCGGCGCCGCCGTTCCCCTACTGGCCGCCCGAACAGCGCGAGGTGTGCGAGCGCAACCTGGCGATGACGCTGGCCGGGCAGGCGCCGCGCAGCGGTTTCGAGATGCGCATCCAGCGCAAGAACGGTGAGCGCTTCGACGCGCGCTTCTACCTGTCGCCGCTGATCGACCTCACCGGGCGGCAGACCGGCTGGATGGCCTCGATCACCGACATCACCGAGCCCAAGCGTGTGCGCGCCGCGCTCGAATCCGCGCACGAGCGCTTCGAGGCCGTGCTCGACGGGCTCGATGCCGCGGTGTTCGTGGCCGATGCGCGCACCGACGAGATCCTGTTCGCCAACCTCGCGTTCAAGCGCATCCATGGCTTCGATGCGGTCGGGCGCACCGTGCGCGGGGTCGCGGTGCCGCAGCCCGAGCGTGGCGACTACCGCATCGACCCGCGCAACCTGTCGCCCGCCGACGTGCCGCGCGAACTCTTCGACGGCGAGCTGCAGCATCCCTTGTCGGGGCGCTGGTATCACGTGCGCGAGCAGGCCACGCGCTGGGTGGATGGTCGCGTGGTGCGCATGGGCATCGCCACCGACATCACCGACCGCAAGCAGACCGCCGAAGTCGCGCGCCAGCAGGAAGAACGCCTGCAGCGCACCTCGCGCCTCATCACCATGGGCGAAATGGCGTCCACGCTGGCGCACGAACTCAACCAGCCGCTGGCTGCGATCGCCAACTACTGCGCTGGCTCGGTGACACGGCTGCAGGCGGGCAACGCGAAGACCGAGGACGTGCTCGGCGCGATGCAGAAGGCGAGCTTCCAGGCCGAGCGCGCCGGCAAGATCATCCGCCGCGTGCGCGAGTTCGTGAAGAAGAGCGAGCCGCGGCGCAGCGCGGTGAAGATCACCGAGGTGCTGGAGGATGCGATCGGCTTTGCCGACATCGACGCGCGCCGTACCGGCATGCGCATCCACACCGAGATCGAATCCGAACTGCCGCCGGTGTACGCCGACCGCATCATGATCGAGCAGGTGCTGCTCAACCTGATCCGCAACGGGCTCGACGCGATGAACGACACCCTGCCCGAACAGCGCGTGCTCACCGTGCGCGTGCATCGATTCGGCGATGCCGCGGTGGAGGTGGCGGTGATCGACCGCGGCCACGGCATCAGCGAGGAGGGCAGGCGGCAGTTGTTCACCCCCTTCTACACCACCAAGGCCGAGGGCATGGGCATGGGCCTGAACATCTGCCGCTCGATCGTGGAGTTCCACAATGGCAGATTGCTTGTCGACGCGAACCCCGAAGGCGGTACCATCTTCTCGTTTACCCTGCCGACGGAGACAGCCAGTGAGCGCAACGCCCGCAGCCCCTGACCAGATTGTTCACATCGTCGACGACGACGAAGCCCTGCGCGATTCGCTCGCCTGGATGCTGGAGGCCAATGGCTACGCGGTTGCCGCCCACGACTCCGGCGAGGCCTTCCTCGCCGCGTGCAAGCCGGGCATGACCGGGTGCATCGTGCTCGACGTACGCATGCCGGGCATGAGCGGGCTGGAACTGTTCGAGGAACTCGGCCGCCGGCGCTGCAGCCTGCCGGTGGTCTTCATCACCGGTCACGGCGACGTGCCGATGGCGGTGTCGGCGCTCAAGAAGGGCGCGGTGGACTTCATCGAGAAGCCCTTCGGCGAGCGCGACATGCTGCGCCTGGTCGAACAGTGCCTGCAGCTCGAACGCGATACCCGCGACAAACGCCGGCTCGAAGCCGACACCGCGCGTCGCATGGAGCAGCTCACCCAGCGCGAGCGTGAAGTCCTCGACCTCATCATCGTCGGCAAGCTCAACAAGCAGATCGCCGACGTGCTCGGCATCAGCATCAAGACGGTGGAGGTGCATCGTGCGCGCGTGATGGAAAAGATGGGCGCGCACTCGCTGGCCGAGCTCGTGCAGCACGTCGTCTCGCTCGAGCCCGGTGCCGTCGCGCGCTGATCCGGCGCGCTCGCGCCCGCGAACGATGCAGTCTTCAGCATGACCGGAATCAACGCCCTTTTCCTGCTCACCGGCCTGCTGCTGTTCATAAGCGTGCTGGCCAGCACCATCTCGGCCCGGCTCGGCCTGCCGCTGCTGCTGCTCTTTCTGGGCGTCGGCATGCTGGCCGGCGAGGACGGGCCGGGCGGAATCGTGTTCGAGGATTTCTTCATCGCCTCGCTGATCGCGCAGGCCGCGCTGTCGGTGATCCTGCTCGATGGCGGCCTGCGCACCCGGGTCACCAGCTTCCGCGTGGCCTTGAAGCCGGCGGCGGTGCTGGCGAGCTGGGGCGTGATCGGCACCGCGGGGCTGCTCGGGCTGTTCGCGACCTGGCTCCTCGACGTCGACTGGCGGCTGGGCATGCTGCTCGCGGCCATCGTCGGCTCGACCGATGCGGCGGCGGTGTTCGCCCTGCTGCGCAACAGCGGCGTGCGCCTGAACGAGCGCGTGCAGGCCACGCTCGAGATCGAATCCGGCGCCAACGATCCGATGGCGATCCTGCTGGTGACGGCGCTGGTCGGCATGCTGCTCGAGCCGGAGACGGCCACCTTTGGCAGCTTCGTCTGGATGCTGGTCAGCCAGCTCGGCCTGGGCGCGGTGATGGGCCTGGCGGGGGGCTGGGTGCTGTCGCGGCTGATGGCGCGGCTGACGCTGCCCGACGGCTTGTACGCGCTGCTGATCCTGTCCGGCGGCACGCTGGTGTTCGCCGCCACCAACCTGATGAACGGCAGCGGTTTCCTGGCCGTTTACCTGGCCGGCGTTGTCGTCGGCAACCGGCGCAGCCATGCCACCGAGCATGTGCTGCGAGTGATGGACGGCCTCGCCTGGCTGGCACAGGCCGGCATGTTCGTGGTGCTGGGTCTGCTGGTGACGCCGTCGCACCTGTTCGAGCACGGTTTCGAGGCCCTGGCCATGGCGGTGTTCCTGATGCTGGTCGCGCGTCCGCTCGCCGTGCTGATCGGTCTGGCGCCGTTCCGCTACAAGCGCAACGAACTCGCCTACGTGAGCTGGGTCGGCCTGCGTGGCGCGGTGCCGGTCGTGCTGGCGATCGTGCCGGTGGTGATGGGCGTGCCCGATTCGCAGTTGCTGTTCAACGTCGCCTTCGCCGTCGTGCTGCTGTCGCTGCTCGTACAGGGGGCGACGGTGCCGGTGGCGGCGCGCTGGCTGAAGGTGGAGGTGCCGCCTCGCGACGAGCCGCGCGACAAGCGCGAAGTGTGGGTCGGCGACGAGGCTGCCGTTGATCTGCTCGAATATCGGGTCGTTGCCGGATCGCGCGCCGAGGGCCGCCACCCCGACGAGGTGGCGGCGGACTTTCCCGGGATCGATGTGCGTTGCGTGGCGCTCGTGCGCGACGGGCATCTGCACCGGCTCAGGGTCGATTCGCGCATGGTTCCCGGGGATTCGGTGTGGTTCGTCGCGCCTGACGAGATCGCCGACCGGATCGCGCGGATCTTCGGCGGCACCGGGGGTGAGCTGATTGCCAACGCGCGCTTCTTCGGCGAGTTCGTGGTCGATCCCGAGTGTCGCGCGGGCGACCTTGCCGACGCCTACGGACTGCGCATCGGCGAGCATGAACGGCGCCTGTCGGTGGGCGCCCTGCTGCTTGCCCGCCTTGGTCGGGCGGCGGTGGTGGGCGATCGCGTGCAGGTCGGCGCCTTCGTGCTCACGGTGCGCGAGATGAGCGCCAAGGGCGTCATCACGGCCGTGGGCCTCAAGTGTCCGCCGCGCGGTTGATCCAGACTCGGGCGCTTGCAGCGCGACGGGGCGGGCGTGGTGGCGGGGCGGCCGTTCCGGCACCGCGGGCGCTCGGTTGCACTGCACAAGATCACTGCCGCCGGGCGCGTCGGCATGCTGTAAAATCCCGCTTTTTTTCGGGGCTCTTCCGATGACCGCTCGCATCATCGACGGCAACGCGCTCTCTGCGCGCGTGCGCGGCGAAATCGCTGAGCGCGCCGCAGCACTGACGGCGCGCGGTGTGCAACCCTGCCTGGCGGTCATCCTGGTCGGCGCCGATCCGGCTTCCGCCGTCTATGTGCGCAACAAGGTGGCGGGCTGCGAAAAGGCGGGCATCCGCTCGCTGCGCTTCGACTACCCCGAGAACGCCACCCAGGAAGAGGTGATGGCCAAGCTCGCCGAGCTCAACGCCGATCCGTCCGTGCACGGCATCCTGGTGCAGTTGCCGCTGCCCAAGCACCTGGATGAGACTGCGGTGCTCGAGGCCATCGACATCAACAAGGATGTCGACGGCTTCCACGCCGAGAACGTCGGCCGCCTGTCGCAGCGCCGCGAGGCCTTCATCCCGTGCACGCCGCACGGCGTGATGAAGATGCTCGAGACCGCCGGCGTGCCTGTGCAGGGCGCCGAGGCGGTGGTGATCGGGCGCTCGAACATCGTCGGCAAGCCGATGGCCGCGCTGCTGACCAACGCCGGCGCCACCGTCACCGTGTGCCACTCGAAGACGAAGGACCTCATCTTCCACACCCGCCGCGCCGACATCCTGGTGGCGGCGATCGGCAAGCCGCGCTTCGTCACCGGCGACATGATCAAGCCCGGCGCCACCGTGATCGACGTCGGCATCAACCGCCTGCAGGACGGCCCCGATGCCGGCAAGCTGTGCGGCGACGTGGATTTCGAGGCCGCCAGGGAAGTCGCCGGCGCCATCACCCCGGTGCCGGGGGGCGTGGGGCCGATGACCATCACCATGCTGCTGGAAAACACCGTGGTTTCTGCCGAGCGCGCCGCCGGGAAACTGGGGACAGCCGGAAAATAGGGGACGGACCCCAACTTTTCCGGGAAAAATCGGGGTCTGTCCCCCATTTCCCTTTTCCAGTCCCCTGTTTCCAAGGATTGCCAAATGAGCGAAACCAAACCCGTCGTCGGCATCATCATGGGCTCCAACTCCGACTGGCCCACGATGAAGGCCGCCGCCAGGATGCTGGAAGACTTCGGCGTCCCCTTCGAGGCCAGGGTCGTCTCCGCCCACCGCACGCCGGACCTGATGTTCGAGTACGCCGAGGCCGCGCGCGGCCGCGGGCTCAAGGCGATTATCGCCGGCGCGGGCGGCGCGGCCCACCTGCCGGGCATGGTTGCGGCCAAGACCACGCTGCCGGTGCTGGGCGTGCCGGTGCAGTCGAAGGCGCTGTCGGGTCAGGATTCGCTGCTGTCCATCGTGCAGATGCCCAAGGGCATCCCGGTCGCCACCTTCGCCATCGGCGAGGCGGGTGCCGCCAATGCCGGCCTGTTCGCGGTGGCGCTGCTCGCCGTCGAGGACGCGGCGCTGGCGCAGAAACTCGCCGACTTCCGTGCCCGCCAGACGCAGGCGGTGCTCGACATGACCCTGGATTGAGAGCCGCATCATGATCCTCCCGCCTGCCACCCTCGGCATGCTCGGCGGCGGCCAGCTCGGCCGCTTTTTCGTTTCGGCGGCGCACGAAATGGGCTACAAGGTCTGGGTGCTCGACCCCGACCCGCACAGCCCCGCCGGCCTGATCGCCGACCGCCACCTGGTCGCCGCCTACGACGACTACGTGGCGCTCGACACCCTGGGCAGCGAATGCGCCGCGGTGACCACCGAGTTCGAGAACGTCCCCGCCGACACGCTCGACTACCTGGCCAAGTTCATCCCGGTGCACCCGGCAGCGAGCGCGGTCGCTGTGTGCCAGAACCGCATCGCCGAGAAGACCTTCCTCGCCGACAACGGCTTGCCGCACGGCCCCTTCGCGGTCATCCGCAGCGAGGACGACGTGCGCAACGCCAACGCCGGCCTGTTCCCGGCCATCCTCAAGGTCGCCCGCTTCGGCTACGACGGCAAGGGCCAGGCCCGCGTCGCCGACCGCGACGAGGCGGTGGCCGCCTTCCAGCACTTCAAGGGCGAACCCTGCGTGCTGGAGAAGATGCTGGCGCTGGACTACGAGGTGTCGGTGGTGCTGGCGCGCGACGAGGCGGGCACGGTGCGCGCCTTCCCGGCCGGCGAGAACCGCCACCGCAACGGCATCCTGGATGTGACCATCGCGCCGGCGCGCGCGTCCGCCTGCCTCAGGGACAACGCGCAGGAGATCGCCGAGCGCATCGCCGACAAGCTCGGCTACATCGGCACGCTGGGCGTCGAGTTCTTCGTCTGTCGTGGCGAGCTGGTGGTGAACGAGATGGCCCCGCGCCCGCACAACAGCGGCCACCACACCATCGACGCCTGCGATGTCAGCCAATACGAGCAGCAGGTGAGGGCGCTGTGCGGCCTGCCGCTGGCCACGCCGCGCCAGCATTCGGCGGCGGTGATGGTCAATCTGCTCGGCGAGCTGTGGTACGAGGACGGCAAGGGCGAGGCTGGGAAGAACCATGGCGCCTACCGCGAGCCCGACTGGTCGGTGCTGCACGCCGTGCCCGGCCTGCGCCTGCACCTGTACGGCAAGCACCACGCCCGCCCGGGGCGCAAGATGGGTCACTTCGTCGTCACCGGCGACGATGCCGAGCGCGTGCTCGAGCGCGCGCTCGCCGCGCGGGCCGCGATTGGCATCCGCGACGAGTGAGCGCGCAGCGATGAGCGACACCGGGGTCCGGCCGCGCGGCCGAATCGAACCCCCTACGACGGCGGCCATCGCCGAAGCCGCGGCCTTGTTGCGCGCCGGCGACATCGTCGGCATGCCGACCGAGACGGTCTACGGGCTCGCCGCCGATGCGCTCGACCCCGCAGCGGTGAGCAAGATCTTCGCCGCCAAGGGCCGCCCCGCCGACCATCCGCTGATCGTGCACCTGCCCTCGGCCGAGCACCTGCCGCAGTGGGCCGCCGCCATCCCCAAGGATGTGCTCGCGCTCGCCCGCGCCTTCTGGCCCGGCCCGCTGACGCTGATCCTCAAGCGCACGCGCGAGGTGCCCGATGAGGTCACCGGCGGCCAGGACACCGTCGGTCTGCGCGTGCCCGCGCATCCGGTCGCGCTCGCGCTGCTGCGCGCCTTCGACGGTGGGCTGGCCGCGCCCAGCGCCAACCGCTTCGGCCGCATCAGCCCGACCACCGCCGCGCATGTGCACGAAGAACTCGGCGAGCGCGTGGCGTTGATCCTCGACGGCGGCGCCTGCGAGGTCGGCATCGAATCCACCATCCTCGACTTCTCGCGCGACGTGCCGGAGATCCTGCGGCCGGGCGCCATCGGCCCCGAGGACATCGCCCGCGTCATCGGCCGCCGGCCGCAGGTGCGGGGGGAGGCAGTGCCCGAGGCCGATGTCACCTTGGCCGGGCAGGGCGGTGGCGCGGACGACGGGAGCACGGCCGGGCCTGTCGCCGTTGAGGCCGCTACTCGCGACCGCTCTGCTGCGGCAGTCGACGCAGCCCAGCCCGCCCCGCGCGTCTCCGGCGCGCTTGCCGCCCACTATGCCCCGCGCACCCCGCTGCGCCTCGTCGAACCTGCCCTGCTCGCCGACGAGGCCGCCGCGCTCGCCGGCGAAGGGAGCCGCATCGCCGTGCTCGCCCATTCCATTCCCGATCCGCGCGATGTCCGCCTGACCTGGCGCAGCCTGCCGCCCGAACCCGCCGCCTACGCCCAGGGCCTGTACGCCAGCCTGCGCGCGCTCGACGCCGTTGGCGCCGATTTCATCCTGATCGAAGCGCTTCCCGGCGGCCCCGGCTGGCGCGCCGTCGCCGACCGTCTCGGCCGCGCGGCGGTAGGCTCGGGCGGCGCGGAGGCCTGAGCGCGAAGGCTCCGACCCGCAGCGGCTGGCGGCATCGCCGATGCCTGCGCGGGCGGCAGTGAAGGGGCTTCCATTTAGACCTTCGGCTCTCTATAATGCGCGCTCTTTCAGGGCCGATAGCTCAGCTGGGAGAGCGCTGCGTTCGCAATGCAGAGGTCGGGAGTTCGATCCTCCTTCGGTCCACCAGGATTATCCGCCAGGACAGCGCACCACACCGCAAGAGTGTCGTGCGCTGTTTTGCTTTCTGGTTTCAGGAATTGCGCGTGGGACGTGCCAGGCGTGAGGCATTGACCTGTGTCAGCGCCCGCAGCCCCGGACGTCAACTGCGCTGCCGGGAGGCCAGCCCCGCCACCAAGTCGTGATTGGCATTTTTCGAATTGGATGCCGGGTCGGTCCGCTTTCGTGAACAGATTTCGAGTCCCGTGAAGATTTCGCGAGTTCAGCCCCCACCGGTCGCTGACATGACCTCGGCGCCATGCGGCGTACCACACAGGGCAGCACCGCCAACGCCTATCGATCGCGGGCACTGACACGCTTCAGCCAGTTACCGATGCTGGCAATTTCCTCGAGGCATACCGAGTGGGCCATGCCGTATGTCCGCCACTCCGGCTTGAAGCCGAGTGTCCGCAGTAACTCGATCGCCTGCTCGCCGAGTCCGAGCGACACGACGTCATCGTGTGTCCCGTGCGCGGCAAAGATCGGAATCTGCCGATTCGCTTCGGCGAGCCCGCTGGTCAGCAGGCTTGCGCTCGGGATGTAGGTCGACAGCGCGATGATGCCCGCGAGTGGCGTCGGGTGCGTGAGCCCGCTCAGGTAGGCGACGGCGCCGCCTTGGGAGAAGCCGGCGAGGATGATGTGTTCGCTCGGGACGCCGCGGGCGGTTTCGCGCTCGATCAGCTGGCGGACGATCGCCCGCGACGCGAGCAGACCGGCCTCGTCGATCTGCCGGGTGTTGGGGGCCAGCGAGATGATGTCGTACCAGGCACGCATGACGTAGCCGCCGTTGCAGGTTACGGGCCGGAACGGTGCGTGCGGGAAGATGAACCTCACCGCAAGCTCGTCGGGGAGGTCGAGTTCCGGGATGATCGGCTCGAAGTCGCTGCCGTCGGCGCCCAGGCCGTGCAGCCAGATGACCGACCATTGGGGGTTCGGGCCGGTCTCGATCTCGATCGGCGGGGTGTCGGGGGTGAGGGGCGTGTATTGGGTCATCTTGGTCACGGTGAGGAGCCTGTCGGCCACCGCCGCATTGCAGGCGGTGTCACGGGAGCGGCGGGGCGGCAGCGACGTGCCGGGGGTGGTGGTGTCAACAGGCGGATGATAGATGAACCGGGAACTGCTCGAATTGCTGCTCACCCGCGAGATGCCCTTTGGCAAGTACAAGGGGCGGCTCATCGCCGACCTGCCGGGGCACTACCTCGCCTGGTTCGCGCGCCAAGGCTTTCCACCGGGACAACTTGGCCAGTTGCTGGCACTGATGCACGAGCTCGACCACAACAATCTGGTCGGACTGCTCGAGCCCTTGCGAAGACGCGGTGCTCGGCGTGCGTTGCCGGGTGATGGCTGAGGGCGAGTCGTTGCCTGATCCGCACAAGTTATCGGGCTTGACAGGCCGATCGTCAGTCATTTAAATAACTAAACTTTCTTAATTTAAAGGTGCAGGCCATGACCCTGCAGGCCCACGAGCGGCAAGCCCAATCATCGGCGAACTGCACATCGTTACGCGCACGGGCGGCCGTGCCCGGCACAGCGGACGAAGGCGAAGATCATCGCCTGCCGCGCTTCCGGGTCACCGCCGGCCGTTTCGGCGGGATCGCCGGCGTCATGCTGCGCGACGCGGCGAGTGGGGCGTATGCGGCCTTCGCTTTGCGGGGCGCGACCTTGCTCGACTGGCGAGTCCCCTTCGCCGGGGCGCAGCTGTCCTTGACCGACGGCTACCGCTCGCGCACCGAGTTGTCCCGCCAGAACGGCGTGCGTAACGGGCTGATGGCGCCTTTCACCAACCGGATCGCCGCCGGCCGCTACCGCTTCGATCGCCGCGACCACGACCTTCTGCCTGGCGTGGCCGAGGGCGAACGCCTGATCTATCACGGCTTTCTGCGCGCGCTGGATCTCGAGCTGTGCGGCGTGCGCGAGGGTGACGACGGCGCCGAGGCGCTGTTCCGGACCGACGCGATCCGGCCGGACGTCTTCCCCGGATATCCCTATGCGCTGGCGTTGGACGTGCTCGTGCGATTCGGGCCGCACGGGCTGTCGCTGACGGTGACCGCGACCAATCTCGGCCAACTGACGGCCCCCTTTGCGGCGGGTTGGCACCCCTATTTCTGCTTCGGCGACGAGGCGATCGACAGCCTCGAGTTGCAGGTGCCGGCCACCCAGGCCATCGTCGCCGGGACGGACCTGCTGCCGCTGCCGGGGGCCGCCGCCTACGCCCCGCTCGAGGCCCGGCCGGAGCTGGATTTCCGCGCTGGGCGCGCACTCGGCGGCGCGGTGATCGACGCCTGCCTGGCCGGACTGGTGGCCGATGAGGACGGGCTGATCCGCAGCCGCCTGCGCGATCCAGTGCGCGGTTGCGGCCTGACCGTGTGGCAGCAGGGCGGCCTCGTTCACCTGTTCACCGGCGACACCCTGGAGCGCGGCGCACGGCGTTCGTTGGCCATCGAGCCGGTCGAGACCATGACCGATGCCTTCAATCGTGCCGACTGCGAGGCGGCGATCGGCCTGCCGCCGGGTGCTTCGCGCAGCTTCCGCTGCGGTGTGCAGTTCGAGCCGGTCATGCCGCCGCTGGTCGCGGTGGGCGACGCCCCGGGCAGGCCACGGACGAAGGTGGCCGGCAATGGCTGAGGCCCCGCTGCGCGTCGCACTGATCGGCTACGGTGCCGCCGGCCGGATCTTCCATGCGCCGCTGATCCGCCACGCGCCCGGCCTCGAACTGGCTCTGGTGGTGAGTCGCCGCCGCGACGAGCTGGCGCAGGCGCTTCCCGGCGTCGAGGTGGTCGCTGCGGCGGAGGAGGCGATCCTTCGGGCCGACATCGACCTGGTGGTGATCGCCAGCCCGAACGCGACCCATGCGCCGCTTGCCGAGGCCGCCTTGCGCGCCGGCAGGCATGTCGTGGTGGACAAGCCATTCACGCTGAGCCTGGCCGACGCGCGCCTGCTGGCGGCACTCGCGGCGGCGACCGGCCGCGTGCTCGCCGTGTTCCAGAACCGGCGCTGGGACGGCGATTTTCTCGCCTTGCGCGAGGTGCTCGCAGGCGGCCGGATCGGCCGCCTCACCTGGCTGGAGTCGCGCTTCGACCGTTTCCGGCCGCAGGTGCAGGATCGCTGGCGCGAGCGCGCGGACGAGGGCGGCGGGATCTGGCTCGATCTCGGTCCACATCTGGTCGACCAGGCCCTGCAGCTCTTCGGCCTGCCCGCGCGGGTGGGCGGGCGGCTGCGCCGGCAGCGCGACGGCGCCGCCGCCGACGATGGCTGCGAGGCCTGGCTCGACTATGGCAACTTGCAGGTGAGCCTGTCGGCGTCGATGCTGGTCGGCGGCGGGCTGCCGCGTTTTGCCGCGCACGGCACCGCGGGAAGCTGGATTCGCCATGGGCTGGACGTGCAGGAGGACCAGCTCAAGGCCGGCCTCGTGCCGGGTGACACGGCGTGGGCAGACGATGCGCGGCCCGCCCGGTTATATCGCGCTGACGGCGAGATCGTCGAGCGGCCGGTCGCGCGCGGCCGCTACGAGGCCTTCTACGGCGCGGTCGCCGAGGCCATCCGCGGCCGCGGCGTCAATCCGGTGCCGCCGGCACAGGCGGTGGCGACGATGGCGGTGCTGGAGACGGTGGTGGAGGCGGCACGCCTTGGCCGCATGCTGCCCTTGCCGCTCACCGAGGCGGAGCGCGCGGCCTTCATCGGCTGAGCGGCGCGCAGCGCCGCCTGCATGGCGGTCGGCTGCGCCCCGCCCGACCGGCGGGCAGGGGGCAACGGCAGCGGCCGGGCGGCAGGACGTTCGCGCCGCCGCGCCGGCCTCAGGCGGCGCCCACCTCGGCGCGCCGGGGCAGGTCGGCGCCGCGGCGCGAGCAGGTGATCGCCGCGCTCTGCGCCGCGAACCGCAGCAGCGCGCGCACGCGTTCGGCATCGAGGCCGGCGAGCGCATCCGCATTCAGGAGCTCGTTCTCGGCCAGCCAGGTCAGGCTGGCGGCCTGGAAGGTGTCGCCGGCGCCCACGGTGTCGATCACGCTCACGCGCGGGGCGGCGATGTCCACCCGTCCCCGCGCATTCCAGGCGCTGGCACCGGCGCCGCCGCGGGTCATCACCACCAGCTTCGCACCGGCGGCCAGCCAGCGCGCTGCGAGCGCATCGTCGGCGGTGCCGGCATAGAGCAGGTGGGCGTCCTCGTCGCTGATCTTCACGAAATGAGCCAGCCCGGCGAGCGCTTCCACCTTGTCCTGCCAGCGTTGCACAGAGGGTTCCACGTTGAGGCGGATGTTGGGGTCGTAGGCGATCAGTCGACGCCCGCGCTCGCGCCGCAGCAGGGCCTCGAGCGCGCTCGCGACCGGTTCGACCACGGTGGCGAAGGAGCCGACATGGATCGCGCGCACTGCCGCGCCGAGCACCGGCAGGGCATCCGCGGTGAGCTGGCGGTCGGCGGCGCCGTTGCCGTAGAAGGCGTAGCGTGGCACGCCGTCGGCCCCCACTTCGACCATGCCCAGCGTGGTCGGGGCGTCGAAGCGCTGCACGGTGGCGGTGCCCACGCCTTCGGCCTCGAGCACATCGAGCAGGCGGTCGCCGAGCATGTCGCGGGCGAGGCCGCCGAGGAAGGACACCGGCTGGCCGAGGCGGGCGAGGCCGATCGCCACGTTGAAGGGCGAACCGCCCGGATGGGCGTCGAGATGAAGGGAACGGCCGGACTCGGCACCGATGAAGACGTCGAACAGAGCTTCGCCACAGACGATGAACATGGGGGTTTCCGTAAGTGCAGGTTCGGAAGAAAGGCGGACGACTCCGCGAGGGGAGGGAGGGCGGAGCCGTCCGGAAAGCAAGCGGCGGCGGAAGGGGGACGCCGCCGCGCACTGCCCGGCCTCGGGCCGGGCGGGTGCTCAGCGCGGCGCCGACCAGCCCTTGTAGTCGGCGACGTTGTCCCGCGTGATCAGCTCCGAGGGGATCAGCACCATCGGCTGTTCGGGCTTCTTGCCGTTCAGAATGCCGTGGCCGATCTCCACCGCACGCTGCGCCATCAGCCATGGATCCTGGCTGGCCGAGGCCTCGACCAGGGTCTTGTTGCGGATCGCGTCCTCGATGTCGGGGGCCCCGTCGACCGAGCTGATGACGATGCCGCTGCGCTTGAGCTGGCGGGCGGCCAGATCCGAGCCGATGGCCTGCGGGTCGTTGATCGTGAACACCGCATCGACCTTCTGGAAGCGGGTCAGGTGGCCGAGCATCACGTTGAGGCCGCCTTCGCGCGAGCCCTTGCCGTCCTGGTCGTCGGAAAGCACCTTGATGTCGGGCGCGGCGGCGAGCCTGGACTTGCAGCCATTGACGCGGTCGATCACCGCCGACACCTGCGGCCCGTTCTGGATGATCACGTTGCCCTTGCCGCCGAGCCGATCGACGATGTACTGGCAGGCGATCTCGCCCGCCTGCACGTTGTCGGTCTGCACCACCGCATCCGCACCGGCCGCCGCCACGTCGACACCGACCACGACGATGCCCGCCTTCTGCGCCTTCTTTACCGCCGGTTCGATCGCGCGCGCATCGGCGGCGTTGAGCAGGATCATGTCGACGCCGGCGGCGATGAAGTTGTCGATCTGGGTGAATTGCTTGTTGAGGTCGTAGTCGGCCGACACCGCCAGCACCTTCACGTCCGGGTTCAGCGCCTTCGCCTTCGCCTCCGCGCCCTTGGCGATGGTGACGAAGAAGGGGTTGCCGAGCGAACCGACGGTGATGCCGATGGACTTGATGTCACGGGCCTGGGCGAAGCTGCTGGCAAGCGCCAGGGCGAGGCCGGCGGCGACGATTTTCTTGTTGAGCATGAGTGTCTCCTCGCTGGTCGTGGAGGTCTGCTGCGCCCGGCGACCAGGAGCCGGACACATGGTGTGGGGAGTGCGAAGGAAACTTGCGCGGGGCGGTGCGTTCAGGTGCGGGCGCCGGACTGGCGGTAGCGGTCGAGGGCGACCGCGCCGATGATCACCAGGCCCTTGATGATGTACTGCCAGATGTCGGACACGCCGACCAGCACCAGGCCGTTGGTGAGTACCGCGATGATCAGCGCGCCGATCAGGGTGCCGACGATGGTGCCGACGCCGCCGACGAAGCTGGTGCCGCCAAGGATCACCGCGGCGATCGCGTCGAGTTCGTAGGACTGGCCCAGTTGCAGGCCGTTGGCGGCCATCAGGCGGGACGAGGTCATCACTGCGCCGAGGCCGGCGAGCAGGCCCGAGAGCGCATACACGGTCAGCAGCACCTTCCACACCTTGATGCCGGAAAGGCGGGCGGCCTCCGGGTTGCTGCCGACCGAGTAGATGTGCAGGCCGAGCACGGTGCGGCGCAGGATGAACCACGAACCGATGATCACCGCCGCGGCGATCACCACCAGCCAGGGCACGCCCAGGATGCTGTCGTTGCCGATGAAGGCGAAGGGCAGCTCGGGGTTGAACACGGTCTTGTCATCGCCAATCAGGCGGGCCACGCCGCGCACCGCGGTGAGCGCGCCGAGGGTGACGATGAAGGGCGGCAACTTCAGGAAGGCGATCAGGCCGCCATTGATGAGGCCGAAGATCAGCCCGGTGAGCAGGGCGGCGGCAATGCCGAGCATGCCGATGTCGGGGATGCCGGAGACGATCAGCGCCACCACCGCGGCCGCGGCGAGGATCGAACCCACCGACAGGTCGATGCCGCCGGTGAGGATGACGAAGGTCATGCCGGCCGCGAGCACGATGTTGATCGAGGCCTGCTGGGCGATGATCGAGAAGTTCTGCACCGTGAAGAAGGACTCGGCGATGAGGCCGAAACCGATCATCAGCAGGATCAGCACCGGCAACATGCCGACGGCGCGCATCAGGGACTGGAACTGCTCGCGGGGGTTGGCGGCGGCTGCGCCCAGGGTGGTCGAATTCATGAGGGGTCTCCTGGTTCTCTTGTCGTGGTGTGGGTGTCGGGGCTCAGGCCGCCGCGCGCAGGGGTTCGGCCGTGCCGCTGCCGGCGCCGGTGGCGAGTTCGATGATGGATTCCTGGGTAATGCTGCGGCCGGAGTGGCCGCCGAGTTCGCCGACGATCTCGCCTTCGCGCATCACCAGCACGCGGTCGGCGGTGCCGACCACCTCGGGCAACTCGCTCGAGATCACGATGACGCCGACGCCGCGGCGGGCGAGCTCGTTGATGATGCGGTAGATCTCGGACTTGGCGCCGATGTCCACCCCGCGCGTGGGCTCGTCGAGGATCAGCACCTTGGGGTGGATCTCGAGCAGGCGCGACAGCAGCACCTTCTGCTGGTTGCCGCCGGACAGCGCGCCGACATTGACCTTGGGGCTGGGCACCTTGATCGCCAGCTCGCGGATCGCCTCGAGCGCGCGCTTGCGCCCGCGCACCAGGTCGAGCACGCCGAAGCCGCGGGCGTCGGTCGAGCAGGCGCAGGCGTTGATGTTGTCGCCCACGCTCATGTCGAGGAACAGGCCGCGACCCTTGCGGTCCTCGGTGAGGTAGGCCATGCCGGCCTTGATCGCGTCGAGCGGGCTGCGGATCGTCACCGGCGTGCCCTCTATGCTGACCGCGCCGGCGACGCGCTCGTCGGCGCCGAAGATCAGGCGCGCCAGTTCGGTGCGCCCGGCGCCGACCAGGCCGGCGATGCCGAGCACCTCGCCCGCGTGCAGATCGAAGCCACAGCCCTTGACCCGGCCGCCTTCGTGGCGGTCGCGCATGTCGCGCACCGACAGCACCACGTTGCCGGGATCGTAGGGCGCGTGTTCCTTCTTGTAGAAGCCGGAGATGTCGCGTCCCACCATCATCTGCACCAGGCGGTCGGCGGACAGGTCGGCGCGCTCGAGCGTGCCGACGTAGGTGCCGTCGCGCAGCACGCTGACGCGGTCCGACAGCTCGTAGATCTCCGCCATGCGGTGGCTGACATAGACGATCGCCATGCCGTCGGCGCGCAGCTGGCGGATCAGCGCGAACAGGCGGTCGGTCTCGCGCGAGGACAGCGGCGTGGTCGGCTCGTCCATCACCAGGATGCGGGCCTTGGCCTCCAGGGCGCGGGCGATCTCCACCAGCTGGCGCTCGGCGATCGACAGCGTGCTGACCACGGTATCGGCGCGGAAGCCGGCGCCCAGGCGCTCGAGGATGCCGGCGCAGCCTGCTTCCATCTCGCGCCGCGCCACGCGCATGCCATGACGCAGCTCGCGACCGAGGTAGATGTTCTCGGCCACGCTGAGGCTGGGGCACAGCGCGAGTTCCTGGTAGATCACCGCGACGCCCAGCTCGCGCGCCGACTGCGGGCCATTGATGGTGGCCACCTCGCCGCCGATGCGGATTTCGCCGCCGGCGTCCGCGGTGTAGGCACCCGACAGGATCTTCATCAGCGTCGATTTTCCGGCACCGTTCTCGCCCATCAGCGAATGCACTTCGCCCGGATACAGCGTCAGCGACACGTCGTTGAGCGCACGCACGCCGGGGAAGGTCTTGGAGATGCCGCGCATCTCCAGCACCGGGGCCTTGTCCTTGTGGTCAGACATGTTGCGTCTCCTCGATGATGCGGTTGCCGCTGTCCAGCACCTCGGAACGCGGCGAGAAATTGAAGAACATCGGCAGGCTGGCGGCGCCGATCGCGCCGGCGTCGCTGCCAAAGGTGCCGCGCACGATCTCCGGCACGCCGCGTGCCTCGGGTGCGGTGTCGCGCAGTTCGCGGGCGAGCGCCTCGCGCAGGCGGTCGATCAGGCCGAAGTCGACGTCGGCATCGAGCACCACCACCGGCACGTCGAGCATGCAGTGCGCCGAGCGCAGCGCCGGCGCGAGGGCATCGACGCAGTCCTGCAGCCATTCGTCCACCGCCGGATGACCGTCGCGGATGAAGGGGCCGAGGTCGACATGGGTGTCGACCGTCTCGCCGTGCCAGCGCAGGTGGCGAACCAGCGCGTTGAGCGAGGCGCGCGCCAGCAGCATCGTCCACTTGCCCGCCGGCGCGGGCGCCGAGGGCAGGCGGCTGGGCGGCACCGGCATCACCGCGATGTCGCCGGCGTTGCCGCTGACGCCGCGCACGCAGGTGCCGCCGAGGGCGATGCCGGCGCCGATCGCCGGACCCATGAAGACGTAAAGGAAGTCGTCGTACTTGCGGCCGCAGCCGTAGAACAGCTCGGCGATCGCGGCGGCGTTGCCATCGTTCTCGGCATACACCGGCAGGCCGGTGGCATGCTCCAGTGCGGCGCCGAAGTCGAAGCGGTCCCACTCGGCAAAGCTCGGGCTGTCGAGGCCGAGCTCGCGCAGCCAGGCGCCGAGGTTGTAGGGCTGGGCGACGCCGATGCCGGCGATGCGCTCGCGCTCGCGCTTGCCGAGGCTGGCGAGCAGGGCGTCGATGTCCGCGACGACGAGGGCGAGCGTCTCCGCAGGGGCGGGCAGCAGACGGTCGTGCACCCTGCGGCCGATGATCTCGCCATCGAGATCAACGAGGATGCTCTCGATCGCGTCACGGTCCAGGCGCACACCGATGCCGAACGCGCCCTTGGGATTGATGCTCACCAGCGTCGCAGGCTGGCCGCGCTGGCCTTCGACGCGACGCCCGGTGGGGCTCACCAGGCCATCCTGCTCCAGGGCCTGGATGATCGTGCCGACTGCCGTGCTGGTGAGCTGGGCGCGCCGTGCGAGCTCGGCCTTGGAGGCCTCGCCCAGGCGGCGCAGCAACTGGAACAGGCGGCGGTCATTGGGGCGGCGCAGGCCTGTGGTGCCTGCGCTGCGTCCACCTTGCTCGATCTCCATGGGGCACCTCCTGGTCTGGCGATGACTCGCCTTGTTTATTAATAAATCAAGTAAGTTTATTAAACTACCCGAGGCTAAATTTGTCAAGCGCCTTTATTAAAGAATGTGGAGTTAAATGCTTTGCGCCGGATCCAGGGGCAGCGGCTCGAGGTGCCAGATCGTGTGCGCGTACTCGGCAATCGTGCGGTCCGCCGAGAACGGCCCCATGGCGGCGATGTTGAGCAGGCTGCGCCGGGCCCATGCGGTCTGGTCGCGGAACAGCTGGTCAACCCGCACCTGCGCGCCGAGGTAGCTGGCAAAGTCGGCCAGCAGCAGGTAGTGGTCGCCCCAATTCACCAGCGCATCGAAGATCGCCTGGTAGCGGCCGCCTTCGTCCGCGCTGAAGGTGCCGTCGCGGATCGCGTCCAGCACGGCCTTCAGCCGTTCGTCGCGCTCGTAGAGCGCGCGTGGCTGGTAGCCGCGGCTGCGGATCGCCGCCACCTCCTCGGTGGTGTGCCCGAAGATGAAGATGTTCTCCTCGCCCACCTGCTCGCGGATCTCGACGTTCGCGCCGTCGAGCGTGCCGATGGTCAGGGCACCATTGAGCGCGAGCTTCATGTTCCCGGTGCCCGAGGCTTCCGTGCCGGCGGTCGAGATCTGTTCCGACAAGTCTGCGGCGGGGATGATCAGCTCGGCCAGGCTCACGCTGTAGTTGGGGATGAAGACGACCTTCAGCCGGTCGCCGACGCGCGGATCGGCGTTGATCACCGCGGCGACATCGTTGATCAGCCGGATCACCAGCTTGGCCATGTGGTAGGCCGAGGCGGCCTTGCCGGAGAAAATCACCACCCGCGGCACGTGTGCGGCCTCGGGGCGGGCGAGGATGTCCTGGTAGCGCGCGATCACGTGCAGCACGTTGAGCAGCTGGCGCTTGTACTCGTGCATGCGCTTGACCTGGACGTCGAACAGCGCTGCGGGATTGACGGTGAGGCCCTGATGGTCCTCGATCCAGCGCGCGAGCCGGACCTTGTTGGCGTGCTTCACCACGCTCAGCGCTTTCAGCAGGGCGGGATCGTCGGCGAGCGCGCGCAGTGCACCGAGCTGGCCGAGGTCGCGCCGCCAGTCGCGGCCGACCCTGCTGTCGATCAGCGCGGCGAGCCCCGGATTGGCGTGTGCCAGCCAGCGCCGCGGGGTGACGCCGTTGGTCTTGTTGTTGAAGCGCTCCGGCCACAGGTGGGCGAAGTCGGCGAAGATCGATTGCTGCATCAGCCGCGAATGCAGCGCCGACACGCCATTGACCGAATGCGAGGCGACCACCGCCAGGTAGGCCATGCGCACGCGGCGCTCGCCCTGCTCGTCGATCAGCGACACCCGCTGCATCAGTTCGATGTCATGGCCGTTGTGCGCGGTGAGCTCGGCCAGCAGCCCGGCGTTGATGTCCAGGATGATGCGCAGATGACGCGGCAGCACGCGGCCGAGCAACTCCACCGGCCAGGTCTCCAGCGCCTCGTGCATCAGCGTGTGGTTGGTGTACGAGAACACGCGCCGGCACAGCTTCCAGGCCTCGTCCCAGGCGAGGTCGTGCTCATCGACCAGCAGGCGCATCAGCTCGGGCACCGCGAGCACCGGGTGGGTGTCGTTGAGATGGATGCTGACCTTGTCGGGCAGGGCATCGAAGTCGTCGTGGTTGGTCAGGTAGCGGCGGACGATGTCCTGCAGGCTGGCGGACACGAAGAAGTACTCCTGGCGCAGGCGCAGTTCGCGGCCCGACAGCGTGGAGTCGTCCGGATACAGCACGCGCGAAACGTTCTCCGAGTGGTTCTTGCTCTCCACGGCGCCGAAATAGTTGCCGCGGTTGAACGCGGAGAGGTCGATCTCCTCGGTGGCGCGGGCCGACCACAGGCGCAAGGTGTTGGTGACCTCGGTGCCGTAGCCGGGAACGATCGAGTCGTAGGCCATGGCGAGCACGTCCTCGGTGTCCACCCAACGCACCTGGCCCTCGTGTTCCTCGAGATGGCCGCCGAATCGCACGCGCATGCGGACCTCGGGGCGGGGGAACTCCCAGGGATTGCCATGGGTGAGCCAGTAATCCGGCGTCTCGACCTGCTGGCCACCGACGATCTGCTGCCGGAACATGCCGTAGTCGTAGCGGATGCCGTAGCCGAAGCCGGGCAGCCCGAGCGTGGCGAGCGAATCGAGGAAACAGGCTGCAAGACGGCCGAGACCGCCGTTGCCGAGTGCGGCGTCGGGCTCGAGCTCGGGCAGGCTCTCCGGGTCGACATCGAGCTCCATCAGCGCCTGGCGCACGATGCCGGTGAGCTCCAGGGCGAGCATCGCATTGCCCAGGGTACGACCGATGAGGAACTCCATCGACAGGTAGTAGACGCGCTTGGTGTCGCGTGCGTAACTCGCCCGGGTGGTCTTCATCCAGCGCTCTACGAGCTGGTCGCGAACCGCATACGAGACCGCATGCAGCCAGTCCTCGGGCAGTGCCGATTCCGGGTTCTTGCCCACCTGGTACATCAGCTTGTTCGAGATCGCGCGCTTGAAAGCCTCGACGTCGCGCGCGGGGTGGTCGTACTGATGGGTGAATTGCTCGATGTCCATGGGGGCCGTGTTCCTGTGCTTGTCGTTATCGGACCGGGGTCGGGGAGGTGCTGCTGCTTCAGCCGCTGATCTGGCGGTACAGCGCGACATAGCGCTCGGCGGCGCGCTGCCAGCCGAAATCCTTTGCCATCGCGCGCCGCTGCACGGTCTTCCAGTCGCTGCCGCGGCGGAACAGGGCGCCGGCGCGCGTGATCGTGCGGGCGAGGGCGGCGGCGGAGAACTCCTCGAAGACGAAGCCGGTGGCATCGGTGTCGAGCGTCTCCAGGCTGGCATCGGCCACCGTGTCGGCGAGGCCCCCCACCCGCCGCACCAGGGGCAGCGTGCCGTACTTCAGGCCGTAGAGCTGGGTCAGGCCGCAGGGCTCGAAGCGCGACGGGACGAGGATCACGTCGCTGCCGGCGATCAGGCGGTGGGCGAAGGCCTCGTCGTAGCCGAGGCGCACCGCGACCGCGTCCGGCCGGGCCGCGGCGGCGTCGCCGAACGCAGCCTCGAGCGCGGCATCGCCGCTCCCGAGGAGCGCGAACTGGCCGCCGCCCGCGACGATCGCCGGCAGGGCCTGCAACACGAGGTGCAGGCCCTTCTGCTCGGTGAGCCGGCTGACCACGCAGTACAAGGGGCCGTCGGCGCTGTCGGCGAGGCCGAGCTCGGCGCGCAGCGCCTTGCGGCAGCGGGCCTTGCCGGCGAGTCGGGTGGCGTCGTAACGGGCGGCAAGGAGGGTATCGGTGGCAGGGTTCCACACTGCATCGTCCACCCCGTTGAGGATGCCGGACAGCTCATGGGCGCGCTCGCGCAGCAGGCCATCGAGGCCGCAGCCCTGCTCCGGCCCCTGGATCTCGCGAGCGTAGCCCGGACTCACGGTGGTGATGCGGTCGGAATAGTAGAGGCCGGCCTTCATGAAGCTGACCTGGCCGTGGAACTCGAGGCCGTGCAGGGAGAAGAAGTGCGCCGGCAGGCCCAGTTCGGCAAACCGGGGCGCATCGAACAGCCCCTGGTAGGCGAGGTTGTGCACCGTATAGACGCAGCCGGGCAGCGCGTTCTCGCCCGCCTCGGCGGCGGCGCGCAGGTAGGCCGGCGCCAGCGCTGCGTGCCAGTCGTGGACGTGGAGGCGCTGCGGCCGCCAGGCCGGGTCCAGTCCGCGCGCGAGCGCAGCCCCGGTCCACCCGAGCAGGGCGAAGCGCAGGTGGTTGTCGGCGTAGGGCTGGTGGCCGGCGTCGGCATAAGGGCCGCCATCGCGCGCGTAGCAGGCAGGCGCGTCGATCACATACGCGTCCACGTCGCAGGCCGGCAGGCGGCCCAGCAGCAGTTGCGCATCGATC
>JAANMX010001653.1_pt1 | contig 24688 bp, 18 predicted proteins | sample 7279681 | NCBI WGS metagenome assembly JAANMX01 (sample SAMN14094542, study PRJNA606508) | bioreactor metagenome | isolation source: A lab-scale SPAN reactor treating ammonium-rich wastewater day 351 | place: Ireland: Galway | collected 2018-01-01
AGCACATGACGGCCGTGCCGGCCGCCATGGGCGCCGCCTACGGCTCGATGACGAACCCCCCGCTGTCGCTACGGCCGAACACCTCCGGGAAAAAGCTCTCCTCTGCGTGCGCGGGGGCCACGAAATAGTCGCCGACGCTGGTCGCACGTACGTAGTAGACGTACTCGTGGACGCCCTTTGGCAGGCGCGTGGCATTCAAAGTCACGCGGTCATCGCGGATCTCTGACTGCTCCCACGGGCTGTAGTACCACCTGAACCACGGCGCCCAGTAGTCAATTCCCTCCGGGCGGTTGAGTGCGGACCGCTCCGCCTCCAGCTGCGCCTTCAGCTTCGGGTCGATGATCTTCAGCGAAGTGTCGATCGGCTCGAAGCCCGCCGGGAGCAGGTCCTCCACCGTCACGTACCTGAGCTCCGAAGGCGCCATCACTGTGACCTTCACGCGGATCACCGTGCCGAGTTTCGCCCTTGTGATTGACGTGCCGGGCGCATCGAGCGTGCTGTACTCGTGGGTAACGGCGATGCCCCGGTTCAGCGCCTCCACCCCCTGCGCCGGGGTCACATAGCGAAGGTTCATCGTGTAGTACATCCGCCCCGGGCTGGCCAGGTCCTTGAGGAGACCCACAATGCTCACCTTCCCGGCCCCGAGGTCGTCCAGGGGAATCGTCTTTGAATCGGACTTGCGGCCATCTCCCGGCTTGAAGCTCCCGGAGAAGAGCTCGCGCTCGTTCACCCGGGCCGAGTAGCTGTAGTCCCCGGCAAGCTCACCCGTTTCCACGGCGAACTCCGACAGCGCCATCACCGCCTGGGCCCGTTCCACCAGCGTCGTCCAGTGGTTGGCCCCCCTGGCCACCATCAGCCAGCGCACGGTCTCCTCTATCAGGGGGTGCCCGGGGTCGACGCGCACCAGCGCATCGAGAACCACCGCTGTGGTGCGCGTGCCGGTGTGGGTTGTCCCCACATACGCATCATCTTCCCAGTGGTTCCCGTTGGCGCTTGGGATGACCTTCGTGGCGAGGTCGTTCAGGAGCTGGCTCATGTGGCTGTCCTGCTTTGCCTGTCCGGCTGCGGCCATTCCGAGGAGCAGGTAGCCCCGGCCGAAGTTGGCCAGCTTCTCCCGGTGCTGCTCCACCATGGCGCGCATCTGGGGAAGGAAGAACTCCCCCTGCCCCGCCTTGGCCATCGCGTACAGCAAGTACGCCTTCTGGTTGATGTCGGCCGGGTTGGCGACATCCGTCAGGCGGCTCAGGTAGGCCGAAACCCAGCCGTTCGCTCCACCAAGCGTCGGGCCGTCAATCGAAAACTCTTCACTGCGTGCCTCGCCAAGGGCAAGGAGGACCAGCCCCGTCACTTCGGGGTCGCTTTCGCATCTCGATGATCCCCAGCACCAGGACCATCCCCCGTCCGGATTCTGGCGGCTGATCAGCGAAGCAAGGTCGTCTTTCACTGGCCCGTCCAGGGTCTCCACGCTGGCGCCCGCGCTCTTGTCCGCGCGCCGCACGCCGATGGTGGCAATGACGCGGCTCGCTATCTTGACCGTTCCCTCCACGTCCTCCCACGGCCGGCGCATGAACTCGGAGAGCTCTCCACCCATGGAGCCCGTTAGCGAAGGCTGCACCGAGACCTCAAGCGACCCGTTCTTCAGGATCGCCCACTTCGGCAGGAAAATGGCCTCGTACATGGGCTCGGAGAGGACGATGCCCCCCGTCGCCGTCGTCTCCGGAGTCACGTCGAGTGCCACCGGGAGCTCTTGCACTACCGCGTCCGAGAGCCCGCCGCCCGCTGTGGCCCGGAAGGTCAGCTTCGCCGTGCCCTCGGTGCTCACGGTCGCAGGCCATTCGAACAGGGTCGAGGCTCCAGCGGCCACCTTGCCGCTCCTGCTCATGTCGCCGCTTACGCCGATCCCATCCGCGTCCAGGGAGACCTTCACCTCGGTTTCCTTCTGCGTGGCATTACGCACGAGGAGGCGGATCGTCGTCCTGTCGCCAACGCGCAGGAACCGCGGCAGGGCCGGGCGAAGGAGCAGCGGCTGCGTCGATAGCAGCTCGTTCGTGCCCTCGCCGACCATGGTGCCGCCACTGACGGCGCGGGCCTGCATGCGCCACGTCGTCAGGTTGTCCGGCATCGTCACCTCCACGGTCGCTGTCCCATCGTCTTTCGTGGTGACCTGTGCTTCCCAGTACGCCGTGTTGCGGAAGTCCTGGCGCACGCGCTCCTCGTCGAAGCCGCCGCCGCCCTTGCCGCCCAGTCGCGGCTCAGAAATGACATCGTTGGAACGATCGATTGAGACCGAAAGCGATGACGCCGTCGCCACGCCCAGGCCGCGCTCAAACCAGAACGCCTTCATGCCGTTGGTCCCTCGCTCCTCCGTCAGCGAGAGCACCGCCTTGTCGACCACTGCCACCGAAAGCTCAGCCTTCACGCCCTTCCCGCTTGAATCCGTCACCCGGATGTCGTATTTCACCTTTTCGCCGGGCTTCGCCTGCTGGCGATCAGGCTGGATGGTCACGTTCAGCTCCCGCGTCTTTGTCGAAACGGGCAGCCTCACGTACCCCACCTTGTACCGTGGGATTGGGTCCGTGGTCGTCGGGCGGCGATAGAGAACGACCGTCACGAAGACGTTCGGAACGCTGCCATCGGTGATGGGGATGGTCAGCCGCTCGTTGTTGGTGGCGAACGTCCTCGTTGAGCGGCTGATGACCTTGCCGCGCTCCACCGTCACCAGCCCTATGGCATCCGTGAAAGGCGCCGGGACGAGGATCTCGGCCGTGTCGCCGACTTCGTAGCTTTCCCTGTCGGCGATGAGCTGGAGCGTGTCGTCGTTGGTGACGCGCCAGCTGGCCAGGCCGCCTCCCCAGACCCAGAGGTAGGCGGCCGTCCGCGACGTCCGCCCCTGCGAGTCCGTCAGCTCGGCCACCAGCCGGAGTGTCCCCGAGCTCTTCGGCGTGTAGACCACCGACCCTTCGCCCTTGCCGTCTGTTGTCGTGCTCAGGGTCTCGACGAGCTTGTCCACGGGCTCGCTCCTGTAACGGCGCGCGCCTTCGATGGTCTGTTCCTTGGTGGTGACCCAGGTGCGCTCGTAAACCTTCACGGTCACCTTCTGGTTCGGGATGACCTTGCCCTCCGTGTCCGCCGTCACAAGGTCAACACGCGATTCCCTGCCTGTTTCGCCCAGGTACTCGGCCGGCTTGATTCCCGCGTAACCGCTCGCCGGGTGCACAGTCACATTCATGCTCGAAGCCACCACCTGTGCGGTCTGGTCCGTCACCGTGGCCGAGACCGTAAACTGCATCGCCCCCTCATCACCCTTGAGTTCCGCCGGTACGCTGAATGTGGCGCTGCCGTCGGCGCCGGTCACACCCTTCCCCTGGGCGCGAACCCCTTCGCGCACAACCGAAGTCCGATAGTAGTCATAATCAGAGAATGAGAACTGCTCGTAGCCTTTGACCCGCATGAAATGCGGGACGCCGAGCACGGACCACTCCAGGGCCGCGCCTTCGAGACCGCCCCCGAAGAAGTACGTTGCAGTCACCTTCGCCTCGATGCTGTCGCCGCTGGCGTATGACTGACGGTCGGTCGCGACCTCAACCTGGAACTCGGGCTTGCGGAACTCGGCGACGGCAAAGCTGGTGCCGGCAACGTGTTCGCTGTAACGGCGGTCCGGGTCATCTGGCCGCACGACCGCGAGGAAGGCGCTGTATTCGCCAATTGCCGCCCCATCGGGCAACCTCAGCGACCCGCCCATGGTTCCAAACTCATTCAGCTGGACCTTCTCGCGCAGTAACTCCTTGCCCTGCGCATCCATGATGACCACGTAGACGGGCAGGTCCCCCTCCGGGATCGAGTACCTGGCGTCGTCATCGGTCCGCACCACCGCCTTGTAGAACACCTCTTCGCCCGGGCGATAGATGGGCCGCTCCGTGTAGATGTGGCCGATGTAGAGTCGCGTGTACCACTCGGTCTGAATCCCGGCCTGGTACGGGTCTGTGCCGTTTTGCCAGCGGGTCGAAGCCACCCCCTTTCGGCCGCTATCATCGACCCGTGCGTAGTAGCTGCGATTGGTGGGCGGCCAGGCACCGGCCGGGTTTGGGACCGTAAAGGACGCAAGTCCGCTTGCGTCGGTCACCATATCCGTTCCCGCCCCAAGACCCTGGCCGAATGCCCGCACCTTCACGCCCGGCAATACGCGCCCGCTATCAAGGTCAAGCACCCACGCCAGGAACTCGTCATTGGAAAGCTTCGTGACAATCGCCGTGTCGACCACGCTGAAGGCAAGGTCGTTGCTCCAGCCACCCTCATCCATACGCACAAAGTAGTCGCCCTTGGCGAGCGGCCCCCCTCCCGAGAGGGAGGTCGATACGACCACCACCTCGTCCTTTTTGCCCGAGACCGCCTGCGTCCATGTTCGAATCGGGTCGGACGAAGGCGTCCAGAGGCGGTTCGGCAGCTGTGGGATGCCGTTCTGGGAAAGGATGTTCTCCATCTCCGTCGCCGTTAGCCGGTAGAGCTTGAACGAAGCGCTGGCCGTATTCGTAGCGTGGAAGTAGAGCATTGGCTCGTTCGAGGCCGAGTAGTTCCCCACCTGGCCGGGCACGGCAAGCACCGTGAATGGCGAACGCGGCCCGGTGGTAAAGGAGAAGCTGTAGGGTGCAAGCGCCTGGCCATAGCGGTCCTTTGCGCCCGCCGCAATGCTCACGGTGTAACTCGTCGATGGCAGTAGCTGCGCGTTTACCCAGAGCGTCAGCTGGTCCCCGTACATGTCCGCCCGGATCTTTGCCGGGTCGACTCCGCTGATGGAGACCTTGCCCTCAAGCGACTCCGCGTCCATCGGGTTCGTGAACAGGATCTGGATGCCATAGCGGTTCGCCGAGGTGGCGCCGTTCGGCGGGTCCGTGCTGGCGACGGCCGGGATGCCGGCAGTCTGGAAGGTGGTGCTCCTCCCGGTCCTGGTTTCGCCGCCCCCCGCCCCTTTCAGACCGGCTGGCACCTCGATGGTGTAAGAGGTTCGATAGAGCAGCGCTCCGGCCGGCGTGAACGTCAGCGTGCTCCGCTCGGCATTCCAGGAAAACGTGCCCGGCACAGGTGTGTTGTTCGGCCCCGTGACCCGCACCTTCGACTCCACCATCGCGGTGTCCATGGGCTGGTTGAACGCAAGCACGACCTTCTGCTGGAGGCTCGCGAACTTCGTCTTGTCTTCGGGCGAGACGCTCACCAGTGCCGGGCTGTACGTGTTGAAGGTCCAGGTGTAGTCGTCTTTCAGTACCCCATCGGCGGCGGAGGTTAGTCCCGCGGCGATGCGCGCCTCGTACTTCGTGTTGCCAGTGAGTGATTCGGGGATGAAGCGGTAGAGCGACGTGTTCAGCCACTCGCCCTTCCCCGGGAGTGGAGGGTTGAACTCGATCACGGGCTTCGACGAGGCCTCGCTCAGCAGAGTCAGCGGCGCAACTGACCGGCTGAACTGCACCATGATCTGCCCTTCCCTGGGCACTTCCACGTCGTTCGGGGCGGGGATCACGGCCTGGACTGTCAGCACACCCGTGGTCGTGAAGCGGTGAACCACCGGCTCATCGAGCCCCGCGTCGGACTGGGCGGATACGGTCACGGCGTATTCCTGCCCGCGAAGCAGACCCGGGAAGTCTGGCTGGAAGAGCAGCGTCCGCTCGCTAACCCATACGTACTGCCCCTCTGTGGGCGGGTCCACCTTCAGCACCTTCTCCGGGTCCCTTTCCCCCGGAGCGGTCTTGAATGTCACCTTGATGGGTGAGAGCCGGTTCACGTCCTCTCCCTGGGGCGAGACGGAAAAACCCTCCGGCTCTATGTCCGACGGATAGGACGTTCCACCATCCCGTGTAAGCACAAACGCCAGGGTGGCTGCTATCGCCACAAGGACCACCGCCCCGGCCCCGGCCAGCATCCGTCGGCGCGGGTCGCCCAGGAACGTACGCACTCTGCTCATGATCTCCGTCTTCATCGTGCTCTCACCTCGAAAGTCGTGTGGGCAGTGGCGCGGCTACCGCCCGGCATGTACGCCACAGCCTCGATGCGGTGATGCCCCGGCAGGAGCCTCCAGACCGCCGTGGCCAGCGCTCCCGGCGATGCCTCGACAGGGTCGCCGTTGATGCGTATCTCGGTCGCCTCCGCTTCGGGCGGGAACGAGGCCTTGAGCAGCAGCACCTGCTGCTCAAGCTCGGGCGCCAGGAAGAAGACACTCCCCGGCGCAGGGCTCAGTATCTGCACGGCGTCGTCCTCGCCAACGGTCGTCGCCGGGCTGGCAAGCAGGAGGCCCGCCTCCACCGCCCACGGGCGCGCTGCCGGCGGAGGGTTCACGGTCAGCTCGCCCGTCTCCGTGCGCCCGTAGTACCGCTCGGTCGCGCGGGGCTGCGTCCCCTCCACGAACCACTCCCGAACCGGCGATGGGCAGTCCCGTCCCGGCAGGAGCCCCGTTGGTGAACAGATAACCGCGCGCGCCACACCACGCGGCGCCGTGGGCGGCATCCCACCTGTCCCGGCGCTCACCGCTTCAATCACGTTCCTCCAGATTGGCGCCGCGCCATCCACCCCCGAAACGTCCTTCATGGGGCTGTTGTCGCTGTTCCCCACCCAGACCCCGACCACCCGCGCAGGCGTGTAACCGACCGCCCAGTTGTCGCGGAACCCGGTCGTGGTTCCCGTCTTCACCGCCGACCAGAATGGGGTGTCGAGCACGCTTCCCTGCCCGAATCCCGGGATACGCGCTTCGGCATCTGCCAGCATGTCGCCCACGATGAACGCCAGTTCCGGGGTCAGCACCTGGCGCGTGCTCGCCGGCCTTCGTTCGTAAAGCACGTTGCCCGCCGTGTCGCGGACTCGTGTGACCGCGAACGGCTGGGCCAGCTGTCCGCCGTTTGCGAACGCGCCGAAGGCTGCTGTCAGGTCCGTCAACCGCACTTCGCCCCCGCCCAGCGTGAGGGCGAGGCCGTATCGTTCGCTGTCCGTGAGCGTGGAGAGGCCGGCGCGGTGGGCCATCTCCAGGAAGGCGTCGATGCCGATTTCGTCGAGTGTGGCAACGGCGGGCACGTTGAACGACGAAGCCAGTGCCACCCGGAGCGGCGCCACGCCGTGGAACCGGCGATCGTAGTTCAGCGGCGAATAGGGGCCCGTAGGCGTCTCAAACGTGCTCGGCACATCGAGCAGCGGCGTCGCCGCTGTGTAGCCCCGCTCCATCGCCGCCGCGTACAGGAACGGCTTCAGCGCCGACCCGGGCTGCCGGGGGCTGGTCGCCATATTTGTCTGCCCGCCTTCATCCCGCCAGCCCGTGCTTCCTACCATCACGAGGATCCGGCCCGTTGAAGGGTCGAGCGCCACGACTGCGGCATTCCCGGCGTTCTTATCCCGCAACTCTTCGAGCCGCAGGCGAGCCACGCGCTCCGCCTCCCGCTGCAGCCCCGCATCCAGCGTGGTCTCGATTACCAGGCCGGGGCGTCCGGCCAGGTCAGGCCGCAGGCGGGCGAGCTCGTCGAGCGCGAAGGCCACGAAATGAGGGGCAATAGGCGGGGTTAGCGCGGGCAGGAGCGCCAGCTCTCGCCCGGCCGCCTCATCCGCCTGCTCGCGCGTCACCCGGCCGCTCGCGACCAGCCGGTCGAGCACGTAGCGCTGACGGGCCTTCGCTGCGGCCGGGTCGTCCGTCGGATCGTAGGCGCCAGGGAGCTGCGGGAGGCCCGCGAGCATCGCCGCCTGCGCCAGGTCCAGGTCCCGTGCGCTGGTGTCGAAGTAAACGCGCGCGGCCGCCTCGATCCCGTAGGCGCCGCGGCCGTAGTACACCTCGTTCAGGTAGAGGCGGAGGATCTCTTCCTTCGAATAGCGGGCCTCAAGCTGGAAAGCGAGGAGCGCCTCGCGTGCCTTGCGAATGACGGCCGGGCCGTGCGCATCGCGCAGATAGAGCCTTCGCGCAAGCTGCTGCGAAATGGTCGAAGCCCCCGATGGATTCGAGCGCCAGCTGAACACGGCGCGCGCGACCGCCAGCGAATCCAGGCCGGGGTGGCTGCGGAATCGCTGGTCCTCCGCCGCGATAGTGGCCTCAATGGCAATGGGCGCCACGGCGTCGAGGCCGGCCGGGATTCGGATACCCTCGGCCGTGTCGCGCTGCAGGACCGTTCCATGCGCATCGAGCACCACCGTGCCGGGAACGGCCATTTGCCTGCCGGGATCGCCGATAGGCGCGCAGCGCACATAGAACGCGAGCGCGGCAAGGGTGAGCACAGAAGCGGCAAGCAGGCTTTCGCCCACCCGCCTGGCTCGTTGAAGACTTCCAAGACCGCCCACGCACATTCCAACGTCCTTAGCGGCACCCTGGTTCCGCCACCCTACACCCCGGGGGAGGTCTTGTCCGGGTAACGGGGACGCGAAACGCCGCCCGGCACTGGCTGCAAGGCCTCGGCGGGCCCATAATGACCGGTGGGGGCAGGCGCCATGGCCGCCTGCATGGCTCCTGCGGCGCCTCAGTTGCCGCGGTGGAGCAAACCCCGCCTTCCCTTCCCGGGTCGGGGCGTAGCGCAGCCTGGTAGCGCACTTGAATGGGGTTCAAGAGGTCCCGCGTTCGAATCGCGGCGCCCCGACCAGCTTTTCCCCCTTGATACAAGACGGGAAACCGCCAACACGGCCCGCCGGCTGCAACCCCACTGACCCTACCGCGCCGCTGCTGCTCCCGCGATGATGTCGGCCACAACCGCCGGGTCGGCCAGGGTGGTTACGTCGCCGACGTTCTCCGGCTCACCTTCCGCGACCTTCCTCAGGATTCGGCGCATGATCTTGCCCGAACGCGTCTTCGGCAGCCCCTCCACGAACTGGATCCGGTCCGGCGTGGCAATCGGGCTGATCTCGGTGCGTACCGCATCTCTGAGCTCGCGCGCCAGGCCATCCGAGGCGTGGTGTCCCTGCTTCAGCAGCACGTAGGCGTAGATCCCGGTCCCTTTGACGTCGTGCGGGAAGCCGACCACGGCCGCCTCGGCGCAGGCCGGGTGGCCCACCAGCGCGCCCTCTATCTCTGCCGTGCCCAGGCGATGCCCGGCCACGTTCAGCACATCGTCTACGCGCCCCGTGATCCAGTAGTAGCCATCGCCATCGCGGTGGCAGCCGTCACCTGTGAAGTAGCGGCCCGGGTAGGCTGTCAGGTACGTCTGCACGAACCGCTGGTGGTCGCCGTACACGGTCCTCATCATGCCTGGCCAGGATGCGTCGAAGCATAGCCGGCCCGTTACCTCATTCCCCGTGAGCACTTTCCCGCTCTCATCGACAACGCTCGGACGCACACCGAAGAACGGCAACGATCCCGCTCCCGGCTTCATGTCGATCGCACCGGCCAGGCCCTGGATCACGTGGCCGCCCGTCTCCGTCTGCCAGTAGGTGTCAACAATGGCGCAGCGCTCCTCCCCGACCACGCGGTAGTACCACCGCCAGGCCTCGGGATTGATCGGTTCGCCTACCGTGCCAAGCACCCGCAACGACTCCCGGCTGTAGCGCTTCACCGGCTCGTCGCCCTCGCGCATGAGCGCGCGAATCGCCGTGGGGGCCGTGTAGAAAACGGTGATCCCCAGGCGGTCCACCAGGTCCCAGAACCGGCCCGCATCCGGGTAAGACGGGATCGACTCAAAAACCACGCTCGTTGAACCGTTGCCGAGCGGGCCATACACGATGTAGCTGTGCCCGGTCACCCAGCCGATGTCAGCCGTGCAGCAGAAGATGTCGTCGTCACGGATGTCAAAGACATAACGGTGCGTAACCATTGTGTAGAGCAGGTAGCCCGCCTGGGTGTGGAGCACGCCTTTCGGCTTCCCGGTCGAGCCCGAGGTGTAGAGGATGAACAGCGGGTCCTCGGAATCCATCGGCTCGGGAGTGCACCCGGCGGGTTGGCCCGCGACCTCGTCGTGCCACCAGAAGTCGCGCCCGGGCTTCATCGGCACATCGCTCCCGGTTCGGCGGAAGACGATGGTGAACTCGACGCTGGCGCCCCCCGAGGCGAGCGCCTCATCGACGTTGCGCTTGAGCGGAACAGGCCGCCCGCCGCGCCTGCCCTCGTCCTGGGTGATGATCGCCTTGCAGGACGAGTCCTCCACACGGTCACGGATGGAGTGAGGGCTGAAGCCGCCGAAGATGACTGAGTGGATCGCCCCGATGCGGGCGCAGGCAAGCATTGCCGCCGCCAGCTCGGGCACCATGCTCATGTAGATGGCCACGCGGTCGCCCCTGCCCACGCCGCGCGCGCGGAGTGCGTTCGCCAGGCGGCAGGTCTCCTCGTAGAGCTCCCGGTAGGTCACGCTCCGGTTCTCGCCCGGCTCATCCCCCTCCCAGAGCAGCGCCACCTTATCGCCTTTCGTGGCCAGGTGGCGGTCGAGGCAGTTCACCGAAACGTTCAACTTCCCGTCGCCAAACCAGGCGATCTTCCCCGCCCGCAGGTCTTCTTCGCACACCGTGGAAAACGGCGCCATCCAGTCGATGTACTCGTTCGCCATCTCCGCCCAGAACGCATCCCTGTCGTTGATGCTGCGGTCGTACAGCCGCTGGTACTCCTCGCGGCTCCTGACCAGGGCGCCATCTCGCACGCGCGCTGGCGGCGGGTACACCTCGTGCACAGGCAGGCCGATCTCTTTCGATTGGGTCACGGTCACACCTCCGTTGTCGGAAGGGGAATTGGCACGAGCATTGTAATGGAAGCGGCGACGCCCGCCTTGCCTACAGCACGGGTAGCCGGTTTGCCCAGCCCAGGGCGCGCTCGAATGCGTGCGCGGCGGAGACTATGCGCCCCTCATCGAAGAAGTTGCCGATAATCTGCAGGCCCACCGGGAGACCGTCGCTCAGGCCGCAGGGAACACTGATCGCCGGGAGGCCCGCCACAGCGCTCGGCAGCGTGTAAACATCGTTCAGGTACATCGCGTAGGGGTCGTCCGTCTTCGCACCGATGGGAAACGCCACGGTGGGCGAAGTTGGTGTCACCAGCACGTCGAACTTCTCAAATGCCGCGGCAAACTCGCGGCTGATGAGCGTGCGCACTTTCTGCGCCTTCAGGTAGTAGGCGTCGTAGTAGCCCGCGCTCAGGGCGTACGTTCCGAGCATGATCCGCCGCTTAACCTCTTCTCCGAAGCCGCGCGCACGGGTCTGCTCCATGTTCTCCCACATCGAACTGCCGGTACGGTCGCTGAACCCGTACTTCACGCCGTCGTAACGGGCCAGGTTGGCGCTCGCCTCGCTCGGCGCGATCAGGTAGTACACGGCGAGGGCGTGCTCGGTGCTTGGGAGCGAAAGCTCCCGGTCGACACGGCAGCCGAGCCCCTCGAACAGCTGAAGCGCTTCCTCGATGCGCGCCCGCACGCCCGGCTCCATACCCTCGACGAAGTACTCCTTCGGCACCCCGATGCGCATCCCCTTGATATCCCGCCCCAGGTAGTGCCGCAGGTCGGGCACAGGCTCCGGATTGGTGGTGCTGTCGCGTGGGTCGTGACCGGAGATGCAGTCGAGCATCGTTGCTGCATCCTCCACGTCGCGGCCCAGCGGCCCTACCTGGTCGAGCGAGCTGCCGAACGCGATGATTCCATAGCGGCTGACGCGCCCGTAGGTCGGGTCGATGCCCACCACCCCGCATAGCGCCGCCGGCTGGCGAATGCTCCCGCCCGTGTCGCTGCCGAGGGCCACCAGGCACTCCCCCGCGCTGACCGCTGCGGCCGAGCCACCCGAGCTACCGCCCGGGACGAGCTCCAGGTTCCACGGGTTGTGCGTCGGCCCGAAGGCCGAGTGCTCCGTGCTCGAACCCATCGCGAACTCGTCCATGTTCGCTTTCCCTGCCATCACCGCCCCGGCGCGCCGGAGCTGCTCGTTGACATGGCTGTCGTAAGGCGGCAAGAAGTTGCCGAGGATCTTCGACCCGGCTGTCGTACGCACGCCCTTTGTCACGATGATGTCCTTCACCGCCACGGGAATGCCCGTGAGCGGCGTGGCGGTGCCCGCCGCAAACCGCGCATCAGCCTCGCGCGCCTGTTCCAGCGCTAGCTCCGGTGTGGGGGTGATGTAGGCATGAACGCGCCCTTCGACCGCATCCATGCGATCCAGGACCGACTGTGCCAGCTCAACGGCGGTGAACTCCTTCGCCCGCAGCTGCTTGTGGGCCTCATGCGCCGTCAGCCGCCAGAGCTCGCTCATTCGAGCACCGCCCGCACCCGCAGAAACCCGTCCTGCTGCTCGGGAGCGTTCGCCAGCACCTCTGCGCGCGGCAGGCAAGGTGCAACTTCGTCCGCTCGCATTACGTTGGAAAGGGGGAGAGTATGGGCCGTAGGCCCCAGGCTCCCGGTGTCGACCGATGCGAGGGCCGCGAAGTGGTCGAGAATCCCGGAAAGCTGCGTTGCGAGACGCTGGACGTCTGCGTCGGACAATGCGATCCGGGCCAGCCGTGCAATGTGGAGGACCTCTTCGGGCGAAAGCGACATGAACGAAAGGGTACAACGGACTGGCCTTTACCGCCCGGAGCCATTGGTGAATAGATCATTGTGCCTGCTTTGCTACGCTCAGTTGTGATGCGGATCGATTCGCCATCCCTGGCCGGGCGCCGCAGTACTGCCCCGCCCGCCGCTGGTCGCGCAAGATGAACCCGACCACCAGGCGCCGCCTGTTGCGCAAGCGCTACGAGAAACGGAGCCGGCCCCTGTCGTGGATTCTGGTGGCCTTCCTTGGGCTGGCCGCCCTTGGCTCGGTGGGTGTCGCCGGCGCCGTGGGCACTGTCTACTACGTCTACAACTCCTACGCCCGCGACTATATCCCCATCACCGAGAAGCTGGCCCAGACCAACATGGGTCTCACCGAGATCTACGACCGTGGCGGGCCGGCATCAGGCGTCCTGCTTGGCAAGCTCACCAATACCGACGCACAGCTGCTCGCGCCCGTCCCTCTCGAAAGCATCTCCCAGAACATGGTCAACGCGACCGTCTCCACTGAGGACAACAGCTTCTGGGACCACCCGGGGATAAATATCCGCGGCATCATGCGGGCCGCCTATGAGAACTACGTCGGCGGGGGGATAGGCAGCGGCACTGGCGGTTCTTCTATCACCCAGCAGCTCATCAAGAACGTCTACATCTGCCCCAGCGTCAGCGACGAGAAGACCCGCTGCACCAGCGCCGAGCGAACGCTCGACCGCAAGCTCCGCGAGATCGCCTACGCGATAGAGCTCGAACGGGACTACTCCAAGGAGGAGATCCTGGAGTGGTACCTGAACCAGATCTCCTACGCCGACCGCTACATTGGCGTTGAGGCCGCCTCACAGGGGTACTTCCACAAGAGCGCCGCCGACCTCACCCTCGCCGAAGCTGCAATGCTCGCCGGGATCCCCTCCTACCCAACCCTCTACCACCCCCGCCTCAACTGCCTGAAGGATGCCTCCGAAAGCTGCGTGGTCGATACAGACGGGCGCTCCACTGTTACCGGCCCTGCCAAGGAGCGCCAGGAAGACGTGCTCGACCTGATGGTGGTTCACGGCCGTGCCACCCGGGAGGAAGTGGAAGCCGCCAAGGCCGAGCCGCTCAGGGTCTTTGCTGCCAGCAATCCCATCAAGTCCGCCGCCTTCATCGACAACCAGGTCGAACCCCGTCTGCTGAGGATGTGCGAAGCGGGCATCCTGCCCAGGATCGCCGGGGCCACCGACTGCTTCTCGAGCGTGCATGCTGCCGGATACAAGGTCACGACCACGCTCGACTGGCAGGCGACCGATTGGGCCCAGCAGATGCTTCGCGATTACGTCTCTCGCGGGCTCGAAGCGGGGTGCGAGTGCTACAACGCCGCCGTGGTCACAATCGAACCCACTACCGGGCAGGTGATTGTCTACGCCCCCAACCGCGACCCCTCCTACGTCTCCGACCAGCGAGTTGCCGGCAAGGTCGACCAGCTCACCGAGATCAACCAGCCCGGCTCGTCCTTCAAGCCCGCTGTCTACCTCACCTGGTTCGACCAGCTCAACAAGGCGCCGATGAGCACCTTCTGGGACACAAGCCCCTTAACCGTGGCCGGGACCGCCATCACCAACCCACGCAACGGCGACCCAAAGAGCGAGGGCCTCATCTCAGCGCGCGCCGCCCTCGGTGGCTCCCAGAACGTCGGCGCCTTCCGCGCTGCCTATGAGGCCGGGGTCGACAACGTCATCGAGATGGCCAAGAAGCTTGGCATCACCACGCTCGAACAGAACTTCGACCCGACTTTCCGCTCCCACCCCGATGTGAGCTACGGCGCCTCCATCGCCACCGGGGGAGCCAACATCCGCGCCATCGACATGGCCTACATGAACGCCACCATCGCCAACATGGGCGTGATGGTGGGCGTACCCCACCTGGCGGAGTACGTCGAGCTTAACTCGCTCCGGAGCACCGCCCTGGACAAGGGTGATGCCTATGACCTGGCCAAGAAGCAGGCGCTCGACTTCGCCCGTGGCCATATCCGCATCCAGGGAACGCGCGAACTCGACCCGGTTGTCATCCTCCAGGTCCAGGGGCCGAACGGGGAGGTTCTCTTCACCCAGGGCGAGCCCGAACGAAAGCAGGTAGTCGACGCGGGCTCCGTCTGGCTGCTCCATTCCATCATGTCCGACTGCACGGCCCGCTTCATCATCTGGGGCTGCGGCGGCTCCAACAACGACCTGGCCCTGGATTCCTTCATGGACAATGGCGTCAAGATCCCTACGGGCATCAAGACGGGCACCCAGCAGGGGCCCAAGAGTGCCGCCGACACGCTGGCAACATGGATGAACGGCTACTCTCGCTATGCAGCTACCGCTGTCTGGTTCGGCAATGCCACCAAAGAGCTCATCCGTGACGGCCCGGGCGCCAACTACGCTTCTGCCAACACAACCGTCAGGTTCTTCAAGAATTGGATGGGCTGGTATCACTCATACCTTCGCGGCAAGGGGGTCTTCGACACGCCCGCCGGCTTCGATTCGCTGCGCCCCAGGAACGTCGCCCAGCAGAGCTTCGCCACCCCCGCCACGGACCGCGGCCTTTCCGGGGGCTGCGACCAGAAAGTCGTCTCCTGGGTCCGCACTGATGTCGAGTACGCAAGCGAATGCGAGGAGAAGGAGATAGACACCCGCAACGGGCTCCTCGCCAGCGACCAGACGCCGGCCCAGTTCCGCGAAAAGCGCAAGTTCGTCAAGCTCCCCTCGCTCAAACCCGAACTGGCGGCCGAGCTTGTGAAGGAGATGAAGGACAAGAACATCCCCATCGCCCCCACCGAAAAGAGCTCCGGGCAGACCGCAATCGCCATCAACAACCTGACCAACGGCAAGACAATTTCGGGCGTCACCCAGGTGGTCGGGAGCATCCAGACCTCCCAGCTCAAGTCATGGAAGCTCGAAATTGGCGCCGGCAGCAACCCCACGGAATGGAAGCAGATCGGCGGCGGCAACAACCCGGTCTCAAACGCCATCATCGGCGTCATCGATACGAACAGCCTCGCAAACGGCGTCTACACCGTGCGGCTCACTGCCGAAGATGCCATCCTCAAGACCCTCAAGCTGTCGGTGACCATCAACGTTAAGAAGGGCGCGGGGGCGCCAACTGCCACAGTTCCGCCCGGGGGCATCCCCTGGCCGGGCTGGACCCCTTCTGCGACACCGCCTCCTTAGGGCGCCGTTGTCCGCCCCTGCCTGAAGCGGTAGCCAGGTTTCAGGCCCGCGGCCTGCGCCCATTCCCCGGCCCCCAGCTTCTTTCCACCCTCGGGCTGGACGCGAAGCACTCGCAGCACGCCCCCATTGAGACGCACGTCGAAACCTTCCTCGTCGATGCGCAAGACGCGGCCCGGCATGCCCGGCTCCTGCCCGGGCAAGAGCAGGCAGTCGTAGATCCGGAGCCGTCCGCTGCGGTGCATCGCCCATGCCCCCGGTTGGGGGTTGGTGCCGCGTATTAGCTGATGGACCCGGGCGGCTGGCTCGTGCCAGCGGATTTCGGCGTGCTCGTCACGGCAGGGGGGCTCGTAGGTTCCGAGCGCGTGGTCCTGCTCCACCCGGGGCGCCTTCCCATCCGCGACGAGGCCCACCGCCTCCGCCATCGCTTCCACGCCCATTGGGAACAGGCGGTCGAAGTAAAGCGAGCCGACCGTGTCCTCCGGGCCGACGGGGCAGCGCTTCTGCAGGAGCACTGGCCCCGTATCGATCCCCTCGTCCGGCCAGAACACGGTCAGACCCGTCTCCTCATCTCCGTTGATGATCGCCCAGTTGATCGCCGAAGAGCCCCGGTGGAGCGGAAGCAGGCTGGGGTGGTACTGGATAGTCCCCCGCGGCGGAGCCTGGAAGACTTCCTCCGGCAGTATCTCGGTAACGAAGGCCATCACGCAGAGCTCCGCACCGGCCGCCGCCCAGCTGGCAAGGGCCGCCTCGCCTTTGAGGCTTGCTGTGTCGATCGCAGGCACTCCTGCCTCCGTCGCAGCCCGCCACAGTGCGTCCGGTCGCGCACCTTCGGCCGGCGCCGGGGCGCTGACGACCGCCACCTCGTGGCCCCCTTCGCGAAGCCGCAGGAAAACCGCTTCGCCAAATGCGGCCTGTCCGATAATCGATACGCGCATCATCGTCCTCCCTGCGCCGTGACGGCTCCCGGCGCCGGCCAAGTTACCACCGGCGCGCCCTCGGGACGAGAAGACGCCGCCCCTCGGCCGGCTCTTTCCGCTCGTCAGAGGCACGGCATCTCCGCTACACTCGTTCAAGATGCAGTTCGCAACAGAAACCATGGGAGTAGCCCGGGGCGACGCAACGCACGTCGCCCCTGTGCGCGGGGTCTGAGACAGGCAGCTCGCGCCAGCCCCCCGGGGCCAACTCAAGTTCGCACTGGAGCACTCACGTGGTTTGTGTCCAACCGGCGTCCCTCGCCGATGCCGAAGCCATCCATCACCTGGTCACCTTCTGGGCCGATCGCGGCGACATGTTGCATCGCCCACTCGGAGAGGTGTTCGAATCGATCCGCGACTTCAAGGTGGCGCGAGACAGCGGTGTAGTGACGGGTTGCGGCGCCCTCCACATCCTTGGACCGGATATTGCCGAAGTGCGCTCGCTTGCAGTCCGCGAAGATGCACAGGGCAGCGGTGTCGGCGCCGCCATCGTCGCCGCCTGCGTGGCCGAAGCGCGCAGCCTGGGGATTGAACGGGTTTTCGCTCTGACTTACCGCCCAGGCTTCTTCGAGAAGCAGGGCTTCCGCGTCGCCGACGTAATGGAATTCCCACAGAAGGTATGGAGCGAATGCGTTCGCTGTCCGTTCTTTGCCAACTGCAGGGAAATCGCCGTCGTCCTCGACCTTCGCCGGCTCTGAGCAGGCACGGCTATCCGCAGTCGCCCAGCGCATCCGCGGCGGCAGCCGGGAGCACCTCGGCATTGATCCCCCTGCCCGAGGCGACCGTCACATGTGCCTCGACTCGCGTGGTGCCGGCATGGAGCTGCCCGAGATGGTGCGAGAGTCTCGCGGCCGCAGCGCCCGCGCCCGTCGGTCCTGTTCCCTGGAGGATGATGCCGAAGCTCGCCCCGGAGAGGCGCCCAACCGTATCCGTAGCACGCGTGTATCGCCTGATGATCCCGGCCACGGCCCGGAGCACCGCGTCACCGTCTTCCACGCCATTCTCCCTGTTCAGCCGTGCCAGGCCTTCGACCCTCACCATGACGAACGAGAGTGGTGCGGCCGGTGCAAGCTCGCCGATGGCCTCCAGCCGGTCCAGCAGCGCCTGCCGGGTAGCCACCCCGCACAGGTGGTCCCGTTGCCAGGGCCGGAGCCCTTCGGGCGCAGCGATGGGCGGCTCATCACGCGTGGCGGCGCGTGCCGGGGCTTCGCCGTGGCGGATGAGGGTGAGATAGGCGGGAAAACGGGAAAGTGCCATGGCAGTCGACCCTCTCGAACTGCGAGGATTGTCCTGCAGGCGATGCTCCAGAAAGATAGGGAGAAGCCCCCGTATCCCGATCAGACGTCCCGCATCCCGGGCGCCCGTTCTGCCGATGCCACCCTGGCGCGGCGACGGGCGCGCCAGCGCCGTTGCCGGTGCCAGAAGAACGCCGCGCTCGCCACAATTCCTGCAACCCACACCCCCCCATAGAAGAGCGTGATCCGGATGTCGCGCCCCAGCCCATCGCCCGCTGCTACCCCTACGAACGTCGGCAGGAGCATCCCGAGGAAGCTGAACAGGAAGAACACCGCGAACCGTATCGAGGTGAGACCTGCAACAAAGCTCACCCAGTCGAAGTTCACCACGGGGAGCATCCGTGCCAGGAAGATAACCCGGCCGCCCATCGATTCTGCGACCTCGTCCATTCGCATCGCCATCTTCCCCCCCACCAGCCGGGCAAGGTGCCGGCGTCCCAGCATCCGCGAGATGTAGAACGCCATCGCGGACCCGGTCATCATCCCCGCCATGGAATACACCGTCCCCAGCACCGGGCCCCAGGCAAGTCCGGCCGCCACGAAGATGGGTGCATTCGGGATCGGTGCGATGAGGACAGAGATCGCCAGGACACCCATGTAGATGATTGGTCCGGCGATGCCCCACGCGTCCACCCAGTCCTGGAACGGTTCGGCATCGATGTCGTATGAGACCCCAAGCGCCTCAGACACGGCCACATAGGCCACCACGAGTGCCACGAACCCCGCTGCAAGGCCGAACACCACCCGCTTCTGAAGCAGCAGCGGCGCAGATTCCCCTTCGAAGACGAAGTCATCGAGCGATGGTTTGCGGAGGTGCGCGCGCGGGTGTTCTTCAGATGACATGCGAACGGGGTGTGTGCGGTTTCATCCGGCTCGTGCCGGCGGTGATGGCCACAGGCTATCAGAGCACCCGCATGCGCAGGAACACGTAGAGCAGCGGCATCACCAACAACACCGAATCGAGCCGGTCCAGGAATCCCCCGTGCCCGGGCAACAGGCCCGAGGCGTCCTTCACCCCCATCCGGCGCTTCATCCAGCTTTCGAGCAGGTCCCCCAGGATGGCCGTCAGCGGCATCGGCAGGGCGAAGTGGGCAATCGTACTCGCCTCCACGCCTGTATCGAGCAGGGCGTTGAGGGCGAAGACCGCGCCCACGCCCGCTGCATATCCCCCCGCTGCGCCCTCCCAGGTCTTGCCCGGGCTGATGCGCGGCGCCATCTTGTGCCTTCCAACCAGCCTGCCGGTGGCATATGCGCCGGTGTCGACAGCGAAGGTCGCAAGAAGGCCCAGCAACACCCATTCCCGGCCCCCCTCTACGTCCCGGATGAGGACCACCGTGGAGAAGAGCACCCCGAGATAGAGCAGGCCCCATGCCAGTACGCGGAACGGCTTCCGCGGCCCAAGGGCGTTTGTGCGGCTGTAGCCAATCGCTGCTGCAACGATTGCTACGGCAGCTCCCGCCGGGACCAGCTGCGGCTCCCAGTGCGCTCCCGCGACGATGATCGCTGCAAGTACAAACCCGGGCTGCTTCGTCGCTGCTTCCCGGATTGTGAGCGAAGGCATGAGCCAACCGTGAACGAACTCCGCCCCGGCAAGGAGCGCGATCGCCCCGGCACACAGGGCGAACGGCCAGCTCCCCGCGTAAACCGCCGCCGCCAGCAGAGGCAGTCCCACCGCGGCGGTGAGCAATCGCAGCTTCAGGTTCGATTGGCTCATCCGGGGAGAGCCGCTCGCCCGGTGGCAGGTCCATTCAGGCGCCGGCCGGGGAACATTCTCACCGCTGGAGCAGCGCCTGGACGTCTTCCGGCAGCAGGCCACCGAACTTCCGCATGCGCCGCCCGTACTCGGCGAGGGCCATGTCGGTGTCCTCACGGCCGAAGTCGGGCCAGTAGGCATCAGTGAAATAGAGCTCGGAGTACGCGCTCTGCCAGAGCAGGAAGTTCGAAATCCGGTTATCGCCGGCCGTCCGGATGATCAGGTCCGGGTCCGGGATGCCCGCAGTCTGCAGGTGGCCGGCGAACGTCTCCTCCGTCACCTCATCGGGGCCGAGGCCAGACTCAATCACCCTGCGCACCGCCATTACGATGTCGTCGCGCCCGCCGTAGCTGAAGCAGATGTTCAACACCAGGCCGTCGTTGTCGCGTGTACGCTCGATTGCATCGTTCACCTGTTTCTGGAGCCACTCGGGCAGGGTCTCAATGTGCCCGAGCATCCGCAGCTGGACGTTATTGCGCACGAAGTTGTCGAGCTCGCGCTTGATAAAGCGTCCGAGCAACCGGATCAGGGCGCGCACCTCCGGGGCAGGGCGGCTCCAATTCTCTGTGCTGAAGGCGTAGAGCGTCAGGTAGCGCACCCCGTGGTCGTTGAAGCGTTCGATGATGCGCCGGATATTCTCCGTGCCAGCCCGGTGGCCCGCAACGCGCGGCAGGCCGCGCTGCTTCGCCCATCGGCCGTTCCCGTCCATGATGATTGCCACATGCCGGGGTACCCGGCCGCCGGAAATCGGAGAGATCACGTCGCCGTCGTGGCCGGGGTCGGGTACGTCTGCAATTGCCCGGGCCCTGGTCCCGGAGCTAGACCTCAAGGAGCTCAGCCTCCTTCTTCTTCGACTCCGCATCAATGAGCGCAATGTGCTGGTCGGTCAGCTTCTGGAGCTGCTCCTCATGGCGCTTGATATCGTCCTGCGAGACGTGCCCATCCTTCTCCGCCCGCCGGAGGTCGTCGTGGCCGTGCCTCCGGACGTTGCGCACGGCAACGCGCGCTTCTTCGGCCTTGTGATGGACCTGCTTCACCATCTCCTTGCGCCGCTGCTCGGTGAGCGGGGGAATGGGCAACCGGATCAGCTGTCCATCAATCGCCGGGTTCAGCCCCAGGTCCGAAGCCTGGATCGCCTTTTCGATCGCCCTTACCGCACCCCGGTCCCATACCTGGATCGTGAGAAGCCGCGGCTCGGGAGCGTTGATCGTCCCCAGCTGCTTGAGCGGCGTCGTCGCCCCGTAGTACTCCACGTCGAGCATCTCAATCAGGCTCGGGTGGGCGCGCCCCGTGCGCACGCCATTCAGGTCGCGCTTGAGCGCCTTCACTGCCCCATCCATCTTCTCATCAGCGCTCAGGAGGATCTCTTCGGGGTCTGTCATCCGATCTTCTCCAAAGGTTCAGGTAGTGGGTGCAGGCTTTCCGCTGGGACTGGAGGATACCACCGTGCCGACGTGGTCGCCCTTTAGCGCCCGGTAGATGCCATCGGGCGCCCGGACGTCGAAGACAATGATGGGCAGGTGGTTCTCCATGCACAGGCTAAGGGCCGTGCTGTCCATCACCTGGAGCCGCCTTTGGATCGCTTCGATGTAGGTGAGGTGCTCGAAGCGAACGGCGCCCGGCACTCTCCGCGGGTCCGCGTCATAGACGCCGTCGACGCCGTTCTTGGCCATGAGCAGCGCTTCGCACTCCACTTCGATGGCGCGCAGCGCTGCCGCCGTGTCCGTCGTCATGTAGGGGTTGCCCGTTCCGGCAGCAAACAGCACCACGCGGCCCTTTTCCAGGTGCCTCATGGCGCGCCGGCGGATGTATGGTTCCGCCACCTGCGCCATGGAGAGCGCCGTCTGCGTGCGCACCACCGCCCCGACCTTCTCCAGCGCGTCCTGGAGTGCGAGGGCGTTCATGATCGTGGCCAGCATGCCCGCGTAGTCGGCGGTGGCCCGGTCCATTCCCGTCTCCGCAATCGTCGAGCCCCGCCAGAAGTTCCCGCCGCCCACCACCACGGCTACCTGGATGCCTTCGTCACAGGCGCGCGCGATCTGCTGCGAGAGGTTTTCGATGGTGCCCGCGTCGATTCCGAATGCGCGGTCGCCCATCAGAGCCTCGCCGCTCAGCTTCACGAGCGCCCGCCGGTAGGCACCAGCCACGGACTTCCCCCTCCTGGCCAGCTACCGGCCGAGCTCGTAACGTTCGAAGCGCCTGACCCTGACGTTCTCCCCGGTCTTGGCGATAGTGTCCTTCACGAGGTCCGCAATCGTCCGGGAACCATCGCGGATGTAGGGCTGGCTGAGCAGGCATAGCTCCTCATCGGTGCCTTCGACATCCTGCCCCGCGCGGTCCTCACTGGAAATGAAGCGCGGGTTCATGGCTGCCACCTGCATCGCGACGTTACGTGCCAGCTGCCGAAACTCCTCCGTGTTGGCGACGAAATCGGTCTCGCAGTTGACCTCAACGAGCACGCCGATGCGGCCCCCGGCATGGATGTAGCTGTCAACCACCCCATTCGCCGTCTCGCGTTCGGCCCGCTTTGCCGCAGCCGCGATTCCCTTTTCGCGCAGGATGACGACCGCCTGCTTCATGTCTCCGCCCGCCGCTTCCAGCGCGCGCTTCGCATCCATGACGCCCGCTCCGGTGCTCTCCCGGAGCTCTTTGACCATTGCTGTTGTGATTTCCAAGGGTGTCGACTACTCCTGCCCGGTCTCGACGGCTGCCAGCGCGGCAGCCTGCGCCTCTGCTGATATCACGGTGACGGACGCTTCTCCAGGCGCTTCCGCGGCTTCGTCCGGGGTCGCCGAGAACGCACCTGCCTTCAGGCCAGCATCCGCTTCCGCCGCAAGCCGGGCCAGGTCGTCGCCGTGTACCCCCGCGCCCGCGCCCGATTCGCGCGCCGCGCGCCCCTCGATGGCCGCATCCGCGACCTTCCCGAGGATGAGCTTGATCGCCCGGATCGCATCGTCATTGCTCGGAATGGGGTAAGCGACAGGGTCCGGGTCGCAGTTCGTATCCACGAGCGAGACGATCGGAATCCCCAGCCGGTCACACTCGGCCACGGCGATGTCTTCCTTGACGGTATCAATGATGAATACCGCCGCGGGCAGGCGCTCCATCTTCTTGATGCCGCCGAAATAGCGATTGAGCCGCTCGATCTCGTTGGCGATATCCAGCTGCTCCTTCTTCGTTAGCCGCGAGAACTCGCCCCTCGCCACAGATCCTTCCAGGTTCGCGAGGTGGCGGATACGGCCCTGGATGGTCCGGAAGTTCGTGAGCGTGCCGCCAAGCCAGCGATTGTTGACAAATGGCATCGCCGCGCGCGAGGCCTCGGTCTCCACCGTTTCGCGCGCCTGCTTCTTGGTGCCAATCACCAGCACCTCGCCCCCACCCGCGACCACGTCGCGCACGAAGTTGATGGCATCGTCCAGGCGGGTGACTGTCTGCTGCAGGTCGATGATGTGGATGCCGTTGCGCTCGGTGAAGATGAATTGCCGCATCTTCGGGTTCCAACGGCGGGTCTGGTGGCCAAAGTGGACACCAGCTTCGAGCAGTTGCTTCATGCTGACCGGGGTGACCAGGGCAAGCCTCCATGAGTGCAGCGCGTAGATTTGCCCGCGATTGCGAGGCAGGCGCCGCCTTTGTTGAACAAGCTCAACCAGAATACCGCGTATGGCTCGCTACACAAAACAGGAGTCCACGCGGGGTCACCCGCTACCTGCCCGGCGTCACTCCCCCGACCAGGTGAGCCGCGGCGGCCGCAGCGAGCTCAGCGCGAACGCAACGGCGGCGCAGCATGCCAGCACCGGCAGGTCTACCCAGAGCCCCACGAACGCCTCGTTGTTCTCGGCGTAGGCGGCCACCTGGAGCGCATCGACCGCGTAGGTCAGGGGATTGACCATCGCCAGCACCTCCAGCCATACGGGCAGATCATCCACGGGGTAGAACGCTCCCGAAAAGAAGAGCAGCGGGAAGAGCGCCAGGTTCATCAGCAGGTGGAAGCCCTGCATTGTCTGGATTCGCGCTGCCAGCATGAGCGCAAACCCGGCCAGGAGCAGGTTCAGGGTCACTACCGTCACCGCGACCACCAGCATCCCCGCCGCAACGCCGTACTGCCAGCCCATGTCCAGGAGCGGCGCGGCAATCGCCATCACCACCAGCGCCTGGACCGCACCGATGGCCACTCCCGCGATTGACTTGCCGAGCAGTATCGTGCGTGCGGAGTGCGGCGACGAGAGCAGGAAGCGAAGCATGCCGCTATCGCGATCCCGGTAGTAGGACGCGCTCGCAAACGTCGAGGAAAAGAGCGACGTCATAACCACCACCCCGGCGACCATGAAGGCGGTGAAGCCCCCGGCCGGCAGCCGCGATGGCTCGAGCCCGTGGGAGACCCCGCTCCCAAGGAAAACGAGCAATAACAGCGGCGTGAACATGGACGAATACAGCTGCGACCGCGAACGGACCACGGCCCGCACATCCCTCTCGCAGATAGCAAGCCAGGCCCCCGGGCCGTTCATGTGCGCCCCTCGTCCCGCGCCCCGCCGCCAACGTGCTGGAAGTAGGCATCTTCAAGTGACGAAGGCTCGATACTCAGCGCCCGGATCGGTCCCGGTGCCATGGCGAACAGGCGGGGAACGAACGACGCAGCATTCTCCACCGTGAACAACACCTCGTCGCTGTCCCGGGTCACCGTACCGCAGCCTTCCCAGCCGTACGCTGCGGCATTGGCTGCGTCCGGCGCGGTCGCCCACCGCACGCGGACGGCTTCCCGCCCGAGTCCCCGCTTGAGCTGGGCCGGGGTACCCGTCACCACTACCCGGCCGTGACGCAAGAATGCCACCTCGTCACAGACCGTCTCCGCCTCGGCAAGGTCGTTCGTCGCGATGACGATTGTGCAATCCTGGCCCCTGCGCTCGCGGAGGCCCTGCCAGAGCCCCCGGCGTTCTTCCGGGTCGACGCCGGTTGTAGGCTCGTCGAGGAGTATCAGGCGCGGTTCGTGGAGCAGCGCCCTCGCTACTTCCAGCCGGCGCCGCATTCCGCCTGAGAGCTT
>JAANMX010001654.1_pt1 | contig 24687 bp, 39 predicted proteins | sample 7279681 | NCBI WGS metagenome assembly JAANMX01 (sample SAMN14094542, study PRJNA606508) | bioreactor metagenome | isolation source: A lab-scale SPAN reactor treating ammonium-rich wastewater day 351 | place: Ireland: Galway | collected 2018-01-01
CCGTCACAGCGACGGATGATGTATTTCGCGTGTGCTTCCAGTTGGTCGAGGGGAAACCCTTCGGCAATTGCGCGCTGAGTGGTTTCCAGCGCAGGCTTTTGATAGATGCCGAGTGATTGGAGGATGCGGCAGCCAGCCGCGAGGTCTGGCGAAATTTCGCCAGTGGCATTTTTTTGCCCGGTGTGGCATTTTTTTGCCACCGGAACAAAAGAGGAGGAGGAGCTAGTAGTATTATTTACTTCTCCTCTTACTATATTTATTACGTCGGCATTTTTTTGCCACTTGTGGCGTTTTTTTGCCACTGATGGCAAATTTTTGCCGCTCGTCCCCTCAAAGTTATCCACAAAATCATTAGAGTTATCCACATCTTCATCTAGGTTATCAACACCACTTTGTGAGTTATCCACATCTAATTCACAGGCTTCGATGATGGTGGCACCGCCGTTTTGGCTGACCATGAGCCAGCCCTGGGCGACGAGTACGGCACGCAATTTGCGGATGGTTCCACGCTTCTTGTTCATTCGCTTGCCCAGCATTTCATCCAGCGCGGCGAGGCTGCTCCCTTCCAGCGGCTTTCCGTCCCACGCGAAGGCTTCAACAAGCTTCCACAGTCGGTAGCCCTCGGCGGTGACAGCCGGGTCAGCGAGTGGTCCGGTACGCTCGACGCGCTGGAATCCGTGGGGGGGGAGAATGTAGGACATGGTTAGCGGTTCGCTGCGGGTTGCGCCGCAGCGGCATCGTGTTCCTGTCGCTGTGCTTCCTGGATGAGGAGGTCAAGCAGTTCGAGGAACTCGCGCGCGTACCCGGCAGCTTTATCGGTCGGCGCGCCGCGCTGGATGAAGAGGGAAGTGGCTTCGGCGTGGAGTTGGGGAGACATCGCGCGCCTACTCGTTCTCGGTCTGGAAGCCTGTCAACTGCTTCCAGTCCTCGATGATTCTCTGTAAGGCGGCGGAGCGGGTTCGCGTCTGGCGCGAGCTACCTGTTTTGGCAACCGCGTCCACCGCCTCGATGTGTTCGGGGTAGAGGCTGAACGCGATTCTCTCGGCGCTGCCGTCGTAACCAGCGGCAGGGGCAGGGGCTTGGGCGGGTTGGAGTTGTTGGCTCATGGTGTACCTCATGGCACAATTGCTATGTGCTAATTGGTAGTGTACCAAGTTTCGGAAACTATGTCAATTGGGAACTTTCCACTATCCCCAAAGGAACATCGAACGGTGTTAGACTTATGCGCTATGCCAACAACACCGGACTTCCCAGCATGGCTGGAAACTGAATTAGAGCGGCGGGGGATTGACCAGAGCGAACTGGCACGACGCGCCAGCAGCGCAGGCTATAAAATCGCGCCGAACACCGTGTCACGCATTCTCAATCGGGAACGCGATGCGGGGGTAGAGGCGTGTATTGCGATTGCGGCGGGATTGGGGATTTCGCGCGAGGAAGTGTTCCGCGAGCGGGGCTGGTTGCTACGCGCGCCGGAGCAGGTGATTACACCTGATTTAGACCCGCGCAGCGTGAAGGTGCTCCGCGACCTGCAATCACTTTCCGGGCAGCTGCTGGACCGCGCGCTTGCCGCGGTGGCAGCGCTGCTGGATAGCTACCGCGAGTTACAGGGTATGATGGGGCAGAGCCCGGCACCACGCCCGGAAACCGACAGGCAAGTGTTGGCGCTGGCAGCCGAAGCCGAGCTCAACCGTCTGAAGACCACGCAGGAGCGCATGGCGTACCTGCGTGGTTTGCGGTTCGGGGACGTTGAGATTTTTAATAGCGTAAGTGGAGAGACGCGCGCGATACTGCCAGATGAAGCCCCGACAGTGCCGGGTGACGTTCAACGCGATGCTGGTTAAGCAGGCGGTCCTGAATTGCGTTGAACAGCGCGACCGCGTCCAGCCGGGAAGCGACACGATGCCAGGCAGCGACAGGGTCGTCGTCCTGTAAGAGCAATTCCAGAATGCGGTCATATTCGTTACCGGGGGAATAGCGTGGGCGGGTGGAGAGGAAGCGAAAGATTTGCGCGGTTGTGTCGGACATAATCCCTAGAATGTGCGTTCTAAAATTAGGCGACAGTATAGCAATCTTCGGCGTAGGTGTGAAGCTCAGTTGAAAAACTCTCATGAGGGGAGGGGCGATGAAGAAGGGACTCTTCAAGGCAGCGTTGGTTATAGGGGCACTATCGTTCCCTGGGTGGATGAAGCCAGCAGGGGATTTTCTCGCCTCGCTGGTTCTCAGGTAGAGAACATTCGTAACAAAAAAGAGGGGGTACGGTCCAGAACCGTACCCCCTCTTTGCTTGGAGCGTACTATAGCGATTCGACCTCTTTTTTCAGAGCCTCGACCTCGCGCCGCAGGACGAGCCGCCGTGGACGTAGGAACGCCGTCCGGTCTGTAGTATCAAAGACGGTGGTGAGCCGCCCTTGCCCTAGCAGGTTATTGATTCCGCTTGCGGATGTGCCCAGCTCTGCCGCTGCCTCCGTGATAGTCATTAACTGGTCAGGCGTAAGGTCTGGCGCTTCCACGCGGCGGCGCTCCTCGATGTAATAGGGCATAGTCACTTCCTCTGGCAGAGTCGCGTTAGTTTGTGCCATTGTAATGCTCCCTCCGTGTGTTGGCGAATCAACTAACGTGAGTATATGGAACTAACACGAGTTTGTCAATACGGGGTTGACAAACTCACGTTAGTTTGCTATACTGTCCACAGTTAAATAAACAAAAAGCCCCACCCAGTGCGCTAACACCGAGCGGGGCATGCTCAACAGAAAGGGTATTTTCCGTGAGCACCAACGATTCTAGCGGTATCGCCGCCAAGCCCCAAATTCGGGGGACTTACGAAGTCTCCGCCCCTCCCAACGACCTCAGCGCGGGCTTCGTCCTCTGCGAAGCCTACCACCGCAAAGACGGTCATTTCGACCCCGAAGCCAAGCTCTACATCTCCAAGCGAGGCGCATTGAGCCTCATGACCAGTCGGGGCGTGTTCCCCGTAAAAGGTCATTACAGCCCCAGCCGCGCGAAAGCGGTGGTCATCGAGAGCGACCAGACCATCGTCGTCAACAATCCGCCCCTCGAACCGCTGTTCGAGACGGAACTGGTCGAAATCGCCGTACCCCGCGCCGCGTGGAATATGGCATGTCATTACGCCGAACTGGTCGTACTGTACGCGACCTTCGGCTGCGCCGAACCGTTCCCCTTTCCTTACACCCAAGAGGAGGCTCCCGACGCGATTATCAGCGCAGGAATTCTGAACCCGCCGAAGCCTCTGCCCCCCGCCCCGCCGATGCCCGTTGCGGAGGTGCGCTAATGGCTAACCCTTACCGCCTCGCTATCCCGACCAACGCCGACTGCCCCATCTGCCCCGACACGCGCCTCGTCTATGAATTTCTGGACGAGGACACGAGCTACCACACCGCGGAGGGTTGGGTGCACAGCACCCGCATCGTTTCCCGTCGCGTCTGGTGCCAATCCTGCGAACGCCAAACGGAATGGTTCGACACCGTGAAGGAAGCGGTTACCGCCGCCGACGACTGGAAAGAAGAGGTGGGCTGATGGTCTACCTCATTCACTTTTCCACGCCTATCCACCACGCGAAGCACTACATCGGCTTCTGTGAGGACACCCGTCTGGACGCGCGGCTGCGCGAGCACGACGCTGGGCGCGGCGCACGGCTGACGCAGGTAGCCCGCGAGCGCGGACGCGAGTTGGTACTCGCCCGCGTTTGGAAGCGCAAGGGGCGCAAGTTTGAGCGCGCCCTCAAGAATCGGAAGAACGCGCCCCGTTACTGTCCCCTGTGCAATCCCGCCCTTTACGACATGGGGTTGCCCGACTGTGAGGCGGTGGGGGCGTAAGCCTCCCCGCCTGTTCCCGAAAGGAACTCGCCATGACCCGCTCGAAACAACCCGCGCCCATCCAGCACTTTGTCGGATTCACCAGCCTCGAAGGACTGGCGCAGGTCATGGACCGCCGCAAGCCGGTCTATGCCACCGCGACCTCCGAAGTCATCTCCGTCCCCGGCGCGCCGATGGAGACGCGCGCCTTAGCTATAGTGGTTTCACAAATCGGCGGCGGCGGCGTGGTCAACATGCTCAAGTTCCCCGTTGGCTGGATTCAGTATGTGAACGGCACGCCGTGGACGCGCGATGCGGACGCGCGGCAGGCGGAAGCCATTCAGGTCTATCGCCACGTCGTTGCGTGGCTGCGCGAGCAGGGATTCAGCAAGGTTCTGGACGCGCTTATCGCCGTACCGCGCGACGTAGTGATGAGCGAAGGCGACATTCGCTTTCTGCAACGTGACGAGGCAACGGGGCGCTGGACCCGAACCGACAAGCCCGAGCAGCCGGGCAAGGAGTAGTGACCGCAATGTTAACAAAACTCACGTCAAACCACATTTACAACGCCGCAACGGGCGAACATATCCGCTACGAGGAACACGCGCCGAAGGGCGATAAGCCCGAACACAAATTCCTGACCTTCACCAATCGCGGCGCAACCGTCCCCCATGAACGGCTGTACGACGATGAGGCGGAAGAGGCGTGGAAACTCCTGCGGGACATCGCCGCCGAGCAACGCGTCGTGCTGAGCCACCAAGCCGACCTTGGGGTGGAGTACGGCATCCGCTATGAGCCGTAAACGCTCTGCCCCCGTCCAGCCGCATCAGGCGGCGGGGGCAATCATCAAAGAGCTGGAGCGCGTCAGCGTTGGCTGGGGTGCGAGCAAAGTCTTTGATGACTGGCTGGAAATGACAGAAGCCTCGCTGTACATGCTCCCGTATCACGCGGCGAGCGTGGCAGCGAGGAACGGCTACGCCGAAGACCCCGCCCCCATAAAGGCGTTGTGGGCACGACTGCTGGAGGAGTACGACCGTGACGCATGGCAGCGGCTCCATCAGGCGTTCCAGATTCTGCTGGCAAGCGGCGGGGACAGTGCGCACGACATCGTCGGGGAAGTGTTCATGCTCTACGGCTATCCGAACGAGCATACCGGACAATTCTTCACGCCCGTGGACGTAGCGCGGGCAGCCGTGCGCATGACCATTTCACCCGAAGAGGTGGAACGCGACATTCGGGACCGCCTGCGCCGGGCAATCCTTTCCGCGCCCGGCGGGGACGTGCTCCACATGCTCCTACACCTCGCACAGCTACGGGGGGAGCCAGAGGGATTGGCGTTCTTCCTGCAAACCGTAGCCCCGGCGATAGATGGGCGCTTTGAGCCGTACAAAATCCAAGACCCTGCCTGCGGGAGCGCGGTGATGTTGGTATGCGCGCTGGAAATGCTACCCGCATGGATGGTGGCATATGGACTAGTGGAGTTTCACGGGTACGACATTGATGCTCGATGCGTTCGCATGGCGCATATCAATCTGATGTTGCACGGCGCGGCGGCATTCGTGCTACTCCATCGCAACAGCCTCAGCGACGCGCCCGACTACACCCCGCCGCGATTGGGCAGGGTGCGGTGGTCACCTGTTACCACCCCGCCCGAACTTGAAGAGCAGAAGGAAGCGCCGCCGCCGAGCCGTACGGTACTCCCGACACTCACCAAAGAGAACGTCAGCCAAATGGCGTTCGACCTATAGGAGGAACGATGAACTTTCACCGACGCCGCAAGCGAATCCGCTTGCCCATCATTTAGAGGGATACATGAATAGCGAAGCCGAACCCACGATGACCGAGCAGGAGAAGGAAGAATACTTCCGCTATCTGGACGCATTACGCAGGAGCGCCGTGACCAATATGTTTGGCGCGGGTCCCTACCTGCAAATGGAATTCGGACTCGACAAGAAAGAGGCGCGAGCAGTCGTCAAAGAGTGGATGGAGACATTCAGCGAGCGCCACCCGCGATAAACGAGCAAAGGCGCGGGGGCAATCAGTCCCCGCGTCCCCTGAAAGGTTTTTCTATGACCACGTCAGACGAAAAGTACATCATCTATTCCGACCCCGAAGCCCGGCGCGTCTGCCCCTGTTGCGGTCAGCCGACGTATAGCCCTTATTCCGAGCAGTGCCAGAACAGGCATTGTGGCTACGCTAGCCACGACAACGCTTACATGCTGGAGGAATCCCCACCGGCACCCGAAGACCCCGACGCGCAAAGCCCGGAATACCGCACGGCACTGGAAGCGAAGACGTGCAACTGCCAGAGCGCACCTGCCCCCGAGCCTGAACCCGAACCCGAACCCGAACCGCCTATCAAAAAGCGCGTGTCCATTGTCACGACGATTGAAATTGATTGGGGTGATGAGACAGGCGAACTGGAAGTGCACACGTCCAGCATCTATCGCGACGAGGATACGTTCATCAGTGAATTCACGAGCGCGCTGGACGGCATGGAAGGGGAGCAGCGCATTTACTCTCACAGCGAAGATGCGGCGCTGGCGATGCACGGGGTGTTGGTGGCGCGGGGCGTCGCCTATGCCACCAGAGAGGCGCAGCGGCTGGCGGCGGAAGCGGCAACCGCCATTGAAGCGATGCCTCTCGGCGGGAGCCTGCTTGCCGACGACTACGACTTGGAATAACAACCCACCGGGGCGCGGCTCATCGCCGCGCCCCTATTGAAGGAGTGCGCCATGAACTGGAACAAAGGAACGCCGGAAACCGAGCACAACAGCCCGCGCGGTGCGTATTCGCGCGTGGTCGTTGTCCGCACCAGCACTAGCGAAGGAGAGCAACCTGCATGGTACTTCTCGCACCCCGATAAAGAGTACGATGACCCCCACTGGGAAGACCCCGCAGGTGGAGACAGAATCATCGGCGTACTCGATTGGCGCGAGATGACCGAGTTGGAGAGGGAATGGTATGACCAACTTTTCCCCCTGTTGCCCACTGAGTACGCCCGCACCGACGCGCCGACCGGACTGTTTTACGTGGAGGACGTGGAGGAATGAGCGAACAAGAGGAGCCGGGCGGAATCATCAGCAGGGAAGAGCTCGATAAGCGCATCGCGCGGATTGAACGCTCCTACCGTCAGGCAGCCGAAGAGCGATTGATGGGGAACTATGAAGACCGTCAATACTGGCAGGGGAAGAAGGACGCTTACCGCGCCGACCTTGCAGAACTGTATTCCCTGATGGGCAATCGCCGCATGTCGGAAATGTACGAAAACTGGAATGACAGCAGCCCTGTGCAGCGAATCACCATGCGCACGTGGCTCACAACGCTGGCGAGAGATGGCGCCGACTTGTGGAAGGTTATAGACGAGTGGGCGGCGCGCGATAATGTGAGCAAGTACCACCCTGTTATGCAGGAACTGCTCACATTTGTCAGCACCATAGCCGGAGTAAAGCAGTTTCTGCGGACGCTGCCCGATGCGGACCCGCAAGAAAGCGAGGATACCGATGGCTGAACAAAAATCGCTGGCAGTAAAGATGGCGGCAATCATGGGGGACGTGCCCACCATGATAAAGAACGGTCAGAACATCCAGCAAAAGTATCAGTACGTGACGGCTGAGGACGTGAAGGCGGCAATCCGTCCCCTGCTAAAGAAGCACAAGGTTGCTATCTTCTCGCAGATGGTGGACGTGCAGCGCGAGAGCAACATCAACAAAAACGGCAGCACGGTGGTGACGGTCCTCGCCAAGATGCGTTTCACCGTTGTCTGTGGCGAGACCGGCGAAACGATGGAGTGCAGCTGGTACGGGGAGGCAAATGACTTTGCCGACAAAGCCGTGAACAAAGCGGCGACGGCAGCGGAAAAATACTGGCTGATTAACACCTTCCTGCTCTCCACCACGGAGCCGGAGAGCGATGAGGAGACCATTGAATCCGCCCCGCCTGCGCCAATGAGCGCCGACCAGTACGTCGCCATTAACGCGCTCGGCAAGCAACTGTATGACCGCCAGTGGGCGTCCGTTGCGCGCGACCTTGTGCACGAGGCAACGCGCGAACGTACACAGAAAGCCACCGAGATGACCGCCAAAGAGGCAGAGGTGCTCTATACCACGCTCGAAGGTCGCGCCGCGCAGGGGTAGTGCTGCAACGGACGGCGTAGGGTGCTTGATTAAGCCAGCCTAAAAGCTGGCTTTTTTCGTGGGTGTAGAAAGTTCGTAGTTTAATTGTCAGGCTCTCAATGAATGATGAGATATACTAGAGTCCTCGTACATTCTCAGGAGGGGACCCTATGAACTTACTTCGCCTCATCCTCACACCTCTCATTTTGATGGGGGTCGTTGCCTGTGCAACCCTCACCCCTTCCGCACCCCCGGAAGAACGTGCAGTGGCACCTACCGCAGAGGTGGCATCCATCTCACCAGTGCTGCCAACCTCTACTGCTATGACACTGGTGACCTCTACTCCCATGCCACTAGTGACCTCCACTGCCATGACGCTGCCCCCCGCACCTGGCTATCCCGAGCCCCCGATATATCCAACCTATCCACCCAGCTACCCCGAACCTCCCGTATTCCCAACGGGTTATCCTGAACCCGCTGAATCCCCAACCCCTGCGCCGCCCACTGAAACACCCGAACCCCTGCCAATGGTGGACATGCTTCCACTCACCTGGACATGGTTCACAGCCTACAGCGACTCGAACGGCAGCGACTCGAACGGACGCTGTGACTATTTGCTTTTTGCCCGTAGTCCTGAGGGGGAGATAGTACAATTCAAGCAACGGATTAGTGGCGTTGTGGCGCGCCCGGAAGCGACCCCGCTCCTGTTTACCTGCACTCCTATCGGGGACGAGTATCGAAATCTGGAGATTCGGGCGGTGGACATCGAAGCAGGCACTTCGGTGCTGTTCCCGATTAACACGGTTGAAAGTAGCTACTACCTAACCAGTGCTATCCTCTCACCGGACGCTCGGTACATCCTCTTTGGAGGTGGCCCCGGCTATAATTGGGATGGTTCTGACCCTGAGCAGTTCTGGGGACTGTATCGCGCCGACCTGAGCAGCGGGGAAATGGTGCAGTTCATTAGTTTTTCGCGTGACCCTGAGGGGGCATATGAAGAAGCCGGCATCGGCTGGGATTTACACCTCCCCACTCTCTGGGACGAAACGGGGCTTGTCGTGTTTACGATGGCAAGCGGAGACCGTGACCTGTGGCTCTTTACCTGGGACGAAGATGCGCCGCTCCCGTACTCTGTTGACGCAGGCACGCTCGCCGTCGAATTGCTGGATTCAAACGCTTCATGGCCCCAGGGGATCCGGGATTCCTATGATGAGCCCTCTCTGCCTGCGCGCTTTCAGTCCCCCACTCTGATTTATGAGCCGCCCTCCTAATTAACCGGGTGCGGCAGATGTCGGTACCATGACCAAAGGGCGAAGCGAGAAAGCAACGGAGATGACGTTCAAGAGGCGAACCAACTCTATACGTCACCGGAGCAGCGCCCCGATGCGGACATGACAGAGTAGCGCATATGTGCTACTATCCGTGCATACAACTAAATACGTCCCACAGAACCGCGAGCGGCACTAGAGATAGTGCCGCTCGCTGTGTTTGTGGAATAAATGTGGAAAAATGTGGGATAAATGCGCGTTTTTTGTTGATAACTATTGATTCACCCCGGCGGATTTGCTATAGTACAGTTGTTCTGTGGGACAAGCGCCCTCTCTGGGGAGAGGGGGGCGCTTGTCCCTTTTTGTTTACCCGTGCCAGGCTGCCTGTAGGAGGAATATGAACAACCCGGACGTTGCAACCGCCATCGCTTACCTGATTGGATTCCTGTCGCCGCTTGTTGTGGATGCGGTCAAACAGGACACATGGAAAACATCGCAGGTACTGCTCCTGGGCGCTATTGTGTCCTTCGTGATTTACGTGACCTTGCATGCGTTGCTGGGCACGCTGACCTTTCCCGTTCCGCCTTCGTTCATCATTGAACTCGTGGCTGTGTTCGGACTCCAGCAGGCGGGGTACGCGGGCGTGTTCAAGCAGCGTAACCGCGTGGTGGAAGTGCCGGTCGCGCCGCCTACTGTGATTTCTGAACGGACCACCATCGTTGATAGCGCACCGACCGTCGCGCCGACCCCCGGTAATGACGCGGTCGTTGTCGGCAGCGTCGAAAGCCATCAGCCTTAATACGTGCCGCCTTGCGGTGGGTTACCCCCGTGAATGTTCTTCCCCCCGTGAGGACTCTATGAGCATCTTTTTTTATCTGTCCGCTCTGATTGCCTTCGCTGCCGTGTTTTTCGGCTTCAGAGCAGCCTTGATGGAAATCAATCGGTATAACCGCTGGCTCCGCTTTTGCTATGTGGTCGCCATGCTGGTTATCAGTCTTTATTACATCGTGACCATCATCGAAGGTCGCAGTGCCTCTGAAGTCAACCCACTCTGGCGGGATGCGTTTCGTGGGGCGTTAATCGTTGCGTTCGTGTCGTGGGTAACGAGAGATGCCATCGCGGGATACACGCGCCGCGATAAGTAGTCATGTTTCCCAATGTCACCGCCAGCGACCTCGGTATCCTCATCACCGCCCTCGCTGCCTTCTTCGGGGGGCTGGGGACGTTCCTGGATAACCGACGCAAAGCTAAAGCCGACGACGACGCCAAAGCCGCTGCCGCCAAACAACTAGGCGTGGAGGGCAATCAGTCATGGTACAAGATTTTGACCGATGCTCTCGTTGCCGAAGGTCAGCGCAATCTTCAATTACGCGAGCAGGTCACGACATTGGAGGGAACGGTGTCTACGCTTCGGAGAGAAAAGATTCAACAGGACGACACCATCGCGGAACTTCAGCGCGAGCAGCGCGACAGCAAGCGGCGGATTCAGGCGCTGGAAGAGGAAAACCAGACCCTGCGCAAAGATAACGCCACGCTCAAAAAAGAGAATGCCGACCTTAAAAAAGACAATGCCGCGATTCGCAAAGAAAACCATCGCATTGAGGAGGATAACAAGCGCATTAAAGAACAAAACCGCCGCCTGATTCATCACCTTGAAGAGATTGGGCAGCCGGTGCCGGAAGATATTGACCGGGGCGACAATCCCACTGCCCCGAAGGATACGAAAGAGTAGGGGATGACACCACGTAACCGCGTCGCGGAAGTACTCCAACTTCCGGCGACTGAACTAAAAACTAACGAAGGCAACTGGCGTCTTCACCCGGCAGCGCAAGGCGAAACCGTTCGCGGGCTGCTTGACGAAATCGGAATTGCCGACCGCCTGCTGGCGTACCGCTCGGAACGGGAAGGCGGCGCGCTGGTCCTGATTGATGGTCACCTGCGCCGCGAGCTCGCTCCGGACGCTATCTGGACGGTGCTGGTGCTCGACCTCTCCGACGCCGAAGCCGACCTGCTGCTTACCGCTCTTGACCCGACCGCGGCAATGGCGGAAACCAACCATCGCCGCCTGCAATCCTTGCTGGACGGAATCCGCGCATCCAATCAAGCGGTAACCACCTTCCTCAACGCCTCCTCGGCGCGGGTCGCTGAATCCCTCGCCGCCATGACTTCCGCCTACAAACCCAATCTGGAGCCGGTGCTGGGCACGCGCCTCGTCGAAGCAGGGGACGTGGAACGCGCGAAAGAGAAGCTGGACACCTACTACCAGCGCGAACAGGAGCTGGAAAAAGTGATGTGTCCGCACTGCGGGGGGCAGTTCTATCTCGATGGATAACTTCGCTCCCTTCGAAGAAGTCGGGCGCTTGCTCCTGGCGCAACGGTGGATTTATGCCAAGACCATGCCGCACAATCCCCACCATTACACGCTGCGCAAAGAGTGGCGTTGTGATGATGACTTTGTGCGCGTCGTGGAATACATCCGCGAGCATGGCTATAAGGCGTACTACAAAGGTCGCCCTTACATGCAGCTCGATGTGAACGAGCATTTCTACTGGACGATGGGCGCGCCGATTCCGCAAACGATTCTCATCAATCGCAAAGTACGCGAGGCGTGCGCGCCCTACGACGCCATCGCGCCGCACTATGATGCGCTCTGGTGCGACGCCGCCGCGAGACAGGAGAATGAGGAACTTGCCGCCGCCCTGCGCGACCTCTACGGCGACTGGCAGTATGACGCCGCCGTGCTGGATGTCGGCTGCGGGACCGGGTTACTGCTCGACCTGGCGCAGCCGCGCGACTACACAGGCGTTGACCCATCGCCGGCGATGCTGGAACGGTTACGCGCGCGCCACTCGCGCTATGCCTCGTCGGTCGTCTGCGCGCCCCTGCGTTCCTTCGTCGGCAAACGCTACGACCTGATTGTCGCCCTCTTCGGAGCTGCAAGCTACCTCACGCCCGAAGAGCAATCGCGGATTCCGTCGCTGCTTCACCCCGGCGGGCGCTTCTTCCTGATGTATTACCACCCCGACTATGCGCCACTGACGCACGAGCGCACGCGGGTTCATGTGCCAACTTACCATCTTGCCGACCTGCCGGGGCAGGTTACGCGCTTTGGTAACTTCCTCGTGGTGGAGGGGGGCGCGTGAAAATCTATCTGGACCAGAACGTTTTCGATGCGGCGCTGGCGCGCTTCCGCTGGATATTCAGCGAGTTCGAGAACATCGTCGTCAACATCTCCGGCGGCAAAGACAGCACCGTCGTGCTCAATCTCGCCCTGATGGTTGCTGAGGAAATGGGGCGACTACCGCTGAAGGTCATGTTCACTGACCAGGAAGCGGAATGGGACGCCACGATTGATTACGTGCGCCGCGCACTCGCTGACCCGCGCATTGAACCGTACTGGTTGCAGGTGCCCATCAAGCTCTTTAACGCCACGTCGCCTTTCGACCCCTGGCTCTATTGCTGGGAAGAGGGTAAGGCGTGGATTCGCGACAAAGAGCCGAACAGCATCCACGAAAACATTTACGGCACTGACCGTTTCGCAGAACTGTTCAATGCTTTCATGACGCACCACTTCGGCGGGCAGAAAGCCGTCCAGATTGCAGGCGTGCGCGCCGAAGAAAGCCCGGGGCGCTTTCAGGGTCTGACCGTCGCGCCGACCTACAAGGGCGCGACGTGGGGCAGCCGTACCGGAAAACGCTCGCCCGACCATTACACGCTCTACCCCATCTATGACTGGACGTACATAGATGTCTGGAAGGCGATTCATGACCACGGCTGGGCATACTGCCGCCTCTACGACTACATGTATCAGTACGGCGTGCCTGCCATGCAAATGCGCGTCAGCAATGTTCACCACGAAACAGCGGTGAAGTCGTTATTTTTCTTGCAGGAAATTGAGCCCGACACGTGGGAGCGCGTCACGGCGCGTCTGTCGGGCATCAATACGGCGGGGCAGCTGCGCGAGCAATTCTTCAAGCCGAAGGTGCTCCCGTTCATGTTTAAGGATTGGGTCGAATATCGGGACCACCTCTTAGAGAATCTGGTTCCAGACCCGGAAATCCGCGAACGGATGCGCTCCCAGTTTGCCGCGCATGACAAACGGTATCGCGGGGCAGCCTTTGACCGCCTCGTTCGAACGGAAATCGCCTGCATTCTCACGGGCGATTATCACGGCACGAAGTTGCACACCTTCACGGCGGCGCACGCGCGCCACTCCACAGGCAGGGGGAAACGGAATGGACGCACGGCTTAACATAACGATACGAGAGTATATAGAAAACGCCGCCGATCCGTTAGACGCTGTTTCTGCGATTCGCGCCTTGCTCGCCGAGCTCTCGCCTGTTGCGTCCCAGCCGATTGACCATGTGCGCTGGATTCCCATCGAGGACGTCGAGCCGAACGATTACAACCCCAACAGCGTCGCACATATCGAAATGGGGTTGCTGCTCACATCCATCAGTCACGACGGTTACACCCAGCCGGTCGTAACCATCTACGACCCGGAGCGCGGCAAGTACGTCATCGTGGACGGGTTTCACCGCTACTTTGTCATGAAGCGCAACCCTGAGATTCGGGAGCGCACAGGCGGCTACCTGCCCTGCGTCGTGATTGAGAAGGACATCAACGAGCGCATGGCGTCTACGGTTCGGCACAACCGCGCGAGAGGAAAGCACTCGGTGGACGGCATGGCGGCTATGGTCTTTTCCATGCTGGACAATGGCATGAGCGATGAAGCGATTTGTAACGAGCTCGGTATGGAGCCTGAAGAGCTCTTACGCCTGAAGCACATTACGGGTTTCTCCAAACTCTTCCAGGACGTGGAATACCGGAAGAGCTGGGTGACCAAAAGCATGATTGAAGCGAAACAGCGCCACAAGGCGCTAACGGGTGAGGATACTCCTTAGCCTGCAAGGCAGGTGAGCGATGGCGAAAAAGCGTCAAGATGAACAAGCTGACACTATAAAAAAGGGGGGGGAGGGTGACATAAAACGGAAGCGGCGCGGCGGCTGGACGCCGAAGCTTGCCGACAAAACCCCTGCTGAAATCGCTGTGCTGTTGCGTGACTGCTACGGAAACATCTCGGCAGTCGCGCGGGCGCTGAAGGTGTCACGCGGTGTTCTGTACAACTTCATCAAAGAGCACGAGGAGCTAAAAGCAGTTATTCACGACGCGCGCGAGGAGTTTCTGGACGTTGGCGAAGCCGCGCTCTTCCAGAAAGTGGCAGCCGGGGACACGACCGCCATTATCTTCGCGCTCAAGACTATTGGGCGCAGCCGGGGCTATAGCGAGAAGTTTGAGCATGAACATACGGGCAAGGATGGCGGTCCCATTCAGATGGACTTGACCCTTGCAAAGGGTAGGGCAGCTGAGGAGCTGGCGGAATGGCGCAAACAGCAGAGGATGCAACGGTCGAGTGGCTCAAATGCGCCGCCGACCCCGCCTACTTCATCAATACCTACTGCATCATAGATGAGCCGCAGGGGGACGGGTATTCGCTGATTCCCTTCCACCTCTGGCCCGAGCAAATGGACTTTATCTACACCCTGCTCGATGAGCGGCGTGTAGTGACGTTGAAGGCGCGGCAGCTGGGGATTACATGGCTCTGCTGCGCCTATGCACTCTGGATATGTTTATTTCAAGCGGGGCGCATGGTGCTGGCGTTCAGCCAGGGGCAGAACGAAGCCGATGAGATGATTCGCCGCGTGCGCGCCATGTGGGAGCGGCTGCCCGAATGGTTCTACGCATATTTGCCAACGACCGGGCGACCGAAGACCTCGGAAATCGAATGGTCGAACGGCAGCCGCATGGAGAGCTTTCCTGCAACCCGGCGCGCCGGACGTTCCTTTACGGCATCCCTCGTCCTGATGGACGAGATAGCCTTTATGGATTGGGCAGACGAGCTATACACCGCTGTCACGCCGACGATTGACAACGGTGGGCAACTCATCGTCTTCTCCACTGCGAACGGGGAAGGGACATTGCACTACCGCCTGTACATGGGGGCGCAGGCAGGCGAAAACGGATATAAAGCCATCTTCCTGCCGTGGTGGGTGCGTCCCGGACGTGATGCGGCATGGTATGCGCGGACGGAGCTGGCAGCAGTATCCACCGCGAAGATGAAGCAGGAGTATCCCGCGACCCCCGAAGAGGCGTTCGCGGTGAGCGGCGCAGAGCGATACCTGCCAGATATGCTCTACTGGGATGCGTGCGAGGGACCGCTGCCGCCGCTGACCAATGCGAACCGACTCTACCTGGCAGCGGACGCAGGGGTTAGCGGCGACCACTTCGCGCTCGTCGGCGTGACGCGCCACCCGACCCGCGTTGAAGATGCGGTGCTGCGCTATGCGCGCACGTGGGTTCCGCCGCGCAACGGAAAGATTGATTTTGGTGAGGTAGAGGCGGAAATCAGGCGATTGTGCAAGATGTTCAATGTCGCTCTGCTGACCTACGACCCTTACCAACTTCACGACATGATGACGCGCCTGAAGCAGGGGCGCGTGGTGGTTGTGTCGGAGTTTAGCCAGGGTAAAGAGCGCGCCGCCGCCGATAAGCATCTGCTCGACCTGATACTGCGCAAGGGGATTGTGCACGATGGCAATCCGACCATGCGCGAACATCTGAACAATGCGAATCGTGAGGTAGACGCGAAAGAGAAGAGCCTGCGGATTGTAAAGCGCACGGGCGCACTGAAAGTTGACCTCGTGGTCACATTAGGCATGGCAGCCTACCGCTGCCTGAAACCCATCTTACCGGAAGAGAAACCCAAACAACCTGCGTGGGCGCAAAGGGCAATCGGATAATGACCTTCAAAGAGCTGACCAAAGAGGATATTAAGCGGCTCGCCGCACCGGTTAGCGGCAGGACGCTGGCAACCAACAACGCGCTCTATCACGATGACCACTGGCGTAACGGCGAGGGGTGGGTTGGTCCCCGTCCGCCTGCCCTGCCCGAACTCCCTGCTGACGCTACTAACGAGTTGCGCGAGCGATGGAAACAGGCGATGCTGGCAACAGCAGAGGCGATGAAAACCATCGAGAGCAACTTCGTCAGCAACAACCTGATTGCCGAGGTTGTAGACCGTCATGTTGGCGGCGTGCTGGGGCGTGAACCAATGTGGATGGTGACTGTGGCGCGCGCGCTGCCGTTAGACCAGGAACCTACCCCAGAGGAAAAGAAGCTGATTGAGGAAGCCAACGCCGAACTCGTGCGTTGGTGGGATACGCGCCAGTTGCATACCACCCTGAAAGAGATGACAACGACGCTGCTCCACGCGACTTTCGGGAAATACAATCAGGCGGGGTTGCAGCTATTCATTCCCCCTGCGCGGCTGGAAGAGCGCCAGCGCGCCACAGTGCAAACCCTCAGCGAAGCCTTTGACCTGCTCTTTGTGGAGCACCCTCCCGCCGGGGCTTTGCAGATGCTGCTAGACCCTGAAACGATGCAAGAGGCGGGGTTGTATGCAAAACAGATTACGCCGCTCGGTCAATCCAGTCCGAGCGTGCTCTACGAGCTCTGCTATACCGAGAACAAAAGTACGGTCATTCGTGTCTGGCGCGATGTGGTAAAAGAAGGCGAAAGCGACGCGCCGCAGGAAACGACCGTCCCGCTGGGCGGCTACCTGACGCACTACGTGGCGCGCCGCGCGCCCTTCTTCGGCGAGAGCGTGCGCCGCCTGCAACAGGCGTTGAATAAAAGCCTCTCGATGATGGGGCATAACGAGAATGTCGCAGGCTTTGTTGAACGCACCATTGTCAATGCCACCGTTCCCGATGGTCTGGAGTTTGGTCCGCTTATCACCAATTTCCTGCAAGCGCAGGTTGTGCAGGACGGCGAGGGCAAATCCATTACATTGCCGGTGAACGTGATTTACCGGGAACCGACCGACCCGGATACGTTCATTAAGAGCCAGCGCGCATACCGCGAAGCAATCTTGTTTGAAACCAGTCAGATGCACACGCTCATCAGTGGCGACGCGACCGCCAGCGGCGAGAGCCGCCGACAGGCACTCGCGGATTACCTGATGAGCCTGTTGGTTACCGCGCCTGCGGTGGCAGCGGCAGGGCGTTGGCTGCTCACGACGGCGCTGCGGCTGGCGGCGCATCTGGCGAAACAGTCGGGGCGTTTCGATGGGTTGCGTGTGGACTTTACCCCGCGCCTGTTCGTCGGTCCCGTTCCTGCCGAAGAGATGCGCTTGATTCTTGAAATGGTGGAGGGTGGATTGTTCAGCCAGGAAGAGGGCATGACCCGCCTCGGCGTAGACGACCCCGACGCCATGAAGACCGCCATTAGCATGGAGACGGAAACCGCGCTGGAACGCAAGAAGGAAATTACCCAGATGCTGCGCGACCTTGCGAAGATTGTAGGTGTGAGCAGCGGGGCGGAGTTCGCAGGCGCGACGGATGATGAGCGCGCGGTTCTGGAACGTGGCGCTGCGGAGATAGAAGCGCAGGCAGCTGAAGCCCGCGAGCGCATGGCGCAACAAATGCAGGGGAATGGTGAAGAAGAGGAAACGCCGCCGCCGACAGAAGCCGTTGAGGGTGATGACGCGCAAGAGGAGGACGAGAGCGCATGACTGCAATCATCGCTGTTACCGATGGCTCGAAAGTCGTAATGGGCGCGGATAGCGCAGGTACGCGCGGGTGGGATTTGCGCACGCGCAGCGCGCAGGATACCAAACTTATCCGAAGGTCGGGGGGCTATGCTGATATGCTTATCGGGGCTAGTGGTTCGGCGCGCTGGGTGTCGCTCTTGCGCGACCAGTTCGTTGTACCGCCCCTTGAAGAGCGTCCGCTGACGGGTCAGGGTATTCCACGCTCGTACATCGCCAGCGTTGTCGAGGCGATGTACCGCCTTGCCAAATCATATGACCTGCTGGATAACGAAAAGGAAATCCACGGAAGTATGCTGCTCGCCTGTCGTGGCGTTATCTGGCATATAGATAGCGGTTTTGCTCTGATTCAGCATGAACAACCCTATGCCGCTATCGGTTGCGGCGACCAGATTGCGCTTGGCGCGCTCTATGTCATGTCGCAGAACTCGGACTACACTTTCAAGCGCATGGTGCAGGAAGCGTTAGAAGCAGCAGAGCGGTTCAGTGCGGGGGTACGCGGTCCCTTCGTGATTGAGGAGGTATGAACGGAAAATCCCAAAAACCTCCATTGACCCCGACATCTGATGTCGCTATAATGCAAGTATCGAACGAGCGTTCGGAATATGCTGTTCTACAGGAGCAATTACGGTTTTGGGAGAACATGCATAAGCAAACAGGTAGCCGCGTTGCGGAAATCCGGCGACGGCTGGCAGAGATTGAACGCTTGAAAGTTGAGCATGAGCGCGCGGAGATGATGGCATGACGGACGACAACAGCGCATTGGAGTTTGAGGAGTTCGAGCAGGCGGCAGCCACAGTAAAGCCGCATCTGGCGATTGAACTTCCTTATACGGAAGCGACCAAACTGTACAGTGATGTCGAGTTTCAGGTTGGCGACCTTCTGTTTCCCCGCGCTGAACTTTGGTCGCAGGTCACGACAGACAACCGCACCGGGCAGAGTGACGAAATGTTTACGCTCACTGTGCAGGGCTGGGAAGCCGAACGGGTGAAAGAGCGTCTGCGCAGTCAAGCGGTCATACACATTCGCTTTGGCGGGGAAGTGATGGAGTCCTTCTCTGAATATACCTGGCAGCAGGGGGCGCGCACGTGGACACCCGTTTCCGCAACCGAAGAGATTCACATCACGCGCGAGTTAAGCCGCGCAGGGGAATGATGGCATGAGCGAAGCAGTACCCGGGGATGAACACGAATCCGATGCGCCGGATGTTCAACCCGACACGGTAACGGTAGAAACCACCCCGGAGGGGCATAAGGTCTATACGCTTCGCGTCACAGTCACAACCTCTGAACTGGTAGAAGCAGGACACCCCTGCCATGTAGTCCCGTACAAGGTACAGGAGTTGCTGTTGGAGGAACCTTTCTTCCAGTAGGCTAAGTCGTCAACTCAATACAGGCTAGAGCCTGCGCATTGACGTAGGTATTCCGCCGCATGAAACACGGTATGCAACTGCTACTGTGGGACATGCGGCTTTTTTTATTTCCCCGCCACGCGGGACATGGCACAAGGAGCCACAGCATGACGATTCGGAGCACCCTCGACGACCTGGAACGCGCCGTCGAAAAAGGCGAGAAACCCAACGACCTGATTGAGAAGGCTCGTCGGTTGTTGGAGCGCAGCGGCGAAGACTCGCTCGCGGTCATCACGCAGCTCATGGGCGAGAACTATGACCTGCGGGTCAAGCGGCGTGAGTTAGAGGGGAAGCTTCCCAAAGAGGGGAGCGTGGTGCTTTCCGCCGAGGATGCTGCGAAGTGGGAAGCGTTGAAGGGGTATGACCCCGCCGACGTGACCAAGAAGTTGAGCGAGCGCGACACCATGGAGAAAGAGCTCCAGAGCACGCGCCGCAAGAGCGTGATTGCGCAGGCGGCAACGCTGGCGAAATTCAACCCGACTGTGCTGGAACAGCTCGCCGGGGAGACGCTCACGATTGAAGTGGTAGGGGAAGGGGACAAAGCGCAGGCGGTGGTGAAAGATGGCCAGGGAGCGTCCACCCCGCTCGCGGACTATGCCAAAGCGAACTGGAGCGCATTTGCTCCGGCGCTGGCAACAGACCCGAAGGCGCAGGGCGTCAACTGGGTTGACCAGGGCGGCGGCGGGAATAACAACAACCGCCCCGCGCAAGCGAACGCAGTGGATAAGCGCCTGCAAGCGTATGAAGAACGCGGCAAAGCGCCGAATGCCCTGCGACCAGCCACAGGAGGCTAATCCAAGATGGGACGCACCAATATTACTCTCTCGACGCTCCCGTTTGTCGCTGACCAAGCCAGTCTCAGCCTCAACACGGGTCGTCAAATTGATTGGAATTACGTCCGCCGCGATGACGCGGTGGTCGTGACAGCAGCGGCGAACGCGGCGCAAGGCGCAACTGCGATTACCGTTGACGCGCTTTCGGGTCCGATTCCGAGCGGCACTCTGTTGCAATTCGGCGCGGACGAATATGCAACCCTCACCGCCGATGCCGACGAGGGCGATACCAGCCTGGCAGTTTCCGCGCTGGTCAACGCCATTGAAGACAACGACACTGCGCTCTATGGCGGCACTGGCGTGAAGAAACTGGACGCAGGCACGGTGATGGTGCAACTCACCAACGGGAAAATGGCGCCACGCGCGAGCCGCCCCGGTGCGGAAACCGCCATTGGCTTGCTCGCCAGCCATGCCTACGAGAACAGCAAAGTCGCTGCGCTTTCGGGCTACGGCGTGATTATCGGCGGAGTGATGTATCAGAACCTCCTCCCCGAAGGCACGCCCGACAGCACCGTCAAATCGGAACTCAATACCGCGGGAACAGGGTTCGCGTGGCAAACCTACGAAGACAGCATCGGGGAGTAATCCTTGACGCTGTTTTCGCAAGTCAACTGCGAGGTATACCCCAATGATTAACCTGAATTTCCGCGCGGTGATTGATGCGCTCGGCGGCGATGAGGCGATGTTCCGCATCGCCAACGCCGTGCGCCCTCCGTCCCGCTACCTGTTCAACACCATCCTCCCGGAACGCCCGCGCTCTACCTACAACGTGAGCAGCGGCACCCTCACGGTTCGCACCACGATGGCAGGTCTGACCGCGATGGACTCGCCCTACGTGCCGGGCGGGGTCGTGGAAATGAGCACCTTCCTCCTGCAAACCGCCAAGCTGTCGGTGGAAACCGCCTTGAGCGAGAACGCTCAGCGCGAGCTGCAACAACTTGTCGCGCAACTGCGTCTCGGCGGCGGCGACGACGGCGCGGCGCTCGCCGAAGAAGTGCTCAACTTCTATGAAAAGGTCATCTTGCAGGCGCATCTGGACACTGCCGAATGGTTGCGGGGTCAGGCGCTCGCCTTTGGCGAGATTGACTGGACTTTCAATCAGAAGCAACTCGCCGTCAACTATGGCGTTCCCGCCGCCCACCTCCTGACCGCGCGCACCATCGCAGGCGGCACGGCGTACAGCGGCGCGTCCAGTTCCTTCTGGGCAGACTCGATGGAAGCCATGCGGCTGCTCCGCTATCAGGTTGCCGCTGTCATCCTGAGCACGCGCCTGCTGCAAGACATCATTTCCAACCCGGTCAACAACATTGAGGTTGTGGCGCAGGACGGGGCGAACTTCACGCTGCGCCGCCTCGTTTCGCGCGGTGGCAACACGCTGCCGACGTCCGATGCGCGCGAAACCATGCGCGTCGTGACCTACGACGAGGAAGCGGAAGTGTTCGACCTGAACGCGCCCGGCGGGACAATTCGCGTTCCCTTCCTCGACCCGACCAAGATGCTGTTCATCGGGCGCGCCACGAATGAGGGCTACCGCGTCGGGCAAGGCTCGACCGACGACCCGCTGAACGAACTGGAGCTGGGGTACACGCACGTCGCGCCGACCGTCGAAGGCGGCGGGCGTCCGGGGCGCTGGGGACGGGTCTACACGCCCGAACAGTACCCGTACAAGCTGATGGGTCAAGCGGTGTCGAACATCCTCCCCGTGCTGGAAAACCCGACCAAAATCGTGGTTGCCACGTCCGAATTGAGCAGCTAACCATCATCAGAGCAGCGCGCCCGAACAGGCGCGCTGTAATGAAAGGAACGAACTGTGGCAACAAATGCTAACAAAGCCGATACGGTGAAAGTCAAACTCCCGCGCTCGTTCATGTGGACGCGCGAGGGCGCAAAGAAGCCCGACCGCTACGGTCCGGGCGTGACAGAGATTCCTCGCGAAATGGCGGAAGGGTTGGTGAAGGCAGGCGTGTTGGAAGCCGATGCGCTTGGTAAGAACGCCCTTCCCGCCGATGAGTCGCAGCCGGGCGCTCTCTCCGACCTGACTGAACAGGTTGCGACTCTGGAAGAGCGAGTTCGGGCACTGGAAGAGATGGTTGTGTCGTTGATGGAGAAGTCCGTAGGTCCAACAATGGACTACTCCGGGCTGAACATCACCGACGACGCATTTGCCTTCGCAATGGAAAACAACCTTGACCCTGGCTCCATCACTGGCACGGGCAAGGATGGACGCATTCTCAAAGCGGACGTTGAAGCCGCGCTGAAAGCGAAATAACCGATGGCGCTGGAAGCCTCTGCCCTGATTGCCCCCGTTGGCGAGCTCGCTCCCGACCTGTTCGATAGCAGCGACCCCGCAGGCAATACGGCGACGCGCGTTGAAGCGCTGCTAAATGCTGCGCCTGCGGGGATTACCGATGCGGCGAAGGCGGCGTGGATTTACGCCCGTATGTTCCGCGCCAAAGCCAACGAACTTGCCGCGCTGCCGGCGAGCATGTCGGTAGACGGCGAATCGCAGGGCTTCGCAAGGCACCAGATTGACCACTTCCGCACGCTGGCGACGCAATGGCAGGCGGTGTATGACGAAACGACCGCCGCCGACGTCGTTCCCACGCCCCCGCGCTCAAGGAGCGTGCGGGGCAAAGTGGTGTGGTAATGCCGCGCTGGAGTCAGGCGGGCTTGCGCGCAATGCGTCGGCTCAATAGTGACACGCTCGATACGAGCCTTGTGCTCATTCGTAACGGCGTGTCACTGCCTGCGCAAACGGTGGCGTTGCGGCGGCTATCCGGGTCGGAGTTACCTGATGGGGAAGTCATTGCCACGCCCGGCGGTGCACTGGAAATACGGGGCGCGTTTGACCTTGATATTCGCAGTGGCGACCGCTTTACGTGGGATGGCATTGCGTGGAAGGTCACAGGGCTGGGCACTGCCACGCAGACCAATACCAGTGTGGCACGGCGCGCGCTGGCAACCTCGGAAGGGAAAGCTAGTGCCTGAATTCTTCTTCGACCTTACGGAATTTGATGAGTTCGAGCAATCCCTGCGCAATCTGGTTCCGTCATTGATGCCCTACCTTCGGGAGGGGGCAAAGGATGCGGGACGCTACGCTCGTGACCGCGCTGAAGCCTATACCCGTAGCAAGGGTGCGGTGGGCGTGACCAAAGGGTTTGTTAACGGCTGGAAATGGCGCATGGATAGCGGGTCGCTCGCCCTGAGTGGCGAGGTACGTAACGACGTTCCCTATGCTGCTGTCGTGGAATATGGGCGTCGTCCCGGACGACCTATGCCACCGCACTCCGATGTTTTTGAGGCGTGGCTGCTGTCGAAGGGGTTGGACCCGAAACTTTCCTTTGTCATTCGCCGCGCCATCGGCAGGGATGGCACAAAAGGGCGTCGCATTCTTGAGGAAGTCATGCAACGTGACCGGGCGCAAATCTTTGTGATTCTGGAGCGCGCGTTCCGCAACGGTCTGGAACGGGTGTGGCGATGAGATTTCAGGCAATCCGCGCGTGGGTTAAAGGTGTGCTGGAAGGCGTTCCGGGCAGCAATCGCGTCTATGAGACGGTTCGGCTGATTGAGAACACTGACGAGCTCGTCGAGGACTTCGGCACAGGGGTGACCGGCGCGGGCGAAACGCAACAGCGAACGCACGGTTGGTCAATTAGCGTTACTGCCGTGACGCCCGACGAGATTGATACTCACACGCGGCTGGATACTTACGAGGTCGAAGCAACTTGCTACTCGTCGCTTTACGAGCGGGGCGCTAGCGAGGATGCGTTCCAAACACACGTTGCAACGGCGCGTGATGCGCTGGCAGAGGATATGTCGCCTGCCGCGATTCCCGATTGTTACGATGTGTCGCCGGTAACGATGGAGCTGGCGACCGTGGAGTTCCCGATTTTCAGCGGTCGCGCACATCACCGCGCGATGTTACGTTTTGCGGTGCGAGTCATCGAGCCGCTCAGGAGTTAACCATGGCCACTGTAGTTACGTTTCAGGACGGCGGGGAGATTGTCATCGGCGCTAAGACCCTCACTCAGGTCTTGGAAGTCAACGTCGAAATTGGCGGTGAGCCTGAATATACCGACATCACCCGGAGCGGTGACACTGAGGCGCAGGAACATGAGGGGCTGGCGTCGCCCGGGCGGGTGAACATGACGGTTCGGCTCTACGACGAGGTGGGGCTAACCAGCGACGTGAAGACCTTGCTCAAAAACGATGCGTCAACCAAGAATGTTGCCATCAAGCTCCACCCAGAAGGCGGGGACAGCGGTAAGCCGGAACAGGCTTGGGCTGGCATGACGATGACAAACAAGTCAGTGCAGTACGCCGCAGGGCGTGGGCGCCCGCCTGTTGCGGCGACGTTAACGTTTACAGGACGTGCCACCACCGAACCCGCCTGGACGGAACTTCCGTAACTCAACTCGATTCGCCTGACAGGGGCAGGCACGTATGAACCCACTTGAACAACGACTGCCGATTGAAGTTGAAATAGAGCTCGATGGGTTGGGCTATGACAAGGGAAGCGTTGCAGTAGCGATTTGCAACCCGACGCAGGCATGGAAGCGCGCCTGGCGACAAAAGATAGAGGCGCTGGAAGAGGAGCGCGATGAAGAAGGGAATATCACGCGCCCGGCAGAAACAATGGAC
>JAANMX010001660.1_pt1 | contig 24615 bp, 21 predicted proteins | sample 7279681 | NCBI WGS metagenome assembly JAANMX01 (sample SAMN14094542, study PRJNA606508) | bioreactor metagenome | isolation source: A lab-scale SPAN reactor treating ammonium-rich wastewater day 351 | place: Ireland: Galway | collected 2018-01-01
CCGGCCGCCACGACATCGTCAGAGTCCGGATATCATGGCTCCTGGCGGTCATCCAAGATGGTCGGCCTTAACGTTTATAATGATACCAATGACAAGCTCGGCTCGATCAGCGATCTTCTCCTGGACAAGAATGGAATGATCAAAGCTGCGGTGATCGGCGTGGGCGGCTTCCTTGGCGTCGGCGAGCGCCTGGTCGCGGTGCCCTTCGACAAGCTGAAGTTTGTCGACACGCCTGCGCAATCGGCCTCCGGAAAGGGTGCGGGCACGGGAACCACGACGGGCTCTTCGACATCCGCGCCGGCGACGACCACGACGAGCAGCAATCCATGGTTCCCGGATCACGCGGTTTTCAGCGCGACCAAGCAGCAGCTCGAGTCGATGCCTGAATTCAAGTACTCGACCTGAACCGCCGGATAGACGGCAGAATGACAGCACGCCCGGTTTCGCCGGGCGTGCTGCGTGTGAGTTCGGCTCGCCTGTAGCCGTAGGCCTTGGCGCTGGCATGAAAATAGATAGCCCCACCTGATCCTGTCATCGAATGGAGGAAGACATGGCTGAGAGTGTCTACAAGGTCATCGAACTGATCGGCACCAGCAAGGATTCGTGGGAGAAGGCGGCCAAGAGCGCGGTCGAGCGAGCGGGAGAGTCTCTTCGGGACCTTCGTGTCGCCGAAATCGTCAAGCTCGACATGCAATTGGATGAGGAGGGTAAGGTGGAGACCTATCGCGCCAAGCTCAAGGTCTCATTCAAGTTCGAGGGTTAGGGCAGGATATCGGAAAGTGCCTCGCTTCCGATTCAACGAAACGAAATGCTCAGGGGCATTGTCGTATTCATGAGCTTTACAGCGCCGGCAGTGTCTTGAGTTCGACGTTTACACTGCCTGCCGCTTCGGCGATCACGCGCAGTGTCGTTGAATCAAAGGCGATGCTTGCAAGATTCAGGCGGCTGATTTCCGCCGTGACTTTGGCTCTGTCCTCGCTTTTCTGAAAGTCCGCGATCACCGCTTTGATCTTCTCGCGCGCATCCGATGCGAACGGTTTGAGATCGACGACGGCTCTCTCAGCCAAAGCGCGTTCAAGGTAGGGCAATGCCGTGTGCGCGGCGGCGCCGAGCAGGCCGAACGCGGCTTCGGATTCGACTGCAAGCCTGATGTCTTTCAAGCGCAGGATCTGCCGGGCCTGATCGAGCACCGGTCGACCCCAGATGTGAATTGTGGCCTCGCCGCCGAAACCGAACCAGCTCTTCTTCTCCTTCGCATGAACCAGAAGCGAGATCAGAAGCTGGTCGCCGGCCGCCGCGACACTCACCCGCTTGACGGTGACATCAGCCGCGCCGCTGCCATCTTCGGGGAATGTCTTGCCGGCGAGCTGTGCCTCGATGATCTTATTGATGTTGGTGAAGGTCATGTCGATGGGAACGCCGATGTTCAGTCTGCCCGTCGTCGCCGGTTCGAGGACAAGCGTTGCGGGGAACGGACAGTCCGGCTTGGTTGCCGCGGTCGTGATCCGCGTTTCGGCCTCGACACCGATTGTCAGCGTGACGTTTCTGGCATCGATGCGCGGTTGAGCTGCGATGGCGCGAACTGGCTTCAGTTCGAGATGGAGTTTCGGCATCCCCGCCGGACCCTGTAGCGGGATCGAGCGGCACATTTGCGTCCACTGCCGCCGTGCGTCCCGCTCCAGCGTGGGATCGTTGCGAATGCGCTGTTGCAGGATTGCGATCTGTTCGTTGACCGCCTTGTCGATGACGGGCTTGACCTGCGAGGGGACATTGAGGCGTGCGCCCGCAACCGAGAGGTTGGTGTCGCCAAGATTGACCTGTGCGGTGATGCCGGGGTCGATGCGCCAGTTCCCGGCCAGCGTCGGTTGCGCCGCCATCACGACATTGCCCTTGATCTCGGCATTGGCGTTCAGGTTCTTGATGTTCACGCGGCCGACATGCTTGGCGATGTCGCCGCCAAGGACACCCGCGAGCGCGTTGCCGACCGCATCCTGGGCGTTGGCCGACAGCGATCCGGTCACCTTCACGGCGCCGGTCAACGGCGTCGACAGCGACAGCACGTTATTGGCGCCCGTGGCGCTGATCGCGCCGCGGGATGCGGTCCACCCGATGTCCGCGTTCTGGAGAATCTGCGCCGCCGGATTGTCGGCCTTGCCTGCGAAATGATGCGGAGCCGCGCGCTCGGCGGCGTCGCGGATGAGCGCCAGCGGTATCTTGACCGGCACGACGATGCTTGAACTGCGGTTGACTGGCGGCAGCGGCGGCAGTGCCGCAAGCGCGGGCTTGTCGATTGCGTGCGGCGATAGCCAGTCCATGGCCTTGAGACTGACAAAAAACGAGACAGCAAGAATCCCGATGCCGAGCAGGATGGTCTTGAAGCTGAACCCGGACCGCATTGGCTCTCCGACTCAATTGCCCCGCGGATAAAGCTACAGGCAGCGGATACCGGATTCCAGCGCGTGCGGTCGCGGCAGGGCGGGGGTAAGGTGAGGGTGAGCCGTAACGGGCTAGAAAACGCCCAACACGATCGCGCCCACGAAAGCGAGGGCGATATAGGCGGTCATGACGCTCATGCGGCCTGCGAAAGTCATGCGACGACCTCCCATGCCTTTAGTTCTTAATGCGACATCTGCAATTACGTTCCGAAGCCCGCGGTTTTGACCCTGTCGCAAGGCGCGGCGGCGTGGTTAAAAATGAATGAAAACAAGATGTTGAAGAAGATTTAAGTAAATTCGCCGAACGTGCGCGGATGACGCGCAGAGTTGCCTTGTATCTTGTCGGCTCCCTCGTCCTCGTATCGTTAGCCGGTTGCGGGCGCGGCCTTTTTCAGACTGCGGAGCGCGAACCTTGGCGAACCGAGGCTGAGGCCGCATGTCTGAAATCCGGCGTGGTCAGGGAAAGTTCCGATCTCGTCCGCATCCGCCGGATCAATGGTCCCGGTATTTGCGGCGCGGAGTTTCCGTTGAAGGTCTCGGCGCTCGGTGAGGGGTCGGCGTACGGCTTTGCCGACGAGAATCTCAGGCCGCCCGCGTCCGTCGGCCGCGAACCGCGCTGGCCGATCGCGCAGCCGGCCTATCGGCCGCCGTCATATCCGGAAACATCCGCTCGTCAGCTCGGCCCGGGTGAGGGATCGGGCGATCCGGTTTCGCTGGCCGCGCCGGGGACGTATTCGTCAGCCGATGAGCAGATCGAATTGCCGGCGGAGGCAAGGGATGATCGCTATGCGCAACCCTCCGCATATCCCGCAACGCCTTCACAGGATCCATCGCTGCGTCTCGGACCTGCGCGCGGGGTTGTCACCAGCGCGGTCGGTCCTGTCACGGTGAAGCCTTCCGCGACGCTTGCCTGCCCGATCGTCTCGGCGCTCGATCGCTGGCTGGCGGACGCGGTGCAGCCGGCGTCGATGCGCTGGTTCGGCGCGCGCGTAGCCGAGATCAAGCAGATCTCGGCCTATTCCTGCCGCGGCATGAACGGCAATCCGCGCGCGCGCATTTCCGAGCACGCGTTCGGCAATGCGCTGGATATCGCGGGGTTCACGTTGGCGGATGGACGCTACGTTTCGGTGCAGCGCGGCTGGAAGGGCCTGCCGGAGGAACAGGGTTTTCTTCGGGAGGTGGCGTCGTCGGCCTGTCAGCGCTTCACCACGGTGCTGGCGCCCGGCTCCAACATCTACCACTACAATCATATCCATGTTGATCTGATGCGCCGCGCCAGTCGCCGCACGGTCTGCAAGCCCGCTCCGGTCTCGGGCGAGGAAATGGCCGCGTGCGCAGGCCGCGGTTCGTATGCCAGCCGTGAGCCCGCTGTCACGGGATCGCTGGGCGCTAGCAAGAACCGTTCGCACAGTTACGCTAGCGAGGCGGACTACGACGAATAGAGCGGGATGAGGAAAAGTGTGTAGCGGTTTTCCGCCCGCATCCCGCTTCTCAAAATATTAGAATCGATCACGTTCATGGTTTTGGATCGATTCGATCCAAAACCATCGTGATCTAGCGGCGAGCGGTCGCGCGCTCCGAGGGGTCCGGCGCGCCGAACCCCTCATTCGCTGGAGCAGGCGTTTCTCAGCGAACCGCGCGCTCACTTCGGTTCAAACGCTTTGCGGTTATCAGCCGGCCTGTAAGCCGGGTTCTGTAGGGCCCCGCGCACTTGCGCACGCGGTACGTGACGGCCATTCCTCTGGGACAACGTTTGCACGTTGCCTCAAGCAACCTACCCGGACAGCGAGCCCGACATGGCCCTGCGGTGTTATCGCCAAGGCGAACCCCTCGCTATGCTGTCCCTATTCGGTTTTGCTCCCGGTGGGGTTTACCATGCCGTCTCCGTTGCCGGAGACGCGGTGCGCTCTTACCGCACCTTTTCACCCTTACCGCTCCACACTGTTCTCTCCCCGGCAAGCGAAGAGAGAGTGGACGCGGCGGTTCGTTCTCTGTGGCACTGTCCCTGGGGTCGCCCCCGCCGGACGTTATCCGGCACCGTATGTCGATGGAGCCCGGACTTTCCTCTCCCGCAAGCCTTTCGGCAGCAGCTGGAGCGGCCGTCCGGCCGACTGACACGCTACGCATGACCGTTGTGTGCCGTGCCGTCAAGCCAGGCGGCATCGCGCGGGGAAAATTCAGATGTTTGTAGCCTGAGGGAACTCCTCCTGCCCTTCCGTCATTGGAGTCTTGCGGCAATGTCCGCACGGGAGGTTGTCATGACCGATCTACATCTTGGGCGTCCCATCCACGGCGCGGTGGATGACATGCGCGGGATCGTGCCGGAGGAGAAGGACTACGCCCTTGGCTGGACGCTCAGCGCTTTCCTGACGCTGGCGGTGGTAGGCGTGGTCTGGACGTTCGGATTCTAGAAGCGGCTTTATGATCTGGACTGGCGCTTTTCACGCGATCATCCATGCTCGGTTGCCAGGACATGCTTCGCTCGAAACTTTATTGAGCCATTTTGTTTCGATTGAATCCAAACGAGGCGACCAAGCGATCGGGAGCCTTTCCGGAAGACATTTGCGCGACATCGCGCCGCCTTGTCGCGCTGTGACAAGTCAACATCTCTCTGTCATGGAGCGAACAGTGAGCAAGGATCACCGCGCGGAACTGGATCGGCATCTTGCCTGGTTCGAGGGTAAGCTGCCGCCACGATTCGCGAGATTCATAGGCTGGGTGCGCAAGCCGTCCTCGCGGCTGGTTCGCGTTCCCTTGGCGATCCTGCTAATCCTCGGCGGAATCTTCAGCTTTCTGCCGGTTCTCGGACTGTGGATGCTGCCGCTCGGCCTCATCCTGATCGCGCAGGATCTGCCGTTCCTGCAAGGACCGATGGCGCGGATGCTCGGCTGGATCGAGCGCAAATGGCTGGAGCGCAAAGCTGCGAAACGCTTTTTGTAAGGCTTCGCAACTGTTCATTTTCGGAGGTTTATCCGCATCGGGTTCCGCCGGAGACCGGACCAGATGTGGTTAAAATGCCCGAAACGCGCGAAAAACGGCCGCGTGGCGGCGATTGACGGTAAATTTTGTCTTTAACGAATCAGTATGCTGATTCATTTTATTCTCCTGGGTCAATCGGGAGACCAAGGTATGAACGTTATTGTTTTCGCATCGCGTAAGGGCGGCTCAGGCAAGAGTACCCTGGCCGCGCATCTTGCTGCGCAAGTTCATAAGGCCTCGAGGCCCTGCCTGCTGGTGGATGCCGATCCGCAGGGGTCGCTGACGCTTTGGCACAAGCTGCGCGGCACCAACGAACCTCCGATCCGGACAGCCAATCGGTCCGTCACCGAAATCATCAACGCCGCGAAGCGTGACGGCGTCGAGTGGGTTTTTATCGACACGCCTCCGAATCTGTCGGCCGTCGTCGATGACGCCATCCGGAATGCGACGATGGTTGTTATTCCCGCGCGGCCCGGCGTGTTCGACGTGAACGCTGTTCAGGGTACCATTCAGAGCTGCCGATCCGCGCGCAGGCCTTATGCGGTTGTCATCAATGGTGCGCCGGCAATGCGCGACGGCTCCGAGAGTCCGATCGTTACCATTGCGCGGGAGGCCTTGGCGAAATTCCGCGCTCCGGTCTGGAGCGGCCAGATTACCAATCGCGCCGACCTGCTGTTGGCGCTGGCGCATGGCGAAGGCGCGCGCGAGTATGATTCCCAGGGCCGCGCGGCTTCGGAGATCGGACGCCTGTGGGCGGCGATCGAACGCTCCGTCAAGGCGATCCGCGGGGCTGCGCCCTCGGGCGGAACCATGCACAAGCACGCCGCCTGATCGCTGCTCAATGCTCGATGATAAAGCGCGCGGATTTCGCGCGTTTGTCTTTCCACTGTAGCGTCGTCAAGCCAGGCCCATCCTTGGGGTGCAACCCGCCGCGCCGTGCGTGTCGGACGCGCCGGCCCCGAAAGGGGCGGGGAATTGCTCCGATCACGACGGCCAGCGTTGCGCCTTGCTGACGACGAAGTCGCGGAAAACCTGAACCCGCGCGACAGATTTCAACTCTTCAGGATACACGAAATATGTATCGAGCTGAATCGAGTCGGATTCGCCGAACAACTGCACCAGGAGATTGTTCTCGCCGACCAGATAGTCCGGCAGCGCGGCTATGCCGAGACCTTGCTGACAGGCGCTGAACAGGCCCACGATGTTGTTGACAGTGAAATAGGGCTCGTGCGGCCCTGATCGGTTGCGGGCGGCTTCGATCAGCCAGTTGCGGTTCTGGAGATGAGGCGAGGCCTGCGTCTCGTTGAGCAGGATGATGCGATGTCCATTGAGTTCCTCAAGCGTTCGCGGGGTGCCGAAGCGCTTGACGTATTCGGTCGAACAATAGGCATGAAAACATATGGCAAACAGCTTGCGCTGAATCAGGTCGGGCTGGGTCGGCTTGTATGTGCGGATCGCGATATCGGCTTCCCGCATCGACAGATCCAGCTCTTCGTCGGTCAAAACCAGTGAGATTCTGATATCCGGATACAGCGAGGTGAATTCGCCAAGCCGCGGAATCAACCAGTTGATACCGATCCCAAGCGTGGTCGTCACCTTAAGGTCGCCGCTTGGCCGTTCCCGGCTGTCGGCAAGCTTGGCGCGCGCCGCCTGCAACTGCATGAAGACCTGATGCGCGGTGCGAAATAGCAGGTCGCCCTGCTCGGTCAGGATCAACCCTCGCGCATGACGATGAAACAGCGGCACCGAGAGTTCCTGCTCCAGCGCGCCGACCTGCCGCGATACGGCGGACTGCGACAGTCCGAGCTGTTCACCGGCGTGTGTGAAGCTTCCGGCCTCGGCCGCGGCGTGAAATACTTTTAGCTTGTCCCAATCCATGTCGCGGACCGCGCTATTCTGCCGCCGCGCGGTCACCCGCGTGCGCGGCGAGAAACCGTTCGGCTTCCAGCGCGGCCATGCAACCCAGGCCGGCGGCCGTCACGGCCTGGCGATAGACTTCATCCGCGACATCGCCGGCGGCGAACAGCCCCGGCACGGACGTCGCCGTCGAGTTCGGCGCAACTTCGACGTAGCCCGACGGCTTCAGCTTGACCTTGCCCGTCACCAGTTCGGTCGCAGGCGCGTGGCCGATCGCAATGAATACGCCATCGGCCTCGACCTCGGTGAGTTCGCCACTCTTGACGTTCTTCAGCCGCACATGGGTGACCTTGGGCGGATCCTCGCTGCCACAGATTTCGTCGATGGCGCTGTCCCAGATCACCTTGATCTTGGGATGCTTGAAGGCGCGATCCTGCAGGATGCGTTCGGCGCGGAAGTGATCGCGGCGATGTACAAGGGTGACCTGCGAGGCGAAATTGGTCAGGAAGAGCGCTTCCTCGACCGCTGTGTTGCCGCCGCCGATCACGATCACGTTTTTACCGCGATAGAAGAAGCCGTCGCAGGTCGCGCAAGCCGAGACGCCGAATCCCTTGAACGCGTCCTCGGATGGCAGCCCGAGCCAGCGCGCCTGCGCGCCCGTGGCGAGGATCACGGTTTCGGCAAGATAGACCTCGCCACTGTCGCAGGTCAGGCGGAAGGGCCGCTGCGACACATCGAGAGAATTCACCGTATCGGTTACGATTCGGGTGCCGACATGCGCCGCCTGCTTCTCCATCTGTTCCATCAGCCACGGCCCCTGGATCACGTCGGCGAAGCCGGGATAATTTTCAACGTCGGTGGTGATGGTGAGTTGGCCGCCCGGCTGGATGCCCTGGATCAGCACCGGCTCCAGCATGGCGCGCGCCGCGTAGATCGCCGCAGTATAGCCCGCCGGACCGGAGCCGATGATGACAACCTTGGCGTGGATGGGGGCGGGCATGGGTGAGCGGACCTCTGGCGAAAACTGGCGGCCGGCTGCTTGGCGAATGCCGGCAGGGAAGCCAGGACATGAAGCGTCAGAATGACGTTATGCATATCTGCCTCGCCATGCGAAAAATGCAACCCTCCGCCGGAAAAATTCCTCTGGAGCATGATCCCGAAAAGTGGAGACCGGTTTTCGGAGAAGATCACGCTCAAACAAAAAATATAAGCGTCGAGCCTGATTCAACGCAGTTGAAACAAACTATAGAGCCTCGCTTCTGATGGAATCAGAAGCGAGGCTCTATAACCTTGATTTAACGCGTTTTCTTCACGCGAACCGGTATCCACTTCGCTCGAAAACGCTATAAAGGCGCAAGTGCGGATTCGTGTAATAAAATTGCGTAAGCAACCCGACCTGCGTTAATGAGGGTTTTGCCGGGGGTGCAATGGCCCGGCTGTCGGGATTTGGATGGCGTGACGAAGAGTCTGGACCAGATCGACCTTAAAATCCTCAGCGAGATTCAGGCCGACGGCCGGATCACCAACGTCGAACTGGCGAAACGGGTCGGCATTTCGCCGCCGCCGTGCCTGCGCCGGGTCCGGACGCTGGAGGAAGAGGGCTATATTCAGGGATACCGCGGGCTGCTCGATCCGCAGCGGCTCGGTTTCGAGGTTACGGTTTTTGCATCGGTGCATCTGTCCAGTCAGGCGGATGCCGACCTGCGCGCGTTCGAGGAATTCGTGCGCGGTGAGCCGCTCGTGCGTGAGTGCTGGATGCTGTCGGGCGAGGTGGACTTCATCCTGAAATGTGTGGCGCCCGACATGGCCACATTTCAGGATTTCGTCGCGCATCTCACCGCAGCGCCGCATGTACGGAACGTGCGGACCTCGCTGGTGCTTCACAGTTCAAAGTACGCCCCTGCGGTGCCGTTGGAACTGAAGATGCCGGGCTGAACAAGGCCGGATCGGTTTCAACTCCTGTTGAAAAGCACCTTATCGAGGCTGATCGGGCCACTGCCGGCGAACACCAGATAGAAGAAAACAAAGCAATACAGCGCCGCCAGTTCACCGCCATTGGCGATGGGCATGAAGGTCTTGGGCGCATGGACCATGAAGTAGGCGACGGCCGTCATGCCTGACGTAATGAACGCTACGGCCCGCGTGAACAACCCGACGACCAGCAGCCCGCCGCCGACCAGTTCGATGATTCCGGCAACCCCGACCAGCGACGCCACCTGCAGATCCGCGAACATCGGCAGTGACGGAAAACCCAGGAGTTTGGCGGTGCCATGCTGCATGAGCAGAAGTCCGCTCATGAACCGAAGCAGACTGAGGACGATGGGCTGCCATTTGGCGAAAATTTGATCCATGACGTGCTCCCCCCGATTGGCGACATCGCAGAAAAACGCCGGCCACGCACTGGCGAGGGCCGGCGTTATCTAACACCCACCTCGTCGAATTGTTCCGGACTCGGAACATTCGGAATCCGCTTAGGATATCCCTTTATCCGCGACAACAGCGCGGGAGACTATACTCAATCCTGCGCTACCGCCATTCGACCTTCGCGATCTCATAGGCCTTAGCGCCGCCGGGCGCGACCACTTCGACGGAGGAGCCTTTCTTCTTGCCGATCAGCGCTCGCGCCAGCGGCGAGGTGATTGAAATGCGGCCCTGCTTGGCGTCGGCTTCGGCCTCGCCGACGATCTGCCACACCGCCTTCTTGTCGGTGTCCTCGTCGATCAGCGTGACGGTGGCGCCGAACTTGATGGTGTCACCGGAAAGCTTGCTGACGTCGATGATGTCGGCGCGCGCCAGCTTGTCTTCAAGCTCGGCGATGCGGCCCTCATTGTGCGACTGCTCTTCTTTCGCGGCGTGATATTCCGCATTCTCCGAAAGGTCGCCATGCGCGCGCGCTTCGGCGATCTGCTCGATGATGCGCGGCCGGTTCACCGACTGGCGCTTCTTCAGTTCGTCTGCGAGGGCGGCGTGCCCGCCTCGGGTCATCGGAACCTTCTCGACCATCTCACTTCGTCCTTCGCTTCATCGGCAGCGCTGCCGCGTTGCGCGAAGCGGCTTTCCGTCCGGAACCCGGCCGCGAAATCCGCATTCGCCTCACATTCGATTTCGACGCTCGCCTATCTTTGCGGCTTCTTTGGTGAGAATCCGTAATCAAGGGCGTTTGAAACTCTATAGATTCCAGTGCGATCTCAGAAGATCGCTTCAGGCTCGTCCAGGGCATTATCGCTTCCGATTGAATCAGAAGGGAAGCTCCAGATTGTTGTTTGGCGCGTTTTCTTCACGCGAACCGGTTTCCATCCTTAGGGCTCAAGCCGGAGGACATGCTTCGCTCGAAAACGCTATAGGCAATGAGCATCCGTCTCGACCGCCCCAGTAACCGACCGTCCTCGGTCGGGCAAAACGTCCCTGCAGTCGGCAGGTTCCGCTTCGTCAGGGTTCCCGCAGACCGATTATGGGCCGATCAGGCCCGATTCAAGCCTTACACTTATGTCTCGGAAAAATAACTCTGCAAGGTGCGAACCTCAAGATCTCCGCCCAGATAGGCGCGGATACCCTGCGCGGCGGCGACGGCTCCCGAAAGAGTGGTGTAGTACGGCACTTTATGCAAGAGGGCAGCGCGCCGCAGCGAGCGGCTGTCAGCCAGCGCCTGCGGCCCGTCGGTGGTGTTGAACACCAGTTGCACCTCGCCGTTGGTGATGGCGTCCACGATATGCGGGCGGCCCTCCAGAACCTTGTTGATCTTTTCGGCCGAAACCCCGCTGTCGGTCAGGTAGCGTTGCGTTCCCGACGTCGCTATCACCCTGAAGCCGACAGACGCCAACAGCTTCACCGTCGCGAGGATGCGCATCTTGTCGGTCTCGCGGACCGAGACGAACACCGTGCCCTTGCGCGGCAGATGCGTGCCGCCGCCAAGCTGGCTCTTGGCGAAGGCGATTTCGAAGGAGCGGTCGATGCCCATCACCTCGCCGGTCGATTTCATTTCCGGGCCGAGCACGGTGTCGACGCCCGGAAAGCGGGCGAAGGGGAAGACCGATTCCTTGACTCCGACATGACCTAGCCGCTGCGGCTTGAGCTTGAAACCCGCGAGCTTCTCGCCGGCCATGATCCGCGCCGCGATCTTGGCGACGGGAAGGCCGATCACCTTGGCGACGAACGGCACCGTGCGAGAGGCGCGGGGGTTGACTTCCAGCACATAGATCTCGCCATCCTTGATGGCGTATTGCACGTTCATCAGACCGACGACATCAAGACCGAGCGCGAGTTCGCGGGTCTGCCGCTCCAGTTCGGCGATCGTGGCCGCGTCGAGCGAGCGCGGCGGCAGCGAGCAGGCCGAGTCGCCGGAGTGGATGCCAGCCTCCTCGATATGCTCCATGATGCCGACGACGTAAGTGTCCTTGCCGTCGCCGAGACAATCGACGTCGATCTCCGTGGCGTCGGAGAGATAGCGATCGAACAGCAGCGGGTTGGTGCCGAGCACGGTATTGATCTGGCCGGTCTTGTCGTTCGGATAGCGGGCCTTGACGTCGGCCGGCACCAGTTCGGGCAGGGTTTCGAGCAGATAGTCGCCGAGCTGGCTGTCCTCGCGGATGATCTGCATGGCGCGGCCGCCCAGCACATAGGAAGGGCGCACCACCAGCGGCAGGCCGAGATCGGCGGCCACCAGCCGCGCCTGCTCCACCGAATAGGCGATGCCGTTCTTCGGCTGCTTCAGTTTGAGCCGGTCGAGAATGCGCTTGAACCGGTCGCGGTCCTCCGCGAGGTCGATGGCCTCGGGCGAAGTGCCGAGGATCGGCACATCTGCCGCTTCCAAGGCGTGGGCAAGTTTCAACGGCGTCTGGCCGCCGAACTGCACGATCACGCCGTGCAACGTGCCGTTCTGCCGCTCGGTGTCGATGATCTCCAGCACGTCCTCGGCCGTCAGCGGTTCGAAGTAGAGCCGGTCCGCGGTATCGTAGTCGGTCGAGACCGTTTCAGGGTTGCAGTTGACCATGATGGTCTCGAAGCCAGCGTCCGACAGTGCGAAGCAGGCATGGCAGCAGCAATAGTCGAACTCGATTCCCTGGCCGATGCGGTTGGGGCCGCCGCCGAGGATAACGACCTTCGTCTTGTCCGACGGTGCGCTTTCGTCGGCGGCCGCGCCCGCGAACGGCGCTTCATAGGTTGAGTACATGTAAGCGGTCGGCGAGGCGAATTCCGCGGCGCAGGTGTCGATGCGCTTGTAGACCGGGCGCACGCCGAGGGTGCGGCGAAGCGCTTTGACCTCCGCCTCGGTCCTGCCCGAAAGCACCGCGAGCCGTGCGTCCGAAAAACCCATCGCCTTGAGCGTACGCATCCCGAAGGCGTTGCCCGGCAGGCCGTGGGAGCGGACCTTGTTCTCCATCTCGACGATGCCGCGCAGTTCGGCGAGGAACCAGGGGTCGATCTTGCAGGAGCTGAAGATTTCCTCGTCGGTCCAGCCGAGCCGCATCGCCTGCGCGAGTTGCAGCAGGCGGTCGGGGGTCGGCGTGCCCAGCGCGGCGCGGATCGCGTTCTTGTCGTCGCCCCTGCCCATGCCCTCGATATCGATTTCATCGAGGCCGGTGAGGCCGATCTCCAGTCCGCGCAGCGCCTTCTGGAGGCTTTCCTGAAACGTGCGGCCGATCGCCATCACCTCGCCGACCGATTTCATCGAGGTGGTGAGCGTGGTCGAGGCGCCGGGAAATTTCTCGAACGCGAAACGCGGAATCTTGGTGACGACGTAGTCGATGCTGGGCTCGAACGATGCCGGTGTCGCGCCGCCGGTGATGTCGTTGGCGATCTCGTCGAGCGTGTAGCCGACCGCGAGTTTCGCCGCGACCTTGGCGATGGGGAAACCGGTCGCCTTTGACGCCAGCGCCGAGGACCGCGACACCCGCGGGTTCATTTCGATGATGACCATGCGCCCGCTGACGGGATCGACGCCGAACTGCACGTTGGAGCCGCCGGTCTCGACGCCGATCTCGCGCAACACCGCCAGCGAGGCGTCGCGCATGACCTGATATTCCTTGTCGGTCAGCGTCAACGCCGGCGCCACCGTGATGGAATCACCGGTGTGGACGCCCATCGGATCGAGGTTCTCTATCGAGCATATGATGATGCAGTTGTCCTTCTTGTCGCGGACGACCTCCATCTCGTACTCTTTCCACCCGAGCACGCTTTCTTCGATCAGCACTTCGTTGGTCGGTGAGGCATCCAGGCCGCGTTCGATGATGTCGAGGAATTCGTCGCGCGTGTAGGCGATGCCGCCGCCCGTGCCCCCCATGGTGAAGGAGGGGCGGATGATCGCCGGCAGTCCGATCTCGGACAGCGCCATCAGCGCTTCGGCCATCGCCTGCTGCTGGTAGCGCTTGCGCCGTTCGCCCTCGCCGAGCGTCCATTGCCGCTCGAGTTCGGCCAGCGCGTCGCCCGAGAGTTTTTCCTTCTCGGCGAGGTAGGCGTCGCGATCGGCCTTTTTCATCGCGGACGCATTGGCGAGCCGTGATTTCGGCGTCTCCAGGCCGATCCTGGTCATGGCCTCACGGAACAGCTGCCGGTCTTCCGCCTTGTCGATGGCGTCCGCCGTCGCGCCGATCATTTCGACGTCGAAATCATCCAGCGTGCCCTGCCGGCGCAGCGACAGCGCGCAGTTCAGCGCCGTCTGGCCGCCCATGGTCGGCAGCAGCGCGAAGCCGCCGGGAACGACGTGACGTTCCTTTTCGATGATCTTGCCGACGATTTCCGGGGTGATCGGCTCGATATAGGTGGCGTCCGCCAGATCGGGGTCGGTCATGATCGTGGCCGGGTTGGAGTTGACCAGGACCACCCTGTAACCCTCTTCCTTCAGCGCCTTCACCGCCTGGGTACCGGAATAGTCGAACTCACAGGCCTGTCCGATGACGATCGGACCGGCTCCGATGATGAGAATGGTCGAAATGTCGGTGCGTTTAGGCATCAAGTCCCAGGGGTGAAGATCGGGCACAAAAGGGTGAAATCGGGCACAAAAAAAGGACGCGCGAGCGGCGCGTCCCTTGAACAAGAGCGCGATCTTCGCGCGCGAGGTGTGTTTAGAGCCTTTATCGCTTCTAATGGAATCAGAAGCGAGGCTCTCAGATATTGATTTGACGCGTTTTCTTCACGCGAACAGGTCATCCACTTCGCTCGGAAGCGCTATAGACCAGATTTCGAGGGCGGAAAAGACCTTCAGGCTGCCGATCAACCGGCTATTGCCGGTGCTTGGAAACCGAAAGCGCGGTGTCCACCCGGAGAGCGAATGTGCAGTGTAAGGTTAATCCCGGTTTCAGGCGCATGAGGGGCGGCGATATGCTATTGAGCGTCTGCGCGGATTTAGCTTAGTGGCAAAGCAGCGGCTTCCAGGTCGCAGACCGATGTTCGATTCATCGAATCCGCTCCATTCCCCGCGGCCGCCCATGTGTGCCGGGAAGCGCGTATTCCCCATCATTGGATCGGGCTCGGCGTTGGCGCCGAGTATCCGGAAACCGCGTTCGCCCCTCGTGGCTGGTTAAGCCGCGATTCTACCGGCGTCACCGTATCGGCATCGCCGCCACCGCCTGCATCATCGGCACGGGCATCGCTGGTAAGGAAAACTTGAAGCGCGCGGTCGCGGGCCTTTCCTGTCGCGGAGGAGGCGTGCCCTTGCCGAGCTTGCGCGGGAGCGTCACGTCGGACGTTCATGAACTGTGGAGAAGTTTGGAGGCCCAGCCTGGACTTGAACCAGGATAAAAAGCTTTGCACAGCTCCCGCGTCGAACTTCCGCCACCGGGCCGCCAGTAATATTCCGTAATAATCGTCTGGCGGCGAGTCTTACCGTGGCTTAACGTTAACTGCCCGTCAGGCACGTCTATCGCGCGGCGGCCGCGCCGCGGTCGGCCTTGACGGGCCTCCCGGCCAGGAACGTCATTCGCGAAGCGTTGTGGCCGATATTGACCGGCGCCCGGCTCGCCGTCATTCCGGCGGCGGCGAGCTTGGCCAGCATCTCGGCCTCGCTGTAGCGTTGCAGCCCGATCCTCAGGCGGAGCTGCGGGTAAACGGACATCGCCGTGCGGACCAGCCCGCGCAGGGTGTCCTTCACGAAGCCATGCTTTGCTGCGAAGCGAAGCAGTGCGATCACGTCGCCGGACAACCCGACGTGCGGCTGCGGGATATCGCCCAGCACCAGCAGGCCGGTCGGCTTGAGCAAGCGGCGGACGACGGCAAAGCCGGCATCGAGTTCGTCCGGCGTCATATATTGCGCGACCGAGTTCATCACCGCCAGATCAATGGATTCCTCATCAATGTGTCTGAGTTCATCCAGCGAGCGCACATCGATTTTTGTGTTGGGCGCGAACCTCGTCACCAGCCGGCCGCGAACGCCGGGCGCGGGCTCCGCGAGAATCAGCCGGCCGCACGCATCCGCCACCGTTTCCGCGGAAAGCGCCTCGCCGCAGGCATAGTCGAGGACGACGGAATCCTGCGCAGGAATATAGCTGACGATGTTCCGGGCGATGGTCCGGAAATGGACGTCGCGATGCAGCCTGCTGACGTAGATCGTGTGGGCGGAGTCGTAATAAGCGATCCAGTCATCCATGGACGGCCCAAGCAATCTTTGTGTTCCGCGTCCGGAACCGCTCGCGTAATCAGGCGTTAGCGAACTTGTCGTGGATCAGCGCGTTTTCCGAGGTCGAAACGGGCTTTCGGCGCGCGGCGGAATTTTCCCATCGTCAGCTTGTGACGGTTTTCATAGCAGGAGGGTGCATCATGACCCAAGCCAAAAGTTCCGCCTTGCGGAAAGTGAACCCGGAGCTCGACACGCCGACCGATCTTTCCGAAGAAGGCGTCAGCAAGATCTCGGCAGCCATGAACGCGATCCTGGCCGACACCTTCGCGCTTTACCTGAAGACCAAGAACTTCCACTGGCATGTCAGCGGCCGCCATTTCCGCGACTACCATCTGCTGCTCGACGAGCAATCGGAGCAGATATTCGGCACGACCGATGAGATCGCGGAGCGGGTTCGCAAGATCGGCGGCACCACGTTGCGCTCGATCGGCCAGATCGCCAAGCTGCAGACCCTGGAAGACAATGACGAGAGTTTTGTGCCGCCGCGGGAAATGCTGCGCGAACTGATGAATGATAACAAGAAAGTCGCCGCGGCCATGCGCAAGGCCCATGATATCTGCGACAAGCATGAGGACGTGGCGACCGCGAGCCTGCTCGAGAATTTCATCGACGCGACCGAGCGGCGCGTCTGGTTCCTGTTCGAGGCCAGTCGGCAGGAAGGCGGCAACGAGGCGTGACGCTTCTGGGATCAGTCATGGCCAGCATAAAGCCGGGCATGACGGGGTGCTGATTCCGTCTAAAGCAAACCTGATCCTGGCCGCTCTCAGGCCCGCTTGTTCTCGCGCATCAGATCCGCGAAACGCCTGAACAGATAATGCGAATCGCGGGGTCCCGGTGAGGCCTCCGGATGATACTGGACGGAGAACACCGGCCTGCCTTCGAGTTCGATGCCGCAATTGGAGCCGTCGAACAGCGATACGTGGGTTTGTTTTGCACCCTCCGGCAGCGTGGTCTCGTCCACCGCGAAACCGTGATTCATGGAGGTGATTTCCACCTTGCCGGTGGCCTCATTCCTGACCGGATGATTGGCGCCGTGGTGACCCTGGTGCATCTTTTTGGTTTTCGCGCCGACCGCGAGGCCGAGCATCTGGTGGCCCAGGCAGATGCCGAAGGTCGGCGTACCCGACTCGATCACTTTGCGGATCATCGGCACGGCGTACTTGCCGGTTTCGGCCGGGTCGCCGGGGCCGTTCGACAGGAATATGCCGTCCGGCTTCATCGCCAGGATGTCTTCCGCTGACGTGGTTGCCGGCACCACGGTGATCTTGCAGCCTTCGCCGGCGAGCAGGCGAAGGATGTTGCGCTTGATGCCGTAGTCGACGGCGACGACGTTGAATTCGGGCCTGTCCTGCCGGCCGAAGCCTTTGCCCCACTCCCACGGCGTCTCGTCCCAGGTGTAGCGCTGGCTCGATGTCACCATCGGCACGAGATCCATGCCCTCGAGGCCGGGCCACTCTCGCGCCTCCTTTTTCAACCCATAAAGATCGAAATGTCCGTCCTTCGCGTGGGCGATCACCGCGTTGGGCATGCCTTTGGTGCGGATCAGCGCGGTCAGCGCTCGGGTGTCGATGCCCGAGATGCCGATGATGCCGCGCGCCCTCAGCCACGCATCGAGGTGCCTGGCTGCGCGGTAGTTCGAGGGCGACGTGATGGCGCTGCGCAGGATAACGCCGCGCGCGCCCGGCGTCGCCGCCATGTTCACGGTTTCGATGTCCTCGTCGTTGGTGCCGACGTTGCCGATATGCGGGAAGGTGAAGGTGATGAGCTGCCCGGCATAGGAGGGGTCGGTGAGGATTTCCTGGTAGCCGGTCATCGCGGTGTTGAAGCAGACTTCCCCGACCGCCTGGCCCTCGGCCCCAAGGCCGAAGCCCTCGATGACGGTGCCGTCGGCCAGCACGAGAAGCGCTGTCGGCTTGAGGTCCGGCCAGGCTGAAGCGTTTTCCGATGAGGTCATGAGCGCATGACATAGCTTCCCTCCCGCACCGCGTCAAACGCCGGTTGTCTCGCGCGCCGGTGCGGCCTACATCTGCCTCCGACGCAACGTAACGATGCGTGATTTGGCGGTGTCCGGCACCGCGAGGGGAGGCTTTTCCGATGCTGCGCGATGACATCAACAACGCCGTCAAGGAGGCGATGAAGGCCAGGGACGAGCGCAGGCTGTCCACGCTGCGGATGGTCAACTCCACCATCAAGAATGCCGATATCGAGGCGCGCGGGCAGGGCAAGCCCCCGCTGGCGGACGGCGACCTGCTCGGCCTGTTGCAGAAGATGATCAAGCAACGGCAGGAGTCGGTGGAGCTTTACGAAAAGGGCGGCCGCGAGGAGCTGGCGGCGCAGGAACGCGCCGAGATCGCCGTCATCTCTGCCTATCTGCCGAAGCAGATGTCCGACGATGATGTAAAGGCGGCCGTTGCCGCCATCATTGCCGAAACCGGTGCGAGCGGCATCAAGGACATGGGCAAGGTGATCGGCGAGCTGAAGGCTAAATACGCCGGCCAGATGGATTTCGGCAAGGCCAGCGGCGTGGTGAAGGCCGCGCTGACGGGTTAGCTCCACGCCCGGGCGCGGCCCGGAAATCCTGTGCACAACTGAATTAGTTCCAGTCCCCCGAAGAAATACTTCGGTTCCTGCACGGGAACGACGCGCAAGCGCTTGCGTTGTCGCCTCTGTAAACAGGAGGCGGACGGGCTTCGGGACGCGGACTTTGCTTTGACTATCGGGGATTTCCGATTCCGTTGATCATCCTCCTCGCCATTTTCATGAACGACTGAGCTTAAGCGAGGAACGAGATGAGCATCGGCACAATCATTCTGATTATTCTCATTATCGCGTTGCTGGGCGGATTCAGCGGCGTCGGCGGCGGGCCGTTTTACGGAACGGGCTATTACGGCGGCGGCGGCCTCGGGCTGGTGATCGTCATCCTGCTGATCCTGATCCTGATGGGGCGCATCTAGAGGCTTCGACGCGTTTTCTTCACGCGAACAGGTCATCCATCCTTAGGGCTCAAGCCCGAGGACATGCTTCGCTCGAAAATGCTATCGCTAAACGGAACGGATCAAACGGAACGGCCATCGCGAGCGAAGCAATCCATTGTCGAGAACCCGAACTGGATTGCTTCGTCTCGCCGCCACTCCTCGCGATGTCAGCAACGTGGGGAATCTTATGCGTATAATGATTGCGATGCGATCAGCGTCGCCTCGACCTCGCGCAGAACGCGCGCCAGCCGAGCCGTCCATGTGACTTGCCCGGCGTCGTCACCGATCAGGTCCTGCCGGATTTCGATGCCGCTGTTCAGCAACCCGCGCGCCTCGCCATGCACCGGAATGGTGTAGTCGGTGAGGTCGCTCACCGCATAGGGTTCATTGTCGCCGACCACGAGATCACCCTCGGCGCGCAGCCACGACAGCAACAGCGGTGGCAACACCAGACTGCGGTGATAGAGTGTGCCGACATGCCATGGCCGTGCGACCCCTGCATAGACCGGCGTGAAGCTGTGCAGCGAAACCAGAATAGTGGGACGGCTCCTGGCCAGCCGCTCGTCGATCGCATCGGCTATCCGGCGATGATAGGGCTCGAAGATCGCGCGCCGCCGCGCGTCGGCCTCGGTCGATGAAAGGCGTTCATTGCCCGGGATGACCGTGGCGTCACTGAGAGCCGGAATCGAGCTTGCGACATGGGGCGGCCGGTTGCAGTCGATCACCAGCCGCGAGTAGCGTTGCGCGATCAGATGAGCGCCGAGAGCCTCGGAAAGCCGCTCGGCGACGCCGGCGATTCCGATATCCCACGCGATATGCCGCCGCCGCTCGCTTTCCGCCAGACCGAGATCGCCGAACGCGTCGGGTATCAAGCGTCCATAGTGGTCGCAGGTGAGCAGGAAGGACGAAGCGCCGCAGACGTTGCGTTCGATGACAGGCGGTTCATGCAAGGTGATGATGGCCGGCTGCGCATCAAGGGCCGTCATATCGCGCGCGCCAATCGAATATCGACCTCGCGCTCCACATAAGTCCATTCTTCGGTCGCGCGCAGGATGCCGACGAGGTCTTCGAACATCGTTGCGTGTTCAGGCGCGTATTCGAACCAGGTCAGAAAATCGAATGGCTCGCCCAAATCGCGGCAGTGATAGAGCTGCCGCGCGATGGCGGGCAGGTATTTGAGGCTGGCGGCGATGTGACGGGATTTGTCCTCGAAGACCTTCCTCCGTTCGTCCTGCGTCATCTCCCACCATGCGGCCGACTTTCTGATGGGAATCAGCGCCGCGCGGGTCGCCTCAGCGCGTCCCAGCCCGGCCTGCACCGAGGTCAGCGCAATCTTCTCGGCGCGTTCGACATAGCGCACGTGACTGGTGACGCCGCGAAGCTGCCACGGCGTCGCGGAGGGGTCGCTCAGCGAGGCGCTGGGCGCGATCTCCAGATGAGACGCCGGCATCAGGCTCTCACCGATGACGGGAGCAATGGACAGGATATTCCAGGCGCCGCTGTCGCCGCCGGTGAAGATCGTGAACGTCATTTTACTTTGGTGCCTGTGGACATCTGGAGCAGTGGGGATAATCTGAGAACGAACAAGGTACATACTTAAAAGTACATACTTAAAAGGCGCGTAGTTGATTCGCCCGGGCGGCGGCAGGCAGTTATACCCGCCGCCTGAATTGAGTGAGACGGCGCATGAGGTTTCTGCCCAGCTTTATTGATGAGGTCAAGGCCCGCCTTCCGGTTTCGGAAGTTGTCGGCCGGCGCGTGAAACTGAAACGGGCGGGGCGCGAGTTCAAGGGACTGTCGCCGTTCCAGCAGGAAAAGACGCCGTCGTTCACCGTGAACGACCAGAAGCAGTTCTATCACGACTTTTCCACCGGCAAGCACGGCAACATCTTCGACTTCGTGATGGAGACGGAAGGCGTTTCCTTTCCCGAAGCGGTGGAACGGCTTGCGGCGATGGCGGGGCTTCCGCTGCCGCGCAACTCGCGGGAAGACGAACAGCGGGAGCAGCGCCGGAAATCCCTGTTCGAGGTGATGGAACTCGCGGCCAAATATTTCGAGCAGAACCTCGCCTCGCGCGTCGGAGCGCAGGCGCGCGGCTACCTGTCGGACCGCGCCATCGCCTCCTCCAGTATTGTCGAGTTCCGGATTGGCTATGCGACCGCCGATCGCTTCGCATTGAAGGAATATCTGGGATCGAAAGGCGTTCCGGTCGCGGACATGATCGAGGCCGGCCTGCTGATCGCGGGCGACGACATTCCCGTCCCTTACGATCGATTCCGCGACAGGATCATGATTCCGATCCATGACCAGCGCGGCCGTCTCGTCGGTTTCGGCGGGCGGGCCCTCAGGAAGGACGTTCAGCCCAAGTACCTGAATTCTCCGGAGACCCCGATCTTTCACAAGGGTTCGGTGGTTTTCAACTTTCACCGCGCGCGCCAGCCGGCGCACGAGGCCAATTCGGTCGTCGCCGTCGAAGGCTACATGGACGCCATCGCGGTCTATCAGGCGGGGATCAAGGCCGTGGTCGCCACCATGGGCACCGCGTTCACGGAAGAGCAGATCGCCACCCTGTGGCGGTTGTCTCCCGAGCCCGTGGTCTGCTTCGATTCCGATCGCGCGGGCGTCGCGGCCGCTTATCGATCCGTCGACCGCATCCTGCCCTTGCTTCGCGTCGGGAAAACCTTCCGCTTCGTGTTCATGGACGAACAGAAAGACCCTGACGACCTGATCCGGGAAAAGGGCGTCGAGGCTTTCCGAACCGTTCTGTCGGGCTCCTTGCCGCTATGGGATGTGCTCTGGCAACGCGAGACCGATGGCCAGGACGTCCGGACGCCTGACAAACAGGCCGCGCTCGAGCAGAGGCTCTATGCGCTGGTCCGGACGATCCAGGATCCGGCCGTCAACACGGCGTTCTTCAGAACGTCACGGATGCAGCTCGCCAACCTGTTCTGGCAGGTCAATCGGGGGCCGTCCCGCAATCAGAAGGAAGCAGGCTCCAAATTTGTTCGAAACGAACTCAGGATTCGCGGCGAGGATCAGCGTTCGGGATTGCAAAAGGTGCTTCTCGGAATGCTGGTCCAATACCCTGAACTGCTCGAAGACAAGCAAGACGCTGTCTTGCGCCTACATTTTCCTGATGATTTCGATGGATTTTTGACGAGTCTCTTTCGATTGTTGGTTACCGACGCAAAGCTGTCCGTCGCAGATATTTGGACGAAACTCAAACCCAAATTCTATGAAACGCTGCAAACAGTCCACGGCGAAGCTGGCGACGGCAAACAGCGTGGGCATCGGCTGTTCGAGCGCTTCCCAATTCTAAGTCGTGATCCGCCGCCTGATTTTGTCTCGGCATGCCTGGATCACTTCATCAAAATCCTGCATTGGCATCAGTTGGAAGATGACATTCAAGGGGCCAGGCTCGACGCCGGGGACGGCGACGAATCTGCGGTCGCGCGTCTGCTGAATCTCGTTCGGGAAGGTCACGCCGAACAGGAGGGTATCAGCGCAGAGGGGGTGGCCTTGTCGGAGTGGGCGGAAGACATCATTCGCATCTGGGCGCCCCAGGGCGGTACGATGCATCTTGCCGCATGAGCAACCCAGAACAACCGATCATGACGACTTTCATGGCGAGCCAATGAGGATATCACCGCCCTGTGGCAGTGCTGGATCAAGTTCCGTTTCCGCCGTTGATGGGACCGCCGGGATGGGGTTGGCCTGCATCCCGCCGTCTCCGGAGTGGTTGGTCCTCGCGATCGACGTTCCCGGCGGACGAAACCGGGTCCATCAACCCGCCAAAGGTAGAGATGAAGGACGGGAGATGCTGAGTAAAAGCAGCGACTTGGCGTTATTTCGCCTCTGCGGAAAACAAAAGGCTGATCATCTGCACCGTTTCGGTCGCAGTTACGGCGGACCGGCTTGTATCATCAACCGCGCTTCTTACTTAGGGAATACTCCGGGGAGCCCGGATTTCGCCGAACCGGCGGTCAGGGAATGCCCGCCTGCGCGGATGGGGGGCGTCGGGCGGAACCTTTGAAATAAAATGATACGGGGACGGTGGCGCTCGGAACCGTGATAAAGACTCGCCAAATCCGGGGTTTGGCGGCAAACAGGGTTAATTGAAAGTCAAGGGCTGGCAGGCTATAGCGTTTTCGAGCGAAGTGGATACCGGTTCGCGTGAAGAAAACGCGTCAAAACAACAATCTGGAGTTCGCTTCTGATTCAATCAGAAGCGAAAATGTCCTAGGTCATCCGACACGTAGTCCAACGCGGTACGATCATTCGAAAGAGGGTTGACGGGGTGGCGAGAGGCTTGCGCCGCCCTTTATGCGTCGTGAGCGACGCAAATCAAGAGCGCCGGGCGCGGCGCGGGATTTTACGGGGAAGCGGGCGCGCTTCCGGATGAGTGCGTTTCAGGAGCTGTGAATGGCGAGCAAGGCAAAGACGCTGCAGGTCAGGGAAAAGGAAAAAGATGACAAGGCCGCGGATGCTCCCGAAAAGGATACCGCGGACGCGCCGTCGCCGTTGCTCGACCTCAGCGACGCCGCCGTCAAGAAGATGATCAAGCAGGCGAAGAAGCGCGGCTTCGTCACCTTCGACCAGCTCAATGAAGTATTGCCGTCCGATACCACCTCGCCCGAGCAGATCGAGGACATCATGTCGATGCTCTCGGACATGGGCATCAATGTGTCGGAATCCGAGGATGCCGACAGCGAGGACGAGAACAAGGAAGAGGCTGACGAAGAGACCGACAACGAGTTGGTCGAGGTCACGCAGAAGGCCGTCACCGAGGTCAAGAAGTCGGAGCCGGGCGAGCGCACCGACGATCCCGTCCGCATGTATCTGCGGGAGATGGGCACCGTCGAACTGCTGTCGCGCGAGGGCGAGATCGCCATCGCCAAGCGCATCGAGGCCGGCCGCGAGGCGATGATCGCGGGGCTATGCGAAAGCCCGCTGACCTTTCAGGCCATCATCATCTGGCGTGACGAACTCAACGAAGGAAAGATCTTCCTGCGCGACATTATCGACCTCGAGGCGACCTATGCCGGACCCGAGGCCAAGAGCAGCATGAACCCGGCGTTGCTCGGCGCGCCGGGCGGTCCCGGCGGCCAGCCGTTGTCGGCTGACGCTTCCGATGCCGCCTCGGGCGAGGGCGGCGTTGAAGCCACGGTGAACGCGCCTCCTTCGGCGCCGCCATCTCCGACGCCGTTCCGTGCCGCGCGCGCCGCGCCGGCGGGGGCTGCCGACCGGGAGGAGAAGATTCCGGGTGCGGCCGCGGAAGGCGAGATGGAGGAGGACGACTTCGACAATCAGATGTCGCTTGCGGCCATCGAAGCCGAGTTGAAGCCGAAGGTGGTCGAAACCTTCGACAAGATCGCCGACAGCTACAAGAAGCTGCGCCGCCTGCAGGAAGCCGACATCTCCAACCAGCTTCAGAATGAATCGCTCTCGCCGAACCAGGAGCGCCGCTACAAGAAGCTGAAGGATGAGATCATCGTCGAGGTGAAATCGTTGCGCCTCAATCAGGCGCGTATCGATTCGCTGGTCGAGCAACTTTACGACATCAACAAAAGGCTGGTCTCGTTCGAAGGTCGCCTGTTGCGTCTCGGAGACAGCCATGGCGTGGCGCGCGAGGATTTCCTGAGGAACTATCAGGGCTCCGAGCTCGATCCCCGCTGGCTCAACAGGGTGTCGAAACTCTCCGCGAAAGGCTGGAAGAATTTCGTCCACCACGAAAAGGACCGCATCAAGGAGCTGCGCG
>JAANMX010001664.1_pt1 | contig 24554 bp, 11 predicted proteins | sample 7279681 | NCBI WGS metagenome assembly JAANMX01 (sample SAMN14094542, study PRJNA606508) | bioreactor metagenome | isolation source: A lab-scale SPAN reactor treating ammonium-rich wastewater day 351 | place: Ireland: Galway | collected 2018-01-01
GGATCACCCAGGGGGTGGATGGGGAGAGACTGCTGGAACAGCGACGCATCATCGATCGGCTCAACCACGGCTACGCAGAAGCAGGGAGCGATTTTCGCTTACTCCTGGGTACGGAGGTGGAAATTCTGGCCGATGGTTCTCTGGGGCTGCCCGATGCGGTGCTGGGCGGGCTGGATGTGGTGGTGGCCTCTATCCACACGGGGCTGCGCCAGGAGCGGGAGAAGATTACCCAGCGCTGTCTGGCTGCGGTGCGCAACCCCCACGTGGACATTCTGGGCCACCCCACCGGGCGGCTGATTGGCCGCCGGGAGCCGTCAGAGATTGACCTGGAACGGGTCTTGCAAATCGCCGCGGAAACGGGTACAATTGTGGAAATCAACGCCAATCCAGCCCGCCTCGATCTGAACGCCCCCTATGCCCGGCGCGCGGCGGAGTTGGGCTGCAAACTGGTCATCAATTGCGATGCCCACAGCGTGGCCGAGCTGGCCCTGTTACCCTATGGGGTGCATACGGCCCGCCGGGGCTGGCTCACCCCGGCGGATGTGATCAATACCCAGCCTTTTGATGAGATGTTGAAATTCTTGAAGGACAAGCGCTGATACCACTGGCCGCGTATAGCAATCTCTTGTTTCTCGGAGGGACAAATGTCCAAAACCCACAAAAGCTCATCGGATCGATCTTCTTCGTCCACTCCATCGACTGGGGCTGGCAAGAGACAAGAGAGTATCCAGGCCCTTCTGCAACGGGCCGAAATTGCGCCGGGAAGTCTCCGGGCGGGTCAGGTGTTGCAGTTGCAGCGGACAGTGGGCAATCGGGCTACCGGGCAGCTGTTACAGGCCAAGTTGAAGCTGGGCCCAGTCGGTGATGTCTATGAGCAGGAGGCAGATCGGGTGGCCGCGCAGGTGGTTCATGCCAGCCGTCAGCCCGATGTGCAGCGGGAAGATATGGACGAGGAGATGATGCAGGCCAAGCCCCTGGCCGGCGGAATCGGCCCGGTGCAGCGGGAAGATATGGACGAGGAGATGATGCAGGCCAAGCCCCTGGCCGGCGGAATCGGCCCGGTGCAGCGGGAAGATATGGACGAGGAGATGATACAGGCCAAGCCCCTGGCCGAAGGGATCAGCCGTGTGCAGCGGGCTTTTGTCGCACCGCCACCCAATTTCGGGAAGGTGCAGCGGGAGGAGATGGAGGACGAACTCCAGGCGTCACCCAATCACGGATTGGAAGGTGGGGATGTGGACACGGATGTGGCCCGCTCCATCGAAAGCGCCAGAGGGGGCGGCCAGCCTCTGCATGACGGCGTGCGGTCTTCTATGGAGAGCGCGTTTGGGGCAGATTTCAGCGGTGTAAATGTGCATACGGGTTCCCAGTCAGACGCGCTCAATCGTTCGCTCAATGCCCGGGCCTTTACCACCGGCAGCGACATCTTCTTTGGCAAAGGGCAGTACAACCCCGGCAGCAGCGGGGGGCAGGAGTTGATCGCCCACGAGTTGACCCATACGGTGCAGCAGGGCGCGGCGGGCTTGCACAGGCAAGCGGGGGAAGACCAGTCTTCCCCTTCGAGTCCAAACTTGACGGATTCGCCTCAGAATCTGGTACAGCCAGACAACCTAGATACTGACGATATCCAACGAGAATTCCGCCCAGCATCTGTGGTCAGTAATGCCCACCTTCGGAATCGGGATCAATGGAGCACATATGTAGGGAATAAGATCAAGCCCGATGACGAGATTGTTGTTGATAGGGATCAAACTGAAATTGAACCAAAACGTTATCGGTTTGGTAACAATACAACATGGGTAAAAGCTGTTAACGTACCAGGGAGTAGATGGAACCCGAATGTGCATGGCGGAGCTAACACATACATTCGGGATGGACACATTGGCGCAGATAAGCAGTATCCACACAGAGCCGAAGTTTTGGACCACAAGCCACCCCTACGCAAGAACGGATTTGGATACAGATTCAACTGGAATCCCAATATTGGCGAATATGTTGTAATCGAAGAGAGCGTGACCCATCCAGGCGCTTTTATCGTTAAATATAATAACTCCTATTGGCGCTTAAGCAACGCAGGGCAGATTGAAGACCTGGATGTTCACGAACAATTGCAGCTTAGTACCTCGGCTCTTAAGGACTATCTAAAGGGCCGCATATTAGGTATTTTGAGAACTGCCAACCAAGGAAATCCATGGCGAGACCTACTGGCTACGTCTGAAAACGCCGAGAAGCTTATGTCAGACACGGAAGGATCGAAGGCATTACGGTTTGACACCGGGAGTGGGTATACGCGCGAGACATACGTAGCGTGGTATCGATGGGCAACTGCCGATGATGGTCCTTTCCATCGAATTCAGGAAGGTGCAGAATATGTTAGGGATGCACTGACGTATTGGCGAGGCCAACTATTCCCCCAAGATGCGGATCAGGTTCAAATCACATCCATAAAAATGTCTGGAAGTGATCTCCATGAGTCCGGTTTAGGAGTGATGTTTGTCAAATTCACGAAACCAATAGGTGGGCATCCGGACTATGATGCAGCGGGTGAACATGAGGTTGTCATTAAGCCAGAAGCTCGAATGCTCGAGAAGGCCCTGTTTGGAACCCAGAATGAGAGCCTGGCGAATCAAATCAATGCGGCAGTAGGACTCGCCCCGAACGATCAAATCACGACATACAAGCAGGATGTGAATGCGAACTACGGCACTCTCTGCGAAAAGGTCGCTGCAACCCAAGCCGACAAACTTGGGGCACCTGCCAACGTAATATCCCAGGCCATGAAGGAAGCGCTCGTCTTCATTTTAATCACAGGACTGACCGATCAGCACGGCGAGAATGTGCTTTGGGATGATCAAGGAAAGCCGTACATGATCGACGCCGACAATGCACTGAAACTGGCCTATATGCAGACAGATATGCCAATCCAAAACGGATTCAAATTTTACGCTGGGGCTCAATCAGATCCGACCATCAGAGGCGTCATGAGTTCGGCGGTCAACTATGAAACAAGAATCATGCAGGAGTTAAGGAACCCCACAAGTCTTGCATCCCAGCGGTTATTGCTAAAGGTGAGGGAGATATTTGCCGCACAGACTGGCCGAACTGTGCCAATTGAAACCGCCGTATGGGGTATTCGGCTCCAGATGTTCATTATGTGTCCAAACGAAGGCACCGACCAGGATCAGCTACCACAACAAGGAGTCGAGCCTACAACGCGGTGGCAGTGGTGCAAGTACTGGGCAACCACCGTACCTGAAGGAAAAGGCGCCTTTGCTCCAGGGTTGCAGGGCGAGGTCGGTATGGCTGGAAACGGAAACGGCAACTTCCAACAGGATGAAGAAGCAAGGCAGCTTTATGCAGATTTTAAGGTAGGGCAGATTCCCTTCTACAACTATCGATATGGAGATGGCAAAGTACTGCACAACACAAGGCCTATCTGGGATGGTCAACCGATTGCCGAGCGCATGGCTGTCCTATTTCAAGAATTTCCAAATCAGGCTCAGAACTAATACCGCCTTCAGACCCTATATGGAGAGCATTTCAGTCGCTTAAGCCCGAAATGCTCTCCGATCCAGTTTGCGCTGCACCCTCGCCGCGCCCTGCTGCACCGTATGGGTCAACTCGTGGGCCAGCAATTCCCTGCCCGCGCTGCTGCCGGGATTGTATTCGCCCCGTTTGAAGAAAATATCGTTGCCAGTGGTAAAGGCTTTGGCGTGGACAGAACGGGTTAGTTTGTCGGCGCTGGCATCGGTGTGGATACGCACACCGCCAAAGCTGGCACCAAAGCCGCTCTCCATCTGGCGCATAACCGTAGGATGCAGGTTGTGTCCACCCCCTTTGGCCTGGCGGATTGATTTTTCCAAAGTACCATCCAACGCGCCGCCGTCCCGGTAAGCGGGGTCAGCATCCCGTTTCATCGCCAGTTCGTCCTCCTCCTGGCGTTGGATAGTGTCCCGTTTCATCGCCAGTTCGTCCTCCTCCTGGCGTTGGATACTGTCCCGTTTCATCGCCAGTTCATCCTCCTCCTGGCGTTGGATACTGTCCCGTTTCATCGCCAGTTCGTCCTCCTCCTGGCGTTGGATACTGTCCCGCTTCATCGCCAGTTCGTCTTCTTCTGCCCGCTGAACACCAGAAATCCCGGCAGCCAAAGGCTGTCGCTGCAAACCGAGGGCATTGTTCTCCCCTATAGCCTGGGGACTGCTGGTGCGGCGCACCACCTCCCGGGCCATCCGGTCCGCTTCCTGCTCGTGGACATCGTTGACCGGGCCGACTTCCATTTTGGCCTGAATGGACAATCCCCTGGCGAGCAGTCGCCCGGTGGCCTGATTGCCGATGGCGCGCTGCACGGCGTGGACATCTTCCGGGCGCAATGAGCCAGGCGCCATCTGTGCCCGCTGCAAAAGCAGACGCTGGTTTTGGCTCTGCTTGCCTTGGCGCTGGGCTGTGCGGCTGCCCGATGCGGCTAACTGTTGTTTTTGTCGTTTTGCAGAATTGCTCATTGCTCACTCCATTCGATCCAGAATGTCACGTTCCCCACTTCGCCAGAAATCTGCTCACCCCCACCCAACCTCCCCCACTGTGGGGGAGGAGTCGATCCACTTCGCTGGGGTGGCTGAACAGGTACTTCGCCAGAAATCCGCTGGCGGCCCTGCCTGCCTCCACTACAGCCCCAGTTGCTTGGCCAACCCCACACGCTGTACCTCGGCTACAAAGGCCTGTTTGCGCTGCGCGTGGCGTGTCCCAGAACCGCTGGACAGGGTATTGAAAGCGGCCAAAATTGCTTTGGCAAAATCAGCCATCCCCAATTGGATGGCCGCCCTGCACAAAGCCACGATATCTTTGATTTTTCCGTTGGCGGCAATTGGGTTAACCGTAGCCGCCAGGTTGTTACTATCCTGACCTACCTGCTGCTTCACCTGGGCATTGCTGAAGACCTGTGATGTGAAGCTGCTGCCAATCGCCCGCAGGATGTAACTGCTCCAGCCGCCTTCATAGGCTTTGGTCATCACAGCGGTCAGCCCTTTGCTCAACGGGCCAAGAAAGATGGCCGCGCCTCCCTCCACCGCGCCCACCGCAGACTTGGCATAGCCCTCCGTCCGTTTCCACCAGGCCAGGTTAAAGAGTAGCTCCGCAGCCTTCTTCGTCTCTCGACTGCTGGCGTTCTTTACCAACGCGGCCAGATCGTAGAGCGCGTTGCCCGCCTTCCAGCCATCGCTGATGCCTGTGACAGCCTTTGAGCCGCTGGCTACCAGGTCCATATAAAAGGCGTAGGGATTTACCAGGTCCGAAGCCGATTTGGCCCAGCCGCCCAGCCAGCTACACGCCTCGCCCACCTGGCCCAGATAGTCCGACCCATAACCAAAGGAGGAGACGTAATCCAGCGCACTGCGCCCATACTCGGCCAGGGTGCTCATCAGCCCCGTGCCCTTGGCGGTCAGACTGGTGACACCCCCCACCAGACTGCTCCACGCACCCACCCCTTCGCCGGTCACGCCCTCGGCTGTATCCCCCACACCGCCGGTGGTATCAGCCAGTCCCCCCGCCAATTGGGTAATGGCCTTGAGAATGGCGTTGGCGCTTTCGTCCCCGCTGTAGGCTTCATAGACCTCCACCAGCGCGCCGCCGATATCGCCCAGGCCAATCGCATTGCCCACCAGACCCGGCTCGTCGTCGTCCCGCTGCACAAGCATCTCGCGGCGGATGACGAACTGGCGCTGCACATCGCCGCCCCCCTGCTGCACCACATGGGTTAGCTCGTGGGCGATGAGTTCCTGACCGTCTGCCGAACCGGGGCTGTACTGACCCTTGCCAAAGAAGATGTCGTTGCCAGTGGTAAAGGCTTTGGCATTGAGGGAGCGGTTGAGGGTATCGGCTTCTGAGCCTGTGTGTACCCGTACCCGGCTAAAGTCTGTGTCAAAATAACGGCCCATAGAACCGGCAACCCCTGTGTCCAGCTGTTGGCCGCCTCCCCGTCGCTGTTCAATCGAGCGGGCAACCGTCTCTTCGACCGGGCCGCCCTCTGCGCCATGCGCGGTCCTTCTCTGCACCGGCGATGGCACGGCTGCTTTCTCTCTGTGATCGGGCGAGCGCACCGCGCCCTGAGCCAATACGTCGGCCTGCCGCTCGTATAGGTCGTCTGCCGGGCCAACCACCAGTTTCCGCTGGATGGGTTGGGTCAGCAAGCGCCCGGTGGCCCGGTTTCCCACAGCCCGCTGCAATTGCAGCACCTGGCTTGGGTGCAAAGCGCCGGGATTCTCCAGGGCAGCCCGCAACACCGGCCCCGGGTTCATCTGCGCGGCAGATCGCCGGTGGCGAACCGGAGAATGGACACGATCGGATTTTCGCTGAGGGATTCGCTGCTCGCTCATAGGCAACAGTGTAGAGGGATGGGAAGAGAATGTGATGAAATGGGAATGTAGTCAGATTATAGCAGGCTTTTTGCCTGCTGTAAATAGCAGAATTCGGAACAGTTGGATACAATGAAGCGACGACCCATCCATCAGCGGAGAGCACAGCTATGCCTTACCCCCCTATCTTTGACGGTCATAACGACACAATCCTGCGTTTACATCTGGCGTCAGCCGACAAGAACTACTCCTTCTTCCGCGACAACGAAGGGCTGCACATCGATCTGCCCAAAGCCAGGGCAGGCGGGCTGGGCGGTGGCTTCTTCGCTATTTTTGTCCCCAACAAAGAGCCGATGGGTGACTTCCCCGGCACAAAGGACGGGGGCAACAGCTACGCCATTCCCCTCCCCAAAACATTACATCGCACCTACGCCATGAATCTTGCCACCGGGATGGTGGCCCGGATGCTGCGGCTGGAGGCCGAATCCCAGGGCGAGGTGACGATTGTGCGCGATGCGGACGCATTGGCTGGGGCGTTGGACAGGGGTGTACTGGCGATGATTCTTCACTTCGAGGGGGCAGAAGCCATCGACCGGAACTTCGACGCGCTCCACCTCTTCCACGCGGCGGGTCTGCGCTCCCTGGGGCCTGTCTGGAGCCGCCCCAATCTCTTTGCCCACGGCGTGCCTTTTCAATACCCCAGCAGCCCCGACACCGGCCCCGGTTTGACCGATGCGGGCAGGGCGCTGGTGCGGGAATGCAACAGCCTGGGCATTCTCATCGACCTCTCCCATCTCAACGAAAAGGGTTTCTGGGATGTGGAAGCCAGCAGTCAAGCGCCCCTGGTGGCGACCCATTCCGGGGCACACGCCCTGTGCGCCACCCCCCGCAACCTGACCGACAAGCAGCTGGACGCCATCGCGGCCAGCGGTGGCGTGGCCGGGGTCAACTTTCATACGGGCTTTCTGCGCGCCGATGGCCGCTATAAAGAAGATACGCCCCTCACCGAAATTGTGCGCCATGTGGATTATATGGTGGAGCGGATAGGGATCGATCACGTGGCTCTGGGGTCGGATTTTGACGGCGCCACAATGCCCACGGATTTGGTCAACGCGGCCGGTCTGCCCAAATTGATGGCTGCGCTCCAGACAGCCGGCTATGGCGATGCGGAACTGGCGCAGATCGCCAATGGCAACTGGCAGCGGGTGCTGCGGGCTACGTGGAAATAGCTCTGGAGTTGCGCAAAAATCCCCTCTTGAACTGTACGTAAAGTGGTGATAGAATATATCCAGAAATTGGCTATCCGAAATCGAGAGGTTCGACTTTTCGGAAGACTCCAACATCTTCCCTCTCATCCGCAAGGAGTATCTCCCATGAATTGGTCAATCCTGCGCACCTGGACACAGAATCCGCGCAAACAGCCCTGGGGTATTCTGGCCGTCAGCCTTCTGATCGGGCTGGCCCTCTTCGCACTCAGCAGCGCAACCCGCACCAGCGCCAGCAATGTAAACGTTCTCGCCAACGGCAATTTTGAAGATGGCTTTGTCGCCCAACCCGGCTGTGGCAATGTGGGCGCGGGCTGGGGCTGTTTCACCAATGGGGGCGGGGCCAACTACGGCTTCTATCAGGACCAGTGGGGGCCGGTAGTCGCCAACGGAGCCAACAGCCAGTTGATCGAAATCAACACCAAAGGCAGCTTCTCCGCCGACGCTGACCGCTATGCCGGCATCTACCAGACGGTGGCGGTGGTGGACTGGGCCGAATATACCCTGGACCTGAAGGGTATCATTCGCACCACCGAAATGGACGGGGACCCCTGGCGTTATCGGGTGCAGGTGGGCTGGAGCGCGGGCAAGACCGCCGACTGGTCCAAAGTGAGTAACTGGCAGGATGTGGGGTGGGATACCTATTATCCCCGTGAGTCCCCCGGCCCATTCAGCAGCTATAGCCGCAAACTGATGGCCGAGGATGACTACCTGACCGTCTACGTTCGGGTGTGGAAAAAGTGGGGCGTGGCCGAAATGGAGTTGGATGTCAACTTCGACGCCATCAGCCTGACCGGGCCAGCCGCGGGCAGCAGACCCACGGCTACCGCCACCCCGACCACCAAGCCGGGAGAGACCCCAGCCGCGACCGCGACCGCCACAGCCGTTGCCGTTGCCTCGTGCAGCGACAAAAACCTTCTCGCCAACGGCAATTTTGAAGGCGGCTTCAATGCCACCGCCATCGGTCATGTGGGCAAGAGTTGGGGCTGGTTTACCAACGGCGGCGCAGCCAACTACGGCTTCTACGACGAGCAATGGCCGCCGGTGGTCAGCGACGGCAGCCACGGCCAACTTATCGAAATCAACTCCAAAGCCCTCTATCCTGCGGATGCCGACCGCTATGCCGGTATCTACCAGAAGATCAGCGGCCTGAAGCAGGGCGCAACCTATCAGTTGACGGTCAAGGGGCAATTGCGGGGGGTGAATGGCGGACCCGATACCCATGCCTTTGCCGCCCAGTGGGGCTACACCAGCGGCGGCGAGACGGATTGGGCGAAGGTGAGCGACTGGCAGATTCTCAATCTCGGCCCCATCCACGAGCGCACTGCGCCCGGCCCGATGGCAACCGCCACAGTCAAATTCAGCGCACCGGCCAGCGAAATCGTTCTCTTCATCCGGGGCTGGAAGAAGTGGGCCACCACAGAAACCGAGATGGACCTGAATCTGGACAGCATCAGCCTGACCGGCTGCACCACAACGGCGACCACACCGCCCAGCACAAGCTGCCAGTATGTGGTCAAGCCCGGCGACAATCTGGCCTGGATCGCCCAGAAGTACGGTGTGAGTATCTGGGCCTTGGCCTCCCACAACAGCATCTACAATGTGAATATCATCTACGTGGGACAGGTGTTGCAGATTCCCGGCTGCGCCACAGCCCCCGCGCCCACGGCGACACCGGCAGCCACAGCCACCCCAGGGCCAACCCCCACCCCGGGGATGACGCCGATGACCTATACCGTCCAGCCCGGCGACAGCCTGAGCGCCATCGCCGCCCGCTTTGGCGTGGATGTCTACTACCTGGCGAAAGTCAACGGCATCTGGAATATCCACATCATTTATGTGGGCCAGGTGCTGGTGATTCCGGGGGATTGAACGACCGGATGACACGTAAGTTATAAGGTGGTGGAGCCACGATTTGTGTGGGGAAATGTGAAGACGTGAAACGTGAGAGTATATGACGACACCTCACGTTTCACGTTTCAGTTGGTTGGCCGACCGACTTTTCTTGCCTGGCAAACTTCTCCGCTGGCGCACCTGTCAGCTCTTTCCCCTGGCTATTGCGAAGATACCCACTGGGCTATAGCTGATGTTATTCAATTCCAATCAAATGCAGCTCCGTAGCGAAGTGGCAGGATGCGGAATGTCCCGGCTTGATCTCTTGAAGCTGGGGTTTTTCCTGGGCGCAGATATCCTGGACGTAGCGGCAGCGGGGATGAAATTTGCAGCCAGAGGGCGGATTGGCCGGGCTGGGCACATCGCCGTGCAAAATAATGCGCCTGGACTGGTGATCCGGATTGGTGTGGGGTACGGCGGAAAGCAGGGCTTCGGTGTAAGGGTGCAAGGGGTCCAGATAGAGGCTTTCTGCCGGCCCCATTTCGACAATTTCCCCCAGATACATCACAGCCACCCGGTCGCTGATGTGTTCCACCACCGAGAGGTCGTGGGCGATGAAGATATAGGTTAGTCCAAATTCGGCCTGCAAATCCTCCAGCAAATTAATGACCTGGGCCTGGATCGAGACATCCAACGCTGAGACTGGCTCGTCGGCCACAATCAGTTTGGGGTTCAGGGCCAGGGCACGGGCGATGCCCAGGCGCTGGCGCTGGCCGCCGCTAAAGGCGTAGGGGTAGCGGTTCATATGCTGGGCTTTCAGCCCCACCATTTCCAGCAGGTCCCGCACCCGGTCGCGCAGTTCGTCGCCCCGGGCAATGCCGTGGATCACCAGCGGCTCGCTGATGATGTCCAGCACAGTCATGCGCGGGTTGAGGGACGAAAAGGGATCCTGAAAGATAATCTGCATATCCCGGCGGATTTCTTTCAGTTCCTTAGCACTGAGGGTGGCAATATCCACCATCTGGTCGTGATGGCGAAAGAGAATCTGCCCTTCTGTCGGTTTCATTGCGCGCAGGATCAGCCGCCCGGTGGTGGTCTTGCCGCAACCGGATTCCCCCACCAGCCCCAGGGTTTCCCCTTCATAGACGGTCAGATCGACCCCATCGACGGCGCGCACATGGCCCACTACCCGCCGGGTAAAACCTTTGGTGATGGGAAAGTGCTTTTTGAGGTTGCGCACTTCGAGAATCGCGTTTCTGTTTTCAGGCATATCGCAGTCTGGCTCAGTGGATGGGGGCGTTTTCATAGAGGGTGCAGCGCACAAAATGGCCCGGTTCGACTTCGATCAGCGGCACTTCCTGGTGGCAGGAATCCCGCTTGGGGGCCGGACAGCGGGGTCGGAACGCGCATCCCACCGGCACGGAAAAGGGATCGGGCACGCTGCCGGGAATGGGCGTGAGCCGCTGTTTGCTCTGGCGTCCCAGCTGGGGAATCGAACGCATCAGACCGACGGTGTAGGGGTGCAGAGGCCGGTTAAAGATCGTGCGCACGTCGCCGCTCTCCACAATTTTCCCCATATACATCACGGCCACGTCGTCGGCCATCTCTGCAATGACCCCCAGATCGTGGGTGATCACCAAAATCGACATGCCCAGTTCCGCCTGCAATCCCTGCATCAGGTTGAGAATCTGGGCCTGAATTGTCACATCCAAAGCGGTGGTTGGCTCGTCGGCAATCAGCAGCCGGGGATTGCACGAGAGCGCCATGGCGATCATCGCCCGCTGGCGCATCCCGCCCGAAAATTGGTGGGGATATTCGCCGAAGCGCTGTTCGGGGTTGGGGATTTCCACCTGACTAAGCAGATGAATCGTGCGTTCTTTGGCCTCCGCGTTGCCCACATTCTGGTGCAGCTTGACAGTCTCGGCGATCTGCGCGCCCACCGTATGCACCGGCGAAAGCGATGTCAGCGGTTCCTGAAAAATCATCGAAATCTCGTTGCCGCGGATGCTGCGAATCTGACTGCTGTCGGGACTGACCTTAGCCAGGTCGACACTGCTGCCATCTTCCCGGCGAAAAAGCATCTCGCCCCCGGCAATGCGACTGATGCGCTTGGGCAGAATGCGCATGACCGAGGCGGCGGTCACGCTCTTGCCGCAGCCGGACTCGCCGACCAGCCCCAAAGTTTTGCCCGACTGGATGACAAAGGAGACCCCGTCCACCGCCCGGACGGTGCCATCCATCGTGTCGAAGTAGGTTTTCAGGTTGTTGATACGAAGCAAAGGTGCTTGGTTCTCTGTCATTGAATATCCGTGTCAGGGTAGCAATGAAAATAGGGACGCAGATTCGCGCGGAAACAACAGATTTGTGTAGATTTTATCCCTTCGACAAGCTCAGGACGCCGCAGCGTCAATCTTTCTTTTCAGCGTCATCAGCGTCCTGCTCTAGCGTGTGTAGGGATCCGCCGCGTCGCGCAGGCCGTCGCCCATAAAATTGAAGGAGAGGACGGTGGCGACGATAAAAATCACAGGCAAGAAGACCCAGGGATAGAGAGCAATCGATTGAAGATTCTGGACTTCCTTCAGCAAAACGCCCCAACTGGTGATGGGCGGCTGCAAACCCAGCCCCAGAAAGCTGAGCGCAGTCTCGGCCAGAATCATCCCCGGCATGGAAAGGGTCGCCACCACAATAATATGGCCGATGGAGGCGGGCACCAGATGGCGGAAGATAATGCGGCCATTGCCCGCGCCCATCAACTGGGCCGCCAGCACAAAATCCTGGCTGCGCAGGGAGAGCACTTGGCCGCGCAACTGGCGGGCCAGCCAGGTCCAGCCGATCAGGGAAAGAATGATTGTTACCCCAAAGTAGACGCGTAAGGGCGGCCAGGTGGGCGGGATGGCTGCGGAGAGGGCCATCCACAGGGGAATGGAGGGGAAGGAGCGTACCAGCTCGATAGTACGCTGGATCAACTCGTCGATCCAGCCGCCAAAGAAGCCAGAGGTGACACCCAGCACCGTACCCAAAAAGAGACTCAATACCACACCCACCAGCCCAATCGTCAGGGAAATCTGGCTGCCCTTGACAATGCGCGAAAAGAGGTCACGCCCCTGTTGCTCCGTGCCTAGTAAGTTGACGACCCCATCCTCCACGCCGAAGAGATGAACATCGGTCTCAAACAGACCCCACAGCTTGTAAGGTACGCCCTTTGCCAGAAATTTGATGGGGCGTTTGACCTCGAAATTGGTAACCGTGACCCGTTCCAGGGTTTGGATATTGAGCGAAGTCTTGGCGTCGTAGACAAAGGGGGCAAAGCGGCCCTCATCAAAAAAGTGGACCGCCTGAGGCGCCAGATAAATGCGGTCGGAGAAACGGGTGGTCAGGGTATAGGGTGCGATAAAATCGCCGAAGATGGCTATCAGGTAGAGGAGGGCAATCACAACGCCCCCCACAACAGCGGAGCGGTTGCGCACAAATTTGCGCCACATCAATTGCCACTGGGAGAGGGAATACCGGTTCTCGTCCTCCTCCCGCGCGGTTTTGGCATCGTCGGTCTCGATCTCGCCATAGCGTTCATTGGCCAAGACCGTATCCAGTTCCCGGTACAATTCAAACAATTTCTCAGATTCTTGCGAATAGCTCATTCGTAGACAATCCTGGGATCTGCCCATGCCAGGGCGATGTCGGCGAATAAATTAGAGATCATCAGCAGCAGACTCATAAAGAGCAGCATTGTCCCAGCCAGATACATATCCTGGGTTTGAAGGGAACGCAGAAAGAGCGGGCCGAGGGTGGGCAATGACATCACGATACCGACCAGGGCCGATTCGGAGATGAGTTTGGGGACTTCCAGGGCCAGGACGCTGATCATCGGATTGATGGCCACCCGCACCCCATAGCGGGTGGTGACAGTGCGCTCGCGCAGCCCTTTGGCTCGGGCCGTAGTGATGAACTGCTGGCCCATCACATCCAGCATACTGCTGCGCATAATGCGCTGCATCTGAGCCGTGCTGGCCAAGGCCAGAATCAGAGCTGGCGGCCAGAAGTGAGCCCACATATCCAGCAGCTTTTCCCAGCTCATCGGCGCGGTGGAAAATTCGGAGGACATCACGCCCCCCACATCAATGCGCAGTACCAGCGCCCCCAAAAACATCCAAAAGAGAGCCATCAGAAAGCCGGGCAAAGAGAGGCCGAGAAAACCGATCAGAGAGGTGGCATTGTCACCCAGTGAATACTGGTGGGTGGCCGAGTAGACGCCGACGGGGATGGCGTAGGTGACAGTAATCAGAAGGGCGAAGGCACCGAGAATCAACGTGTAGGCCAGCCGGTTCATTACCAGGGGCAGGACCGGCGCGTTCCAGGCCATTGACCAGCCAAAATCGCCTTCGGGCCAGCCCTGAACCCAGCGCAGATATTGGACGTAGAGAGGCTGGTCCAAACCGTAGCGCATCCGTAGCACCTGAAACATCTGGGCATCCTGAGCGCCGCCGGTGGAGGCAATTTCGGCCTGCATCGTATCGAAGAAGTCGCCCGGCGGCAGTTGGATGATAAAAAATGTGATGACGGAAACGAGAAATAGGAGCGGAATCATAGACAAAAGCCGCCGCAGGATAAATGCTGTCACGTCCTCGCTTCCTTTCGGGCAGCACGGGCAGTTGGAGGGGAGTGGAGGCGCAGGTCAGGATGCGTATTGACCTGCGCCTCTACGTACACGAGAAGTTCGACTTTTTCTGAAAAGTCGAACTTCTGATCTTAGCTACTTCGCGAAGTAATAGGTCGCCGGGTTCTGGTTGCCGGGCGACATAGCAATCCAGGACGAGCCGTAGTCCGTCCCAACCCAGACGTTCTTGAAGTCGTTCTTGACCAGGACGGGTGCCGGCATCTTGCCGACTACATTGATGACCCACATATTCTCCGTGGCGTCCTGAACCAGTTCTTTGCCCAGTTCGGCCTGTTTGGCAGGATCCACTGTAACCATAATCTCGTTCATCAGTTCCTGCCCCTTCTTCATCACCGCAGGCGGCTCCTCACCAGAAGCGCCATTGGTCTGATACCAGATACCAAATTGGGGTCCCCAGAAGGATTTTTCGTTGAAGGCCAGCAGGTTGTCCGGGTTCATCAGCGGGAAGATGCTGCCCGTGCCCCACACATTGATCATCACCTGATTGCCGATGGCACGGGGCCAGTAAAGGTCCCGGTTCATCAATTTGAGCGTGGTGTTGAGACCAGCGGCTTTCCACTGCTCGACAATCAGTTCGAGGGCGGCATCGCTTTCGCCCCCCACAGCCTCGACCACCAGCGTCAGGTCCGATCCGTCGGCGAAGTTGTAGAAGCCGTCATCGCCCATCACCAGTCCGATGCCGTCGAGCAGCGCCTTGGCCGCATCCACGTCGTACTCACCCTTGAACATCGCCATCTCCTCCACATACCAGGAGGTGGAAGGACCGACCGATTGGGTTGTCGGCGTGCCCTGACCGAAGTAGGCAATGTCGTTGATCAGGTTGCGATCGATGGCCTGGGAGAGCGCGTAGCGGAAGTCCCGGTTCTGGAAGAGTTCGCGATAGACCGGATCGTCGTAGCTCTGATTGGGCTGCATAGCCAGGGAGGAAGCGCCGTCGGTGGACCAGAGACTGACGGTGTAATCGCCTGCACTCTCATTTTCCTTCAGCACGGGCAGATCGGTCAGGCTAAGCCCCCGGGCCTGCATATCGATCTGACCGGCAGCGGCCTGCACAACGATGGCCTGGTTGTCCTCGACCAGGGCCATATGTACGCGGTCGATGTAGGGCAATTGCTTGCCATCGGGATCAACTTTCCAGTAATAGGGATTGCGTTCGAGAATCATCTCTGTGCCGCCTGCATCCCAAACCACTGGTTTCCACGCCCAGATCACCGGGCGATCTACGTTGTAGTCGAAGACCTTCTCTTCAAAGAGGGCGTAGGTAGCATCCTTGTTGTACTTGGGATGGAACTGCTCCAGGTAGTGCTTGGGAGCAAAGACGCCGAAGCGCTCGAAGCCCAGGGGCCACTGATGGCCGTGGAAGGCCAGACCCATTGTTTCCACAATGCCGCTGGGGCCGGGGAAGATGAACTTGATGGTATAGTCATCCACCTTTTCCAGGGTCATCGGCTCGCCGCCCACAGTCCATTCGATGTGGGGTGACGGGGTGATTTCCGTGTCGGTCTCGATGGCTTCCCACCAGAAGATGATGTCATCCACTGTCCAGGCAACGCCATCGGACCACTTCAGCCCTTCGCGGAAATGGAGGGTGAGGGTAGTCCCATCCTCCGACCACTCCCAGGCTTTGGCCAGCCCCGGCTGTACCGGGTCGGCAAAATTGGGGGCCCAACGCAGCACCGGGTCGTAGTTGACACGTCCCCAGGCGTGGAAATCCTTGACGCCGCGGAAAGCACGCCGCCAGGTGCCGCCGTAGGTGCCGATGGATTCGTAGGGTTGCACGACCAGCGGTTCCGCGGGCAGGCGTTCTTCCAGCGGAGGCAGTTTGCCAGCAGCGACCAGCTCTGCCAGCATCGGCGCTTCTTTCCCGGATTCTTCTGCCGCGGCTGGTGCGGCCGGTTGCGCCGCGGCTGGTGCAGCGGCAGCGGGCGCCTCAGCCGCGGGTGCTGCCGCGACAGGTTGTTCGGCAGGCGCAGCACTGGGCAATTCCGGGCGCGGGCCACAGGCGGCCAGCAGCACAGCGATGACAATCAGCAGCGAAGTCCACATCCACAGCTTATGTCTGGATATAGCCATACATTCCTCCTTCGGTGATTTATTCTGTTGTACCGCAAAGAAATCGCTAACGTTCAGCGTAACAGCCAGTGAGGGTTGCAGTGCGGCAGAGGAGCCACAATGACGAAGCGGATTTCACAATACTTGAATCGTCGGGGAATGTCAAATGAGAAAAACCGGGGGAACTCAACGGGTTTTTCTACTTTAACTTATTTAAGGACTGATCCTTACCGTTCCACCGCAGGCAGAAAGAGCCAATACCCCCTGTCCAGCGCCAGAGACGACGCAACGCGCACCGGCCCATAAAACAACCGATCCCCGTCCGTCTCTATCTCCTCCAGCCAATACCAGTAGAGCGTCCCCGGCACGGCGCTGCTATCCACAAAACGATAGCCCGCGCCCCCATTCGCCCCCATCGCTGGAATCAGCCCATCCGTCATCCGCTGGCTATGCGTAAAGCCATCAGTTTCGCTGCGCCAGAGATGGAAACCCCAAGAGCCGATCTCAGCGCCCGTCACCCACTCCACCAGCACGCCGTCAGTGCCGGGGACTGCCGTAAAGCGCAGCAACTCCACCGCCGTGGGCAGCGCGGTGTGGATCACCACCACCCGCCGCGAGACCGGTGTCTGATCACTCGCTACCTCCGCCCGGCTGACCACCACCCCGCCGCCTTCGTCGGGCTTCACCTGCACCGCGTAGTGAGCCACAAATTCCCCGTTCTGTGCCAGGCCCGGCAAACGCCAGAGCAGTTCGGTGGCTGGCCGTCGCCCCTCTTCCACCGGCGGCTGGGCGCTGCCCGCCACAAATTCGGTGTTGGTGGGCACTTCCGTGCGCAGCCAGACCCCGGAAAGGTCCACACCGCCCGTATTGCTGATACGCAGGGTGTAGGTAATCCGGTCGCCGCCCTGCACTTCGCTGCCCTGGGGCGGGGTGGAGGTAACATTCAATCCCAGCGCGGCGATACGCAGGGAGAGGCTCACTTCACCGGAGACATTCGGCGCGGCATCACCAAATTCATCCACCACAGCCGCCGTCTCTACCTGATTTGTGGTCTCTATGCCCGGCCCCTCTACCACAAATTGGGCAGTAAAACTCACGCTTCTCCCCGGCCCGATAGTGCCCAGATCGTCGGTCACATCCTCCCAAAAGAGAACGCTCCGGCTGCCCCGGCTCTGAACCTGGGGTGGGCTGATAGACGCAGCCACAAAGCGTAGTTGCGTCGGCTCGAAAATGTCCCGTATACCGACCCGGGTCAGTGTCGTATCGCCGGGGTTTGTCAACTGAACGGTGAAGGTGACGGGGGATCCCAGCCCGATGCTGGCCGCGCCGTTTTCGACACTTTTGCTCACTGCCACCTGTGGGTCGGTCAGGCGCAGAAGTAGACGGCTCTCCCCGCTGGCCGCGGGCTGGCCGTAGATGTCGGTTGCACCGTTCCCCTCGGCCCAACTCTCCACCAGCCGCCCAGATAGGGCTGCCGAAGAAGCGAGCACCCGAAAGGCCAACTGGACACCGATACTATCGCCGGGCAGCAGAACGCCTTGCCCCGATAGGTCAGTCCATCCGATCTGCCCCCCGGCCAAAGTGGCCGGCGCGGGCGCGGCGGCCAGCAGATGCAGTCGCTGCGGGTCATAGCCATAGGCGAGCGGAATGGAGGCTAATGGCGTCTCGCCGCTGTTCTGCACAAGAACGGTAATTGTCAGCGCCTGCCCCACCGCCAGAATCCCGTCCGCGCCCGATCCGCTCTCCGGCAGGCGAATGGAGAGCGCCACACCGGGCAAACCCGCATTGACAGGCAAAGTCGGCGTCGCTGTCGGTGTCACCCCTGGCAAAGGTGTAGCCGTCGGCGTTGCTGTCTCCGGGCTGGGCAGCGTGGCCGTGGCGGTCGCGGTCAGCGTATGGGTCGGCGCTCCGGGTGTGACCGGCGTCTGCGTGGGCGTTGCTGTCGATGTCGGCGTGGCAGTCGGCGGCGTTCCCGTAACCGTCGCTGTATGCGTCGGGGTCTGCGTGACTGTCCCGGTCGGCGGCGTTCCCGTAACCGTCGGCGTATGTGTCAGCGTCTGCGTGGCCGTCCCAGTCGGCGTGGCAGTCGGCGGCGTTCCCGTAACCGTCGGCGTATGCGTCGGCGTCTGCGTAGCCGTCCCGGTCGGCGTGGCAGTCGGCGGCGTTCCCGTAACCGTCGCTGTATGCGTCGGTGTCTGCGTGGCCGTCCCAGTCGGCGTGGCAGTCGGCGACGTTCCCGTAACCGTCGCTGTATGCGTCGGTGTCTGCGTGGCTGTCCCGGTCGGTGTAGCGGTCTGCGTTCCCGTAACCGTCGCTGTCTGCGTCGGCGTCTGCGTGGCTGTCCCGGTCGGCGTAGCGGTCTGCGTTCCCGTAACCGTCGCTGTATGCGTCGGCGTCTGCGTGGCCGTCCCGGTCGGCGTAGCGGTCTGCGTTCCCGTAACCGTCGCTGTATGCGTCGGCGTCTGCGTGGCTGTCCCGGTCGGCGTAGCGGTCTGCGGTCCCGTAACCGTCGCTGTATGCGTCGGCGTCTGCGTGGCCGTCCCAGTCGGCGTGACGGTCGCCGTCAACACATTCGCCACAGAAACCGCCTTCACCCCCGCGCCGTCGTGCTGGCCGTCCTCATCCACCAGCGAGACGCGGATTGTGTAGCTACCCGGAGCGGAATAGACGTGGCTGACATCGCCGCCACTGGCGAAACTCTCTTTCGCGCCGTCCCCCCAATCCACAATCCATTGGCTGACAGTATCCTGCCCCGGATCGGTGATTGCGCCCAGATGGAGGGTGTAGGGTTGGCCGACTGTTGCGCTGCCGCTGCCAGACAAAGCGATGACAGGCGCGATATTTTGTACCAGAATTGTCAACGGGTCACTGCTGACAGGACTGATTTCCGCAGAGGAGAGGGTGACACTGCTGCTGGCCGTACCCGGCCCATCCACCCCGGCCAGCACAATCGTGCGCGTCACCGTTTCCCCAGCCGCCACAACCGGCAGCGTCTCGTCCAGACCAAAGCCGGGGGCGTGCAGACGTACGCCCGTGGCGTCGCTCTCGCCCGTATTCGTAAAGACAATCGTCACTGCAACCGCCGTGCCTTCCACGGGTGTTGTCGTCGTGGCGGACAAAGTAGCGGTCAGGCTGGGCGCGCCGCGAATCTGCACACCGGTTGCGGCAAAACCAGCGCCGCTGGTGTGGGTGAAGAGGGCCTGATTGTGCAGGCTCTCGCCGTAGCCGCCCGTATGCTGCAATGTATAGCCAATCGTCAGCGCCTGGCCCGCCTGAATATCGCCCGTCCAACTCAGCAGCCCACCGATTTGCGACGCGCCAGTGGGCTGCTCTGTCCAGCCCGCAAAAGCAGTGGCCCCGGGCAATTCATCGGTCAAAATCACACCCCTGGCCGCACCGCCGCCGCTGTTGCGCAACACAATCTGATAGCCAAAGCTGCTGCCTTTTGTCACAGGCTGAATCGCAGCCGTCGTCTTTGTAATCGTCAGTTGCGGGGGTAACCCCGTGCGGATGGCGCTCTCCACACCCCGGCCTTCCAACTGCCGCCAGGGGGAATGGGGGGGATGGGATGCGGATGTAATGCCCGTAGCGGTAACGGTCAATCCGGCGTAGAGCAGCCGGGAGCGCCAGCGGTAGAGGGTGTCTTCCAGCAGACCGGTGACTGTCAGAGGCAGGGTAGAGCCGTTCTGTGTCCACTCTCCACTGCTCTGGCTGACACACGCCCCACCGCCAAAGGCCACCCCGGGCGGGCAGGCTTCCACCTCGACTTTCACCGCCTGTTGGCCTGCGCTGCTGCTCCCCTGCAAGCGGGAACGGAAGCGATCCGCGCCGCCGCTCAGCGCCCAGGGCTGGGCCAAATTGCCCGCCGCGCCAAATTGCTGGGCCAGAATGGGTCGCCCGTCGCCGCCGTTGCCCAGATAGAGATAGGCCCGGCCCGCGTTGGCTCCGCCGGTGTCGTGGCGGGCCGCGCCGATGAGCAGATCGGCGAAGCCGTCCCCGTTCACATCCCCGGCGGAGGAGAGGGAGACGCCGAACTGGTCCTCGGCGGCCTGGCCGGTGGCGGTGAAGACCGGCGACGCGCTCGGCCCGCTCGACCCGCCGCCATAGAGATAGACCCGGCCCGCACTGTCGCCCCCGGCGTCGTTGAGATGCGCGCCGATGAGCAGATCGGCGAAACCGTCCCCGTTCACATCCCCTGTGCCCGCCACTGCATAGCCGAAGGCGTCACCGCTGGCTTCTCCGCTGCCCAGCACAACACCCGTCGGGCTGATGCCTGTCGCGCTGCCAAAATAGAGCCAGGCCCGGCCTGCGCCGTCGCCCGTGGCGTCATTGCCAAAGGCGCCTATCAGCAGATCGTTGAAGCCGTCTCCGTTCACATCCCCCGCGCCAGCCAGGCCAAAGCCGAAGAGATCGCCCGCAGCCGCGCCGGTCAGCGTCAGGCTCGGCGAACTTTCCAAACCGGTGACAGTGCCGTGAAAAATATAGACCCGGCCCGCGTCCGCGCCCCCCCCGTCGTTTGTATACGCGCCAATCGCCGCGTCGGCCAGCCCGTCGCCGTTCACATCCCCCAGCCCGGCCAGGGCAAAGCCGAAGAAATCGCCCGCGGCTTCGCCTGTGGCTGTAAAGACCGGCGTGGGCAGCAGGCCGATTGTCCCGCCCAGGAAAAGATAGGCCCGGCCCGTATCCGCACCCGCCGCGTCGTTCTTAAAAGCGCTGACCAGTACATCGGAGAAGCCGTCGCCGTTAGTGTCGCCCAGCCCGGCGATGGCATAACCGAAGTGGTCGTCGTCAGCCTCGCCGGTAAGGGTGAGGCTGGGCGTTGCGGCCAGGTCACTGGCGCTGCCCAGATAGAGTTGGGCGTAGCCGGGGTCGGTCAGATTGAGACTGCGAAAGTCGCCGATTGTCGTGTCCGGGTCGTTCTGGGGCGCGCCCACCAGCACATCGGCGTAGCCGTCGCCGTTTACATCCCCCACGCCGGCCACAGAACGGCCATAGAAATCCCCCGGCGCGCCGACACCGATGGATTTGGCCGTGCCGACGACGCCCGTCCCCGCGCCGGGCCAGAGCCAGGCCCGCCCGCTGTTTGTGCCCCCCGCGGCGCTGGCAAAGGCCCCCACCAGCAGATCGCTGAAACTGTCGCCGTTCACATCCCCGGCCAGAGCCACGGCCCTGCCCAGCCGCGCCCCATCCCCCGCGCCGTCGATGGCCGCGGTGTAAGCGCTGTCGGGGCCGCGTCCGCTACCCAAAAAGAGGCGGGCCATCCCCGCCGCGGCGTTGGCTTCCGGCCCGCCCGCGGCGAAGTCGGCGAATCCGTCGCCGTTGCCGTCGCCGCCTCCGGCGATGGCTGTGCCAAACTGCTCACCCCCAGTGAGAAGTCCGACTTCTGCCAGAAGTCGGACTTCTCCGATGCCCGCCGCGCCGCCGTAGTAAAGAAAGAGCTGCCCGGCGCTGCTGTTGGCCCCCGGCGCGCCGGCGAGGAGATCGGCGTATCCGTCACCGTCCACATCGCCGCCGTTGGCGAGCGCCGCGCCGAACTGCGCCCCGGCCCCGCTACCCGTGCGGATGGCGTCCACGGAGGCATCCGGTCCGCCCGCGCCGCCGTGAAAAAGATATAGCCGCCCAGTGTTGGCGCTGTAGGCAGGTGCGCCGACGGCCAAATCGGTGAAACCGTCGCCATTCACATCCCCGCCACCTGTCAGGGCTGCGCCGAAGCGGTGGCCGAAGTTTTCGCCGCTGAAAGTGACCGCGGCGGTTGCGCTGACCGAAAGCCCGCCCAGAAAGAGCGAGACCCGCCCGGTGTCGCCATTCGCTCCCGGCGCGCCCACCGCGAAGTCAGCGTAGCCGTCGCCGTTTGTGTCGCCCAACCCAGCCAGTGCCGCGCCGAAGCTGTCGCCTGCCCCGCCGCTGTTGAGCGTCAGATCGGCTGTCCCATCCGGTGTGGCCCCGCCCAGATAGAGCAGCGCCCGTCCCGCGCCGCTGTCCGCATCGGGCAGGCCGACCAGAAAATCGGCGTAGCCGTCGCCGTTCACATCCCTGGCCATCGCCAGAGCGTTGCCCATCCCATCGCCAGAGAGGCCGGTGAGGGTCAGGTCCGCTGTGCTGTCTGGCGTTGACCCGCCCAGAAAAAGATAGACCTGCCCCGCTCCTGCGGCGGCAGCCGGCGCGCCCACCAGAAAGTCGGCGTAGCCGTCGCCGTTTACATCTCCGCCACCTGTCACCGCCGTGCCGAAGGCATCCCCGCCGAACGCGCCGGTGAGAGTCAGACCGGGCGTCTCTGCCAGTCCGGTTGGGCTGCCAAAGTGGAGATACACCTTCCCGGCGATACTCGCCGCGCCGGGCGCGGCAACGAGCAGGTCGGCGTAACCGTCACCGTTCACATCCCCGGCCCAGGCCGTGGCGCTGCCCAGGCTCTCCCCGGTCTGTCCGGAGACTGTCCAGGGGGTTGTGATAGAGAAGGCCGCCGCGCTGCCTGTCAATACCCAGAGGAATGTGGACAGCAGACAAAACGCAACCCCTCCCGTAACCGCCACCCGGCATAGAAGATGATGGGAGATGCCGATTTCACGTTTCACGTTTCACGCCTCACTTCCCCATCACCGGCAGGAAGATTTTCTCCACCGGCGGTGGCGCGTCTTCGCTCTGGCTGCTGGCATCTCCACCGCCGCCGCCGATGAGGGGCAGGAAGAGGCTGGGCTGTTCGCCGATCCCGCCGATGTCGTTGATTACATCCGTGGCCGCGGGGCCGCTGACCGCACTCAATTGTACACTCGTTGTATTGTAAACGACGCTGAACGAGTGGGTATCGCCGATGGCTCGGCCTGTGACTACTGGAAAGGTGTTGGTGCGATTCTGGGTTGTCAGGAACTGATAGGTTCCGGTGGTCGGCGTATAGGTAGCGCTGCGCTCGATGGCGAGTGTACCGTCCAGATCCGCACTGCCGGTGACGGCCAGACGGCTGTATTGGGTGCCCGCAGTCGTTCCGGCCACTTCGATCGCCAGTGTGCCGGTAATCGTCTGGGTGTAGCGCCCGCTGATGTCCAGATTGCCGTTGCGGGCCGGGCGCACGACGCCTGCGTTGAGGAGATCGCCGACGACATTTAGTTCCCGTCCCGCTTGGACGATCTCGCCGTAATTGGTGATGAGCCGGGCCTGCACTTGGGTGGGAAAGCTGAAAGTAGACCCCAGGCTGCCGTAGTTGACGATATATACTTCTGTCGTATTGTTGATGCCAGACGCTGTGCTGTAGCCGACAAAACCAGACGCACCGACGACGGAAATCCTACTGCCGATTGTCAGCGTCGTTCCGGGCTGGACAATACGCAGACCGTTGTTTTGGGTACTGGTACAGCTACTATGCCGGGTGGGGAGACTGATTGTGGCAATGCCGCTCAGCGTTTGGCTTCCCACAAAGTCCAGCCGCCCGTTCTCACATTCACCTGTCCCGCTGACACCCATCTGCACTGTGCCGCTGAGGATAAGCCCATTGTGCACACTGATTACTGCGTTGGGGTTGCTGTTGCGGCCCACATTCAGGTTTACACCACTAAATGCTACGCCACCGAGCAGATTGCCCGTATCGATAAAAGTCAGTGTGCTGCCGTCCACACTGGCAACCGTTCCACCTATCAGACCACTGCCCCAGAAGCGGAGAAGTCCAGTGCCCGTCAGTGTCAGCACATTGGTATTCGTAATCGTCACGCCAACGACATCGATGTAGCCACTGGTCGCTTGCAGTGTGGCATTGTCATTCGTCCAGCGTTGGCCCTGCAGTACAATACCACCACTGGCATTTGAGCTTACTTTGCCTCGCAACACCACATCGAAATCAGTCGTCCCACCCACATTGCTGCTGTAGCCGATGAATCCGTAGTAGCCGTTAACGGTTATGCCACTTTCAATCGTCAGCGTTGTCCCCGCCTGTACCACCCGCAGCCCGTTGGTCTGGGTGTTATAGCAACTGCTGTGCCGGTTGGGTAGCACAATCGTCCCCGTGCCGCCCAAAGTCTGCGTCCCCACAAAGTCCAATCGCCCATTCTCACATTCATTTGTCCCGCTGACACCCAACCGCACTGTGCCGCTAATCACCAGCCCGTTGCGCACAGTCACCACTGCGTTCCCCTGACCGTTGCGGGCTACGTTTACATTCACGCCCTCAAAGGCCACGCCATCCAACTGACTGGCGGTATTCACATACTCAATTGTGCTTCCACTGGTACTGCGCACGACCCCACCGATTACGCTGCTGTCGTTGAAGCGGAAAAGACCGCTGCCGGTCAGTGTCAGCACATTCGTATTCGTAATCGTCACACCGATTACGTCGATATAGCCGCCAGTCGCTTGCAGAGTCGCATTGTCATTCGTCCAGCGCTGGCCCTGCAATGC
>JAANMX010001665.1_pt1 | contig 24554 bp, 20 predicted proteins | sample 7279681 | NCBI WGS metagenome assembly JAANMX01 (sample SAMN14094542, study PRJNA606508) | bioreactor metagenome | isolation source: A lab-scale SPAN reactor treating ammonium-rich wastewater day 351 | place: Ireland: Galway | collected 2018-01-01
GTAATAGGGAATCAGTTTGAGCGGAATCGGCAGTGGCTGGCTGGGGACGGCTTCCTGATAGAGTTGGCCGCCCCGTTCTGGCGCAGGAAGCCGGTTGCGGTCAAGGCGGGAATGCCAGCCAGCGGACTGTCGGAAGCATTTTTTCCACTTGACAAGCGTCTGTTATTTTTGTATAATTTTGTATATCTAGCTGATATTGGATAATTATTCAAATATCGTGTGGGAATCTGTAATTATGCAACTTACTATCCAAGAACTCGAACTGAAATCCGTCCAGTACCGCAAAACCATCCTCTCGATTATCAAAAAATCCGGGGCGGGACACACGGGCGGCAGTATGTCCTGCGTGGATATATTAAATGTGTTGTACAACCGGATTATGAATGTCTTCCCGGAGAATTTTACCGACCCCAATCGGGACCGGTACATTCAAAGCAAAGGCCATTCGGTGGAGGCGCTCTACACTGTACTGGCTGATAAGGGCTTTTTCCCCGCCGCGGAACTGGAGACCCTCAACCAGTACAAATCCCATTTTGTGGGACATCCGACCCGGGCCGTCAACGGTGTGGAGCAGAACACCGGCGCGCTGGGCCACGGATTGGCGATTGCGGTGGGTACGGCTATCGCGGCCAAACTGGATGGCCGGGATTACAAAGTCTACACATTGCTGGGCGATGGGGAACTGGCCGAAGGCTCCAACTGGGAAGCGTCTATGGCCGCGGCCCACTACAAACTGGACAATCTGGTGGCGATTGTAGACCGCAACGGTCTGCAAATTACCGGCTCCACCGAAGAAGTCAGTGGACTTGAGCCGCTGGCCGATAAATTCAAAGCCTTTGGCTATGCGGTACGCACGGCGGACGGCAACAATGTGGCTGAACTGATAGACGTATTGGGACAGCTTCCCTTTGAAGCAGGCAAACCCAACCTGCTCCTGGCCCACACCATCAAAGGCCGGGGCGTCAGCTTTATGGAAAACACCGTAAAGTGGCACCACCGGGTTCCCACCAGCGACGAAATGGTACTGGCGATGGCTGAATTGGATCAGGCGCAAGCCGAAGTACACGCACAAATCGACGCGCAGAAGGAGATAGGCTGATGGAGATGGGCCTGGCGAATCTCGAGGAATTTGGCAATACGCTTCTGCAACTGGGGCAACAGGACAAGGATTTGCTGGTTGTCACCAGCGACTCCCGTGGCTCTGGCAAATTGGTTCCATTTGGCCAGACGCTGCCCAGCCAAATGATAGAAGTCGGCATTGCCGAGCAGAATCTGGTGGGCATATCCGCTGGTTTGGCCTCTACGGGCAAAAAAGTTTTTGCCGTATCCCCGGCCTGTTTTCTAACCACCCGTGCGCTGGAACAGATCAAAAATGATGTGGCCTACTCCAACAACCCGGTGAGGGTCGTCGGGATCAGCGCCGGTGTCAGCTATGGCGCGCTGGGCACAACCCACCACTCCCTGCACGACTACGCGGCCCTGCGCGCCATCCACAATATCGATGTGGTGGCCCCGGCTGATAATTTTGAAACCCGGCAAGCGATCGTAGCAGCGCTCACCCATCCCCGCCCGATCTACATTCGCTTTGGCAAAAAAGCTATGCCCCACCTGCACAGGCCGGGCACAACCTTTACAATCGGCAAAGCCATTACCCTGGCCGAAGGCACAGACGTTACTTTCGTCGCCATCGGTGAGCCGCTGGCCCAGGCGGCCCAGGCCGCCCAACTGCTGGAAGCCGAAGGTCTCTCCTGCCGGGTGATCAGTATGCACACCCTCAAACCCCTGGATACGGAGACGCTGCTGGCCGCGGCCCGCAATACAAAGGCGTTGATTACTGTGGAAGAACACAGCCAGTTCGGCGGCCTGGGCAGCGCCTGCGCCGAAGTGCTGATGCAAAAACGCGTCTACGTTCCCTTCAAAATTGTCGGCTTTCCTGATGAGTACACCGTCACCGGCAGTCAGTCAGATATTTACAATCATTACGGCATCTCGCCACAGGGCCTGGCCGAGACCGCCAGAACCGTACTGCTCAATGCTCCGTAGACAGATGTATGTGACATTTTGTAGGTGCGCTTTGAACCGCACAGTCAGCCGAAGGGGTACTCGTCTCTTGCGCAGCTACAAGCAGCGCCTACGACTGCTTAATACTCTGTAGACGAAGGTGTGTGACATTTTGTAGGTGCGGTTCAAAACCGCACAGGCAGCCGAAGGGGTATTCGTCTCTTGCGCAGCTACAAGCAGCGCCTACGACTGCTTAATGCTCTGTAGACGAAGGTATGTGACATTTCTGTAGGTGCGGTTTTGAACCGCACAGGCAGCCGAAGGGGTACTCGTCTCTTGCGCAGCTACAAGCAGCGCCTACGATAGAGCAAAAACTTCGTTTACAGAGTACGCAAATAGACGCGGGGATGTGCTCCTCCCCCCACTATACCCCCGCGTCGGTTTCCTCAGAGAGTCTACCTTTGACAACGAATCGTCAGATACTTGCCATCGACCAGGGCACTACCAACACCAAAGCCCTGCTGGTCAACGCAGCAGGCACGGTGACGGCCCGCGCTGCGCGCCCGCTTGCGGTACACTATCCCCAGCCGGCCTGGGTGGAGCAAGACCCTCTGGCCCTCTGGCAAAGCGTCCGTGAGTCTATCGACGAATGTTTGCAGCACCAGCCGGAGTTGGCGGCCATTGCCATTAGCAACCAGCGGGAATCGGTGGTGCTTTGGGAGCGGGCAAGCGGGCGACCGCTAGGCCCCTGTGTGGTCTGGCAGTGTCAGCGGGGCGCGGCCTTTTGCAAAGCGCTGGAAGCCCAGGGATTGGAACCCAAAGTCCGTGCCCGCACCGGCCTGACCATCGACCCGATGTTTTCGGGCAGCAAAATGCGCTGGCTATTGGACAATACGGAGAATGGCCCCAGCCGGGCCGCCAACGGCGAACTCTGCTTGGGCACAGTGGACAGTTGGGTGCTCTTCAATCTGACCGGCGGCAAAGTCCACGCCTGTGATATGACCAACGCTTCCCGCACCCAATTGTTTGACCTGCGCAACCTGGCCTGGGACCCGGAACTGCTCGAACTCTTCGGCATCCCGGCAGCTGCGCTGCCCCAGGTCAAGCCCTCCGGCACTGTTTACGGAGAGACCGTCAGCTTGGGCAACCTGCCCGCGGGTATCCCCATCGCCAGCCTGATTGGGGATTCCCACGCCGCCCTCTTTGGACACGCGGGTTTCCAGCCCGGCGCGATCAAAGCCACCTATGGCACTGGCTCATCGCTGATGACGCCCATCCCCAAGCCGGTGATTTCGTCCCAGGGCCTCTCCACAACCGTGGCCTGGGCCCAGGGAACGGGGGCCACCTACGCGCTGGAAGGCAACATTTACGCCACGGGCGCGGCGGTGCAGTGGCTGGGCCATCTGCTGGGCGGCCTCTCCGCCGAAGCCATTACAGCGCTGGCGGCCTCGGTGGACAGCACCGACGGCGTATATCTGGTGCCTGCCTTTGTGGGGCTGGGCGCGCCCCACTGGGACGAAGACGCCCGGGGGCTGATCACCGGTCTGACCCGGGGCTCCGGCCCGGCAGAAGTGGCCCGGGCCACTATCGAGTCGATTGCCTACCAGATTCGTGACGTTTTTGATGTGATGCAGGCCGAGTCCGGCACGCCGTTGCAGGTGTTGCTGGCCGACGGCGGCCCCAGCCAGAACGACCTGCTTATGCAATTCCAGGCCGACATCATCGGCTGCCCAGTGCTGCGCAGCTCATCGGCGGATGTATCGGCCCTGGGCGCGGCCTATCTGGCCGGGCTGGCCGTGGGCCTGTGGCGCTCTTTGGTCGAAATCGAGCAGCTTGTGCTGCCCCACGACCGCTTTGAGCCGGAGCTGGGGGCTGGGAAACGGGATGCGCTGTACGACGGCTGGCAACGGGCTATCGCGCGCGCCAGGTATAATAGGGGTGTGTGATCAACCGGGAATAACGATTCAAGGAGATTGACCCCTATGGCAAAAGCGGATGAATTGCGACTGATGACAAAAGTGGCGCTGATGTATCACGAGCGCAGCATCACCCAATCGGATATCGCGGAGCAGTTGGAGCTATCCCAGGCTACTGTCTCCCGGCTGTTGAAAAAGGCCCGCCAGGAAAAGATCATCCGCACGGTTGTTTCTGTGCCGCCGGGCGCCTACCCGGAGCTGGAAGAGGCGCTGCAAAAATCCTACAATCTGAAGGATGTGATTGTGGTGGATTGCGAAACCGACGCCGACAGCATCGAGCGGGAGATCGGGGCGGCGGCGGCCTATTATGTGGAAACCACCCTGAAACAGGACGAGGTGATCGGCATCTCCTCCTGGAGCGCCACGCTGCTGGCAATGGTGGATTCTATGCACCCGTTGGCGCGCAGAAGCGGGGCACAGGTGGTACAGATTTTGGGGGGCGTGGGCAACCCGTTGGCCGAGGTACACGCGGCCCGCATTACCACCCGGCTGGCTTCCCTGGTACACGGCAGCGAGACATCCCTGCCTGCGCCGGGGGTGGTGGGTTCGCCGGAAAGTTTGCAGATTATGCAGGAAGACCAGTTTGTCAAGGCGGCGTTGGCTCTGTTTGATAAGGTTACGCTGGCGCTGGTGGGGGTTGGCTCGGTGGCTCCGTCCAAGCTGTTGGCCAGCAGCGGCAACGTCTTTTCCACCGACGAACTGGGCCTGCTGCGGGAACACGGCGCGGTGGGCGATGTCTGTCTGCGCTTCTTTGATGCCCAGGGGCAGCCGGTGGTTACGCCCCTCAACGAGCGGGTGATTGGCATCTCCCTGGAGCAGCTAAAAAAGGTGCAGCGTTCGGTGGGGATTGCCGGGGGCAAACGCAAGACAGCCGCCATTCAAGGCGCGCTGGCTGGCGGCTGGATCAATGTTTTGATTACCGACCACTTCACTGCCAGACGGCTGGTGCAATGAGAATTGAAGCAGATGAGGAGCGAAGAATGAAGAAGACAACGCTGGGCGTCATTGTCACCAATCGGGCCTTTTTCCCCGACAAATTTGTGATCGACGGCCGCCAGGAGATTCTGAAAATTCTGGCGCGCTGGGATATTGATGTGGTGATTTTGGAGGAGACGGCCACCAAATTGGGCGCGGTGGAGAGCTGGACGGATGCCAAAGCCTGCGCGGATCTCTTCCGCCGCAATCGGGACAAAATTGACGGCATTCTGGTCACGCTGCCCAACTTTGGGGACGAGAAAGGGGTGGCCGACGCCATCCGGCTCTCTGGGCTGAATGTACCGGTTCTGGTCCACGCCTTTCCCGATGACATCAGCGACCTTTCGACCTCGAACCGGCGGGATGCCTTTTGTGGCAAAATTTCCGTCTGCAACGATCTCTATCAATATGACATTCCCTACAGCCTGACCCAAAGCCATACGGTTGACCCCCAATCGGATGAGTTTAAGGCAGAACTGGGCAAATTTGTGGGGCTGTGCCAGGTGGTGAAGGGGATGCGCAGCGCGCGCTTGGGCGCAGTGGGCGCGCGGCCCGACGCCTTCAAAACTGTGCGCTACAGCGAAAAGCTGCTGGAGGCTTCCGGGATCAGTGTTTCTACCCTGGACCTGTCCGAAGTCTTTGGCTCGGCGCAAAAGCTGGCTGATGGCGATAGCCGGGTTCGGAGCAAGCTGGAAGAGATCCACAGCTACGCCGATGCCAAGAACGCCCCGCCTGCATCCGTCGTGCTGATGGCGAAGTTGGGCATCGTTTTGTCCGACTGGATGAACGAAAATGACATCGACGCTACGGCCATCCAATGCTGGAGTTCGCTGCAGAACAATTACGGCGTCAACGTCTGTACGATTATGAGTATGATGAGCGAAAAGCTGATGCCCAGCGCCTGTGAAGTCGATATTGCGGGCGTGGCTTCCATGTACGCCTTGCAGTTGGCGTCGGGCAAGCCCAGCGCGCTGGTGGATTGGAACAACAGCTATGCCAACGAGCCAGACAAATGTATCTATTATCACTGCGGCAACTGGGCCAAGAGCTTTGTGCCGGAAATCCAGATGGTAGCTGCCGAGGTGCTGGGCAGCACGCTGGGGCTGGAAAACACCTGGGGGGCGGTGGATGGCCGAACCGATGCGGGGCCGCTCACCTTTGCCCGCATCGACACGGATGACCGCAAGGGGCGCATCAATACGTATGTGGGCGAGGGGCGTTTTACCGACGACTATCTCTCGGCTATGTCGGGTACGCGAGCGGTGGTGGAGGTGCCGGGTCTGCAAAAGCTGATGCGCTATGTCTGCAAAAATGGCTTTGCCCACCACGCGGCTATGAGCCAATCCAGCGTTGCCAGCATTCTGGCCGAAGCCTTTGAAACCTACCTGGGCTGGGATGTCTATCACCACGAAGGGTAATGGCTTCGGGTGCGACGCACTCGCCAAGAGAGCGTTCTCATACAAAGATTATGTGGCGAGTGCGTCGCACCCGAGTAGTTACGACAATTGAATGATCAACAGAGCGCAATGCCTGGGCGTGGTCCGCGCCTTACCCAGCGCGTTACGGTCTACTGATACTCCCCGATCGTATGCTTGCCCATTTTGGGCACAATCAACAATGGAAATAGGAACACAGATTTCGCAGAGGGCGCAGATTCCGCAGATTGAATCCGTGTTCCTTCCCATCCGTGTATACAACCTATTTTCAAGTCAGGAGGTGATTACGGACGCAAACTTTGACGCAGTGCTTTGCCAGACCCGTTTTGTCTTTACCAAATGTTCACAGGAGAAGACCCATGCGTACAGGAAAACACTACATTGTAGGGTTACTGGTTCTACTGGTATCTCTGCTTGCAACTGCTTGTACTCCACCCGCCGCAGCGCCAGGGGCATCAGATGCCCCTGCTGCCGCGGCCCCCGCGGCTGATGCCCCTGCGGCTGCGCCCGCCAGTACGGAAATGACAGATGTGGGCACACCGCGCAATCAGACGTTGATCTTCCAGACCTTCGACCGGCAGACTGCCGACCCAGGCAATATGAATCCCATGCTGGCCTATGCCCGCTGGCGTGGCTTTCGGGAGTTGGGCTGGGGATGGCTGTGGGAGACGGACACCGGCACCGGCCAGTCCTACGGGGAACTCGCCTCCGGACCAGCCGAAGTGCTCAACGACGAACATACCAAGTTCAGAGTCAACCTCAAAAAGGGTATCTACTGGAGCGATGGCGTCGAGTTCACTGCCGACGACATCATCTATACGTTGGAGACCAATTTTGCGTGTAAGGATATTGCCACCCGCGTAGGCGGGGTTGTCACCTACGTCAAAGAGGGCGGCTGGGAGAAGATCGACGACTACACCTTCGAAGTCGAGACCCAAAAGCCATCTTACGACATCCAACAAAACCTGGGTGTTCGCACCTGGGGCGCAAATCTCGTGCCCCTGCCCAAGCACGTTTTTGAGAAAGAGAACGCCTGCGAGTTCAAGAACACCTACCCGGTTACCCTGGGACCCTACACAGTCAAGGAATTTGACGAAAACGGGTTCTGGCATCTGTGGGAATTGCGTGAAGACTGGCAGCGTTCGGCCTGGGCAGACCTGGATAAGGATGGCTTTATGCCAAAATATGTGCTCTACAAGGACTACGGTCCCGAAGAGACACGCGCCCTCTCCTTCACCCAGAACGCCTATGACGTGGACACATTCATGAGTCCCGACTCGATCAAAGCGGTTCAGCGTCGCAACGATAAGGTGACAACCTTCTCGCCCAAGATGCCGTACCACAATATGGACGATGCCTGTGTGTATGGTATGTTGATCAATATGCAGAAGCCCCCCTATGACCTGTTGGAGGTTCGCTGGGCCTTGGCCCTGGCAATGGACCTGAAGACAATCGGCATCAACGCTGTAAGCGGTGAGATGATCGTCTCGGCGTTGCCCATGGCCGACACTCAGATTCTTCGACCCATCTACCACGAACCCCTGATGTCGTTCTTGGAAGAATTCACTCTGGCCGACGGATACAAGCCGTTCAACCCGGATTTCGGCGCTCAACTGGCTGAAACACTCGCGGCAAGTGGGGTAGAAAACCTTCCCGACGATCCCACGGCCTTTGGCCTTGGCTGGTGGAATTACGATGTTGAGGAAGCTGGGAAGTTGCTGGAAGGGCAAGGCTTTAGCAAAAATGGCGCTGGCAACTGGCTGCTGCCCAGCGGTGAAGAGTGGGTTGTGCAGCTGACCATCCCTGGTGACTGGAACAAAGTCATGCAGCGGATTGGCTTCGCGGTGGCCGATAGTTGGCGAGCCGCAGGCATTCAGGTGAATGTGCAGCAGGTCGATGACGCCGAGAATGGAAAGGTTCAGCGGGTCAATGCCCTGCGCGAGGTTCAGTTGATGTGGACCAACTGTGTCTTCACCCCGAGTTGGTTGGGTGCCTGGCGAGAGCTGGAACCCGGCCATATCAAGCCGGCTGATTCCCAGGAACAGAACAATGGCAACCGCCAACAGTGGGACAACGAAACCGTCTATGGGTTGGTTGAGGCATCCAAATCCATGGAACAGGATTCGGAAGCGTTCTATGAGAATGGCCGCCTGATTATGCAGGAATTCGTGAAGGATATGTCCTGGATCAATATGATGGACATTCCGACGACGATTCCTACCAACGAATACTACTGGACGGGCTTCCCCAAGGCGGACAACTACTACGCGGTTCCCTATTCCTGGTGGAGTTCGGCCAAAGAGATGGTTGCTACCATTCAACCTACAGGGAATTAGGTAGCGCAGGAAGTTAGCGAGTATCGGTAGACCGCAGACCACAGACGGCGGACCGCAGACAACAGACCGCAACCGATGAAGACGCAGGGAGCGGTTGGTGGTCCGTCGTCTGCGGTCTACTGATATTCGCACTACAAGGGAGCAGCCCAGATGTGGGCTGCTCCCACGGATACGTAGAGGAGCAAGATATGGGATTGGTACAGTATATTGCCAGCAGGGTGATGTCGTATCTTATCGTGCTGTTTGTCGGTATAACCGTCACATTCTTTTTGCCGCGGTTTATGCCCAGCGATCCAGTAGAGAACTACATTTACGAACTCCAGTCCCAGGCGGGGCAGTCCCTCGGGCCTGATGAAATTGTGGCCCTGCGCGAGACCCTCAGTCAGATTTATGGGCTGGAGGGCAATCTCTTTACCCAATATCTGGGCTACATCGAGCGGGTCGTCCTGCATTTTGATTTTGGACCTTCCTTCTCGTCATTTCCCACCCCTGTATTAGAGTTTATCTATAGAGCGCTGCCGTGGACTTTGGGGTTGCTGGTGGTGACGACTGTGATTGCCTGGACCCTGGGCAATTTGATCGGTCTGGTCGCCGGTTACTTCAATGACAGCAAGGCCGCCAATACGATGGAAGTTGTCGGCGTCTTGATATATCCGATACCCTATTACATTGTGGCACTCGTTCTCATCCTCACCTTGGCCTACGTATGGCCCATCTTTCCACTCACAACAACCATTCGTCCGGGGCCGTTGACTCTTGAGAAGATGCGCCTGATTCTCTACAACTCATTTCTGCCCGCACTGACCATTGTCATCGCCAGCCTGGGTTGGAACATCCTCAGCATGAAAGCGCTTGCCTTTGCCAATAAGGAAGAAGGCTATGTGACCTTTGCCCGGCTGAAAGGGACACCGCCACGCACGATTATGACTACGTACGTGTTCAGAAACTCGATTCTACCCCAAATCACCGGGCTTTCCCTCTCCCTCGGTGCCATCTTCAACGGGGCTTTGCTCACAGAGATTCTCTTCTCCTATCCGGGCATGGGGTTGCTTATGCGCAGTGCTGCAGGTGCGGGTGATTACAATATGATGTATGGCACGATCACCGTATCTATCTTTGCCGTCGCCACGGCCATTCTCGTGATCGATCTATTATATCCGCTCTTTGATCCACGGATCCGGTACAGGTAAATGCTATGAAAACGAACAGTCGTTTGCGAATTGGGCTTACCATCCTTGCGATTTTTGCGCTAGGCAGCCTGATTCTGCCCTTTTTTAACGAAATTGACCCAACCAGGCAAGGCTCATACCCCAAAAATATGGCCGTCAGCTTTGAACATCTGCTGGGGACCAACAGCCTGGGCCAGGATATCGGTTGGTTCCTGGTCTACGCCGTCCGCAATTCGCTGATCCTTGGGGTTACGGTGAGTATTTTCACAACCTTTATTGCTGGCCTGGCCGGGCTGGTTGCAGGCTATCTGGGCGGCTGGGCGGACAGGGCGATTATGACCCTGACGGATTCGGTGATTGCCATTCCCCTGTTCCCAATCCTAATTGTATTGGCCACACTCGTGCGGGGCAACACTTCCTTTTGGACTGTAGGCGTTATTCTCGTGATCTTTGGCTGGGCCTGGGGTGCCCGACAGGTTCGCTCCATGGCGCTCTCCATTCGGGAACGGGAATTTATCAGCATGGCGAAGTTTTCCGGCTCCACAACCCTGGAAGTCGTTTTCAAGGAGATATTTCCCTACGTATACGCCTATATGGTCGTCGGTTTTATCAACGCCATCCTTTGGGTGATCAATACAGAGGCAGGTCTGGCCGTGATTGGTCTGTCTAAGGTGGAAGTCCCCACTCTCGGCTCCATCATCTTCTGGGCATTGAGCTATAACGCCCTCTTTACCGGTCAATATGTCTGGATCATTGCGCCTGTGGTGGCGACGGTACTTCTCTTTCTGGGGCTGTTTCTGACATCGACCGGGTACAACGAACTTTACGCAGCCAGACGAGGACATTCATCATGAAGTTGAACAACGTCGTGGCAACCTATACAACCGTGCGCGGCCAGGTGACAGCGGTAGACGGCATCGATCTGGAGATTCCCAACGGGATTATCCTGGGTGTGGCCGGTGAGTCGGGCTGCGGCAAAACCACCCTGCTCAAAGTCCTCTACGGGGACATCGGCTATCCGCTTACCCTCAAAACTGGCGGCATCCAATACGGCTTTCCAGACGAGACCGGCGAGGAAGTGACCAGCGCAACCATCCGCAAACACTGGTTCAAGCGCATCTCCTACATCCCCCAAAGTTCCATGAGTTCGCTCAACCCGGTGATCCGCATCCGCAACCAATTTGTGGATTTTCTCGAACCGGGCACAAGCAAGGCGGAAGTGCTGGAGGTAGTCAGAAACTACGTGCAGAAGCTGGACCTGCCACCCGAAGCGATTGACGCCTATCCCCACGAGCTTTCCGGCGGAATGCGCCAGCGGATTATGGTGGCGTTGGCCACCTTCTTCCAGCCGGAGCTGATTCTGGCCGACGAACCCACCACCGCCCTGGATGTGGTTGTGCAAAAGGGGATTCTGCTGCTGCTGATGAACCTGCAAGAGCAGATGAAGAATACAATCGTCTTTGTCTCCCACGATATGGGCGTCCACTATCAGATCACCCACAAGATGCTGATTATGTACGCGGCCAAAGCTGTTGAATTTGGGGACTCTGAGCGGATTTTCCAAAAGCCCTTGCATCCCTACACCAAAATGTTGGTGGAATCTCTGCCCTCGGTGGGCGACGCTCACATCCGGCAAGGGGTGGCTGGCCGCCCGCCCAGCCTGTGGGAGGATCTGCGGGGCTGTCGCTTTGCCCCCCGCTGCCCCCTGGCCACCGAACTATGCCAGACAACCGAGCCGGCGCTGATTGAGTACGAGCCGGGCCATTTCGCCGCCTGTCACTACGCCGACATCGGGCTGTAGACAACTGTTCATTTGATGGCACGATTCCGGGAATCGGCCAGAAATGCAGGGAAATTCGGGATATCGTGTGGCCGATTCCCGGAATCAGATCCCCAACGGAACAAGGGAGTAAGTGCATGAAAACCATTCTGAAAACAGAGAACCTGAACAAAGTCTACAAACTGGGCAGCTTCACAAACCGGGTACGCATCAACGCGCTGGACGACGTGAATCTCTTCGTCACCAGCGATAAACCGGTGATCGTCAGTCTGGTCGGCGAATCGGGCAGCGGCAAGACGACCCTGGCCAAAGTGATTTTGCGGCTGGTGAAGCCCACATCGGGCAACGCGGTTATCTATGACCGGCTGGTGGCTGGCGCGGGGGCCAAGACACCCAAACAGGAGTATCTGGGCACGGTTCAACCGATCTTTCAAAATCCCTTCGAAGCCTTCAGCGCCTATCGAACCGTAGATTCCTATCTGCAGGGGACAGCTGTGCGTGTGGGCCAGCTCAGCCTGGCAGAGGCCGAAGAGGCAATGGTCGAAGCCCTGACCTCCGTGGGCTTGAAATATGCGGATGTGAAGGGCAAATACCCCAACCAGTTTTCCGGCGGCGAACTGCAACGGGTCTCCATCGCCCGCGCCCTCATCCCCCACCCGGAAATTATCATTGCCGATGAACCGGTGAGTATGATTGATGCGTCCCTACGCATGAATATCATCAATCTTTTTCTTTCCCTCAAAGAGACCTACAACACCAGCTTCCTCTACATCACCCACGATCTGGCTACGGCCTACTACGTCAGCGATTACATCGCCGTCATGTACCGGGGAACGATTGTCGAATTTGGGGATGCCAAGACGATTCTGGTTGACCCCCAACACCCCTATACCCAACTACTGCTCGACTCTATCCCGGATACGGGCCGGAAGTGGCACAGGGAGCCGATCGCCCTCTCCGATATCGAGGCCAAAGAGTATCAGGTGACCGGCTGTCGCTTCTGCAACCGCTGTCCGATTGCCGAAGACAAATGCGCCATCGAACGACCGCCCGCCATCAAAAAAGCCGACGGCCGGGAAGTCTACTGCCACTTTGCTTGAACAGAAGATAGGACCGCAGACGGTGGACCACTGACCGCCCCCGGCAACTTCATCGATTGCGGTCTGCCGTCGGTGGTCTGCCGTCTACTGATTCTCGTGGCTGATTATGCCCAGGCCGGGCATTCAACGAACCAGAGTACGCCAACCAGGAGCAACACCCATGAATTCCAATACAAACACCTCTGCCGTCGAACGCTGGGGGATTTTCGAGCTTACGCTCGACGGCCCCAGGGATGGCAACCCCTTTCTGGATGTCACCCTCAGCGCCCGCTTCAGCTATCAAAACCGCGTCCTGGAGCCGGATGGCTTCTACGACGGCGACGGCATCTACCGCATCCGCTTTATGCCCGACACCCCCGGCGAATGGCGCTATGTCACAAAAAGCAATGTGGCCGAGTTGGATGGACAAGCGGGCCAATTTACCTGCACGGAAGCATCGGAGGGGAATCACGGGCCGGTTCACGTCAGCAACACTTTCCACTTTGCCTATGACGACGGCACGCCCTTCTACTCCTTTGGAACCACCTGCTACGCCTGGACACACCAGGGCGACGCGCTGGAAGAGCAGACGTTGGAGACTTTGAAAAAGACGCCCTTCAACAAAGTGCGCATGTGCGTCTTCCCCAAAGATTACATCTACAACCAAAACGAGCCGGTCTATTACCCCTTTGAACGGGACGCAACGGGCCAAAGCGATCCCACGCGCTTCAACCCAGCCTTTTTCCGCCACTTTGAACAGCGGGTGGGCCAGCTTTGCGAGTTGGGCATCGAAGCCGATATCATCATTTTCCACCCCTACGACCGCTGGGGCTACTGCGATATGGAGGCTGAAGACGATTACCGCTACCTGCGCTATCTGGCGGCCCGTCTGTCCGCCTACCGCAATGTCTGGTGGTCTATGGCCAACGAGTACGATTTCCTGCTGGATGTGAAACCCATGAGTCAGTGGGATCACTACTTTCACATTCTGGAAGAAAAGGACCCCTATCAACACCTGCGCTCCAACCACAACGGCGATGTGACCAAAAATTACGACCACACCAAACCCTGGATCACCCACGTCTGTATTCAAAACTGGGATGTCAAGCGAGTGAAGGAATGGCGCGACGCCTACCGCAAACCGGTCATCAACGATGAATGTCAATACGAGGGCAATATCCCCCGCACTTGGGGCAATATCAGCGCCCAGGAATTGGTTCACCGTTTCTGGATTATGGTGGTCAACGGGGCTTACGCTGGTCACGGCGAAACCTATATGCACCCGGAGGATATTCTGTGGTGGGGCAAGGGGGGCGTGCTCCACGGCGAAAGCTGGCAGCGGATTGCCTTCCTGCGCGGGATTATCGAAGAGTTGCCCGTCGGTGGACTCTCCCCGATGAAAAACAGCCGCGTGCCAGCGGGGATGGCGGGCGAACATCGGCTTCTCTATTTTGGCGAACACCAGCCGGTCCAGTGGGCCGCCGGTCTACCTTTGGAGGATGGCGACTACGAAATCGATCTCATCGACACCTGGAATATGACGATTACACCCCTTGCGAAAGGTCCCCTGCCTGTCTCCCCCCCGGTGCGCAAGAGTAAAACCGTCGTGGCCCAGAAAGAGGCGGCCTTCGGTGTCGCCCTTCCCGGCAAGCCCTATCTGGCCCTGCGGGTGCGGCCCAAGCAGTAGGCGGGCCAGAAGATTCTTCAACCGATAGGCCAATTAAAAAGCGACCGACAGTTTCCACACCGAAGACTGTCGGTTTCTTTTTGATGCGGGTATAATCAGTAGACCGCAGACGGCGGACCACTGACCGCTCCCGGCATCTTCACCGGTTGCCGTCTGTCGTCGGTGGTCGCAGTCTACTGATGGATGCCCAGGAGGCCACCAAATCCCTGGCCGTGGCCCTGGCCGTGCAGGAATTCGCCCGCACAGGGCCGCCGGTCGTCCCGGTGACGCTGGGTGGGGGGTGACGGGTGATTGACGCGGACGGTGCTTGCAATGGGTGCGGAAGCGTTTTTTACAATACAAAAGTGACGAGGAGTGTTTGGCAATGAATAGCAAATCGTACGGTCGGATTTTCGCAATGAAATTTGCCGGTGTATACCCGCTCTACGTGCAAAAGGCAGAACGCAAGAAGCGCACAAAAGAGGAAGTGGATCAGATCATCTGTTGGCTGACTGGCTACAGCCAGACAGGCTTGCAGGAACAGATCGATCAGGAACACGATTTTGCTACCTTTTTTGCCCAAGCCCCGGCCATCCATCCCAACAGCGCGCTGATCAAAGGCGTGATCTGCGGTGTGCGGGTGGAAGAGATCGAGGACCCGCTGATGCAAAAGATACGCCATCTGGACAAGCTGGTCGATGAGCTTGCCAAAGGCAAGGCGATGGAGAAGATTTTGCGCCAATAGAAGAGACCGCCCTGAAAATAGGCTTGTATACACGGATAAAAAGGAACACAGATCAGGTAAAATCTGTGTTCCCTTCGATCCGTGTATACAAAATTTTCATCCCCCGTGGCGCTACTCGTCGCATAGGAGGAAGTATGAAATTTCTGCTCACATCTGCTGGCATTACCAACGACAGCATCCGTAACGCTCTGGTCGATCTGTTGGGCAAACCGATTGCCGAGGCCAGCGCCCTCTGCATTCCCACCGCGGCCTACGGACACCCCATGGCCGGTCCCAGCGCGGCCTGGCGTTTCATCAGCGGACAAGAACCCCAAACCCCCATGTGTGAATTGGGGTGGAAGTCCCTGGGCGTGCTGGAACTGACCGCGCTGCCCAGCCTTGACGCATCGCTGTGGGTCCCCCTGGTCCAGGCGAGTGACGTGCTGCTGGTGGGTGGCGGCGACCCGTTGTATCTCTACTACTGGATGCGCCAGTCCGGGCTGGCGGACCTGCTGCCGTCCCTGGCCGCGGTCTGGGTGGGGCTGAGCGCGGGGAGTATGGTGATGACCCCCCGCATCGGGGAGTACTTCGTCGGCTGGAAGCCACCCACCGGCGGCGACGAAACCCTGGGACTGGTCGACTTTTCCATCTTTCCCCATCTGGACCACATCGACCTGCCCCACAATACGATGGCCGACGCCGAAAGATGGGCCGCCACCCTATCGGCACCGGCCTACGCCATCGACGACCAGACGGCTATCCAGGTGGTTGATGGCGCGATTGAGGTTGTCTCCGAAGGCCATTGGAAACGGTTTATACCCGAATGGGGGTGAGTTGTGGCCCTGGCCGTGCAGGAATCCGCCCGCCTTTTTCACTTGTCGTATAGCACCTGAAATGATAGTTAGCGCGATCGATTGCAGCGTCAATAACCCTGTGCTATGGTTATTTTGTTATTTGTAGGATAATGATAGTTAGGACCGGGCGCGTAGCGTCCGGTCCTAACGCTCGAATCAGTCAGTCGCATCGGGGCGGCTGCGCCGCCTAACATCCGATTAACCTGACCCCACCTCCGCTTCGCTCGGTGGGGCAAGCTGATTCGGGCGTTAAACTGCGGTTCACACCCACACACCGAACAGACTGGGCGCCATGCGTCCAGTTTTTTTTCTGCTATAATGAGAACGGTAAAACCCATAGCTGCCCATCCCTACCCCACCACACAGAAAGGCCCGCCCAATGTCCCCCACAGCCGAAAACCCACTCATCACCGCCCGCCGGGAGCGCACCCGCTGGTTTCTCGCCGACCGCTTCGGGATGTTCATCCACTGGGGACTCTACGCCATCCCCGCCCGGGGCGAGTGGATCAAAAGCATCGAGAAGATCAGCGACGAGGCGTACCAGCCCTACTTCGACGAGTTCAACCCGACCAATTTCCAGCCCAAGCGCTGGGCCAGGATCGCCAAAGAAGCCGGGATGAAATACGCCGTCCTCACGGCCAAGCACCACGACGGCTTCTGCCTCTTCGACAGCCAACTGACCGACTATAAATCCACCAACACCCAGGCGGCCCGGGATTTCGTGGGGGAATATGTGGAGGCTTTCCGGGCCGAAGGGCTGCAGGTAGGTCTCTATTACTCTATCATCGACTGGCAGCATCCCGGCTACCCGGCCTACGGCGACCGCTTCCACCCCATGCGCGACAACCCGGCCTACAAAGATCAACCCCGGGATTTCGCCGCCTATCTGGAATACATGCACGGCCAGGTGGCCGAACTCCTCACCAACTACGGCAAAATTGATATTATGTGGTTCGATTTCTCCTACGACAATCTGATGGGCGAGGCCTGGCGGGCCACGGAACTGGTGCAGACCGTGCGAACATTGCAGCCCCATCTTCTGATGGACAACCGGCTGGGGGCCAGCGGCGAAGGCAACCACCGCTTCACCACCAAAAACCCGGAAATCTTCGCCGGTGACTTCGCCTGTCCGGAGCAGATCATCCCGCCCGCGGGTCTAGTGGACGAGGATGGCGTCTCTGTGCCCTGGGAAGCCTGCATCACCCTCAACAAACATTGGGGCTACTGCGCCGCGGATCACGACTACAAATCCCCCCAACAGGTAGTGCGCGGCCTGGTGGAGTGTGTCAGCAAGCACGGCAATCTGCTGCTCAATGTGGGACCAAACGCCAAAGGCGAGATTCCCCTGGAGAGCGAGGCGATTCTGGCCGCGGTCGGCGAGTGGATGCGCCAGAACGGGGAGAGCATCTATGGCTGCGGCCGGGCAGATCTGCCCAAGCCCGAATGGGGACGCTACACCCAGAAGGGCAACCGGCTCTACGCCCACGTCTACGAGCGGGGCATCGGCCCCATCAACTTCCGGGGCTTGAAAGGCAAAATCAGCAAGGCCCGCCTCCTGGCCGACGGCTCCGAGCTGAAGCTGGACACCTCCTGGGTGACAAACGATTACCCGGACGACGCCTTTATCGATTTCCCGGCTTCCCGGCTGCCCGATGAATTGGATACGGTGATTGCGTTGGAGTTGATGGGGTAAGGAGTGGGCCGGACCAGGCCCAGCGGTTTTTCTACGCTGGGCTTGGATGTGAAACTCTCCGATGCGTCGGATGTACAGCAAGGGAAACTGCGCTGTGAACAGAGCATGTACGGAATGCAAAATTGCGAAATAGTACAAACAGGACTTACGCACTTTCTCCTGGGAGCGCAGGCGTCTCGCCTGCTGCCGCCAGGATGGCGGCGATCCCAGGTGCGTAAGTCCTGATAAACAAAGTTGGGTAGCAGGTGCCCAACTTTTTTGTTATAATAAGCTCAGTAGCGACTGCATTTAGCGATTTCAAAGAAGTCGCTAAGGGTTCATTAGGAGACAACAATGACACTGGTCGAAATATTACCGACGATTCGGCAGCTACCAGCATTTGAAAAATTACGTTTAATTCGCATTCTTACGGAAGATCTGGATACCAACGCGGAGATTTATCCATTTGAGCATCATAAGACCTACATGTTGCCGACCCCCTATGATATGTTTGGCGCCGGGCAAGCATTGGCCGATGCATTAGCAGCCTTTGAAGCCAAGGAACAGTAAACAATGCGTTTTCCGTATACAGTTACTGGTCCAACTCAGACCGAATTTGATAGCTTACCGCGTTTGCCACTTACGCTACAGCTTGACCGCCATCGAGTTGAAGCGGTTGGGTTGGTAGATAGCGGCGCAACTGTAAACGTATTGCCTTATGACGTCGGCTTACAGCTAGGTGAGTCGTGGGAGGATCAGAAGGCAACCATCAAACTCGCTGGCAATCTTGGCGGTTTCGCAGCACAGCCGATATTTGCTATGGCAACTATTGGCGACTTTACACCGATTCGTCTTGTTTTTGCTTGGACTCGCAATAACAACGTGCCATTGATTTTGGGGCAGATGAATTTCTTCATGGAGTTCGAGGTCTGTTTCTTTCGTAAACAGCGGGAGTTTGAGATAAAACCAGCCTCCACGTAAAGACGCCACTGCCGAACATTACATGGGGCAGAGGCCGGAACAGTAGGGCATTTTTTGTTGTTCTACTTTCGGTGTTACTGTCATTATCCCGCCGCCGAACAGACTGGGCACACGACACTCTGTTTTCTTTTCTGCTATTATAGGCGACACGGCGACGCAACCCTACGCCACCCCAGAGAAAGGCCCCCCCAATGCCCCACCCCCAACCCGACGGCTTTCTCGCCCTGCCCGCCAGCGGCACAGGCCCAGGTGTACTCGTTCTCCACGCCTGGTGGGGACTCAACGAGACGATCAAAGGCGTCTGCACCCGGCTGGCCGAGGCCGGTTTCGTCGCCTTCGCCCCGGACCTCTACCACGGCCAAGTGGCGAAAACGATTGCCGAGGCCGAAGTCCTGAGCGGCACAGTGGACGCCAACTTCCTACAGGCCAAAACCGAAATCGCAGAGGCGGCGCAGTTCCTCCACGAACAGGCGGCTCCCTCCGACCGGGGACTGGCGGTGATCGGCTTCTCTCTGGGCGCGTTCTTTGCCCTGGCCCTGGCCGCAGAAACCCCCGCACACATCGACTCCGTCGTCCTCTTCTATGGGAGCGAAGGCACAATGGGCAGCGATTTCAGCGCTTCCAGAGCGGACTATCTGGGCCACTTCGCCGCAAACGACGAGTACGAACCCCAATCGAATGTGGACCTGCTGACCGAATCCCTACGCCGTGCGGGCCGCCCGCTGACTTTCCACACCTACCCGGACACAGGCCACTGGTTTTTTGAGCCGGACGTTTTGCAAGCCTACAATCCAGCCGCGGCCAGCCTGGCCTGGGAGCGCACGCTGGCTTTCCTGAATCGGCCTTCCACCGTATGAGTACGCCTATGAACCCCCTCACCGACTCTCTCACCAGCCGCTGGCGGGCCGAATTCCCCGGCCTGGAACGCAGCGTCTATATGAACACCTGCTCCCTGGGCCAGCTCTCCCGCCGCAGTATGGACGGGATGCAGCGCTTTCAGGAGCAGTGGCTCAGCTACGGGGCCAGCGCTTGGTACGAACTCTGGCTGGGCGAGATGGCAGACGCCCGGGCCCGCTTTGCCCGGCTCATCAACGCCCGGCCCAATGAAATCGCCATCCTGCCCAGCGTGGGTGTGGCCCTCAGCGTCATCGGCAGCAGCCTGGACTTCTCCGCCCGGCCCGAAGTCGTCGTCACCGAAATGGACTTTCCGACGATTCCCTACCAGTGGATGGCCCGGGGCGAGGAGGGCGCGCAACTGCGCCTGCTCGCCTCCCCGGATCGGGTGCAGGTGCCGCTGGAGAGCTTCGACCAGGCCATCGGCCCCTGCACCGGACTGGTCGCCACTACCCACGTCTTTTTCACCAGCGGTTGGGTGCAGGATATCGCCGCCATTTCTGCCCTGGCCCACGAGGCCGGTGCGCTCTGTCTGGTAGACGGCTACCAGGCCGCGGGCCAGATTCCCGTGGATGTCAAAGCCGCGGACGTGGATGTCTACATCAGCGGCGGGCTGAAGTGGCTGCTGGGCGGGCCAGGGATTGTCTTTATGTATGTGAAAGAAGAACTGATCCCCCAACTCCACCCGACCACCACCGGCTGGTTTGCCGCCAAAGATATGTTCAAGTTCAACCCGGAGCGTTTCGAGATGGCCGAGGACGCCCGCCGCTTCGAGCCGGGCACGCCCGCGGTGGCCGCGGTCTACGCCGCCAACGCCGGGCTGTCGATTGTCGAGGAGATCGGCCCGGAAGCCATCCGCGCCCGCACCGCCGCACTGGACGCGGACCTGATCCGCCGCCTGCGTTCCGCGGGTCTGCAACCCCGCATCCCCGCCGATATGACCCGCCACGCGGGGATTGTGATGCTGCCCGTGGACGACCCACCCGCGGCGGTCAAAGCGCTGAAGGAGCGGGGCATAATCATCGACTACCGGCCCGGCAGCCTGCGGCTCAGTCCCTACTTTTACAACACAGAGGCAGAGAACCAACTGCTGGTCGATGGGATTGGGGAGGTTCTCTATGGCTGAACCGATCGAAAGGCCCAAGTGGAATGCTCCGTTGAGAATTCGCCCCATCTCCCTCGCTCTCATCCGGCGGCCCTCCGCTGGCGGCTGGTTGGCTGGCTACGGCAAGGACAGCCGCAAAAACCGGGAATTCTACCGGCCTCCGGGCGGCGGTATTGAGTTCGGCGAAAACAGCAGCGAGACAGTGCGTCGGGAAATGATGGAGGAATTTGGGACGGTTGTCGAACCCTTGCACCTCCTGGGCGTCACCGAAAATATCTTCACCTACGAAGGCAACCCCGGCCATGAAATCGTCTTTCTGTGGGAAACCCGCTTCGTCGACGAGCGCTTCTACGCTCTGGACGAGATTGTCATTGCGGCTGACAACGGTGAACGGAATCCCGCCCACTGGATCGACCCCGACGATCTGGCAGCCCGGGGCATCGCCCTCTACCCCGACGGTCTGCCGGAAATCCTGCGTCAGCAGACGGGTTCGCAGAAATTCCACTTCTGATTCCGGGAATCGGCTATCCACTCCTCGCGATTCGGTCATTCGTCCCCGTTTGGCTTTTTGTCCCACACCGCCTAAAATAGGACTATCCGAAGGATTTTCCGGTTCCCATTTCCACGAAAGGCTGAAGGCGTGAACGACGAATTATTACAGGCAGTACAGGCGGGTCAGGCCGAGACCGACCCCAAATTCAAAGCACTGAAAGCGGCCAGCAGCGCGTTGACCGCGGCCTCCCGGCTCGCGGCCCAGGAGAAGCTGGACGCGCTGCCTATGCAAAAGGCCCTGACCAAATTGCAGCAGGCCGCCGAACTGGTGAAGGCGATGGGGCTGGAAGATGCAGCCCTGGACAGGGCCACCACCGCTTTTGGCGAGGCCACCCAAGCCGCGCTGGACGCCCTGGCCTTCCAGTTTGCCCGGGACCTGAAGGAGAGCTTCGAGGCCCGGGGCCAGGAAGTCGAAGGCCGTCCCCCCACCCTCGTCGTGGACCAACTGGTGCTGCAAATCGACAGCGGCGCGCGCAAAGCCCAGTGGTTCTATGGCAAAGAGGCGCTGACCAAACCCCTGCCCCTCTCCCTGAGCGGCATCATCAAAGCCTATGACCAGCAGCGCAAGGCCATTCTGGAGCGCAAGGACGAGACACCTGCCTTCCTGGCCGATCTCTACAACGCCTGGAACGATCTGATGACCGAAAAGACCGAGAAAGCCGGTCGTCGCCCCGCCCAGAACCGCATCAATCTGGTGGAGACCTACGCCAAACTTGTGCTCAACCGCCAGGTGGCCCGCTTCTGGAACGCCCCCTCCCGCAGCACCTTCAAAGATTACGAGCGCCCCTTTTTCGTGCGCGATTTGGTTCTTGCCAACGATGCCGGTGGGACAGTTCAGGTCGATGGCAAAGCCTATCGCCTGCGCCTGGGCACGGCCACCAAAAGCCAGGCCGACAGCGCAGCCCGCAGCGTCTGGGTTCCCAGCAGCGCGCTGGGCGGGGATTTCTACGGCGATATTACGTTTGAGTAGTTGCTGGGGAGTAGGGATTGGGGAACAGGGAGTGGGGAGTAGGGACTGGGAATTTCCCGATCCCCACTCCCTGATCCCCAGTCTCCAGTCCCCCATCCCCAGTCCCTAACAGGAGCTTCTCTATGACTACCCTCTCCCGTCCCCTCGCCCGCCACATTGTGGAAGTGTTGGGCAGCACAGGCACACCCCCGGCCCGGGGTGTGCAGTTCTTCAACGCGGGCAACAATTCTCTCCTCGACGCCCTGGACGAGTATTATCTCTCCTCCTATCTGCAGGACGGGGGCGGGACCTACAAAATGGTGGTAGGGGATTACGGCAGCGGCAAAAGCCACTTTCTCTACTGTCTGCGGGACAGGGCCTGGAGCAAAGGCTTCGCCGTCGCCAAAGTCGATCTCAGCCCGGTGGAGACCCCCTACAACGACCAGCGGCTGGTCTACGCCGCGGTGGCGCGCAACCTCATCTGGCACGAGGAGAGCGACGAAATCTCCGACGAGACCGGGCTGCCCCGCTTTCTGGAAGGCACACTGGAACGGGTGCTGGGCGGCCTGCCCACATTGGAAGCGCTGACCCATCCCAACTACCGGGGGCTGGTGGACACCCTGGAAGCCACGGCCATCGACAGCCTGGCCTACCGGGCCGCGGTCCTGGCCTATTTCGATGCCCTGATCCGGGACTTCGACGAGCGGCTCGATTCCCTGACCCGCTGGCTGCTCGGCTCCAACACCACACCCGACGACACCAAAATTCTGCGCGAGGTGGGGGTGACGGGCAAAATCAGCCGCACCAACGCCTTTCGGATGCTCCGCTCTCTGGTGCAGACCATCCGCGCCCTCTCCTACGGCGGGCTGATTCTGCTCTTCGACGAAGTGGACCGGATGTCCAGCATCGGCGGCAAAGCGGAGAAGCTGGCGACCGACAACCTGCGCGAGGTCATCGACCGCACCCGGGACGACCTGCCCGGCGCGATGTTTGTCTATGCCGTCCCGCCCCAATTTATCAACGACATTGTACCCCGCTACCCGGCCCTGCAACAGCGGGTGCGTGCGCCGGGCCGCTTCAGCCGGGCCAACCACTTCAGCCCCCAGATCGCCCTGGACCATCTGGATTTGGACGAGAACGATCTGCTCCTGGCGATTGGGGAGAAGCTAATCCCCATCTACGAAACGGCTTTCGAGACAGCGCTGGATCGGCCCATCCAGCAGGCCAACGCGGTGATTTTGGCGAATGTGGCCCGGGATGTCTTTTTGGATGTGAGTCACCGGCGGCTCTTTGTGAAGGCGTTCATCACCGAATTGGCCCGACAGCACGCGGGCAGCCAGCACCTGCTTACCGAAGACAAATGCACCGTGTTTGAAGAAGCTTCCAAAGCCTTTTCCAAAATACTGGACATGAAAAAGCAAATGGAAGAGCTTAATGTGCAACTGGAAACCCGAACCGACTACGAATCAGATGCCTATTCCAAAATCATCGAACAAGTTTCAGAGTTGAGCGAGAAGTACTACAGCATCGAAGAGGTAAATTTTGATGCCGAAGTGGAGAAAACCCTGATGGGCTTAGGGTTTGTTCGCAGTGATTTCACCCGATCGACCAGTGAATTCAGCGGAGGGTGGCGCATGCGCATCGAACTGGCAAAGATTCTTCTTCAAAAGCCCGACCTTATTCTACTGGATGAGCCTACCAATCACCTGGACATTGAATCTGTGCAATGGCTGGAGGATTTTTTAAAGAACAACGCCAAGGCGGTGATTGTGATCAGTCACGATAAAATGTTTGTTGACAACCTTACCAACAGAACCATCGAAATCACCCGTGGCCGGATCTATGATTATAAAACCAACTACTCTCATTACCTCGAATTGCGCAGAGAAAGGCGAGAGCAGCAGCAAAAGCAATTTGACGATCAGGCCAAACAAATAGCAGATATTCAGCAGTTTATAGATCGTTTTAAAGGCACTTACTCGAAGACCTTACAGGTGCAGTCCAGGGTGAAAATGCTGGAGAAGATAGAGATCGTAGAAGTGGATGAAGTGGATACTTCTGCTTTAAATCTCAAGTTTCCACCTGCTCCACGCTCAGGTAACTATCCCGTCATCGTAACTGACCTGACTAAAAAATATGGCGACCACACCGTTTTCAAGGATGTTTCCATGACCATAGCCCGAGGTGAAAAGGTTGCTTTTGTGGGCAAAAACGGAGAAGGTAAGTCTACACTCGTGAAGGCGATTATGGGCGAAATTGAGCATGAAGGCACCTTACAATTGGGCCATAATTCCATGATAGGCTACTTTGCACAAAACCAGGCCTCACTCCTGGATGAAGACATTACCGTGTTTGATACCATCGACCAGATCGCACAGGGAGATATCCGCAGCAAGATCAAAGAC
>JAANMX010001666.1_pt1 | contig 24536 bp, 21 predicted proteins | sample 7279681 | NCBI WGS metagenome assembly JAANMX01 (sample SAMN14094542, study PRJNA606508) | bioreactor metagenome | isolation source: A lab-scale SPAN reactor treating ammonium-rich wastewater day 351 | place: Ireland: Galway | collected 2018-01-01
AAGGTCGCCGACGCCATGACCGGCGCCTACTTCGGCCTGGTCGGCGAAATCGTGGATGCCGGCATCAGCAACGTCGGCGACATGAACATGGCCGTCAGCACCGCACTGGTGATCAAGCCGCCCTTCGAGTGGATGAACGAAATGGGCGTGGCCAACGCGCTCAAGCTGGTTGAGGCCTACGCGGCCGCCAACCCCGGCTTCCCCGTGCCCGAATGCATCAAGCAGCAGGCCGCCAGCGGCAAGCCCTTCGAGATCCCGATGGTGTTCCGCACCGACAAGGACGGCGTGGCGGTGATCAAGATCCGCCGCCCGGCCGTGCTGAACGCCCTGAACCTGGAAGTGTTCCGCCAGCTGCGCAACCACTGCGAAGCGGTGGAGGCCGACGCGGGCATCAAGGGCGCGGTGATCACCGGCTTCGGGACCAAGGCGTTCGTGAGCGGCGCGGACATCGACATGCTGGCCGCGCTGAAGACCGCCGCGGAGGGCGAGGCCAACAGCCGCCAGTTCCACGTCACGCTGGATTACATCGAAGACATGAAGAAGCCCGTGGTGTGCGCCTACAACGGCCTGGCGTTCGGCGGCGGCAACGAGCTGGCGATGGCCTGCCACGCGCGCATCGCGCGCAAGGGGCTGAAGCTGCTGGCCGGCCAGCCCGAGGTGAACCTGGGCATCATACCGGGCGCCGGCGGCACGCAGCGCCTGCCGCGCTGGATCGGGATCGACAAGGCGCTTGAGCTGATGCGCACGGCCAAGCCTATTGACGGGTCAACAGGCCTGCAGCTCGGGCTGATCAGCGAGGAAGTCGAAGGCGACCTGGCGGACCGCGCCGTGGAGCTGGTGAACGAGTACGCCGGCGGCAAGCGCGAGCTGAAGCGCATCAGCCGCGAGCCGGTTGCCGGCGTGCCCGACAAGGCGCCGGAGATCGAGCTCGGCCACCTGAGTCGGAAGATCGACCAGATCCTGCGCAACACCATCATCGAGGGTTGCAAGAAGCCGCTGCGCGAAGGCCTGAAGCTCGAAAGCAAAGCCTTCGGCGAGTGCGTAGAAACCGAGGACATGCACATCGGCATGGAAACCTTCCTCAAGGAAGGCGCCCGCGCCAAGGCCAAGTTCGTGCATAGGTAGGGGTTCGAGCGCGTGTTTGAGCGCGCAGCGTAAGCGAGCGGTCGCCGAAGGCGACAACGGAAATGCACGATGCCTTCCGACCTCGACATCCTCGCCTACTTCCTCACGTTCACCACCTACGGCACATGGCTCCATGGCGACGAACGAGGCAGCGTCGACGAAGCCCACCGTGCCTACGGCTCGCCGTACGCGGCGGCATCGCCCGACCGCGCTGAAGCAAACCGCGAGCGAATGAAGTGGCCGCCCTTCACCCTCGACGCGAAGGCCCGCGGCGTGGTTGACCGCACGATTCGCGAGGTCTGCGAGCACCGCAAGTGGATACTCAAAGCACTCAACGTCCGCACGAATCACGTTCACGTTGTGATATGGGCGCCTGTGTCGGCAACGAAAGTGCTCTCCGACCTGAAGGCCTGGTGCACCCGCCGTATCCGTGAGGCCGGCTGCGTCGAGCCCAAACGAGAGGTGTGGACCGAAGGCGGCAGCAAGCGCAAGCTCTTCACCAAACGAGGCGTAAACAACGCCTGCGAGTACACCCGAACCGGTCAGGGCGCCGACTTGCCAATGGAATAGATGAAGCGTTGTCGCCTGCGGCGACCGCTCGCTTACGCTTCGCGCTCCATCACTCCCCGTCGCCGTTGGCTGTGCTGCGCTCGTTGCCGGCGTCTTGCGCGGCCCTGGCTGTGTTGCCTTTGCCGGTGGCCGCGGCGGCTGTTCTTAGCGCGCCGCTGCTGTGCCTGGGCGACAGCATTTCACCGTCCACGGCGAACTCGGGTTCTTTGGGCGTGTCCTCGAGCGCCTGGTATTGCAGCTCGTAGAGCTTGTGGTACAGGCCCTTCCTCGCCAGCAGCTGCTGGTGGCTGCCGCTTTCCGCCAGCTTGCCCTTGTGCATCACCAGGATCACGTTCGCCTTCTGGATCGTGCTCAGCCGGTGCGCGATCACGATGCTGGTGCGCCCCTTGGTCAGCTTCACCAGCGCCGCCTGGATCAGCTCTTCCGTGTGGGTGTCGATGCTGCTGGTGGCTTCATCCAGGATCAGCACGGCAGGGTCAAACACCAGCGCCCGCGCGAAGCTGAGCAACTGGCGCTCGCCGGCGCTGAAGGTCTTGCCGCCCTCTTCCACCTTGGCGTCGTAGCCGCCGTCCAGCTTCTCGATGAAGGCGTGGGCGCCCACGTACTTGCAGGCCTGCTCGACCTGCTCGCGCGTGATGGTTTCGTCGCCCAGCCGCAGGTTGTCAAACACCGTGCCCGCGAACAGGAACACGTCCTGGTGCACGGTGGCGATGTTGCGGCGCAGGCCCGCGAGCGTCCAGTCGCGCACGTCATGGCCGTCCACTTTCACCTTGCCGCCCTGGATGTCGTAGAAGCGGCAGACCAGGTTGATGATGGTGGTCTTGCCGGCGCCGGTGTGGCCGACAATCGCCACGGTCTGGCCGGGCTGAATCGTGAAGTCCACGCCGCGCAGCACGGGCTCGCCGGCCTTGTACTCGAAGTGCACGTCTTCGAACTCGACGCGGCCCTGGGCGCGGCCGAAGTCCTGCGCGCCGGGCAGGTTCACGATCTCCTGCTTTTCGTCCAGGATGGTGAAGATGCGTTCGGCCGCGGTCATGGCGCCCTGCACAACCTCGAATTTTTCCGTCAGGTCGCGGATCGGGTTGAAGAACATTTCCGTGTAGCCGATGAACGCGAACAGCAGGCCGATGCTGAACGCGCCGCCGTTCGTGAAGTTGAACTCGCCCAGCACCGCTGCGCCGCCGAAAGTGATCACCAGCGCGATGCCCGCCGCCGACAGCGTGGTGTTCACCGGCCGGAAGATCGCCCACGCCACGCGCTGGTCGATGAAGTGTTTCTTGTACTCCTGGCCGATCTGGTCGTAGGCCTGGTCGTTGCGCTTCTCCTTGTGGAACAGCTGCACCACGCGCACGCCGCCGAGCACCTCCGCGGTGAAGGCGTTAATGCGTGACAAGGCCGCGCGCCAGCGGCGGTAGGCGGCGCGGGCGTATTTGCGGAAGATCAGCGTGGCGGTGACGATGAAGGGCACGATGGCCAGCGCGATCAGGCCCAGCTTCCAGTTCATCAGCAGGATGAACAGCATGATGCCCAGCAGCATGGCGATGTCTTTCAATATCATCACCAAGGCGGTGCTGAACATTTCCTCCATGGCGCCCACGTCGTTGGTGGTGCGGGTGACCATGCGGCCGACGGGGTGGCGGTGGAAGTACGACAGGCTGAGACTGTGAATGTGCTGGAACAGCTGCATGCGGATGTCGTAGATCACGCGCTGTCCCAGGCCGGCCAGCAGGTAGCCGTTGCCCCATTCGGTGAAGAAGGCGCCCACGCGCACCAGCAGGAACAGGCTGGCCATCACCCACAGCTGCTGCATGGCGGTGAAGTCGGCGAAGGACGGGAAGAACGGCGTGATCGCGTTGCGCACGGCGTTGGCGACGAAGCTGTCTTCCTGCTTGAAGACCAGGTCAACGGTGGCGCCCATCAGCGCGGGCGGCAGGATGGCGAAGAAGGCGATCACGCCCACCAGCAGCGTGCCCGTAAGCATGCGCGCCCAGTACGGTTTCGCGTACTTGGCCATGCGGCGAAACAGGACCGGATCCCAGACGTTCGTCTTGATCTTGTCCTCGAGTAAGTCTTCTTCAAACGTGTCAGCCATTGCAGTTGTCAGTTATCGGTTGTCAGTTGTCGGACCTTCGGGGGATCCACGTACGGCCGGCAGTTGCAGTGCTGACAACCGGCAACTGACAACCGACATCTATCCTTGCCCGCTCAGTTCCTGCTCGAGCTGCTGCTTGCTGTGCAGCTCGGCGTAGTAGCCCTTCTTCTTTAATAGCTCCTCGTGGGTGCCTCTCTCGGCAACGCGCCCATTCTCCAGCACGATGATCTCATCCGCGTGCTCCACGGTGCTTACGCGGTGGCTTACGATGATGGTGGTGCACTGCTTCATCACTTCCTTCAGGCCGCGCAGGATGGCCTCCTCGGTCTGGGTGTCCACGGCGCTCAGGCAATCGTCCAGCAGCAGGATGGCCGGCTTGCGCGCGATGGCGCGGGCGATCGCCACGCGCTGTTTCTGGCCGCCGCTCAGGTTCACGCCCTTTTCGCCGAGCAGCGTGTCGTACTGCCTGGGGAACTCCAGCACGTCCTGCTCAACCTGCGCGATGCGGGCGCACTGCTTCAGCCACTCCACGTCGGCCTCGCGGCGCTCGCTGCCTGCTTCCACCTCGTGCTCGTTGCCGAGCGTGCCGAGCGCGATGTTCTGCAGGATCGTCTCGCTGAACAGGAAGGTTTCCTGCGGCACGGCGCCGATCTGCGTGCGCAGCACATCCAGCGGGATGTCGCGCACGTCGTGGCCGTCCAGCAGGATGGTGCCGGCGGGCGGGTCGTAGAGGCGCGGGATCAAGCCCAGCAGCGTGGATTTGCCGCTGCCCACGGGGCCGACGATCGCCAGCGTGCTGCCGGGGGCGATGCTCAGGTTGATCTCGCGCAGGGCCCAGTCGGGCTCTTCCAGCTTCTCGTTCTCGGTGTCGCCCACCACGGCGCTGACGCTGGGCGCCGGGAAATACTTGAAGCTCAGGTTGCGCACCTCGATGCCGCCCTTGAGCTGCTTGACGTCGGCGGGCTGCGCGGCGTCAACGATCTCGGGCTCGACGCTCATGATGCGCTGGATGCGGTCCATGCTCACGCGCCCGCGCTGATACAGCATTACCACCCAGCCCAGGCCGATCATCGGGCCGGAAAGGCGGATCAGCCACTGGAAGAAGGCCACGAAGGCGCCCACGGTGATCTCGCCGCTGATCACCATGCTGCCGCCGTAGACGACGACGACCAGGTCGGCCAGGCCGAGCATCAGCACCAGCAGCGGGTTCTCGAGCGCGACTACCTTGGCGAGGTGCATGCCGCGCTTGAAGTACTCGCGGGTAAGCGCCGCGAACATGCGGACTTCGCTGTCTTCCTGGACGAACGACTTGACGACCTTGGCGCCGGCGTAGGATTCGCGCGAGCGCTCGGACAGCACGCTGAACTGCTCCTGCAGCTTGCCGTAGCGGTCCTCGATGGCGTGGGCCAGCCTGGCCACGATCATGGGTATGAAGGGCAGCGTCACGGCGCTGGCCAGCATCAGCTTCCAGCTGATCGAGGTCATGTACATCGGCACCATGATGAAATACAGCGCGGTGTCGATGATCAGCAGCAGCCCGAAGCCGAAGAAGTTGCGCACGGCGTCCATGTCGGCGGTCGCCAGGCTCATCATTTCGCCGGTCTTGGCGCGATCGTGAAAGCGCGAGGCCAGGCGCTGGATGTGCGCGAAGAAGCGGCCGCGCAGGTCGTGGGTCAGGCTGATGCTGGCCTTGGCGTAATCGAGCGACATCCAGTAACGGAAGAAGCCCGTGAAGGCGACCACCAGCACGTAGCCCAGGGCGTAGACCCACACGCCGGTCAGTGCGCTTTCCAGCATGCCGGGCCCGAACAAGTCGATCAACGGGTTGCCCAGGCGCTCGAGGTCGGCGGGGGTGCGCTCGGACGACACCTGGTACTCCAGGTGGTTGATCGCCCACTGCACCAGCTTGGGGGTGAAGGTGTCCAGGATGTCCACGAACACCAGCGCCAGCGTGCCCACCAGGTAGAACCGCCAGTAGGGGCGGGCGTAGGCGAGCATCTTGACGAAATTGCGTAACAAGGCGACCTCACAGCGCGGGCGGGAACGGCCCGGCCCGGGGATTCTGTCGGCTGCTCTGGACGTGTCAAGAGCAACCGTGCAACGCCGCCCAAAAAGGGCGGCGTTGCGTTCTTCCGCGCAGACAGTTAGAGCTATAGTCACTTCGCCGTGCAAGCGGGCGGGCGAAAACCGGAATCATCGAACCCGTCCGCGGGCAGGCGCGTCTTAACGAATACGGATCGCTCACGGTTTCAAGGAACAGAACAATGAGATTGCTGAAAGCTGGACTGCTGCTCATCACCCTGAGTGGCCTGTGCGCCGCGAGCCTGCACGCCTACGAGAAGGGTGATTTCGCGCCCCGCGGCTCGCTGCTGTACACGCGTATCAATGACCTGTCGGGCGCGCTTCAGAAGCTGGGCGGCGAAGACTGGAAAGCCCAGGCCGAGCGCATGCTGCTGGCCCGCAACCAGCGCGACTTCGAAGAGTCCGAGCCGCTGGTGAACGAGATCCGCCGCTTCGTTGAGGCCGCCGGCGCCACCGAGTTCATCATCGGCGACGTGATGGTGCGCGAGCCGTTCATCCAGAGCGCCACCATCGTCACGCTGAAAGAAGGCGGCCCCACCGAGTTCAGTGAGGCCTTCCGCGGTTTCGTCAAGGACAACGACCGCGACGCCGAGGTCAAGCCCGACAGCATCAAGTTCGAGGGCGTAGGGCTGTGGATCAGCAAGGGCCACCTGATCATCACCACCGGCGGCATGATGGACGCCCACATCCAGGACGTGCTGGACGGCTTCACCGACGAAAGCCTCAGCCAGGTCGAGCGCTTCACCAAATGGAGCAGCAAGGCCAGCGGCGACATCCTGCTGTTCGCCGACATGAAGGCCTGGCGCGCCGCCCTGGACCGCCTGGGCGAAGACTTTGACGCCGACGTCCGCCGCGCCCTCGAGGTCGTGGAGTGGCAGAAGTGGGACCTGATCACCGGCAGCGTCAACCTGCCCGGCCGCAGCGGCGGCCTGTCCGCGGACCTGAGCCTGAGCCTGAACCAGCCGTTCTCGAAGCTGAACGCGTTCCTGAAGCCGTCCGGCGGCAGCCGGCTGGTGAACCTGCTGCCCGCCGAGTGCGTAGGTTTCCTGACCGGGCAGCTCGGCGCCAACCACCAGCAGACCTATGACGAGCTGCTTCGCTTCTTCCATGATTTCGAGCAGGACCAGCGCCCCGCCAGCCTGCGCCGCCGCATCGAGTGGACCGAGCGCGACCTGCGCTGGGCCGAAGAGCGCCTGGCCGCCCTGGAAGGCGAGAAGGACAAGGACGCCGCACCAGACCCCAGGCCGCAGGAAAAGCCGGTCGAGGTGCAGCCGGAAGGCAGCCCGGAAGAGGAGACTCCGGAAGATCGCAAGCAGCGCCTGAAGGAGGAAATCGCCGAGTACAAGCGGCAGATCGAGGACCTCAACGCCCAGCTTGCGGGCCTGAAGTACCGCCCCTTCGAGCCCGATCGCGAGGCCCGCAAGGACCGCCGCACCGAGGCCGAGGAGTTCCATGACGAGATCGCCGAAGTGTTCCAGCAGTTCGGCTTCACGCGCGAGGAAATGCTGGCCGCGATCGGCCAGGAAGCGTTGATGGGCATCCTGAACCTGCCGGACCCGGGCTTTGACGACAATGACCTCGACGAAGCCTTCGAAGACATGTGGTTCGTGCTGGTGGAGACCCAGGACAGCTTCGCCGACCTGAAGGAGAAGTTCCTCGACCGCGTGCTGGCCCGCAAGTTCCCCGAAGACATGCCCGAGGAAGAGCGTGCGCGCGCCAAGGAGCAGGCCTCAGAGCTGATGTTCAAGCAGGTCGAGGGCGGCGAAATCCTGCGCGGCCGAGGCCTCAGCGCCGACTGGTGCGCCTTCGGCGGCGAGGGTTTTGTCGGCTTCGCGCCCAACGAGGAAGTCGCGGTGCGCATCCTGAAGTCGGCCGCGGGCCAGGGCCGCTTCGCCCTGGGCAGCATCCCCGGCGGCAGCGTGGCGGGCAGCAAGTTCGCCTACGCCAACCTGCGCGACATTCTGCAGAAGCTGGTGGTCGGCAACTTCAACCGTGACCGCATCAACGGCCGTTTCCCCGAGCCGCACCTGGACCTGGCGAAGTACATGCCCGGCGGATTCCATGTCACCCTGGCCAGCGACGAGGGCAGCCACGGCGTCAGCTTCTCGCTGCGCGCGGCCGGCGAGCCGAACCTGGCGCCGGCGATGAAGATGTTCGCCGACGAGATCCACCAGAGCATGGCCTGGCGCCACGACCGCAACATCCTGTACGAGCTGTCGAACGCGATCGAAAGCTGGCGCGGGGCGAACACCGAGGCGGTCAAGGAACTCGGCGATGCCGAGCGCGCCCGCTTCATCAAGGCCGTCACGCCCCAGAGCCTGATGGAAGGCGGCCTGTTCAGCCCGCTGGACGGCATGCGCAGCGCCTTCGACCCCGCCATGGCCGAGCGCTTCAAAGCCATGCTGGACAGCCACGCCGAGCACATGCTGAAAGACGGCGAAGACCCCACGGACCTGTCGGCCAGCAGCTTCGAGTGGTTCGGCCTGCCCGGCGACCTGCAGTTCAGCGACGAGCGCGGCTGGTTCCGCACGGACGACCGCAACCCCTGGATCATCTGCCAGTTCAAGGGCGACTGGGCCCGCAACGGGCGCCTGTGCCTGATCTGGGACGGCCGCGTCCGCAGCCGCTGGTTCCCGGCCGACGAGCTGCAGCGCCTGCGCGAGGCGATTACCCGCGGTGAAACGTGGCGCCCGGCGGAGGCGTCCTCCGAGGCGCCGCCCAAGTGGCGGGCGCGCAGGCTGCTGGCACGCAAGCAGTACGAGATGGACGACCTGTTCCAGCGGCTGGTGCAGGCGCGCCAGGCGCTGAAAGACCAGGGCAAGGACGCGCGCATCAGCTTCAAGGGCAGCGAACACAACGCGGACCAGGCCACCGAGGCGCTGCGCAAGTTGCTGGGCGTCACGGAAGAAGACTGGTTCTACTTCCAGGACGCCAGGAACCTGACGGTGGAGACCAAGCCCGACGGCCGCTTCAAGGTGAAGTTCGAGAAGTGGGGCCAGTGGATCGAGATCGACGAGATTGACCCCGAGACCGACCCTGAGAACTACCGTGGCTTCAACCTGAAGACCTCGTTCGACGAGTAGCGCCAAGGCACCGCAGCGTGGATAGGGACAGGCACCAAAGGTGCCTGTCCCTTTTGGTTTCGATCTCCACCGCAGCAGGCAACAGCAAATTACCAATAACCAATTTTCAATTACCAATGACCCGCCACTCAGTCCCAATTGGTAACTGGTAATTCGCTGTTCAACCCGGCTTCGGGGCGTGATCCCGCCCGCCCGCTGTAAAAGCAGGCTTCCCGCTCTCTAACTCAGCACTACCCTGCGCTTGCCCGTGCGGATGTGGCCTATCACGTGGGTCTTGAGCGGCGGCTGGCCTTTTACCTTGTGCTTCTCGAGCTTGTCGGCGACAGCGTCCACGTGGTACGGGCTGCAGATCGCCACCATGCCGATGCCCATGTTGAACACGCGGTACATCTCGTCGCGCTCGACGTTGCCGCCCTGCTGCAGGATGCGGAAGATCGGCGGCACCTCCCAGCTTGACGTGTCAATGACCGCCTCGCAGGTCTCGGGCAGGATGCGCGGGATGTTTTCGAGGAAGCCGCCGCCCGTGATGTTCGCCAGCCCCTCCACGATGCGCTTGCGCTTGTAGGTGTTCAGCAGCGCCGTCACCGGCTGGGCGTAGATGCGCGTGGGCGTTAGCAGCTCCAGGCCCAGCGGCTGGCTTAGCTCGTCGAACGTGCGTTCCAGCTTCCACTTCTTAAGCTTCAGGATCTTGCGCACCAGGCTGTAGCCGTTGCTGTGCAGGCCGCTGCTCTCGAGGCCCAGGATCACGTCGCCCGGCTTGATGCCCTCGCCCTTCAGCACCTTGTGCTTCTCCACCACGCCGACGGCGAAACCGGCAATGTCGTATTCGCCCTCCGGGTAGAAGTCCGGCATCTCGGCCGTCTCGCCGCCCAGCAGCGTGCAGGCGGACTGCTTGCAGCCCTCGGCCACGCCGCCCACCAGGGGCAGCAGCACGCCCAGGTCTTTGCGCCCGGTGGCGATGTAATCCAGGAAGAACAGCGGCTCGGCGCCCATGCACAGCATGTCGTTGATGCTCATGGCAACGCAGTCGATGCCCACGGTGTCGTGCTTGCCGAGCTCAAAGGCCAGCTTCAGCTTGGTGCCGACGCCGTCGGTGCAGGCCACCAGCACCGGGTGCTTGTAGTTGCGCTTGAACAGGGCGGTGTCGTAGTCGAGGCTGAACAGGCCGCCGAAGCCGTCTTCCACGTCAATCACGCGCGGCGTCTTGGTGGCGGCGATCTTCTTGAAGATCTGCGTCACCAGCGCGTTGTGCGTCTCGAAGTGCACGCCCGCGTCAGCGTACGTGAGGCCCTTCTTCTTGCTCGGCTTGCCCTTGCCTGCCATGGCGTCCCCGCTGGAAAGGGCGGGATTGTAGCGGCCGGCAACAATCTGCGCGAGTTGTGGAAAGCCGCCGGCGAATTCCTAGAAACTATGCCGGGCAGGGCAAATCCGGGGCGGGTCGATGACCAGGCTGGTGGATCGGTTCAATCGCATGCTCGGCATCTGGCGCGGGCCGGTCGTGTTTGACAGCGGGCTCGAGGGCATCGCCGAGTTCCGCTTTACGCCCTACTTCGAGGGAGCGCTGATCGAAGTCAGCGGCCAGTCGTTCGATCTTCGGACCGGAGCATCCCAGACCTGGGGCGTAGGCCTGCTGGCGCTGGATACGGCTGGGCACGTCGTGTGGCGCCAGGTGAACTCACGGGTCGGCTTCTCGACGATGCATGAGGTGGAGCGCGACGATGATGTGCTGGTGATGCGGGCCGTGCTGGCAGGCGGCCGCAGCATGCTGACCACGCTGTCGATGGAGGGGAATGAACTCCAGGTCGTGAATTCGTGGCTGTCGCCCGACCCCTCGGTACCGGGCACGCGTACTTACATCCGCTTGCGCCGCGCGGGCATGGCACTGCCGGAGCCGCAGCCATGAGCCACGCCCTGCAACTGCTGCGGAGCTGGTCGGGTGTATGGTCCGGCGAGATCGAGCACGAGTCCGGCGCGCTCCTCAATGGCCGCGTCAGCGTGCTGCCGATCCTTGAGGGGCACGCCATGGTGATGCACGCCGAGATTACAGATCGCGACACGGGCCGCCTGATGCGCGGATTGCGCATGGTGTTTGCGCAGGGCCCTGACGGAGTGGTGCAGACGCTGACCTACTCGACGCAGCTGGGAGTGTTCGGCCTTGAGCAGACCCAGGATGATGAAGACGTGATTGCCATGAAGGGCATCACCGAGACCGGCGTGCAGATCAACGTCACGTTCCGTGAAGAAGCTCCGGACACGATCTTGCTGACGGTATTCTGGCGCCCCCAGGGAACCTCCCTGCCCGGCGAGGCAACCCCCGGCCTGTTCGGGCGCGTGCATCGGCGCGCCCCCTGGAACCCGGCCGCGGCGGGGAAGCCATGAATCCAGTTTGAGCTTGCGCAACTCGTTGTAATGTCGGGCCATGGGCACTCCCCTGATCAACCGGTTTCAGTACTGGCTGGGCGTATGGCGCGGCCCCATCACCTGGAGCGACGGGCGCAGCGCACTGATGCAGTTCCGGTTTGAGCCCGCCTTCAACGGCCAGGCCATCGAGGTGCGAACGGTCGCGTTTGACGCGGACGGCGCGGTGCTGACCTGCGGCCACGGCTTCCTGTCGCTCGGGCGCGACGGGCGCGTTGTGAACAACATGTACTACAACCTGGTGGGCTTTGCGCTGCTTCACGAGGTGCCCGATGACCCCGGCATGCTGTCGCTGCAGGGGCCGCTGCCCGGTAACCGCCGCATCGACATCGCCATGTACGTGGAAGGGGACGACTTCAGCCTCAGCTCAAGGATCACCGAGGGCTACGCCGCCCGTGACGAAGGACCACGCACGGTGACCCACATGCGGCGCATCGGGCCACCGGCGCCTGCGGGAGGCTCGCCATGACCGCCCGCATCGGCGACTTCCTGCCCTGGATCGGCGTCTGGGCCGGCATGGGTGAAACCCAGGCCGGCCAGCCCTGCTACATCCGCAACCGCTTCTACCTCGACCTGGACGGGCAGGGCCTGGGCATGCACTTCGAAGCGTGGGACACCGGCATGACCACCCTGTATCACGGGGTTCGCTCGATGCTGGCGGCGGCGCCCAGCGGCATCCTGCGCGCGCTGGCCTATTCCACGGTGCAGGGGCCGCTGATCCTGGACCTCACCGAGGACGACGAAGGCGTGATGGCCCTGTCCGGCGAGAACCTGCTCGGGCACCGCATCTCGGTTACCTTCATGCAGGAATCGCCGGAGCAGCTGCTGTTCACGGCCTTCTGGCGCCAGCCCCACGCGCCCCGGACGGAGGGCCCCAGCATGACCTGCCGGCTCACCCGAAGCCTGCCCTGGCAGCCGCCCCAGGCTTGATCAGCGCTTGAGCACCAGCTTGATCGGCCCGGACACCGCGTGCTCGTCGCCCGTTACGGCGCCCGTGTCGTCGAACACGCTCAAACTGAAAGTGATTTCTTCGCCGACCTTGAAGACAGCGTCGTCCTCATGGCCGGTGTCCAGCTTGCGCTTCAGCATCACCTGCCAGTGCCCGTCCTTGTAAGCGCCGCGCGCCTGGATGTCGCCGCGGCTGCCTTCCGGCGCGCGCAGCAGGATCGAAGGCACCCGGTAGTCCGCGGCCGGCGTCCAGTCGGCCGGCAGCTCGATGCTGGTGTCGGCATTGAAAGCGCCCGCGGTGTCGGCGTCCTGCTTCCAGATGCGGGCGGGTGCAGTGCCCTCGGCGTTCTGGTTGTTGCTGTAGGCGCTCTTGCCGGCGTCGTCGCCGCGGGGGTTCTCGGCAGCGTCGGTCAGGCGCTGGTCGTCGGCGTGGCTGAACATGCCGCCGCGCGCGGCCTTCCAGTGCCAGATGTCCACCTTGCCGCCCTTGTCTGTCACCCTGAAGTCGCCCTCGTGGCAGGCGCCCGCGCAGCCGTCTTTGTCAAAGGCCGGGCTGCTGATGTTGAACGCGAATGCGATGCGGTCTTCGTCGCCCTTCAGCTTCTGCCACTTGCCTTCACGGTAGGCCCAGCCCTTCTTCTCGGTGCTTTCCGTTGCGTCGGCCCAGCGCGCGAAAACGTACAGGTACTCGCCGTCGTGCAGCGCCCGCAGTTCGACATCCGGGCCCGGCTGCTCATCCAGCCAGGTCGGTACCTTCAGTGCCTTCTGCTTGCGCCAGGTCTCCGTCAGCTCGGTCGACAACTCCGGCCCGGTCTTGACGGCATCGGCGCCCAGGGTGGCGGTGTCTGCCGGCTCGTCCCGTTCCCCGTCCGGCGCGGACGCCACCGCGCACCCGACGGCCAGGCCTGCAAGCAACGCAATCAGCATCCACTTCGTCATTTCGCCTCCATAAGCACGACGGCGTCGCCGTCCGAACCGCTTTCACCCAGCCGCACCTTGATGCGCTGGTCCGGCCGGGTTTCCACCCTGAAGCCCGTGTAATCGGCGCAGATCGGCACTTCCCGGTGGCCGCGGTCCACCAGCACGCACAGCTCGATGCGCCGGGGACGGCCGTAGTCGGCCAGCTCGGTCAACGCCGCGCGCACGGTGCGCCCGGTGAACAGCACGTCATCGACCAGCACCACACGGCGGCCCTCGATGTCGAAGGGGATTTCGCTGCCGTGCACCTGCGGCAGGGCGCGCCCTGCCAGGTCGTCGCGGTAGAGGGTGATGTCGATAGCGCCCAGGTCAGGGCGGGGCAGGCCGGCGGCCTCGATGGCATCCGCCAGCCGCCGGGCCACGGTTACGCCGTGGGTGCGGATGCCGATCAGGGCGGGCGGCTCGGCCTCGCCGCGGGTGATCTCGGAGGCCAGCCGTTTCAATTCGGCGTCGATGGCCTTCGTCTGCTGAAGGACGCTCTCGGTCACGATTCAATCCCGTTGGAAAGGGAAAAGTCTGGAATGGGGTGCACCGCTAATCAAGCCACTTCGCCCGCAACTCGTCCGCATTCAGGCTGCCCTCGGACAGCGCCGCCAGGTCGGCGCGCAGGCCCGGGTGCAGCGCGAAGCGCCGCCCGGGGGGCAGGCGCCGCAGCGGGCCGAAAAAGTGCTCGATCAGCCGGTCTTTCAGCGCCCGCAGCGTGGCGGGCTCATGCACGCTGACGCGCGGTGCCGCGCCGGCCGGCTGCTCGTCGGCGCGGCTCTGCAGCAGCCAGGGGCGGGACTCGACGGGGGTGGGGGACAGCTCGAGGGTCAGGTCGGCCTGCTGCCGCCAGGCGTGCGCCAGCTGCTGGGCGGCGGCATCCAGCGCCGTGCCGCCGGCCCACACGCCCGGGGCGTCAAACAGCCGGATCGTGAACCCCTGGTGCTCGAAGCTCCCTTCAATCACGTCGCGCGTCAGGCCGGGCTCGTGTCCCACGGCCGCCAGTGTCTGCCCGCACAAGGCATTCAGCAGGCTGGACTTGCCGGCATTGACCGGCCCCCACAGCTGCACGCGCGGCGGCTCAAGCAGGAAACGCGCGCTCGCGGACACCGCCAGCAGGGGGGCGATCCGCCCCGGGCTATCCAGCAGCTCGGCCAGGGACCGCCCCTGCCCGGCGGCCTCGAGCAACAGGCCCACCGCGCCTTCTCCCCGGGCGTCCGGCAGCAGCCCCAGCGTGGCGGTTTCGAAGGGGGTGCGCCCGAAGGGAGCGGGTGCCGCCGAAACGAAGCCGGCACGGGTCAGTTCAGCTTCCAGGGCGCGGCGCACGGCCGGTCCGCCATGGCAGGTCAGCAGGATGCCGCCACGCTCGCGGCAGGCCATGACCTCGTCAAGCGGGTTGCCGAGGGCGTCGCGCAACCAGAAGCGGCGGGGCAGGTTCGTGACTTTAGCCAGGTCGCCGCGGAAGACACCGGCCTCGTCGGCAGCGATAAAGAGGAGGGAAAGGGCGGCCACGCCGGGTGCGGAAAGCCAGGCGAAAACCTTGGCAGCGGCAGGGTTGGGGCGTAAGTCGTTGTTAGCAAGCATGTTAGTGATCGCTAGCGGTGCAGGGTGTCCGTCATCAGGTCGTCATTTTGATCATTTTGACTATTGCACCGCTGGTGGCGGCTACCTAGACTTCGCATCCTCAAACGGGGGAGCAAAGTCGCTCTGATTCATTCCATTATCTTCAGGAGTGTTGATTATGAAGAAGGTTTTTGCGTTTCTTATGTTCGCCGGCGTGATGGCTCTTGCGGCTTGCGGTAGCACTGACGGCGGCGACGGTGGTGACGGTGGCGACGGTTGCGGCGGCAGCTGCAACGGTGGCACCGACAGTGGCGCGATGGACACCAGCGACAGCACCATCGACATGTACAAGAACGGCACGATCAAGGCCCAGTGGTGGGTCAACGTGCACGCTGACGCGGCCAAGGGCCAGTACTGGGAGACCTCCAGCGAGGCCTACGGCACCACCACCACCCAGCGCTGGCAGGTTGCCAACGTTGACGGCGGCACCGCCATCATCGAGTGGCAGATGAAGACCGACAGCCAGTACGCCAAGTCCAACTACATCATCGCCTTCGAAGTCGACCTGGGCGTCACCACCGCCGGCGACGTCAACGTCAAGAAGGCCTGGATCGGCAAGCCCGGCGAAGCCGGCGCCGAGATCCAGATCATGGAGAAGCCGGAAGCCACCTGCGGCGGCACGGCCAACTACGAGATGACCGAAGAGGACTTCTCCGGCGTGAACATCGCCGGCAAGGACTGGAGCGGCAAGCTCGTCACCATGAAGGGTGAAGGCTGGGAGAGCAAGAGCTGGAACGCTGAAGGCGGCTACTTCGGCGGCGTGATCAAGACCGAAGCTTCGGGCATGGTCACCGAGCTCTCGGCTTTCGGCACCGACGCCGAGCCCCTGCTCAAGTGGTAATTGATTTACCGACGCAATCCAACCGGCGCGGGAAACCGCGCCGGTTGTGTTTTTTCACGGCACGGAGCGCGGACCTCTGGGCCGCATCAGTTCATTTTGTCAAAGATCGACCGGGGACCGGCGCCGGCGCCTGTTGCTACACGCTGCGGAGGGCGCTACGGAGCGCGGACTTCCGCCCTGGGCCGGCCGCGGGAGACTGGTCCGCACGCAGCTCAGTCGAGACCGACGTTTCGCCGCAGCTCTCTTTCTCCTCGTTCGTCACAGGAGTTTCGGCGGGCCGGAGGTCCGCGTTCCGTTCCGCGTTTCCTTCCACGCTCTCTTCCGCGCAGAACTGGTCGGTGTAGGCGTACATCTCCTCGACCATGGCGTGGATCTGCTCCAGCTTGCGTTCGCGCTGGCGCGTGAGGCTGGTGAGCTGCGCCCGGGCGCGGTCGGCCTGGGCGTGGGTGATCGGCTCGACGCCGGGGTGCGGCTGGCCCTCGCACTGCTCGTGGTACATCTTCAGCGTCGCGCGCGCGGAGCGGATGCCGAAGTCGATGTCTTCGCCGCCGGTCTCAAGGTAAATGCGCTGGGCGCTGCAGATCGAACTGATCACGCTGTCGCGGCTGCGGGGGTTGCGATCGTAGCCGCGGACTTTCTGAAAACGGGACATGGGTGTGCTCCGAAGTTCGGGCGGAAAACCCGCCCACACTCTATGCGGCGGATGGAGTCGGTTTCAGGCCGTATCGGGAAAGGCCGCTCGCCGCAAAGGCCGAAAACCACGGCCTTTGAGGGCGGGGAAAATTTTCCGGATTTATCTTCGGGTGACTGTCCCCGCCTGCGAGGCTACACTGCGTCAATGAGAGCGTTCGTCCTGTCAGCCCTGTTGTGTCTGCCCCTGCTGTGCGGCTTTGGCGACGCTGAGCCCGAGCCCGCCCCGCCGCCGCCCGTCAAGGACACCACTGACGACACCATCCAGGCCTACCTGGACGGCAAGTCGCTCGCGCCGTGGGCCATCCCCCTGCACGACAGCCCCAAGGCCGGCCAGTACTGGGAAACCGGCAGCGACAGCTACGAGATCGAAAGTTCCACGCGCCGCCAGGTTTCGCGGGTGGATGGCGACTTCGCCCTGGTCGAGCAGCGCCTGAAGCTGTCCTCCGAGATGTTCAAGTCGGATTACGTGATCGCCTACCGCGTAAACCTGAAGCCTGAGAAGGGCAAGCCCCAGGTCACCCGCGCATGGATCGGCAAGCCCGGTGAGAAGCCGAAGCTGATCAAGGTGCGCGAAATGCCGCCCGCCCGGGCCGTCGCGCCCGAAGAGAAACAGGACGAGGGCGAAGCGTTCCAGGGGCTCGAGCTGGCGGGCGCCACCTGGAAAGGCCGCCTCTACACCCGCAAGTTCGAAGAGGAAACCACGAAACTGTGGGTGGCCGAGGGCGGCTGGTTCGACGCCATCATCAAGACCACCGTCGGTGAAGACTACCTCGAGCAGCTGCAGGCTTTCGGTCACGACGGCGAGCCCATCCTGCAATGGCCCGAAGGCGCCGCCTGGCAGACGGTGGGGGACGAGCAGCCGGCCAAGGACTGAGCCGTTTCATTCCGCGCGCGTCTGCATATACTCGCGCCCTTCACGGGGCGCTCCATGGAATACACCGAGCTCGAGGACTGCGTCGTATGCGGCAACCACGCCGTCGCCACCAGCATGGTGGACGGCGAGATCGTGAAAGAGTGCGAGGTCTGCGGCAACCTCAGCGGCGATCCTGACACCATCGAGCTGATCGAGCTGCAGCGCGAGGCCGAGGGCCTGGGCGTCAGCATCCACAGCTATCCGCTCGCGCAGTTCATCGACAATCTGCCGGGCGTGAAGCTGCAGGGCGACAGCGGCGGCGAGCGGTCGAAAGGCAAGCTGCCGTTCATCGCCTTCGAGCTGACCGACCACCGCACCTGGCAGCTCGAAAACATTGGCCAGGCCCTGCGCCTGGTACGCGCCGAGCTGGAGTGCGACTGGAAGATCGAGTTCACCTTCGAGTACGAACTCGGATTCGAGCTGCGGCCCAGGACCAACGACAAACCCGGCGCCGAACAGGTCGAGGCCGCGCGCCGCGACCTCAACCGCATCTGGCGCCGCCTGCAGGGTTTCAAAGGCCTCGCCTGGTGGAAGTAGCGCCACTGCCATGCCGTGGCGTCAGTGCAGCGTTCCCGGCAACCGCCGGTCGTTTCCAACAGGCGGGCGTCTGCTACACTGCGGCCACGTCCCGGTAGCTCAGCTGGATAGAGCAACGGTTTCCTAAACCGTAGGTCAGAGGTTCAAATCCTCTCCGGGACGCCAGAGTAAATCAGCGGTCGCGGCGTTGATCTGACGCGCGCGACCGCTGCGCTTACGCCCGCCGCCGGCTCGTCTGAGGACGAACCGGCGGCGGTCTGCTTCGCGTCCGGGGCAGTCCACCGGACTGCCCCGGGGTTCAAATCCTCTCCGGGATGCCAGAGTAAATCAGCGGTCGCGGCGTTGATCTGACGCGCGCGACCGCTGCGCTTACGCCCGCCGCCGGCTCGTCTGAGGACGAACCGGCGGCGGTCTACTTTGCTTCCGGCCCGGCCCGCAGAACTGTTCCGGCCCCGGCTGGTTGTGCTGCTTGCCGGTCAAGTATCTTTGTTCCGCGCACCATTGGTGCGGATTATCTCTCAGCGAATCGTGAACTAATTCGCAGACGCTGCTTCCGACACACCAATAATTGAGTCCCCGGGACTGATCACGCAGGCTTCGTTGTGTCGGTAACGCGCTCCGCCTTGGCACAGCAGTTGCTTCTTATCACTTGCCTGCCCGGCAACCGACGCACACGACTTTCGGTGAGTTGTCCGAAAGACACTGGCCTGCGCGCCTTGCTGACCAAGGGTCAGCCGGCAGCCGGGCCCGGCAAGGCGAGAGCCGAAGCCGATCCAAGCCGTCGCGAGGTTGCGGGCAGGCACCCAGCACAGTCGTGCCGGCATCAGCCGGCTCAATCAACGGGGGCCGGGCTTCCACCAACCGGCCCCCGCTTCGGCCGCTAGAAAGGAGAATCGACCATGAAGGGTTTCTGCGAAGAAGTGATGACACGCAACGTGCAGACCTGCAAAGAAACGGACCCCGCCAGTCGCGCCGCACAACTGATGCGCGAAAACAACATCGGGCTGATACCCATCGTGGACGCAAGCGGACGCGCCAAGGGCGTGGTCACCGACCGCGACCTGGCTCTGCGGCTGATCGCCGACAAGAAGAGCGCCGACACCCCGCTCAAGGACATCATGTCGAAAGAGCCGCTGCTCGCCGTGTCGCCCAGCGACAAGCTGACGGCCGCCGAAGAGAAGATGATGCAGAGCGGCAAAGGCCGCGTGCTGGTCACCGACAGCAACGGGCGTGTGGTTGGCGTGATCAGCCGCTCCGAAATCGCCCACGTCGAGGACCCCGCCCGCACCGGCGAAGTGCTCGGCAGCCTGACCCGCAGCCACCGCTCCAGGGCCGGCGCGCGCGCCTGATGAACACGAACGAGGCGGCCGGGTGCGTGCCCGGTCGCGTGGACCAACCGACAAGGAGAATGCAATGACAGGACTTACCCTTCGTGAGTGGGCTCCGCCCGCCCTCCGCACCCTGCTGCGCAGCTGGGAAGAACCCTGGCGCGGCGTGCCCTCGCTCATGGAAGAGACCGAGTTCCCGGTCGACATCTCGAAAGATACCGAAGGCCGCGTGGTGGTGCGTGCCACCCTGCCCGGCTTCAAGAAGGACGAAATCAACCTGCGCATCGAGAACAACGCCCTGTGCGTGACGGCCGAGCACAAGGAAGAAAGCGAGAGCAAGGGCGAAGACTACTACCGCCGCGAGCGCAGCTGGAGGTCCGTCAGCCGCACCGTCCCGCTGCCGGGCCAGGCCGAGAAGAACGGCATCGACGCCGAGCTCAAGGACGGCATCCTGACCGTGCGCGTCCCGCAGGCCAAGGAGGCCAAGTCCCAGAACATCAAGATTCACTAGTCCACTGCGGGGTGAGGCGCGCACGCCCCCCTGAGACTTTGCCCGAGTCTCTCCGCTTCACCCCGCATTTCAGAACCAGGCGGTCCGGACGTCAGTTCGGCCGCCTGGTTTCCCTCCTTCCTGGAGAACCGCCATGAACCCGCAGGTCACTTCGCTGAGTCCCCACTGGGAACACTTCCACCACGGCGCCGACGTCGGCGTGCGCGGCTTCGGCCGCACGCTGGAAGAGGCATTCGCACAGGCCGCGCTGGCTGTAACCGGCGTGATGATTCCGCCCGGCGAGGCGCGCCAGAAGGAAAGCGTCCGCATCGAGTGCGACGCGCCGGACCGCGAAATCCTGCTGGTCGATTTCCTGAACGCCGTGATCTTCGAGATCTCCACCCGCAAGCTGCTGCTCGGGCGCTTCGACGTGAGGATCAGCGACGGCGTCCTGCGCGCCCAGGCATGGGGCGAAACCGCCGAGCCCGGCCGCCACGAGCCCGCCGTCGAGCCCAAGGGCGCCACCTTCACCCAGCTCAAGGTCGAGCACACGCCCGAGGGCTGGCTGGCGCAGTGCGTGATCGACGCCTGAACGGAGCCGCGTTGGAAGCCGCCAAGCTCACCCGCATCAACGACTTCACCTGGCGCATCGAGCCCCACGGCGCCATGCGCGTGCCCGCCGTCCTCCACGCCGACTCCAACCTGCTGCACGGCATGGACGAAATGGTCGAGCGCCAGCTCAGCAACGTGGCCGCCCTGCCCGGCATCGTGCGCGCCGCCTACGCCATGCCCGACGCCCACTGGGGCTACGGCTTCCCCATCGGCGGCGTGGCGGCCTTCGACCCCGCACAGGGCGGCGTGGTCTCCGCGGGCGGCGTCGGCTTCGACATCTCCTGCGGCGTGCGCACGCTCACCACCGGCCTGAAAACCGCCCAGCTGCGCGAAATCGCCGACAAGCTGGCCGACACGCTGTACGCCCGCATCCCCGCCGGCGTGGCCAGCACCGGCGCCATCACCCTCGACGACGCCGAAATGACCGCCATGCTGCAGGGCGGCGCGCGCTGGGCCGTCGCCCGCGGCTGGGGCGACGAGCGCGACCTTGCCCGCATCGAGGAAGCCGGCTGCATGGCCGCCGCCGACCCCGCCCAGGTCTCGCCCAAAGCACGCGAGCGCCAGCGCCGCGAGATGGGCACCCTGGGCTCCGGCAACCATTACCTCGAGGTCCAGCGCGTCGAGCACCTCTACGACGAGAAGGCCGCCAGGGCGCTCGGCCTGCGCATCGGCGAGGTGGTGGTCACCATCCACTGCGGCTCGCGCGGCCTGGGGCACCAGATCGGCACCGAGTTCCTGCGCGAGATGGTGATCCGCGCCCCCGAGTTCGGCCTGGAGCTGCCGGACCGCGAGCTCGCCTGCGCGCCCATCGAAAGCGAGCTCGGCCGCCGCTACCTGGGCGCCATGCGCGCGGGCATCAACTGCGCGCTCGCCAACCGCGAGATTCTCACGCACCTCACGCGCGAAGTGTTCCGTGAGTTTTTCCCCGAAGCGAGCCTCGAGCTGCTCTACGACGTGTCACACAACACCTGCAAAGAGGAAACCCACCTGGTGGAAGGCCGCGCGCGCCGCCTGTTCGTGCACCGCAAGGGCGCCACCCGCGCCTGGTGGCCGGGCCACGAGGACCTGCCGCCCGAGCTGCGCGAGATCGGCCAGCCGGTGCTGATCGGCGGCAGCATGGGCACCGAGTCGTACGTGTTGGTGGGCTGTGAATCCGGCCGCGACAACGCCTGGGGCTCGGCCTGTCACGGCGCCGGCCGCCGGATGGGCCGCAACCAGGCCGCGCGCCACTGGAAGGGGAAGTGGGTGGTGAAGAAGCTGGCGGAGCAGGGGATTCTGATCCGCAGCCCCAGCCTGCGGGGCGTGGCCGAAGAAGCCCCCGGCGCCTACAAGGACGCGAGCGCAGTGGTGGAATGCGCCGAACAGGCCGGCCTGGCCAGAAGGGTAGCCCGCCTGCGCCCCATGATCTGTATCAAGGGCTGACAGGGCGAGCTGATAAGGGGTCAGGCTGAAAAGGGGTCAGGCTCCGCTTGCGGTGCCTGACCCCTTTTAAGGCTCGCGGACATAAGGCTCAGGTGCCCATGTTTGCGTGTGTTGACATAAGGGCGCGCCTGCAGTTTATGGCAGGCAAGCCCAGTCCCTGGTCCTGCAGATCCGAACAGACGAGTGGCATGCGCTTCCAGCGTAATACTGCGGGGTTAAGCGAGGCGGTCATTGCTGAAGCTGCCTGGCGCGGAGCGCCTGCACAGTGGAAGCCCCCACCGAACGCCTCCGGCGTTCGGTGGGGGTACTCGGCAGAAGAATGGTCGGAGGCGCGGAGCGCCGACACACTCGCGGCCCACGCCGCGAAAGCGATCCGGCCGTCGCCGATGACTGGCCAGACTGATTCAAGGCCGGCGAAGCCAACAGTAACGAACAGGAAGGTCCGCAAGCCCGCGAAATACGTTGCAAAGCCGTAAGCGCCGGCGATAGCATAGCAGCAAACGCCAGAAGACCGAGCAAAAGGGTCCAGCGCCGCATGAACGCCCTCAACACCCAAAGAACGCGCCCAGCAAAGCAGCCTGACCACTTTGACCCCTTTTTAGTTCCGTTGATGCTCGTGATGGTACTTGCTGGCTGCACCTTTAGCCGTTTCTCGGTGCCATCCCCGGAGTTTCACCCTCAAGGCAATGCGCTTACTGACCCAGGAAGCGTATCAGGGGTTGGCGACCCGGAGACTGTCACGCTATTATTGAAAGGCACAACTCATCGCCCGAAGGGAAACCCTAAGTGCTGGGAACTGTTGCTGTCCATTTCCGCAGATGGAGTCGTAACAAGTGCCAAGGAAAGGAGGGATGATCAATACTATGATTTTACCGTGCATTATCCTCCGCAGGATGCATGGCCTATTGACGCCGATGGGTACGATGCGGTTCAGTTTATTTTGCAACCTCCCTTAATCTCTGGGTTGGATCTGAAGGTGTTTTATTTTGGGGTATCAACCCTGTATGGTGAACCTAGCGGATTCTTACAGTGGGGTACACCCCAAGACGACATGAGGGAACGGTGGCACTGGGAGATAGAATGAAATATCCTTCTATAGCCTCGACTTTTGCGTTTCTGGTGGTCATGCGGCGAGGGCGACGTGACTCAGTAACCGGTTGAGTGCTGATTGCGGGATGTTTGTATGTGTTCGGCCGTACACACCTTGACGAACCAGAACGTGGGTTCTCGGACTTGGTGGCTGGCTACGACTGCTTCATCAGCCAGTTGTCGGGTAGCAGGTTGGGCAACTCGGTGTGGCGGGTGACTTGGATGCAGGCGATCACGTCTCGGAGCCAGGTCCACGGGTTTGCGCCGCAGCGTTTGGCTGACTCGATCAGTGTGTAGGCATTGGCCGCCCACGTGGAAAGCGGAAGGTGCCCTGTTCCAGGCACTTCTGTTCCAGGCACTTAACAGGCAGAAGCCCGTGCGGTCCCAGTACAGCACCTTGATGCGGTCTTCGCGACGGTTGCGGAAAACGAAGAGGTGGCCGGAGAGGGGCTCCTGTCGTACTACGTCGACAGCCAGCGCGGCCAGGCCGTCGAAGCTCTTACTCATGTCGGTCGCCGGCAGGCAGAGAAACACGCGGGTGCTCGGAGGCAGGCCGATCATGCCTGGAGCATGCGAAGCAGGCGGCTCAGGGTCTCTTCGTCGAAGCCAGGCGGGACCCGCAGACGATGACCACCTACGACGATCTCGATGGAACCGGACTCCGCACCTTCAGCCGCCGCAGTCTCGTGCGACCGCAGCGTGAGGGGCAAGAACATCGCCGTCGGTGAAGGCGCTGGACTGGCTTCGGAGTTCTTACGCGCCCACTGTGTGCTTCGGCCCTCAGTCTCAGCCCCCGGCAACCCCGCCCGCTTGGCCAGTTCCCGCCGCCAGAAGTAGAACGCGCTCTCCTTGAGACCGTTAGTACGACAGAACTCCCGAATCGAAGAGCCGGCCGCCCGCCATTCGTCAACAGCCGGCTTCCAGAAGGCTTCCTTCTCTAAAGACCGATCGCCCCGCTTTGTCATCACCGACCCCCCTAAAAGGCCGGCGAACATGAAAACGATTTCAACCTACGACAAGGTGTGCATGGCCGGACACTTACGATCGCGCGGGCGACCCGTGCCGTCGAAGAACGCCTGCATCAGGCCGTGCTCATGGAAGCGGTCGCGGTTCTTGGTGAAGGTCGAGTGGTCGAAGACCGGGTCGTCCGGCTTCATGTCGAGGAACCAGCGCAGGCGCATGTCGGCCGCGATGTCCTCGCAGAGCTTGCGCTCGGAGCGGATCGAGTAGAGCGCCTGCAACAGCGTAGCCTTGATCAGGTGCTCGGGCGGGAGGGACGGCCGGCCGATGTTGGAGTAGGCCGCATTGAAGCGGTCGTTGAGCCGGGCGAGCTCGGCATCCACCATCTTCTTGATGGGGCGCAACGGATGGTCGGCCGGCACGAAGTGCTCGGTCTGGATGGCGTAGAACATGGCTGACTGGCGATTCTTGCGACCCCGCATGGCTGGCCCTCCGGAAGAAGACCAGCTAACGTCTTTCCAGCCACCAGGTTCAGGACTTTTTCAACGGCCTGCTAGACGTGTTCAGCCGCATGTAGTGTACGAAGGTGTCGTGACAACGAGGGAGCGTGAGCACAGCTAGCGCGAGTAGCAGAATTCACTCGCGTCCCAAGTGGTCTGCTCCCCGAAAACTGAGCCAGGTGTTATGAGAGTTCTGAGCGGCCGTGAGGCCGGAAAGGACTGTCATGAAACGCAAACGTCGAACGCCCGA
>JAANMX010001668.1_pt1 | contig 24473 bp, 25 predicted proteins | sample 7279681 | NCBI WGS metagenome assembly JAANMX01 (sample SAMN14094542, study PRJNA606508) | bioreactor metagenome | isolation source: A lab-scale SPAN reactor treating ammonium-rich wastewater day 351 | place: Ireland: Galway | collected 2018-01-01
CACTGAAGCGCAACCCCCCGGGACAACCCCGGGGGGTTTCTGTTTGGAGGGAGGAGGGAGGAGGACTGAGGACTGAGGACTGAGGACTGAGGACTGAGGGATGAGGGATGAGGCATGAGGCGAAAGGGAGGAGGGAGGAGGCGGACGACCGGCCCACCCAATAATCTGAGCCGCGAACGTGGGTGAGCGGAGGGGCCGAGCCTCCACCTCGCCTCCCGCGCCGGCCCCGCCGTCCGGCCCGCCACCGGGCAACCCGGAGGGCAACCGTGGGTGGGACAGCCAGCGGCCACGGGGGGCCGCGACTCCGGGGGCCGACATTAGGCGACTGAGGAGGCCGGCGGGAACCGCACGCCGGAGCGGAGCGCAGGCGTAGGCCGGGGTTGGCGCCAGGGGGCGGCGGTGTGTTGGTTCCAAAGGCATGAGGGATGAGGGATGAGGGGCTACTCGACGCGGCGGAAGGAGGTCATGGACTCGAGCTGGGAGCGGGAGACGTAGGTCTTGCGGTCGCCGGAGCGGCGGAAGCGGGGGAGGCCGGCTTTGAAGAGCCGGAACACGGTGCTCCGGGAGAGGCCGTACTGGGCCACGGCGTCGTCGACGGAAATCAGATCGGAGGGGTTGACCTCTATATCGAACTGTGTCAAAGTGGCATCAACCGTAGCGAAGGGTTGCCGAAGTGACAGTCGCTCCTGATTGGACAGTCACCGCATCGGGGCTTGCCCGGGACGCAAATCTGCATGGTGAAATCGAGCACCGCGTAATTGTACGCGCGAAACGAGCGCGCGGGCGTCAGCAGGTCGGCGAGTTCGGCGACCCAGCGCTTTCGGCGGGTCTCTCCGTCATATCGGTGCCCCTCGAAACGAGCGAGCCAGCGTGCAACGTTGTTGTCAATGATCACGGCGCGCTTGCGGCGATGCAACGAGAGCCATGCAGCTGCAGCGTAGGGCCCGACCCCAGGCAGTCGAAGAAGCTCGGGCATCGATTCGGTTGGACAGCCTCCGCGCGCGGCGACCTGGCGCGCCGCCTCGTACAACAGGGGCCCTCTCCAGTGGAGACCAGCGGTCCGTGTAATGGATGCTGCAGCCTCCGGGCCGGCTGCCACGAATTCACCAGCGGTTGGGAAACGCTCCCTGAAAGCCTTGAATACGCGCTCTGCCTGAGGAGCCCGAGTGCGCTGGACAAGGAGCTCTGCGACGAGGGAAAGCCATGGGTCTGACTCCTCGCGCCATGCGAAGCGCGCGAAGTTGGCGCGCCCCCAGGTCAGCAGACGACGGCGTACGCGGGCGACTCTTCGAGGAGCTGCGCCTGTGCCGCCGGAGCGGCCGGGGCCAGTTCCATCTGACAGGGAGTCAGCCATCTTGCGATCTCCCGGGCGATAGCCTCGACGACGGGGACAACTACCGAGTTTCCGAACTGCTTGTAGGCCCGAGTGTCGCTGACTGGGATGTTGAAGTCATCTGGAAAGCCCATCAGACGGGCGCACTCTCGGGGGGTGAGGCGACGAGGCGGGACGCCGTCCCCCTGAAAGAGAAGAATCTCCGAGCCGTCCTTGTAGTACCTGGCGGAGAGAGTCCGGGTGATGGCGGCGGGATTCTCGGGATCGACCAGCCCAAATCCGAAACCATTTCCGGCCGCACGGTGTTTGTCGGCGTAGTCCTGAAGGTACTCCCAGAGGTTGACCGTCAGGGTGTACTTGAACGCCGGGTCCGGGTCCAAAATGCTCTTGAGCATTGGGCGCGTCATCGGGATGACGGGGAACTTGAAGGGAGTCGGAAGGCGGAAGCCGACGAGGTAGATGCGCTCCCGGTGCTGCGGAACAGCAGCCTGGCCGTCAATGACGGCATCGAAGACCGTGTAGCCGAGGTCGTCACGCAACGTGTTCATGATCGTCTGGAACGTCCGGCCGCGGTCATGGCTCCTAAGGTTCTTCACGTTCTCGAGAAGGAAAGCTGCTGGACGCCTTGCGTCGATGATCCTTGCGACATCAAAGAACAAGGTCCCCTGGGTCTTGTTGCGGAAGCCATGTTCGCGTCCCAGAGCATTGTGTTTGGAGACGCCGGCGATGGAGAAGGGCTGGCACGGAAAGCCCGCAACAAGCACGTCGTGCTCCGGAATCATCGTCATGTCGCTCAGCAACGTGATATCGCCCCAGATCTCGCCGTTGAAGTTCGCCCTGTAGGTCTTTTGGGCGTAGGCATCCCACTCGGACGTGAAGACGCATTCGCCCCCCGCCCTTTCGAAGGCCAGGCGCATCCCACCGATGCCAGCAAAAAGGTCAATGAAAGAGAAGCTCATACGGACAACACTCGTTCTCGATGCCACGCCAGTGCCTGGAGTGCGGGCTGTGGGTATCCCTCAAGAGGATCCCGTAGCGGGCTCCCGTCGAGGTCATTGAGGCCATCGTTGCGGTTCTCCCGTCTGGATGCCTCAATGACTCGCCAGCGGCTATTCTCGTCAACGAAGAGCAGGTGCCTGTCGAACGCCCAGTGGTGCGACCGGCAAAGGCACAGTGCATTCCTGAGATCGTCTCGCCCTTGCATGGCGACGGGAATGATGTGGGCCGCCTCTGGCTCTGAAACCGGATCCAGGCCCGGCTCACCGACCGGCACCAGCCACCCGGAACCACACGCGGCACACGAGTGCGCGTACGCTCGCTTTACCAGTCTGGAAAACGCGGCCTCTCGCAATACTCGTCTGTGTTCGTCCGTCTCACGGCCCTCTCCAAACAGGAGGAAGGGGCCGCTGCCTGCCGCCAGGATTCTCTCCATCTCGCTACTGATCGGCGCGAGCGACTCCGGTGCGCTGGGGCCAACGACACCCCAGCGCCTACCATTTGCCGACTTGAGGATCCCGGCATGAGCCGTGGTTCCCTGGCGAACAAGAGTCACGCGGTATCTGTCCACCGCCCCAAGCTGGCGCTCGAACATGAGCACATCACCCACCCTGGCGGTGGCGAGCAGCGCAGACTCGATGTTCTTGGTCAATCGGTGCTCTGGCGATCGAGTCTGTCTCCAGGTCTGATAGTGCCAGCGGGACGTAACGGTCGCGACGGGCGTCGCTCCATCGAAAAGATCGAGCACCAGCGGAAAGTCCTCCGTTGGCGCGTCCGAAGGAGGTGGTAACGGAGGAAGATAGGCCACCAGAGCCCTGGGAATCACGACCCCACCCTGATGGGTGTCAATCCCCAGGTCGTTCTTCGGAAGTTGTTTGAAAAACGGGCGGTCGTAAAGGGGCATGCCTCCACCCGAACGTGCGTTCGCCTCAGCCTACCCAGGGATCCCGCGCGGGTCAACGATCCCGCGGGTTCCTACCTGCCCGCCCCGAAGCCCCTATTGCCCCCCCTATACCTGGCTATACCCCGAACCCTTTCGCTCTACCCCGGTGCCTTTGCCGTTGGTGATCCAGCCGAACTCCTGGAGGATCTCCTGGCTGTAGGTGACGCGGCCGGCGACCTTTTCCTTCGGCTCGGTGGCCAGCAGCAGGGCGGCCTTCGCCATCAGCTCGGGGGGCTCGCCCCGGCGGCGCCTACGGTAGAAGAACCAGTGCGTCGACATGGCGCGGCCTGAGTGTGCCGAAATGCCGATGGTCGAGGGTGGCCAGTTTGGGTTCGTCGAGGCGCTCGACGATGGCCAGGACCGCGGCATCGACGAATCCGATGTCGGCATCGTCATAGCGGTCGCAGAGTGAGCGCACGCGCGCGTAGTCCGTGGCATGGAGGTCTTCGACGCGATACGCGCCCGAATCGATGTCGTCGAGCAGCGCCAGGAGAACACCGGGATGAAGCCGCGCATGGATCCAGTAGTCCACCTCGACAAGCACCGGGGCCGGGATGACCAGCGGCTCCTGGGCTTGTTCGATGAGCCGGCGGCATGCCTGGTGGTCGGCATCGCTCCGATCGAGCGATGCGTACAGCGGCCCGGTGTCGAGGATCAGCGCCACGGCGGCGGTTCTGGCCGTTCCTCGCCGGCGCGGCGGGCGGTGTCACAGTGGCCCGAGGCGCCGATGCCCAGGCTCCGGGGCCGGGGCCGAAACGTCGCCAGCTTCTCTTCCACCGCCTCGCGGATGATTGCCGCGATCGAAGTCCGCCGTTCCGCGGCCATCCGGTGAAGGTCGCGGAGCAGCGGGTCGTCGATGGAGATGGTGGTGCGCCTCATAGCATCATGATAGCACGCCTGATGCCACCACTCGGCGTTGACCGGCGCGAATCACGGGTCTCCCGCGCCGCCCCGGAATGATGCCCTCCCCTACACCTGGCTATACCCCGAACCCTTTCGCTCTACCCCGGTGCCTTTGCCGTTGGTGATCCAGCCGAACTCCTGGAGCATCTCTCTGAGTGAAGGATAGCGCGTCATGTGCGCCGTGATCGTCCCGTCGATGATGGCTGCCTTCAAGCCGGCGGCCCGTTCGCCGGGGAACTCGGTCCAACCTGTTCCGATGCACTGCAGGTGGTGGGCGTCGGAACCGCCGCTCGCCGGAAGGCGCCAGGTGGCGGCGTTGAGGCGTGCGGCCTTCCGCCCGGCGCGCGCCCCGGCAGGGCTGGGATTGGCGAGCTCGATCGCGTCGAAGGCAATCCCGGGCTCGCGGACCACGCACAGGCGGTCAATGGTCCGTTTGCTCAGGGAACGCGTCGTCCAGCTGAGAGGGTGGGGAGCGATGGCCAGCCCACCCGCGCCGTGGATTGCTTCGAGTGTCCTCTCCACGCGGCGAAAGCTCGGCGGCGTTGCCTCCAGGAACAGGCCCAGCAGGTGGCCGTTGAGGGTTGTGATCTCCGCCCCGGGTATCACTTCGAATCGGTAGCCGCGCTTTGCCGCCAGCTCGCGGGCACGGAGCCCGCCACGTGCGTCCTCGTGGTCGGTGATGGCGATGACATCGAGGTCCGTCTGATGCTCGACGTACTCGAGCACCTGATCGAGGCTGGCGAGGCCATCGGAGCAACGGGTGTGGATATGCAGATCAGCCTTCGCCACAGGCGTGCACCTTCCAGAAATCCTCCAGGATCTTCCACTGCCCCGGGAAGCGCCGGATGTGCTGTTCGAGCAGGCCGGCCCAATGCTGCGCCGCCCTTCGCACGTCCTCCTCGGCGTCGCCGGTCTTCGCAACGCAGAATGGCTCTTCGATGAAGGCCACCTGGTGGTCGAGGCCATCGCGGATGCAGAGTATGGGCAGGAGCGTGGCGTGCGTGCGGCGCGCAAGCTCGAAGGCGCCGCGCGGCAGCTTCACGCGGCGGCCGCACATCTCGATGCAGACGCCGGAATCCTGGATATCGCGGTCGGCTACCATCGCGACGAGCTGCCCCTGCCGAAGCGCGCCGATGCACGCGCGGATGCCGCCCATGCTGGCTTCATGGAACGAGCCACCGGCCGAAGAGCGCAACTTGAGCAGGTACTGCGCCAGTTCTGGCGGCTCGAGCGGCTGCACCAACGCCACGAACGGCCGGCCGTGGTAGGTGAAGGCCTGTACCGCGAGCTCGGGGTTTCCCGCGTGGGCGCTGAGCACAACGATCGGCCCGGGCCTCTCTATCAGCCGCGTCCCCCGTTCGCTGTTCACGAGCCGGATGTAATCGCGGCCGAAGCTCTCAAGGTCGCGCCGGGGCAGGGTAGCCAGGTCGACGTAGTAGCGGGCAATGTGGACGAAGACTTCTTTGCTGGCCCTGTGGGCCCGGTCCCGTTCTCCATCGCAGAAGGGGAGGAGGTTTCGGAGCACACGCTTCCGGGTCCGGGGCATCAACCACCAGGCGGCCCGGCCAGTGAGCCCGGCGAGGCGGTAGAAGAGCCACGGGAACCGGCCCCCCAGCGGTACGCCAAGGCGCAGCAGAAAGAGCTTAACCACGGTTCCTGCCCGGTGAACGCTTTGCCGGCCACATCTCCCTGAACATGTACCACTGATCCGGGTAGGCGCGAATGAACCCCTCGTGCGCTGCCATGATTGCACGGGTGAGGGACTCGGTGGTCCATCCCTCAACATTGGAAGGCGGCTCGATGAACTCGGTCAGGGTGAGCACTTCCGGCCGGCCAGCGCCCACGCGCGGGAAAGCAGTAGCGACGACCCTTGCGCCGGTGCGCAGGGCAAGCCTTGCCGGGCCTTCAGGCACTTCGACATCTTCGCCAAAGAACTCCACCTTCACACCTTTGCCGGGAACGGGACGGTCGATGAGCAGCGCAAGGAGACCACCACCCCTGAGTGCCCGGAACAGGGAGCGTCCGGCGCTTTCCAGCTTGATGACCTCCATACCCAGCCGGCGCCGGGCCCCGGCAACCAGGTCGTCGAGCCGGGAGTCGGCGAACGTCTCCGCCACCACCGCCAGCCTATAGCCGCGAGCGGCCGCGGCGCCGGCGCCGAGGTCCCAGTTGCCGAAGTGCATGCAGACGATGACCGCACCCCTCCCCGTCGCCAGGGCGCCATCCAGGGCACGAAAGCTCGCTTCACCCGAAACGGCCGCAACGAGCTCGTCTGGTGCGAGCGCCGGAAACCGCGCGAAGTCGACCAGGTAGCGGCAGTAGTTGACGAGCGACCGCCTCGCCACCGCGCGCCGTTCCGACGCAGTCGCGGCGGGAAGCACGCGCCTGTAGTTGCCAAGCATGGCGCGGCGCCCGCGCGGCCAGAGATAGTAGCCGGCGAGCCCGGCAACGGTGGCCAGCGCATAGCTCACCCGCAGTGGCAGGCGCCCTGCCAGGGCGATGACCGTTCTCCAGATCAGGTACTGCAAGCTACAGGGGAACCCTCCCGGCCGCGGCGCAGCGTGGATGGCCGCATCATAGCCCGGGGCCGTTCACCGGCAATGGAGTTCCCGTGCCCCAATGAGCACCAAGGCCACGCCCAATTGATTTTTCGGCTTCGCCTGATAGGATCCGCGCCGGACGGAACAGTTCATCGACCGGGGGGTGCGCACCATGCCGGCTTCGGCACAATCGCGGGGACCGCTGCATCGGGAGACGGGGATCCTGCTCCAGGCGGCTCTCATCGTCTTCACGTACACGGTTGTAATCGGAATCCTGAACGGCACCGATGTCACGGATTTCGGACGAAAGACCTTGCTCGCACATGTTCACGTGGGGACGCTTGGCTGGCTGACCCTCTGCGTCTTTGCGGCATCGCTGTGGCTTTTCTCGCAGGGTGAATCGCCCGGTCAACGGAGCATAACGGCAGCGCGGGTCCTCACGGCCGCTGCCGTGCTGGCGCTGCCCCTCTTCGCGATCACTTTCATGCTCACATTCGGGATCGCCCGTCCCATCGCCGGGTTCTTCGCGCTGGCGGTGATCCTCGGCTTCTTCGCCTGGGTCCTGGAGCGGCTGAGGCACGTTGGCGACCTCACCACTCCCCACTGGGGCTTCCTGGCTGCGATGGGCACCTCCGTGGTCGGCGGGACCATTGGGGTGCTTCTCGCCCTCAAGATCGCTGAGGGTTGGCGCGTGCTGCCCAAAGGCGGCGAGGATGCCCATCCCGCGACGATGGTGGTGGGGTTCCTCATCCCAATGGGCCTCGCGCTGGCTGAATGGGGCCTCTCTTGGCCAAAGCCGGAGCGCGCGGGCCGCGCTGGTTTCGCCCAGATGGCCCTGCCGTTCATTGGCGGCGTGATGCTCTGCCTGGGCTTGCTACTCGACTTCATCCCCCTTACCGCGACGAGCACGCTTCCCGAAATCGCCGGCATCGTGATCTTTGTCAAACGCATGTGGCCGCGGCTGCGCGCCGTCCGCTGGTTCGAACGTTCTGCAAGCCGGCTTGCGGCCTTCAGCGCAGGGGCAACCATCTTCAACATCGGGCTCATGCAGTACTTTGTGATGCGTTACGAGGGCGACTTTGACAAGGTCCCCGACCATCAGCTGCTCGCCCTGGACCACGTGATGTTCATCGGCGTGATGACCAACGCGATCCTGGCGCTCATGCTGGCCACAACCGATGGCATCGACGCCGCCTGGCGTTGGGCCGAGAATGCCATCTTCTGGGGCATGAACGTCGCCCTCGTTGTCTTCGTCGGGGGGCTGCTTGCCGACACGGACGCGCTCAAGCAGGTTTCGACGCCCGTCATGGGGGCGGCGGTGCTGCTCGCCATAGCGACGTACGTCTACCGGCTCCAACTCCAGGCCGAGGCCCGCCACAGCCTCGTCACCGAGGGGGCTCCCGGGGGCTAACCGTGGCCGTGGGGCCGTACGCCGCACCTGCCGGGTGTGGGCCACTCCGGCCTTTGCGAGCCCTGGATTTGCGCGCGCAGCGTCCTGGGCGGGGGACGAACCCGAGCCCCCGGCGAATCGGGCGGGGGCTCTCCGCCCGGGTGGGATCCTGGCCGGGGAGTCAGGCCGCGGCGAGGGCAGCGGCTTCTTGAGTGCAGAATTCGTGCAACAGGTGCACCACCGACCGGTAGAACGGTGGAGGGTCCTTCCCCTCTATGCGCCTGACTGCCTCGCCCGACCAGCGGAGCAGGTGTCGCGTGAGGATGTCGCCCTGGGCCGCCCGGAGGGCAGCTTCCTCGTCACCCGAGCCGGGAGTGGCCTCCCGGAAGGCGAGGTAGTGAAGAAACTCCAGCACCGTGGGGATGGCGTCGGGCAGGTCGTGGGCATCGGCCGAGATGGTCAGCCCGAAGTGCCTGTAGAAGCGCAGCAGCTCCTCCATGGAGTCGCGGCGCGAGGCGGCAAACACCCCGGCGTAGAGTGGCATCGCCGGGCCGCCCCCCGGGAGGTCGAAGAGACGGATGTAGTCGCTCTGCAGGTCAATGAACTCCAGGTCCGGAGCAGCAAGCCCTGCGAGCGCCGCCTCCGTGAGCTCATAGGGCAGGGCAACGGAGATATTCTCCACCGCACTGCGAACACGCCCCTCCCGGCAGGCCCCTACCAGCTCCTGGGTGGGGAAAGAAAGCAGCTCAGAAAGGAGCCCGTAGAACTCGCTACGGGCTCGAGCGGTTGCATACATCGAATTCAGCTTAGCGCACGGGCTGGCGCTGGAGCTGGGCGGGGTCAACGGTGAAGGGGCCGAGCAGATCGTTCCAGTTGCGTGAAATGAGGATGTCCATGAGCTCGGACTTCTTGCCGGCGGCGGCCTTCTCGCGCTCCGCTTCGAGCGTGGCCAGGGCCTGCTCGACGCCGGGGCCGAACATCTCCTTCAGGTAATCCATGGGAATCCTCGACCCGGTATCGTCGAACTCGCCGTTCTCCTTGAAGGCGAGCGGCGAGGTCGGGGGAATGTAGTAGACGTTCGGTTCGACTCCGAAGTCGGGCCGCAGGGGAAGGGCGACCTTCCACTTCTTGACGAGCTTGTAGATATGCCCATCTGCGTTGTCGAGGTAGTCGATGTGGCGAACGCGGCCCGGGCACTGGCGGATGCAGGCGGGGGCCACCCCGGCCTCGAGCCTTGGGAAGCACGAGATGCACTTCTGGGCGATGTTGCGCTGCTCGTTGAAGTAGATGCGCTTGTAAGGGCAGGCCTCGGCGCAGAAGCGGTAGCCGTGGCAGCGTTCTTCGTCGATGAGGACGATGCCGTCTTCTTCGCGCTTGTAGACCGACTCGCGGGGGCAGGCCTCGACGCAGGCAGGCTCGCTGCAGTTCATGCAGATCTGCTGGAGATAGAAGAAGTACGAGTTGGGATACTCGCCGCCACCCATGTCCTCGTCCCAGTTCGGGCCCCATTGGGGCGCGGCGCCGTCATGCTCACGGGGGTGAAGGGGGATGGGCTCATCGCGGTTGCTGCCGAAGACGCCTTCGTAGTCGAAGTCCCAGGCCTCACCCCAGAGGCGCTTGGAGGGGAAGTCGCCGGGAATGGGCTCGCCCTTCCTGGTGTAGCCGCCACCGTGGCTGAACACGTCGCGCGGGGTCCCGCGGCCCGGGAACGTGTTGACGATGTTCCACCACTGGTGCTCCATCCCGGCGCGGGTGGTCCAGGCGGTCTTGCAGGCAAGGGTGCATGTCTGGCACCCGAGGCACTTGTTCAGGTCGAACACCATCGCCAGCTGGCGCTTCGAAGGCGCGGCTTTCTTTGCCATCGTAATTCTCCTCTTGACCGGCTCAGCCGACCTTCAGGTCGTGCCAGGCTGGCGTGTGCGACTTGAGCCCGGCGCGTTCACCGGCGATTCCGCTCCAGACGGCAACGCCGATCCGGGCTGACTTCGCCGGGCCGGCGAGGACGACCTGCCAGGACCCGGCCTGCCATTCACCAGTCGCCTGGATGCCGTGCCTGGCCTCGCGCGAGACTGTACCGAGGCCGGTTGCGGTAGCCAGGAAAGGGCCCGCGGCGCCGGCGCGCCAGTACCAGGCGGTCACGGGCTTTTCAGCACTGCCCATCGTCGCAAGCTCCGCATCCTTGCCATTGGAAGGGAAGAGCACGGCGCAGGCGTCGGCGTAGACGTTGTTGTCGCTAATCGTGCGGCGCGGGTCGGGCGCTGCCCATTCGAGCCGGAGCACCAGCTGGTCGCCCGCGGCGAGGGCCTTGACCTTCACCGAGGGCACGTTACCGCGTTCGCGGTTGGCCCACGCCTTCTGAACGTAGGCTGAAGGCTGGGCATCGAGGGGCGTCGGTTGCAGGGGCAGGCTTGTCTCGGCCACGGACTTCCAGGCGGCAGCGCGCGGCGAGAGCAGGTCTTCGACCGTCCCGCTGGTCTTGCTGGCGGTGACTGCTGTCATCTGCTGTCCTCAGCTTTCTCGATTTCGATGGCAACTTCCTTGGGCACGTGGTTCATGGTGTACGAGGCCATGCGGTAGTGGAGCTGGCCGTAGTTGCCCACCATGTTGGTTGGCTTGATGGGGCTTGCCGTGATGTCGTTCTGGGTTGCCCAGCCCTTGAACTGGTACCCCTCCCAGGCATGGTAGACGATTGCCGAGCCGGGCTGCACTGAAGGCGAGACCTTGGCGCGCAGCTCGACCTTGCCCACGTCGTTCTTGAGGCGGATGTAGTCGTGGTCCTTGATCTTCCGCTTTGCGGCATCTTCGGAAGAGATGTAGGCGACGGGTTCACCGCGCTGGAGGCGCAGGAGCTGCGTGTTGGCCCTCCAGATGGAGTGCATGCTCCAGCGAGTGTGGCCACCTGTCATGCGAATCGGGTACTTACCTCCCGAATTCACGGACTCCTTGTGGACGAGCATCTCTTCACCGGCTTCAAGGAACCAGGGGTGATCGATGTAGAACTGCTGGCGGCCCGTGAGGGTGGGCCAGGGGTTCTTCATGTTCACGAACCATCCGCACTGGTTCATGGGCTCTTCCTCGGTGTAGTCGCTGTAGACAGCGTTGAAGTACACCGCAAGCGCCGATGGCTGAACCTTCTTTATCTTGACCATGCCGCGCTCGGCCGCCTTTCCCCAGGCGCCTTCGCCAAGGCCGCTGTTCCTGGTGATGGCCGAGTATTGCATTATGTAGTCGAGGGCCTTCTCCTCACCCTCTTCGCCCATGAGGTAGTGGCCATCGGCGGAGAGGTCATCGAAGAGCGTGGCGAGGTTGTGGGTACCACCTCGCGCGTCCACGAACGGCTCGACGCCGCGTTCCTTTGCCCTCTCCTGGATCTTCTTCGCCAGCAGGAGAGTGATATCCCATTCGTGCATGGAATCGTAGAGCGGCGGCACGGCGCGGTCGCCCACGATCACGTATGGGACGTATGAGCTTGTGTACTTGATGCCGGGCTTTTCGTAGTAGCCACAGGCGGGCAGGATGTAGTCCGAATAGAGGCCGGAGGTGGACATGCGGAAGTCGCAGGTTACGATGGTCTCCAGGTCGGCCCAGAGGCTATCGCGGATGAGCTTCGGGTTGGGCCAGCGTCGCAGCGGGTTTGGCCCGGAGAAGTAGAGGAACTTCGGCTTGCGCGGCGGCCTGGGGCTGACGGGCTGCCAGTTCTCGGCCAGCGCTTCTTTGAGGTACTGCTTGACCGGCCGTGGGAGGGATGGGTCGTTGTAGGACTGCTTGTGGGCGATCTCGCGCCACTTCTTGTCGTGTGCGTAGAGCCAGGGGATGAGCGGCGAGGCGTTGCCCATCCGTCCCATCTGGAAGGTCATCTTCGAGAACTCTTGCATGCTCACGCGGTCAATCGGGAGTTCGCCAGCGGGCTCAGTCTGGAGCCGCAGGCCGCCGCCGCCGATGCCGCCGCCCATGAGCACGGTGGCTGGAGGGGGCCACCAGGTGGAGACCTTAATCCCGGAGCCGGGCTTGCCGCCCGAGTTCCCGGTCAGCGCGCAGAGGTAGGCCATGCCGCGCTGAAAGAGGTCAGAGTGGTAGTGCTTGCAGGCGCCCCAAGAGGCGTAGATCATCGCGGACTTCGCAGCGGCGAACTCACGGGCGACGCGGGCGATATTGTTCTGGTGGACGCCCGTAATCTCGGCAACGCGGTCCAGCGTGTACTCGTTCACGCGGTCCTTCATCAGGTCGAAGACGGTGCGGACTTTGACGCGCTTGCCATCCTTGAGCTTTACGGTGTGCGTGCCCTCGAGCTCGGGGTCGACATCGTCATCGAGACGGATGGTTCCAACGCTCGATCCCCAGGTCCCCGGCGCTTCCACTCGACGGCCAGTGTTTGCGTTCCAGAAGTAGAAGATGTTCTCGGAGCCGTCCTCTTCAAGGTCGGACTGGCGCAGGAACTGCTTTGTGTCGGTGCGGACGAGGAAGGGGAGGTCCGTCTGCTCCTTGATGTAGTCCGTCTTGTAGAGCTTCTCGTTGATGATGACGTTCAGCATCCCCAGGGCGAGGGCAGCGTCGGTCGCGTAGCGCGGGTTGAGCCAGCGGTCGGCGTGCACCGTTGAGGCGCTGAAGTCGGGCGAGACGGTGACGATCTTCGCGCCCCTGTAGCGGGCCTCATAGAGGAAGTGGGCCTCGGGGACGCGGGTGTAGGACGGGTTGCCGATCCAGATGAGGGCGTAGTCGGTGAGGAACCAGTCGTCGGCGGTGCCTTCGCTCATGTAGAGGCCCCACGCCTGGATGAGGCCGACGGGGAGGTCGCCCACGCCCGCGTAGGAATCAATGGAGGTCGAGCCCAGGCCGGCAGTGAACAGGTGCCCTTCCATGGGCGAGCCGATGCCAAAGTCCAGGTTGGTGGTGCCGTTGTCGTAGATGATGCACTCGGGGCCATCTTTGTGAGTGGCCGTATCAATCAGCTTGTCGGCGATCTCGGTGAGTGCCTGGTCCCACGAGAGCCGCTGCCACTTGCCCGAGCCTCTCTTGCCCACGCGCTTCATGGGGTACTTGATGCGGGTGGGGTCGTACATCTGAACGCTATAGACGCAGCCGCTGGGGCAGCCCCGGGGGTTGAAGTCGGGGACGTCTTTGAAGGCCTGCTCGTAGGTGGCGTTCTGCTCTTCGCGCCAGACGATGCCGTCCTTAACGTAGGCGTCGATCGAGCAGGCGGAGATGCAGTTGACGCGGGTGTGGGTGACCTTGGTCACCTTGTCCCATGTCCACTCGTCGCGGTAGACATCCTCCCACCCGCGGTACTCGTATGGCTTTGCGAGTATCTCGGCGAGGTGGGCTCCGGCATCGACTGGCTTCAGCCGGCGCAGAACCGGGGCGGCAGTGGCGGTAGCGGTCATCGGCGGCCCCCGTGTACGTGCAATTGCTTCATTCTCATCACCCGTTTCTCCTGGGCTTCAGGACTGTCTGCTGGGCTTGCCGGGAGTGGACCGCGGCACTGCCGGGCCCGCCGCCCCAGGCGACGACCTTCAAGGACGCACCGGGCGCCTGAGCGGACTGCACCAACCTGGAGCGATCCAGGTTGAGGGGGCCATGCCAGCATTCGCCGAATCACCCCCGGGCAGCTCCTCGTACTGGCACACGGCGCAGTCGCGCGGGTCCCGGCGAAGGTAAGTGCCAGGCGAAATAACCGGCATGATCTGCGTCATAAGCCCCCCTTGCGGGTGGACCGGGCCGCTGGTGGCCTTTGTTTCGGCGCGGCCCGGCGGAGGCGGCCGGCGCAGTACCCGGGGGTGCCTATGATCACTGTCATAGGGTTTCCCCGGCGCCTGCCATAGCCTGAAATCTCATCTCTAACAGGGTTTGCCCCGCATGAATATGACCGATATCGAGCTCGATCTGACGGACCAGGAACGCCAGATACGAGACACCGCTCACCGCTTCGCCGAAGAGGTGATGCGCCCTGCCGGACGCGAACTCGACAGGCTCGCCGACCCGGCCGACGTCATCAAGAAGGAATCGATTCTCTGGGAGGTCTTCCGCAAGCACCGGGAGATCGGCCTCGCTGACCTGGAAACAGAAACAGCGAGCCTGCCACCCCGCGAACGCTCCCGCCTTCGCGCGCTGATAAGCGAGGAGATGGGCTGGGGCGATTCCGGGCTTGCCATCAGCCTGGGAGTGGCGAACTTCCACAAGACATTCGCGATGATGTCGGGGAGGCCTGCACTTATTGAGCGCTGGTGCCAGCCGGGGGCCCAGGACGTCGGCTGCTGGGCCGTGACTGAGCCGGACCATGGCAGCGATTCGCTTACCGTGACGGAGAAGCACTTCAGCGACCCATCGATCAAGGCCAATTGCATCGCACGCAAAGACGGCGACTTCTATGTCATTAACGGGCAGAAGTCGGCCTGGGTTTCGAACGGCACGATCGCCACGGTGGCAGCGCTCTTCTGCACGATCGACGGCGACCAGGGGTTCAAGGGCGGCGGTGTGGCGGTGGTGGACCTGACGCAGCCGGGCGTTTCGAAAGGCAAACCCCTGAACAAGATCGGGCAGCGGGCCCTCAACCAGGGAGAGATCTTCTTCGACAACGTCCGCATCCCGGCCGAGAACATGGTCATCGGCAAAGAGATGTACGCGCCGGTGGTGGAGAACATCCTCACCATGGCCAATGCGAGCATGGGCACGATTTTCATCGGGGTCGCCCGCGCGGCGTACGAGATGGCGGTGGACTACGCGAAGCAGCGTGTGCAGGGTGGCGTGCCGATCATCGAGCACCAGGCCGTGAAGTCTCGCCTCTTCAAGATGTTCATGCAGGTGGAGGCAGCCCGGAGCCTCGCGCGGCGGGTGTACGTCTACAACACCACGAACCCCGGGCTGATCCAGTATTCAATCGCTTCGAAGGTGTTCTGCACGAACTCGGCCTTCCAGGTGGCCAGCGAGGCGCTCCAGATCTTCGGGGGCAACGGGCTCACGAAGGAGTTCATGATCGAGAAGCTGCTACGTGATGCGCGCGCCTCGATGATCGAAGACGGCTGCAACGAGATCCTTGGCCTCGTCGCGGCAGCCCGCCTGTAGAAAGAGGAGAAGGCTACAGCAGATGGAACTTCGCGAAGCAATCGGCCGGCGGCGCTCGATGCGCTTTCTTGCGCCTCACCGGCCAGTGGAACCAGAGAAGATCCAGCGCATGCTGGAAGCGGCCCGCATCGCCTCTCACTGGGGCAACGTGCAATCCCTGCGGGCGGTGGTGGTCTTTCGCGATACGGCGCCAAAGGAAGTGGTCGACTCCATCGTGGCGCCGATCGTGGGGTACCAGATCAGGCTCGCCCCGGTGGTCATCGTCTGGTACGTCGACACGGCGGCCGTAGATGAACAGAATGACCGCCTGCGGGAGCTTGTGAAGGCCGGGGCGATGGGCGTGGGCGAAGACAAGGCGGAGGCGCTCGAACGGCAGATTATCCCGATCTTCACGAATATCCTGCCGCGAATGAAGCAGCCGGGCCTCAACGAGCTCGACTGCGGGCAGGGGATTGCGCAGGCCACGCTGATGGCCTTCGAGCAGGGCCTTGGAACGTGTCTGCTCGGCACGGGCAATGGCGAGAAGCTTCGGCAGAACCTGGGGCTTCCCGAAAGCTGCCGGATCCTGGTGCTGCAGACCGTGGGTTACCCGGCTGAGAGCCCCGAGGCAGGCGGGCAGCGGCCGCGGCAACCGTTCGAGAAGCTGTTCTTCATGAACGGCTATGGCAAGCCGTTCCCGCGTTCGCCACAGGTGGTGGCGGAGCTCGAACAGGACGGGATGCTGCAGGCGCCGGCGCCTCTGCCGTATCGCGAAGCGGAGCTCGAATACCTGCGGGTGGCCCTGGGGATAAAGGACAACGGGCTGCTGTAGGATATGGCTATCTGCGCACACGAAAGGATCGATTGGCAATGAAGATGAATGCCATCATCGCCGGAGTCGGGATGACCCGCTTCGGCAAGCATATGGAGACGGGCCTGAAGGCCCTTGGCGGCGAAGCAGTTGAGGCCGCCATCAAGGACGCGGGCCTCGAGAAGGAGGCCATTGAGGCGGCGTTCGTGGGCAACGCCGCAGCCGGCCTCATCACCGGGCAGGAGTGCATCCGCGGGCAGGTGGTGCTTCGTTCCGTGGGCATCGGCAAGATCCCGGTGATCAATGTTGAGAACGCCTGCGCTAGCGCCTCGACGGCGCTCAACCAGGCGGCGGCGATGGTCACAGCGGGCATGTACGACGTGGTGCTGGCGCTGGGCGTGGAGAAGCTCTATCACGAGGACAAGAGGAAGAGCTTTTCGGCCTTCAGCGGCGCTGTGGACGTCGAAGCGCTCGCGCAGATCATGGAGAGGCTCAAGGCGGGAGCCCGCGAAGGCGGGGCCGAGAAGGCTGCTTCCGGGGCAGGCGAAAACCGCTCCATGTTCATGGACATCTACGCTTCGGCGGCGCGCGCCCATATGAAGGCGTGGGGCACCACGGTGCAGCAGTTCGCCCGCATCTCGGCGAAAAACTCGTTCCACGGCAGCCTCAACCCGCGCGCCCAGTTCCGGGAGGCGCTCACGATCGAGGACGTCCTTTCGGCGCCGATGATCGCCGAGCCGCTCACCCGGCCGATGTGCTCGCCGATTGGCGACGGGGCGGCAGCCGTTGTCCTGGTGAGCGAGCGAAAGGCGCGCCAGCTGGGTATTACCAATCCCGTCCGCGTCGCCACCAGCGTCCTGCACTCCGGGTGGGACCGTGGCACGGAAGAGAACGGCACAGCCGACCTCTGCGTGAAGGAAGCGTACCAGGAAGCGGGCCTGGGGCCGCAGGACCTGAGCCTCGTTGAATGCCACGATGCCTCGGCCCCGGCTGAGCTCATGGCTTACGAGTCGATTGGGCTCTGCGCCAAGGGCGAAGGCGGCGCACTGGTCGATTCGGGGGCGACCACGCTTGGCGGGCGCGTGCCCGTCAACACCTCCGGCGGGCTTCTGCGGAAGGGCCACCCGGTGGGCGCGACGGGAATCGCCCAGATCGTGGAGATCACCGAACAGTTGCAGGGCCGGGCCGGCCAGCGCCAGGTGGAAGGTGCGAAGGTTGGCCTGGCGCACAACGGCGGCGGCAACATTGGTTCCGATGCGGCTGCCATGTGCGTCACCGTCCTTACGCGCTAGGGACGTCCCCGGCGGGTCTTGCCGCAGCGCAGGACCCGCTCTTCTTCGCCCGGGACGCGCGGCGCACCAGGGCACGCGGGAACCAGACTGGCGGCCCTGTCCGGCCGCAAAGGAGACGCCTGATGACCACTGTCTCGGAACCGGCCACCATCGAGGTGCTCGCCTCGGGAACGGCTCCCTACCACAAGATCGACCCGGACGGCTTCCGCGAGTGGGTGCGCGACAACAAGCAGCGCGCGCTCGTCCCCAAGCTCATGACCGAGAAGGAGGCGGTGCAGAAGTTCGTTGCCGACGGCGACTACATCACCTACGAGTGCAACTACCTGACCCGCGGCCCCAATTCGCTCCTGCACGAGATCATGCGGCAGCAGAAGAAGAACCTCTGGATTGCGGGGAAGTTCACCTACGTCGACGTGGGAATGCTGGTTGGTGCGGGCTGCGCAGGCAAGGTCGACACCGGCTTCTTCCTCTGCACGCCTTCGGTGCGGCAGGCGCTCGACGCTGGCAAGCTCGAGGTCTACGAGTACAGCAATGTCATCATGACCATGCGCCTGGAAGCGGGCGCGCAGGGCATCCCGTTCATCCCGGTGCGCTCGTTCGGGGGCACGGATGGCTTCAATCATTCCGGGGCGAAGCTCATCACCGACCCTTACACGGGGCAGCCTACGGTCATCATCCCTGCGCTAAACCCGGACGTGGCGATCATCCACGTACAGCAGGCCGACAAGTTCGGCAATGCGCGCATCTTTGGGACGGGCATCTCCGATGTCCCGGCGGCACTCGCCTCGCGCAAGGTCATCGTCTCGGCAGAGGAGATCATCGATACAGAGGAGATCCGGTCGAACCCGGGGCTGACGAAGATCCCGTACTGGTGCGTTGACGCGGTTGTGGAAGCCCCCTTCGCCGGGTACCCGGGCACCGTACCCGGTTACTACGCCTCCGACCCCGCTGTGGTAATGGAGGTGTTCGCTTCGGTATTGCGTGGAGCGGTTGAACCCTATCTCGAAAAGTGGGTGTTTGGTGTAAACTCCCACCAGGAAATGCTCGAGAAGAACGTGGGTGTCGCGAAGCTTCTCGACATGCGCAAGCGCGAGACGATCAGAGGAGGGCTGAGAGCATGACCAGGGCAGAGGCTTTTTCCGAGCGCGAGGTGGCAATGTGCACCGTTGCCCGCATGGTCGAAAACGGCCGCACGTACTGGGCGGCAGGGGGCGGAACGCCACTCTACTCTATCCTCCTGGGCAAGAAGCTGTATGCGCCGGAAGCCCAGTACGTGACTGAAGATGGGGTCATCGCTCCTGAGCCAATGCTGCCCTACGAGCCGATGATGACGATGCTGGCGGCGAGGGCGAGCTACAGGGCGCTGGCCTGGGGGACAATGAACACCGCCGGCATCTATTCCCAGCTGGGGTACATGGACTACGGCGTCCTCAACACCCTGCAGGTGGACAGGCACGGAAACATCAACTCCACCTTCCTGGGTGAATGGGGAGCAGGGGGCCGCCGCATGCATGGCCCGGGCGGGGCCGACACTATCGCGGCCTGCTGCTGGAGAACGATCCTCATCACCGACCAGTCGAAGCGGAAGTTCATTGAGAAGGTGGACTTCATCTCTTCGCCCGGCTATCTCGATGGCAGCGAAGGCGCCCGCGAACGGGCGGGACTTCCCCGGAATACCGGCCCGTGGCGCGTTGTCACCCCGTGGGCGATGTACGACTACCAGGACCGGCGCCTGCGCCTGATGGCGCGCGTTCCCTGGGTCACTGTCGACGAGATCCTGGCGGAGTGCGAGTACAAGCCCCTCCTGGCGCCGGAGATCCAGGTCCTGGAGCCTCCCACGGAAGAGGAAGTCCAGCTCCTGCGGACCGAGCTCGATGTCCGCGGCCAGACGACCGACGCGGCCGGGGGCTGGATTGTGTGGGACGGCGAGAAGTACATCCGTGGCGGCGGTGATTAAGGAAACCGCCAGTTCCCAGGTCACTACATGAATAGGAGGGGCTCCACACCGGAGCCCCTCCTTCGTATGTTCCCTATGAATTCCAGGAGGCTCAGGCGCGGGGAAGGCCTAGCCCGCGCGTGGCGATGATGTTGCGCTGGATTTCGCTCGTACCGCCCTCGATGGTGTTGGCGATCGAGCGGAGATACATGTACTTCACGCGCCCCCGCATGGGACCGGCCGCCGCCTCGCTGCGGCCATCGAGCTGGCCCCACATGCCGAGCATGTGCATCCCGGTGCGGTAGATGCGCTGGTTCAGCTCAGTGGTGAAGAGCTTGGCGACGCTGGCCTCGTGGCCCGGGGGAACGCCTTCCTTCGCCTGCATGGAGACGATCTTGTAGCTCATCATTGTGGCCACACCTGCCTCAACGAAGCGCTCCACGAGCTCGGAACGAAGTGCGGAGTTGTGGCCAAGCGTGCTCTGGCCATCACCAACGTGTTCCCGTGCAAACCTGACCAGGTCTTCGACCGTCTGGCGAGCGCCGATGGCGGAGCCGATATTGGAGCGTTCGAAGCTGAGCGTTGTCTGCGCCAGGTACCAGCCACGGTTCTCCTCGCCGATGATGTTCTCGCGGGGGATGCGCACATCTTCGAAGAAGACCTCGTTGAACTCGTGCGTCCCGGCGGCGTTGATGAGCGGCCGCACAGTCAGTCCGGGCGATTTCATGTCGACGATGAAGTAGGTGATGCCGCGGTGCTTGGGCGCGTCCGGGTCGGTGCGGGCGAGGAGGATCATCCACTTCGAGACGTGCCCGCCAGAAGTCCAGATCTTCTGGCCGTTGACGACGAAGTCGTCGCCATCGCGAACAGCGCGGGTCTGCAGAGCCGCCAGGTCGGAACCGGCGCCAGGCTCGCTATAGCCCTGGCACCAGATGACCTCGCCGCTGAGGATCTCGGGCAGGTACTTCTGCTTCTGCTCCTCAGTACCGTGCACGATGAGGGTGGGGCCGGCAAAGCCGGTGGCGATTCCGCCCGGGCGTGGGGCGCGCGCTTCGGCGAGCTCGCTGTTGAAGATGAACTGCTCCATCACGCTCATGCCGGCGCCACCGTATTCCACCGGCCACGCGGGCGCGATCCAGCGGCGGGCAGCGAGCTTCTTCATGAACTCGCGGTTGCCCGCGAATGGGTTTTCGGGCTGAGTCTGTGGCGCCTCCTTTTCGATGAAGGAGCGCACCTCAGCGCGGAACACCGCCTCTTCGGGCGTGTCTTTGAATTCCATTGGGCACCTCGTGATGGGGAATATGTGCCGCGATTCTAACCGGAAACCGCTACCCGTGCGCCTGGCTCGCCTGTTCCTTGAGCCGTACCACGCGCTGGCACGGCAGTCCCCTTGCCTTGAGGCATGTCACCGGCTCGGGGGTTTCGATGGGGAGACCCATGGCCTCATGCCAGCCTTCGATGCGGTCCAGCACCGCACACTCGTAGGCGTTGGCCATCCCGGCTTTGGTGATGTTGGCCTCGACGTAGCAGTTGCCCACGCTCACTTCATAGGAGTGCTCATCGATCTGCCGGAGCTTCATGTCAATGAGCGCGTCGGGAACGTAGACGTTTCTGCCTGCCTGCATGAAACCAATGAACTCGGCTACTGTCGTTGGCCGTGCTGAGCCGAGCGCCGTCGCCAGCCGATAGGCTTCGATCGCTCCAACTGGCTTCACCGCCGCGCGGTTGAGCCTGTTGGCCGCCTCGATGCCAAATTCCATGGCGACGGCGGCGTACCACTTGGCGTCGTGGGAGTACCACGTGCGGCGAATGAGGTCCTCCCGGGCCTCGGGGGAGAGAGAAAGCTCCTCGTTCATGACAAATGCCTCCTTCGCTGTTGTTCAACCGAGAGAGCCCGGCAGACCGCCGGGTGGACGGTTTGCCGGGCTCTGGGTTCGGGACCTCTGGCCTCAGTTATTGTGAAAGGCGAGTCACTATTCTCAATTTACTGTGTCCGGCCCTGCCTGTCAACTGCTCCGGTATGATCACCCCGTGCGCAGACGCGCGCCGAGGTGACCGTGGCAACGTGGCAGGACCTTTCTGAAAGCGCACCAGAACTGGCGAAGCTGGTGGCGGACCGCTTCGCTTCGACCGGCCTGGTGATGCTTGGCACGGTCCGGGCGAACGGCTGGCCCCGCATAACGCCGATTGAATACACAATATGGCAGGGTGAGCTGGTCCTGGGCGGGATGTGGCAATCGAAGAAATGCCTCGACCTGCTTCGCGACGGGCGCTGCACGCTGCACAGCACCACTTCCGATAAGAACGGGCAACAGGGCGACGCCAAGCTATTCGGGTATGCAACGCCCCTTGCTCCCGAGAGAGAGGAGGGCTACTGGGAGCACATCTATTCACTCTTGAACTGGCGCCCCGAGGGCCCGGCGCACGTCTTCACCATCGAGATTCAATCGGCTGCCTACGTTGTCTTTGACCAGGGGAGCATGCGGATACTGCGCTGGCCGGGGCCGCTGGAATGGAAGGTCATCCACTCCCACTGACCGCCGGCCGGGGAATTCAGGGCGTCATTGACGCAAACAGGTCTTCGAGGTCGACCGAGAACCCGGGAAGCACCCTCTCTGCAGTGATGCTGCCCGGCGCCCGGTAGACGCCGGCCATCCCATCAGAGCCGTCGAACCGGACGGTACGAGTCCCGGGGTCCACAACCCAGACAAGCCGGACTCCTGCCGCCCGATAGAAGTCAAGGCGGCCCAGGACCCGCATGGGACGGTCATCGGGTGAGAGCACTTCGATCGCGAAGTCCGGGGCGTTCTCAATGGCCCCACGACGGAAGGCGTCCATCTCAGTTGGAAGCCGCCTCCTGAGGGCCACGTGAACGTCCGGCAGATAAGACCGCCTGGCAGATCGCGAGACGTGGCGTACTTCGGTCCCAACCCGGCCCTGGCCCGTCCTTCGCAGATGGTCCAGCAAACGCGCGTAAAGGTAGCCGGCGAGATCACTATGATTCCAGCTGGGCGCTACCCTGGGAACTACCTCGCCGTCGATGAGCTCGGATGGCGGCTCGGTTCCAGGCATGGCAAGGAACTCATCGAGTGTGACCCCGGTTCGAATGACCATGGCACAAGTATGCCGTTGCCCTATTGCGGCTTGCGCCACATGAGCCAGATCTTCGGGCCGCCGTGCGGCACAATCATTTCCGCCGTTACGCGGAAGCCGTGCCGCTCGTACAGCGGCAGGTTCTTCTCTTTCGAGCTTTCGAGGTAGGCGGGCGTGCCCTCGCGGTCACAGCGATCGAGCACCGGCCTGAGCAGCGCCGAGCCGACGCCCTTTCCCTGGTGGGGGGTGTCGGTGCCCAGCACGAAGAGGTACCAGTGCGGAGTGGAGGGGTGCTTCTTCTCGACCGCATCAATGCCGTGCAGGACCTTCGGCACGCGCCGAAGGGTGACGGCGCGGAGCATGGCGGGGAGGAGCATGAGCTGCTGCAGGGTGCCCATCTTCCAGCGGCCGGGAGGCGCCCAGAGGGCTGCACCCTGGAGGCCGGCGGTGGTATAGACCTCTCCGTGGGGGAGGCTTATCTTTTCCAGCTCAACGCGATGCATGTGAGCCAGGCGCTCCTCGCGCCGCTCGTCCTGGGCAACGAACCAGTTCGCCATGGGATCATCGTCGAAGGCGCGGGCGAGAACACCCGTGAGCGCGGGCACATCGGGGGGCCCGGCCTTTCTCACTTCGATGCTGAGTGGCGCCTGCGATGCATTGCCGGCCTCCACCTGCGTCATCCTGGTTCACCTCCGGCTTTCCTGGGGCGACCTCTGCCCGCCTAACGGCTAGCATAGTGCGCATGTCAACAGCCAGCGCGTTCAACCCACCGCCTCGCATCCTGATGGGGCCGGGACCAAGCGGCGCAAACCCGCGCGTGATCCGTGCGATGGGCGCACCGCTCCTTGGCCACCTGGACCCGGAGTTCCTGCGCATCATGGACCAGTGCCGCGACATGTTGCGCCGGGTGATGCGAACCTCGAACCAGGTCACCCTGGCCACGCCCGGAACCGGCACGAGCGGCATGGAAGCGGCGGTGATGAACCTGGTTGAGCCAGGCGACAACGCCGTCATTGGAGTCTGCGGCTACTTCGGGGAGCGGGTGGCGCAGATGGCAGAGCGCGCGGGCGGCACGGTGACCCGGGTAAGCGCGCCATGGGGCTCGCCCGTGAGCCCCGGCGCGTTCGCTGCGGCCGTCCGGGAAGCGGGCAAGGTGAAGCTGGCCGGCATCGTCCATGCCGAGACCTCGACGGGGGTGCAGACGCCTGTCGAGCCGTTTGCGGCAATTGCCCGTGATGCAGGCGCGCTGCTGCTGGTGGACTGCGTCACCTCCCTCGGCGGGGTGCCGGTCGAGGTAGACGGCTGGGGTGCAGACGCCGTCTACTCGGGCACGCAGAAGTGCCTTTCCGCACCGCCCGGCGTGGCGCCGATTACGTTCTCGGAGCGGGCCTGGACGGCGGTGAGGGCCCGCGAAACACCGTGCAATTCGTGGTACCTCGATATGTCTTTGCTCGAGGCGTACTGGGACGAGCGGCGCGCCTACCATCACACGGCGCCGATCTCCATGATCTACGCGCTGCACGAGGCGCTCGCCCTTGTGCTGGAAGAGGGGATGGAAGCGCGATGGGCGCGACACGAGCGCAACGGGCGGGCGCTCCAGGCCGGCCTCGAGGCGATGGGCCTCACCCTTCACGCCCAGGAGGGGTACCGGTTGCCCGTGCTCACCACCGTCCGCATTCCCGATGGCGTGAACGATGCTGAAGTGCGCGGGGCGCTGCTTCGGCGCAACGGGATCGAAATCGGCGGCGGGCTTGGCGAGCTCAAGGGCCGCATCTGGCGGGTCGGGCTCATGGGAGAGTCCTCCACGGCCGGGAATGTGCTGCTCTTTCTCTCTGCGCTCGGCCGCATCCTGCGAGAGCAGGGGTTCCGGGCGGACGTGCGCGGGGCAGTGTCGGCGGCCGAATCAAGGTTGGCGGGAGACTGACCCGGTGAGCCTCAGCGGACGTATTGCGGCCGCTTGCGTTCTGGGGCTTCTGCTCGCCGCTGGATGCTCAGGCGCCGATTCGCCCGTGGCGCCTGACGAGTCAGCTACAGCCCCCGGCACCGTCGAGGCTACGGCGACCCCTCCGGGCCCGGCGCCAGCGACGCAGGAAGGGCCACCGAAGGTCCGCTTCGAGATTGCCTTCGCTGGCCTGCCCAGGCTGGAAAGGCCGGTCGCAATGGTCCAGGTCCCGGGCCAGGAGCGGATGCTGGTCGCG
>JAANMX010001669.1_pt1 | contig 24463 bp, 16 predicted proteins | sample 7279681 | NCBI WGS metagenome assembly JAANMX01 (sample SAMN14094542, study PRJNA606508) | bioreactor metagenome | isolation source: A lab-scale SPAN reactor treating ammonium-rich wastewater day 351 | place: Ireland: Galway | collected 2018-01-01
CGATGGACTTCCCCTCCAGGCCGGCGCGCAACACAGCCACCGCGAACAGGCCCAGCGGCTCGTTGTCGTCGGCCGCCCGGGACGCTGTCCTGGCCAGCTCGACGTGCTGGGGACAGGTGGACTGGAGCGCCGAGTAGGCCGTCGCCAGCTGCTGGACGCGCTCTCCAGGACGCATGCCCTGGAGGCTGGCCAGGATCTCTTGCGGGGCCCGGTCGGACCTGACCGCGGGCGGGGGCTGCTCGAGGGCGACGCGCACGGGCTGAGCCGGCGCCGGCACCTGATCCAGCGCGGCCTGCCGGGTCGAGCCGAAGGCCCACTCACCGAGCCGGTCGTACCATGGGCGCGAGGGTTTTGTGGGGCCGGAAAGGCACACCATGTCCTTCAGGCGCGGCTCAGGCGTGGATACGCTGGCGCGCGCCGGATTGAACCAGGGTACAGCCGGCCGCCATCCGGTGGGGGTCGAAACCATTGCACTTTAGACTAGCTTGTGGAGCTGAAAAAAGACTGAGAGACCCGCTCCACGTGACCCTGGGATGGGTCGAGCGCGTGCGTTGTCCGGTCGGTGGTGACAAGAATCGGCAGGCGTGACCCGGGCCCGGTGGAGTTTCGCAAAATCTGCCCGGTGGAACCGCGGCGGCATTCCAAACCGCGGTGTCGGCAGGGTACCTTTCACCCGAGACGAACCACGCACGGTGTTCAACCTGTTCAAGAAGAAACCACTGCCCGAACCGGATTACAGGACGCACGTCCAATTGATGTCTGTCGGCATGCACTGGGTCAACAGCACGATGGCCGAGGAGTTCGCCAGGAATGGATGGCCGATGCCTGGCCCGGAACGAGCCGAGGACGCTATCGGCGTGATCGCACCGCTGCTGGTCCTGGACGGCATCCCCAGCCCCGACATCGTCGACCGCATGCAAGAGAAGTACCAGTTGCTGTATGTTGATCTCTTGAGGTTCTTTCAAAGTGCGGAAGCTGACACGAGCCTTCCCCCCGACAAGCTTCGGCACGTCAAGATCTCCGCCTGGGCCTTCGTTTTCATGTATGCCCGTGCGCCTGAAAGCCAGGCAGATTGGGACTGTGTCCACTACCTCATCGACCTCTTCACCAAGAACCGGAAGCAATTCTTGCGAATCGCCGCCAAGATTGAGGTGTAGCAGCACCTGACCCGAAACGTGCGAGCCTCGTTCGCATACGAACCTCAGCACCGTCGGGCTCGACGTTGGCGCACGGGGCTGGCACCCTCCAGCCAGCGCTTCAGGGAAGGCGCCCGGGGCGATCCAGGAACGCTTGGGGGTGGACTCGAGGATGCTCCGCCCACCCGGGCAGACTCAAGGTAGACGCAGCTCTGAGAGTTCGTCGCGCAAAGCATCAAGCCCATCGAGCCAGCGGACGTTCGCGTCGACCCGCTCCCGATAAGCCCCGGACGCACGTCCTCCGGCGATGAGGGCCACGCCCGGGCCGAGCAGCCGGCTCAGCCGGGTGATCTCGCCAGGCAAGAGAGGGTCATCAGCCGGGTAGGCCAGGCTGAGGCATACGGCTCTCGCGCGGCCGAGGCTGGCAGAGCGTGCAATCTCCTCGGCTGGCAGGTGCGAGCCGAGGTAGCTCACCTCCCAGCCCTCCTGGGCAGCCGTCAAGGCCACCATCATGGCTCCCATCTCGTGGTGTTGACCCGAAGGGGTGGCGACGACGAGGAGAGGGGCTCCCCCGGAGGTCCGCGTGAGCAGCCTCTGCTGCTCGAGCACCGAGCGCAGACAGGCGCTGATCAAGTGCTCGGCGGCTATCGAAAGGCGCCCTTCTCGCCAACCGTTCCCGACCTCCTCGAGCAGTGGAGTGACGAACTCGCTGAGAAATTTCGGGGCGGTGAGCTCGGTCAGGGCTGAAAGGATTCGGTTTTGCACTTCGCCTGCCTTCATCTCGCCGGCGGCCCTGAGGACTTCCTCCAGGCGGCCTTCGGGGGGCTGGTTCTCTGGCAGGCGTGTCCCGCTGAGCGACTCGAGCTCGCTCACTGACAGTCGGGCGATCTGACCGATGGAATGGCCCGAGCGAACCAGGCTCTTGAGCAGCCGCAGCTTCAGGATGTCACGCTCGGAGTAGACTCGGCGCCCGGTCGGTGTCCGCTCGGGCTCAACGGCTTTGTAACGGCGCTCCCAGGCACGAATCAGATGCTGGGTAAGCCCTGTCTTGCGAGACACAGCTTCGATGCTGTGGGGTGATCTGATTTGTGCTCTCTCCGATTGCATCTGGGGATTTACCTTTCCTGTGGTGCCGGAGGCTACCCCGACACCACAGGGGTTTGCAGCTAAAGTGCAAGGCCTTTGGTCTTGCACTTTACAACGCGCTGGAACGCAGTTCCGGCGCGTTCGTCAGATTGTGCTAACGTACCAGACCAAAGTGCGAGCACATCAGCCAATCGGACCGCCCGGTCGCGAGACAGATTCTAGACAGAAATCGAATCCCCCCCCGACGACAATCACCTGGCAGCCGGTAACACGACCGAGTCGATGACGTGGATGACGCCATTGGAGCAGGCGATGTCGGTGGCGACAAAATTCGCTCCCTGCAGTCGCGGCTGGCCATCAACGAGGTCAACCTGGAGAGACTGGCCCTGCAGAGTCACCATAGGCACGCGCGAGAGGACGTGCGAGGAATCAACGCGTCCCGACACGACGTGATAAGTGAGCACCTCGCGCAGTTGCTCCGGGTTCGCCAGAAGGGCCTCGAGCGTGCCAGCCGGGAGCTTCTGGAAGGCGGCGTCGGTGGGAGCAAAGACGGTGAACGGTCCGGGGCCCTGCAGGGCCTCAGCCAGGCCAGCCGCCTTCACGGCCGCGACCAGGGTCGTAAACTGTCCATTGGCGATGGCAGACTCAACGATACTCGAACGACTCCCAGAATTTGCTTGCGAGTCGCAGGCTCCGTTGGCCCTGGTGGGGATTGCGAGCAAGGTCGATAGAGCGAGAACCAGAGTAGTAGCAAGGATCTTTTTCATTCTTGATTTTCCTTTCAAGGTGCTGTGACCAGACAATAGCACCTTGTCTATTTTTTGTCAAGATTTTTTAGGCCGAATCTAGACAACCAGGATGTGACTTTGGTTGGGCCCGGGATAGAGGCAACAGGGAGTTCCATTCGCCGAAGGAGGGCGCGCGCTCACGTCGTGATGCCGGCTCTGGCCCGACCGAGCCGCGGGCGCTGGACCCCACGTTTGACCCAGAAGCAAGTGCTGGCTCGCCCGGAAGGCTTCCGGGACGATCTCGCGCGAGGCGAGCTCCCTTTTCGGGCCACCCGCCAGCCGGGATGGACTCGTGCTCTCAGGTCGTGCTGGCCAGGCACGAGGCCCCACGAAGGTGCGCTCGTCGCGACGACGGCACATAGCGATTTGGCCAGCCCGCAGGGCTGCCGCGCCCGGGATACCTCCCTCAGCCAGGGCTCAAGTCAGATCAAGCTCGCGGGAGGCTCTCTGGCTCATTGGAAGCGAAAGGGGCCGGTTGCAGCGAAATCGGTCGTCCGTGCCTGGCCCCGGCCCCTTTCGCGACCGCTCGCGCCAGATCAGAGAAGATGAGTCGATGCAGGGGGTAGAGGGCATACCAGTAAAGCGCGCCCGCCAACCCGAAAGGCTCGAAGATCGCCGTCTGGATCAGACGCGCTCCACCTTCCTCGGGACGACTCTCCCACTCCAACCAGGCCCGCCCGGGAACCTTCATCTCGGCCCTCAGCAGCATTCTGCGGGGAGCCTCGATTTCTTCCACCCGCCAGAAGTCGAGCGCCTCTCCAGGCAAAAGCTCGGTGGGGTGGCGGCGACCTCGGCGCAAGCCCGGGCCGCCCAGGATCCGGTCGATGAAGCCTCGGAGCTCCCAGGCCCAGCGCCAGACCAGCCAACCCCGCTCTCCCCCGATGCTTGTGAAGCTCGAGAAGACCTGCTCGGGCGCAGCCTTCACCCACACCGAGCGCACCTCGCGAATGACGCCTTCCCGATCGGTCAACTCGGAAGTCTCAAAAGACGTGCGGGCCCCGCTCCAGCGGGTCTCGACCTGGTGCTCCGAGACCCCCCGCAAAGCCTTCTGCACTGCCTCGCGGTAGCTCAAGGGCCGGATTTCCGGGAAGAGACGACGAGCCTTCTCGGTGTCGCCCACCACGGGATGAACCACTCCCTGAACCAGAGGGATGGCCAGGCGGTTGGGGATCGGGGTGACCAGGCCCACCCAACGAGCAGCCAGGCCCGGCGCCAGCACCGGCAACGGAAAGATGAGCCGGCGCAGGCCCCTCACCCGGGCATAGACCTCCATCATGGACTTGAAACTCAGGACATCGGCGCCCAGGTCAACCACACCCGAGGGACCCCGATCCAGAGCGGCCACCAGGTAGCTGAGCACGTCCGCGATGCCGATGGGTTGCACCGGGTTGAGGATCCAGTAAGGGGCGACCATCACCGGCAGACGCTCGGTAAGGTAGCGGACCATCTCAAACGAGGCCGAGCCGCTTCCGATGATGGGACCGGCCCGAAACTCCGTGGTTGGAAGGCGCTCGCGCAGGAGCGAGCCCACCTCGGCCCGGCTGCCAAGATGGCGCGACACCCTGGCCGAGCGGGGCAGCAATCCGCCCAGGTAGATCACGTGGCTCAAGCCCCCGGCGACGGCTGCGAAATTCTCAGCGGCCTGACGGTCGCGACGGGCAAAGTCGGCCCCGTCCACCATCGAGTGAACCAGATAGTAGGCGACGTCCACTCCCTGGCACAGGCTCGTGAGGGTCTCCAGGCGCGTCAGATCGCCCACATACACCTCAACCTGGTCGGCCCAGCGTCGACCTTGCACCTGGTCGGCATCGCGAACCAGCACGCGCACCTGGTGACCCCTCTCGAGGAGCACGCGGACCAGGCGGCCGCCGATATATCCGGAAGCTCCGGTAACGAGAATTTTCATCGGCTTCGCACCCGCGCCAGGCCCCCGTCGACGCCCAGCACCTGGCCGGTGAGCCAGCTCTGCTCGAACAGAAAGACCACGGCCCTGGCCACCTCCAGCGCACTCCCGACTCGTCCCAGGGGGTGCAGTTTGCTGGCCGCCTGGAAACTGGCCGGACGACTGGTGACAGGGGTCGCCAGGGGGGTGTCCACCAGACCCGGAGCGACAGCGTTAATGCGCACGTTCCAACTGGCGTAGGTAGCAGCCGCCGAGCGAACCAGCCCCTCGACACCCGCCTTGGCGGCAGCGATAGCTTCGTGGTTGGCCAGCCCGAGCGAGGCGGCGGCCGAGCTCATGAGCACGATGGAGCCTCCCTGCTCCTGCATCCGCCTGGCCCCAGCGCGGACCACGGCGAAGGCAGTGACGAGATTCGCAGCCAGGGTCGCCTCCAACTCTGAGCGCGAGGTCAGGTGAGCAGGTTTCAGGATGAGGCTGCCGGCGCAGTTGACCACACCCTTCACCCCCCCGAAGAGCGAATGAGCCTCGCTCAGCGTCCCCTCCACGGCGTCAAAATCGGTTGCATCGACGCTGCGACAGTTGGCCACGGACTCGAGCCCGGGCAGTTTTCTGCCGACGGCCATCACGGGACATCCGGCCCCGGCGAGCAACCGCACGACCTCAGAACCGATCCCGCCACCTGCTCCAAAGATTACAAAACCCATCGACGGCTCCTCAATGTCCAGAATTTGTAGATACCGCTCCGAGGCCGCGAGCTTCGACGAAGCATAAAGGGCCGGCTCCGTCTGCTCAGGCGCCCTGGGGGCTCAGGGTCAGGGCTGCTGCCAGCAAAGACAGGCAGAGCATGACGGGCGCGAAGGCCAGGAGAGGAACGCGGAGCATCACATCTCCTCCCACCAGGGCGGCCACGAGTGCGCCCAGAACCGCCCACAGAATCAGGAACAAAGTTGCCTGCATCGCTTGACGACTCATCAGTTTTGCCTCCGACTTCTTGATGCTCCAAAGACAAACAAAACCTAGACAAAAGTCAAGCATTTTGTCTAGGTTTTGGGAGACAACACGGAAACCCGATCGCGCAGCCCCAAATGCCAAAGCAAAAGGATGGCTTATCCGTGGACTCTTCAGCAACTCGACCATCAACCTGCCGCACCCACTGCTCGCTCCTCCTGGAAATCGACAAAACATAGACAAAACTCTCGCGAGGCATCTCGTGCATTGAGCGTTCCGGGCCGAAGTTTTGCCTCTCCTTCGAGGGCCACTGGCTCAGGAGGCCGGGCAGGCTTTCAGGGACAAGAACTATGCCCGGGTCGCTCGAGCTTCCTGGGCCCGTCCCACCGGGCCGAGCTCGCACTTTGGGGAGGGCACGCTCGGGTTTATCTGTGTCAAGACGCTGTCCCCACGCTCGTGGGGGTGAACCGCCAAATAGTTAGAGTCTCATGCCGCGAGCGAAGACATTGCGAGGGCGCTGGCCGTCGATGTCGGAAGACCTGACTCCCCTGAGATGAACACGCCTTATGAACCGGCGGTTCATAAAACGAACACGCCAAATCAACCCTGAAAGCATTTCTAGAGTGCAAGGCCTTTGGTCTTGCACTTTACAACGCGCTGGAACGAAGTTCCGGCGCGTTCGTCAGATTGTGCTAATGTGCAAAAACCAAAGTGCGAGCACATTAGCTGACCGCTCGAACAGACTTCAGCCTCAAGAATGTCATCAAGAGGATGGTGCTGGACTCGGCCCCCACTTGAGCTCTCCGCGCCCTGCGTGGTCTTCCTTGCGCGCCATCCTCTGACGCCCATGAGCATCGTCAGGGCTGGAGCTTCTCGAGCCGCGCGCCGATGGCGGCCGCCCTGTCGCGCTGGCCGTCGGCCAGGTAAGCTTGCTGCAGGTAGCTCAGGCAAGGGGCGAAGTCAGGGACCAGTTTGTCCATCTTCTCGAGGTTGGCGATGGCCTCTTTCACCCGGCCCTGGCGGAGCTGGGCCACCCCCAGGCCGAAGAGGGCGTCGGCGTTGTTCTTATGGAGAAACAAAGCGGTCTTGAAGTAGGGCTCGGCGGCTGCGGGATTTAGAGCCGGGTTCTCGCGGGCTCCGGAAGCGGCGTAGATCGTGCTGAGCGGCTCGCGAATGGCCTCGGCGCGGAAGTCGAGCATCTTGTCCAGGCTGTCGAGGGGAAAGCGCTGGCGGGCCAGCTCGAGCAGCTCACCGGCGCGCTGGGAGTTGCCGCTGCGAGCCTCCAGATTGGCCAGCTCCATGTAGAAAGCGGGATAGTTGACCGGATCGAGCTCCAGGGCCTTGAGGTAGGCCTGGCGGGCGCCCTGCAGATCGCCGAGCTCGGCTTTGACCTGGCCCAGCAGGCTCTGGGTGACGGGGCGGTGGCCGTCGAGCCGCACCGCGACTTGGGCCAGCTGCAGCACCTGCTGGCGCAGCTCGGCCGGGGACTCGGGGGTGAGCTGGCTGAGCAACAGCAGGGCCAGGTGGCGATAGTTCTCTCCCCAGAGCGGGTCGAGCAGCAGGGCCTGGCGATAGGCCTGCTCGGCTTTGTCGTAGCGGCGTGCATTGGCATGGGCCAGTCCATTGCGCTGGGCCACCTCACTGAAGATGGCCAGAAAGTTGGCGTAAGCCAGGCCGAAGAGGAGGGTGGCCAGCACGAACTGCACCAGCAGCCGGGGCCTGATGCTCCAGGAGGAAGGCTCAATCGCCAAGTGGAGCCTCCTCGACCACCTCGCCCACCAGCACTCCGGCCACCACGGCCAGAGTCAGAGGCAGGGCCAGAAACTCCCACTGCACGTCAAAGGTCGAGTGAACCAGAAATCCGGTGGCGCCGGCCAGCAGCCCGGCCCGGGCAGGGGATCCCCCGGGCCGGCGCAGGACCATCCAGAAAACCCAGCCGGTGCCGACCAGCACGGGCAGAAAGCCAGCCAGGCCGGTCTCGCACAAGATGGTGAGCCAGATGCAGTGGGTGAACTTGGAAAAGTAGATCACGTCCTCTTGATACTGAGGGTAGTAGCGTTGAAAGCCCTGGGGACCGACCCCCAGCAACGGGTGCTGGGCGAAGATCCTCAGGGCCCCCCGGTAGAAGACGAAACGGGCGTGGACGTTGACATCGGTGCCCCGAGCCACGGTCAGGGCGCGCTCGGTGGGATCGACCTTGGCCACCAGCGGCACAACCTGCCTCGCCATCAGGAAGGCGGCCAGAGCCAGCACGAAGAGAAACACGGCGGTGGGGCGCGGCAGAGGGCGAAGGAGCCAGACGAGGAGAGCCAGTTGGGCCAGTGCGGCCAGACCCAGCAGGGGGCTCCAGGCACGAAAGCCAAGAACAGCCAGGGCGGCCAGCGTGAGGATGGCGGCGCAGGTCAGCAGATAGCGGAGCCAGGGGCGCTGGGGGGCGAGTAAGGCCAGTACCAGCAGCATGGTAGCCCAGGACACGATCCAGGCGCCCTGAGAGTAAGATCGGTAGAGGCCCACCAGGACGCTCACCAGGACCACTCCGGCCAGCCAGGGCCAGAGGTTTGCGCCGAAGAGGGAGCGCGGCTCGGGGGACGCGGTGGGGCGGGCCAGGTAAAGTGCCAGGCCTGCCCCCAGCGCGAACTCAAGATAAGACGAGAACATGTTGGGCTGATAGAAGGAGCCGGACATGGCTCCGTAGTCCTTGCCCACGTCCACCATGAAGCGCACGATGGCAGCGGGCATGACGAAGGCAGCCGTGACCAGGAGCAGGCGGGCCAGGACGGTGGAGACGCTCCACCCGGCATGCTGGAGCTCTGAGGTGAGGTCGGCGGCCATCAAAAAGGCCAACCAGACGACCAGGTAGTCGAGCCAGCTCACCAGGGCGTCATGCACGTGGCTCGAGCGCAGGCTGGACAGCAGGGCCACGCCCAGGAAGAGGAAGCCGCACAGCAGCAGGGGGCCCAGCCGGGGGGGGAGGCGACGAAGCCGCATCAGCCAGAGGCCGCCAGCCACCAGCACCACGCCCCGCAAGAGCCCGGTACCTGAAGCCTGCTGACCGCCGGAGTCGGTGTTGTGCAGGATGTCGAGCAGGATGCCGAGCGGGTTGAGCCGGACAGCCTGGGCACCCGGAGCGGCAGGGTTCCAGAACCACAGGTCGATGGCCGGAATGGCCGGGAAGAGCACCACGAGCACCAGGGCCCCCAGCACCGCCAGCCGGAGCGCCCCGAGGTAGAGCGCGCTCAGGCGCGCTTCCAGAGTGCTCAGCTCAGTCGGGTGCAGCGGCCAGCGGCTCGGCCAGCCTGGGGCGGGCCCTGTCGAGGTTGAGGCGGATCATGGCAAAGCTGGCTCCGGGCTGGCCCACGGCCACCAGGCCATGGCGCTCGTCAAGCTGCTGCAAGAGCACGATACCGCCCTCGCACTCGAGGGCCCAGTAAGCCAGACCGGGGCTGAACTCGCTCAGGCAGCTCTGGACCTGCACCACCAGCTCGCCCATCTGCTCGGACGTCACGCTGTCCCGGGAGTGATGAGCCACCACATGACCATCGGAGGAGACCACGAAGATGGAGGTCAGACCGCGCGTGCGCAAGAGATCCTCCACGGCCTCGCGCATGGCCGGAGCGATGGAGTCATAGTAACTCAAGCGCTCGGCCGAGATGGCCGCCGGCTCGGGGGTGGCGGGCTCGGGCTCGGGCTCGGCCACCGGCTCGGGCTCGCTCACCAGCCCGATCTCAGCCATCGAATCAGACTCTGGCCCTGGCTCGTCCACCATCTCTGGCTCGCCCACCATCTCTGGCTCACCCACCATCTCGGGCTCGCCCACCATCTCTGGCTCGCCCAACAGCTCGGAATCGGGCTCGGGCTCGCCGCCAAGGGCCAGACTCTCGAAGAAGTCCTCGATGTCACTCTCGCCGGCCTCGGACTCGGGAGCATCGACTCGCTCCACGAAGGCCTCGGGCTCAAAGGTGGCAACGGAATGCTCACTCTCGGGGGCGTGAGTCTCGTAGGAAGGCTCGAGCATCTCCCGGGTCTCGTAGCCCGTCTCCTCGGTCGACTCCGGGATGGGGGCGAAGTCCTCGGAAACCTCGGGCAGGGTCTCAAAGGCCTCGGTCTCGGCAGGATACAACGCACCCGGACGGGGCATCTCGGGCTCACCGGTGTACAGGGGTAAAGTCTCCAGCAAGCCCAGCAAATGCTGGGTGCGGCTGAGGCGCTTGCGGGCCTGCTCGAGATGGTAGGCTGCCACGGGCTCGGAAGTGGGGCCCTCGCCGGTTTCTCGCAACTGCTCCACCTCGCGCACCAGGTGCTCGACCTCCAGGGTCAGTCGCGAGCGGGTCTCGGCAACCTGCAACTCGGTCGGGAAACGGGCCCGCAGGTACTCCAGGGCGTGGGGAACGGGTGCCAGGGGCTCGATTTCGTGCAGCAGCAGGTGAGCCTCTGGGCGGCCGGGCTCGATCTCGAAGACCTTGCGCAGCTCTTCATAGGCCTCCAGGGGCAGTCCATGGAGCAGATAGATCTCAGCCACCGCCAGGTGGGCATCGCTGACGTCAGGAGTGAGTCCCAGGACCTTCTGGTAGGCCTGCAGCGCCTCCAGCCGTCGGCCCCGGCGCAGGTTGGCCTCGGCAAATCCCAGCAAAACAGTGGGATTTTGAGGAGACTGAGCCAGAACGGCGCGAAAGCGCTCGATCATGGACTCGAGCGCGGTCTGGTTGGACTCATCCATCGTCAGCATGGCTACACCTCACTGGTCTGGAGCGGAAGCGTCACCGTGAAGGTGGTGCCCCGGCCCGGCTCACTCTCGGCCCAGATCGAGCCGCCGTGACTTTCTACGATGTAGCGAGCGTTGGCCAGGCCGAGCCCGGTGCCGCCCGTCTCGCGGGTGAGCGAGTTGTCCACACGGTAGAACTTCTCGAAGATATAGGGAATCTTATCCTTCTCGATGCCGATTCCCTGGTCGGATACCGAGCAGATGAGCCGATCACCGCTGGACTCGACCTTGACACGCACGTCGCCCCCGTCGGGCGAATACTTGACCGCGTTGGAGAGCAGGTTGGTCAGCACCTGGGTCAAGAGCATGGGATCGGCCTCCAGGGTCGGCAGACCGGCCCCCGCCTCGAGGACGAAGCTGTGCAGCGGGAAACGCTCCACAAAGCCAGGCAAGACCGAGCGCACCAGGTCGGTGAACTTGCAGCGCGTCTTGTGGAGACGGAATCGACCTGACTCCATGCGCGCGAGCTCGAGGATGTCCTCGATCAGCTTCTGCAGGCGACGACCCTCTTGCAGGCTGATCTCAAGGAAGTGACGCCGGCGCTCAGGGGCAAACTCGCGGAAGATCAACAGCTCGAGAAAGGCCTGGATGGTGGTGATGGGGGTCTTGAGCTCGTGGCTGACCATGGACAGGAATTCAGACTTCATGCGCTCGATACGAGCTCGCTCGGTCTCGTCGTGAAACAAGAGCACCAGGCCCTCCGGCGAGCCGCCGGCAAGACCCAGGGCGGTGGCGCTGACGCGCAAGAGCTGCTCGGGACCCACCCGCACCTCGCTCTCGTAGGGCCGGCCCCGGGCCACCTGACCGAGGATGTGCTGATAAGCAAGGTTGGGAATCAAGCCAGGGAGCTGTCGGTCGGGCAAATCGGGACCGAACAGGCTGAGGGCAGCGGGGTTGGCGTGCACGATCAGGCCGTTAGCGTCGGTCACCAGCACGCCGTCGGCCATGGAGCGCAAAATCGCCTCCGACTTCTGACGCTCGCGCTCGACCTGCTCGACCCGGCGGGCGTTCTCGATGGCCAGGGCGGCCTGGTCGGCCACTGACTGGAAAAAGTCCAGCTGGTCGACGGTAAAGCTGGACGGCTCGCTGCGGCGCAGCATGAGCACCCCGGTGATCTGCTCACGATGGCGCAAGGGAGCGCACAGCGAGGAAGTGATCTCGTCGGGCCGCTCCACCAGGTGAGTAAAACGCGGGTCGGTCACTTTGCCGTTGAGCAGCAACAGCTCGCCGGTCTGGGCTACCCAGCCGGCGATCCCCTCGCCCCGCTTGACCCGGGTGCGAGAGATGATCTCAGAGGAGAGCCCGATGGCCGCCCCGATCGTGAGAACGTCCTCGTCGGCCAGCATGATGGAGCCGGCCTCGGCCTCGAAGAGAGGCAAGAGCATGTCGAGAATGCGGGTGAGAACCTCACCCAGCTCGAGGGTCGAGTTGAGAGCCCGACCGATCTCGTAAAGGGCTACGAGCTGGTCGCGGGAACGGCGCTCACCTTCGCGGATGGCCACCGCTGGGCGGGTTACGGAATCCCCAGGCTGAGGTGGCGATACACCTCGGCCAGCAGCTTCAGCGGACTGAAGGGCTTGGTCAGGTAGGAATCGGCACCGGCCTGCTGGCCTTCCTCGATGTCGGCTGCCTGACCCTTGGCGGTCAGCAAGATGACGGGGATGGAGCGGGTCCCGGGGTCGGCCTTGATCTCTCGGCAGACGGCGTAACCATCCATCTTGGGGATCATTACGTCCAGAATCACCAGGTCGGGATGGGCCTGCCGGGTCAAATCCAGCGCGTGCTCTCCATCTGCGGCCTCCATGAGCTCAAGGCCCGAGTCCTCCAGGCACACCCGGACGACTTCGACAATGTGAGGCTCATCGTCGACTATCAAGACTTTCTTCGGCAAGCTGGCGTCCCTCTCGTTTACCCGAGCAGTTTTTCAACGTCGGGCTTGGTCTTCTTGATCTCCAAACGGATTCGGCCAAGATTGGCACCGGTCTTGGCGCAAACCACCAGGACGTTCTGGTTTTTCAAAATCTCTGACGTGATCTGCATATGCGCGAACTCGAGATAGAGGTGATTCACGGGCGACTTCCCCAGCGAGTCGGCCGCCTGCCTTCCCAGAGAAAGGCTCTGGGAAACGAGCCGGACCAGCGGATCCAACTCGCCCAGGGAGGGGGCATGGTTATCCACCAACGCCCCATCGGCGCTCAGAATGAGGGCACCCTGCACCCCATCCAGGCGGCAAAAGTTTTCCAGCACTCTGGCCAGTTCGGACAAAGACTTCCCCTCACAAATAAAGCCGCGGGTCGCATTCAGCGCGCGGATTGAGTCCCGGTTCTCGCTCGAGTGAGGGTTTCCTTCAGCCACCAGAGAAAGGCTGCCGCCAGACCCGCCAGCACGGGCTCGAGCGCCAGCAAGTAGCGGGCCTCGACGTGGATGAGGCAGTAGGGCAGGCTGACGACGGCCAGCAGCAGCCAGAGAGGCCACAGCCTTCGCCCCCCCACCAGCAGCCCACCGGCCGCCAGGACCACCAGGATGCGCTGGCAGGTCTGAGAGACCACGAAAAGGATCTGCAGGCGTGCCGGGGGCACCCGGGCGGCATCGTAGTTGACCAGGCCGTCGTCGGCCGCCCACCAGATTCGGCCCGCCTGGGCCCCCACGTGGGCCAGGTAGGCGACCGGATTGTTCCAGATAGCCTGCACGGCCAGGGCCGAGAGCTGCCGATCAATGGCCATGACCTCCTCGGGAGGCAGGTCCTGGCCGCGGCGCCACTGCAGAAGGTAGCGCTGGAACTCGGCCTCGCCGGCAGGGGGAAGACCGGTCAGGTGAGCCCCACCGTCAAAGGTCACCCCGAACCAGAGGGTGATGCCCAGACCGCTCAACAGCAGCGGGGTTGGGCGCCCACCCGGCACGGTGGCATTGCGCACGGTCCAGGGCAGCAAGAGCAGAGCGCAGAGCAAGAGGGCCAGGGGGAGCTGGCTGCGCGAAGCGAGCAGGGCCAGCAGGGCCAGCGGCAACAAAGCCGGGCGGGTCAGGATCAGCAGGGCGGCCAGGGCTCCGAGCAGGGCCGCTCCGCCGGCGGTGGGGACCTGGTAGAGAGTCAGGGCCCGATCCAGGGTGGCCAGGAGCAGAAACCCAGCCAGGCACTCGGTCAGGGCCAGACTGGGAAAGAAGGCCGGGTAGGGGCTCAAGAGGTACAGGGCCAGGGCCGGCAGGGCCAGTTGAGGGGCCAGGTGGCGCAGACGCCGGTAGAGGATCAGGCCGGTACCCAGGTCGAGTGCGGTCTGCAGCACCAGCATCAAGACAGGAGCTGAAATGCCGCTGAACTGGCTGAGGGCGAGGACGCCGGCCAGTACCAGGGGCAGGACGGGAGGGCGCTGGAGATCGGGGTAATAGGGCGGGCCGGGACTGTGGGAATAGCCGTGTCCCTGCAGCAGATTGCCGGCCAGCAGGACGTGATGGTAGATGTCGCCCAGGGGGGCGCGAGGAACCAGTTCAAACAGGCTGATCCGGAGCAGGCCTCCCAGCACCAGGACGAGCAGCAGCAGGCTGCGCCCAGAGCGGCTCAGGAGACGCTGAGGGGACGAATGTTGACCACGTCGCCCTCGTTCAACCCCATGGACTTCATCATGTTGGTGTGCAGGCCGACATAGCCGGCCAGCTTCTTACCGGACTGGCACTTGTACTCGAAAATCTGACCCGTGGAGGTCTCCAGCTCGACCGTGAAGGTGGACTTGAGGTCGTAGCCCCAGTCGCGCACGATCTCCTCGGCCACCTTGACGATGTCCTGGGCACGCAAAAAGCCGGCATCATTCTTGACGATCAGCTGCTTGATCTTGTCCAGATCCTCTTCGATGCGCTTGATGCGATACTCGATCTCGCCCGCCTTCTCGACGTGCACCTGAATGATGGAGCCGTTCTTGTGGATGTAGTCGAGCAGGTTGGAAACCGCCTCGGTTCCGCACAGCACGTCTCCATAGCGCTTGGCGAACTGATCGATCACGGGGGTGCCCCGCTCCATCAACAGGTAGACCGCCTCGTCAGGAAGCTGCGCGCGCATGATGCCGGAGTACTCGTCTTGCTCGATCTTGCCGAGCACCTTCTTGAGCTCCTTGCGCTTGACCTCATAGTCGATGAAGAGGGGCTTGAACGCGAACATGGAGCCCAGCACATTGACCAGCCTCGGGGACATGACGTAGCTCGAGGTGGAGACCTCGTGGTAGGACTTGGTGCGGTTCATCAAGCGAGGAACCATGCGCACGACGGGGGTGGCGTCAGAGCGCTCCATCTCTACGGCCCGAAAGATGGTGCCGTGATTGAAGAAAAAATAGCCGCGCAGGCTGCCGGCAGCCTCGAACTTGACGTAGCCGGTAAACTCGTCTTGCTCCAGGTTGTTGAGCATCTCGCTCACGTCGTGATGCTGCAGCGCGATGTCCTCGATGAGAGGATTTCCTTTGGGTAACTCCAAGCCTGCCTCCGTGGTAACCGCCATCGATACCTAGCCCTCCGTCTTGGGCATCGGCGGCGGAGGCGTCTGCTCGCCACCCTTCTTCAAATCGAGCGCGATCGTGCGGGTCGCTTTCTTGACGAAATCGGGAAGGTTCTCGTCCGGATCAGTGGAGGGGTTGTCCAGGGCCATCCGCAGGGGATCCACCACGGGAGCCTCATCGCCACCGCCCCCCCCACCGAGCTTGATGGACCGGGGCTGGAAATCACCCCCACCCACGGTCGAGGTGTCGGGAGCCGGCCCAACATCGCTGGCCGACTTCTTCAACAGGGACTCCCAGGCGGCCGTGCTGGAGGAGGGCGCCACCTCCTCCTCGGTCATGGGAGGCATGGAGCTTCGACTTTGCATGCTAGCGGAGTCCTCACCGGCGGCGCTGCCGGGCTCGCCAGCACGCACGCGCTGAAGCAGGTCCGCCCATCCCCCCGAGCTCCCCCCGGAGTCGCCCAGCGGGGAAGAGGGGGGGGACGGCATCGCAGCGGCCGGAGGCACCGGGATGCCAGCCGGCTCGCTGCGGGGAATCGGCGGCCGGGCTGGAGCCAGAGGCGAATCGTTTTCACCACCGAGCTTGGAGAGCTTGCGGAAAGGGTTGTCATCGTCTGTCGCCGCCGGCGTTGGAGCGGCCGGGGGCCGAGCCATCGGTTCAGCCGCCGGCGACGGTGGTGCAAAACTCGTGGGCGGGGGGGCAGCGGGCCTGGCAACAGGCTCGGCAAACTTCATTTTGGTGGGGTCGATGTAGTCGTTCTCAGGCTCCGGCAGGGCCGCCGCTGCGTCGATCTTCACCCGGCGGGGCATCCGATCGATCGCCTCCCAGGCGATCAGCGCCACCAGCACCCCCAGCAGGACGTAGAGGGCCAGCCAGAGCGTGCCCAGGTGCGGCGTCAGGCTGTTGGTGGCGCCTTGTTCGGCCAGGGTGGGACGCTGGCTCAGCCAGACGACCAGGGATAGCGCCAAGCAAGAGCGCAGTCGGCCAGCCATTTCCAGGGTTCGGGACGGAAACATTGGAAGTGATGTTACCCCATCAAGCCTTCCAGGTCCTCCTCCGAAGGACCGTCAGCTTGCATTTCCCCGCTCCCTCCCCCGTTCGCTTGCATGACTTCCAGGATTCGCTCGATGCGCTGGGCCACGTCGCGGTAACGAATATCCACCGCATAGCACTCCTGGAAGGCACCCAGGGCCTCCTTGTGGAGGCCCTCCTCCTCCAGCGCGTTGGCCATGTTAAAGCGGGTCTCGAGCAGGTCCTCCTCCTCGAAACCGGGCAGGTCAAGCGCCTTCTGCAGTTGGCGGATGGCCAGCTTGCGGTAGCCCTGCTGGCTGAAGCAGAGAGCCAGGTGGTTGTAGGACAAGAGTAACTTGGCCGGGTCTTGAGAGGCGGCCAGGAATTCGGAGATGGCCTCCTCCAGGAAGCCGAGCTGCTGGTAGAACTGGCCCAGGCGGATGTGCGAGCCGGCGTCGTGCGGTTTGTAGCTGGTGACGTGCTTGTACTCCTCGATGATCATGGGCACCAGGCCCTTGGCAAAAATCTGCTTGGCCACACCAGCGGCTTCTTCCAGGCGACCCTCGCGGGCATAGATGATGGCGATGCGGGAAAGGGCCTCGGGACGCCCCGGCTCCATCTCGAGCACCTCGTGGTAAATGGGACGGGCCTCCTCGAACAGACCCTGGCTGAAGACCACGTCGGCAACCCGCTCCAGGAAGCGCACGTCCCCGGCGGCGGTGCGGCGCAGCTCGTCCAACACGGGACGGGCTGCTTCCAGGCCCCGCTGCTCGATGAGCGACTGGGCCAGCAGAAAGAGGTGCTCGATGCCCTGGTCGGTGCGCTCGTGGCTCAGGGCCAGATCGGCCGCCCGACGCCGGAAGGTGAGGGCCTGCTCGACGTCGCCCATATCCAGATAGAGATTGGATACCGAATCCAGCAGCGCCAGGGCCCGATCCCAATCATCCATGCGCTCCATCACCGTGGCCAGGCGCTCGCGAACCACCAGGGCCACGGCCGGACGCTCGGACTCGCGCAGCTGCTCTTCGAGCGACGAAAGCACGTGGATCAGGTCGTTGACCGAACGGTCGCGGAACGCGCCGTCGATGATCTTGACGAAGATGGGATCGGCCTGCTCTTTGTGGCCCCGATGGAGATACCCCTGCAGGATGTGGAGATACTCGGCCTGGGCCCGCGGCCACAGCTCGGCGTCCCGCAGCAAATCGGCCACCCGCTCGCGATACTCAAGAGCACTCTCCCACTGCTCGTTCTCCTCAAACGACTCCACCAGGGTGCCCAGGGTCTTGAGCTGCCGCTCCACGTCGTTCTTCTCGCGATAGCTCTGGAACAGCTCCTCGAGCAGGTTCTGGCCCTGCTCCAGGAAGCCAGCCTTGAGAAACATGACGCCCAGCGATTGACGAAGCTCGAGGTTGAGCGGCTGCAGGTTGATGATCTCGCGCACGCAGCTGAGGGCCTCGTCCACCTCGCCTCGCTCCAGGTAGATGGTCATGAGCTGGCGGTAATGCTTGGTGGCGTCGTCAAAGCGCAGATTGCGGATCAGAAGGCCGATCATCTGGCGCCGGTGAGGGATGTCCTTGGGGTCGAGCTTGAGGATGCGATAGAGAACCCGCTGGGCCACCTCGTGCAGGTTCTGCTCGAGGTAGACCCTGGCCAGGGTGGAGAACTGCTCCAGCGCCTGGGCGGTCTGGCCCTGCTGGGCCCAGAGCGAGCCCAGCTTGTAGCGGGCGTTGAGGTTGCGCGGGTCGAGATCGAGGATGCGGGTGTAGATGTCGGCCGCGCTGGTGGCATTCCCCTCGCGGTGGAAACGACCGGCCAGCACCAGCATGCCCTCGCGGGCTCGCTCCATCTCTCCCTGAGCGGCGATCTCCTGAGACAACCGCAGGCGGATCTCGACATCACCGGGATGGTAGGCCAGGATCTCACGGTAGAGACGCTCGGCCTCCTGGTGGTTGCCCTGGCCGCTGACCATCTCGGCCATGTGGTAGATCTCGGCCCGAGCTCGCACCAGGTCGCCCTGATCGAGGTAATTGTGGACCAGGCCGTCGAGGTACTGGTGCTTCTCCTCCATGTCGTCGGGCATCTTCATGACGATCTCGCGCATGCGCTCGAGCTCGCCCATGGTGAGGAATTTCTGCGCCAGCAAGCGCAGGAAGGAGCGCTTCTCGGGATCTTCGTCGTCTAAGGCGAAGATGTCACGCTCGGCTTCCTCGAAGCGACCGGCGTTGAGGTAGGCCTGGATGATGCGGCGCCCGTACTGGGGGCGGATCTCGTCGGCGGCGTCGAGGCGGGCGACCTCCTGGGCGGCCCGGTCGAGGTCGCCGGCCGACAGATAGGCCTCGATCAGCTGCCCCATGAAGGAGATGCGCAGCGGATCTCCCTCGGCCAGGCGGTTGATCTCCTCGGTGGCCTGATCCAACCGACCGCTCTGCAAGAACGCGGCGATCAGTCGCTGGGTGAAGCCGGGACGGGCCTCGTCGCTCTCGGGCAGGCGGTTGCACTCGGAGGCTGCCTCGTCGAGCCGGCCGGCGTCGAGGTAGCTCAACACCAGGCGGCGCTGGAAGGAGAGGCGCAGCGGGTCGTCCTCGGGCAGGCGGTAGATGGCCGCCGCGGCTGTCTCAAGATCGCCGCTGGCCAGCGGGATCTCGAGCATGCGGGTGACCAGGCGGTTGCGCTCGCGGTCGGAGCGCGGAATCTGGGGAAGGCCCTCGAAGGCCTTCTCCAGGTTGCCGGCGTCGAGATAGCGCTTGACCATCTCCTTGTGGAAGACCAGCTTCTGCTCGTCCTGGTCAGGCAGCTTCTTGAGCTCGAGCTCGAACTTCTCGAGGCTGTTCTTGTCGAGGTGCAACTGCAGGATGCGATGGCGGTAGGTGAGGCGCTCGGGCTCGGGCACCTTGAGCTGGACGAGCTGATCCACCTGGATGGAGGCGTCGTCGGGCCGCTGGATGACGATCAGGGCGTCGATAAGGTTCTTGCGCACGTCCACGTTGTAGGGGTCGGCCGTCAGGATGTGGGCGTAAGCCTGAATGGCCTCGGGGAACTTGTTGAGGGCGCGCAGGCACTCGGAGCGGTAGACGTGGGCGGCCATGTCGGTGGGCTTGTCGGCCAGGATGCGCTCGAGCTCGTGCAGAGCGCCCTGGTAGTTGCCCTGCTCTTTGAGCGAGATGGCCACCTGGTAGATCAGCTCGGAGGCCTGAGGGAAGAGCTGAATGAGGCGTTGCTGGGCCTCCAGGGCCGCGTTCTCGTCGCCCCGGGCACGGTGAATCTTGACCACCTGCTGGAACATGTCCATGGACTCCTGGGGCATGTCCTTCTTGAGGTAGATGTCGCCCAGGATCTCGCGGGCCTGGACGTTGTTGGGGTCAAGCTCGAGCAGCTTGCGCGAGACCTTGACGGCGTCGTCGAGCATGCCGCGCTCGATGTGGCTCTGGGCAATGGCAAAGTAGTGGCGCACGGCCTCTGCGGTCATGCCGCGCTGCTGGAGAGCCTCGATCAATCGCATGCGCATGCCGAAGTTGGAGGGATCGCGCTCGACGATGCCCTGGTAGATGGCGATCAGCTTGTTGCGAGCGTGCTCGTTGCCCGGATCGAGCTGGACGATGTTCTCGTAGAGCTGAAGGACCTTGTCGAGCACTCCCTCGGGCTCGTACATCTGAGCCAGGGTGAAGTAGACCTGAACGGCCTTCTCACGGGCACCCTGCTTGAGGTAGAGCTCGCCGAGATGGTTGATGATGTCGCGGTTACTGGGGTCGAGGGTGAGGATGCGCTCGTAGGTGCGCACCGCATCGTCGAGCTGGCCTTTCTTGAGGTAGAACTCGCCGGCGTGCTGGAACCACACCATGGTGGTGTGAGGCGAGCGGCCCTGGCGCACGAAGACCTCGCCCAGCATCTCGTAAGCCTGAGCCGACTCCTCGGGGGCCAGGCGCAAAACCTCCTGGAACTCGCCGATGGCTTCCTTGTCGAGCTCTTTCTCCATGTAGGCCTGGCCCAGAGCCATGTGGGTCTGCCAGCGGCCCGGGTGCAGCTCGTGGCTCTTGCGCAGGTACTGGAGGGCCACGTCCACGGCCTGACGCTCGAGGTTGAAGCGGCCGATCTGGTAGAAGATCTCGGGCTTGAACTGGCCCACCAGGGCCTGAACGTGGCTGAGATCGTCGCCCTGGCCGGGCTTGATGGCGGCTCCCTTGTTCTGGACCGTCTCTTCCAGGCGCAAGATCTTGTCGTAGCAGTCGATGGCCGCTTCGGGATCGCCGTCCACGCGGAAGATCTCGGCGCAGGTCATGTGCTGGTGGATGACTTCCTGATAGTCAGCCTTCTTGATGGAGATGCTGATGACGCGCTCTCGCACGTCCAGGTTGCGCGGGTCGTGCTCGAGGATGCGGTGATAGACCGCCAGCGCGTCGTCCCAGCGTCCCTGGGTGGCGAGCGCGTCGGCGTGCTGAATCCACTGCTCAAGGGTGTTGTCGGCCATGGTACGCTCTCTCCGTTACTTCAAGCGGCTGGGCGGAACTTTGGGCCCACCGGCGATCTCGGACTCGATGCGGCGGATCCACTCGCGCACGTCGCGATAGGCGATGTCCACCGCATAGCAGTCTTTCAGCTCCTGCAGAGCTTCCTGGAGACGATTGTTGCGGTACTGGAGCATGGCCAGGTTGTAGCGAAGCTCCAGATAGTCTTGCTCGGAGTGCCCCTTGGTCTCGAGGCCCTTGCGGAACTGCTTGATGGCAAGGTCGAGCATGTTGAAGCCGGTCTTCTCGGCAAAGCACATCCCGAGCATGTTGTAGGAAGGCAGCTCGTAAGCCTGATCGCGACGGGTGAACTGGAACTGCTCGATGGCCATGTCCAGGGCCTGCAGGTGGAAGCAGGTTTCGCCGTAGGTGAAACGGGTGCGAAGGTCGGTGGGCTCGGCCTCGATCTTGTCGCGGAACTCGTCGAGCACGGCCTGGCGCACCCGAGCCCCATTCTTGTTGGCCTTCTCCAGCTTCAAGATGACCTCCGAGCCCTCTCTGGCCTTGCCGGAGGCGAGCAGCATGCGCACGTAGCGCTCCATGGCGTCGACGTGCCCCGGGTTGAGCTCGTGCACGCGCTGCAGCTCTTGCAGAGCCGCGTTCGGATTCTGAAGCGGCTCGGAGTAGAGCAAGGCCAGCCGATAGTGCAGGTCGTCACGCGACTCGTCCAGGTCGAGCGCCTTGCGATAGGCGGTGACGGCCTGCTCGTGGCGGCCGTTCTGCTCGTGCAGCTCGGCCAGGATGAGCCACTGGGCCAGGGCGTTCTGCGGGTCTTGAGCGACCTCGTAGAACTTGATCAGCTTCTCGCGCAACTCGGTGTTCTCGGGCAGCGCATCCACCAGACGCGCGTAGAGCGCGATGGCGGTCTGGTGATCCATGGTGGCCAGATAGTGCTGGGTGAGGGTGTCGGTGTGCTTGATGGCTTCTTCGATGCGGCCCACGTCCAGATAGACGTCGGCCAGGCCGCGACGAGCCTCGTGGAAGTCGGGGCGGCTCTGAACCACGGTCTCGAAAAGCTCCAGGGCCTGGTTGAGGTCGCCCTGGCGATAGTAGAAGTTGGCCAGCTCGAACTGCTGGGCCACCACCTTGTCGTGCCATTTGAGGCCTTCGTAGGTGGCGATCAGGCTGCGGCGCATCTCGAGGTTGTCGGGGTCCTGGGCGATGATGCGCTCGGTGACGTTGGCCGCGTCTTCCCAGCGCTGAGCCTCCTGGTAGCGGTGGCTCAGGTTGCGCAGGTGGCGCAGGGCCTCTTCCTGATTGCCCTGGGACTCGTAGACCTGGGCCAGGCGATCTTCCAGCGTCGGGTCGTCGGAGATCTCCATGAGCTGGTTGAAAGCGCTGATGGCCAGCTCGACGTTGCCCTTGGTGAGGGCGCCCTCGGCCAGCTGGCGCAGATGATGGGCCGCGAGGTTGCTCTGACCCATCTGGTTGAAGCGTTCGACCAGCTTGTGACGAGCCTCGAAATGGTGCGGGTCGAGACTGAGCACGATCTGCAGGGAGTCAAGCGCTTCCTGGTTCATGTTGTGCTCGATGAGGATGTCGGCCACCTCGATCAGGGTCGCCGCCGCCTCGTCGAAGTTGTCGTTCCACAGATGGGCCTGAATCAGCTTGTGCCGCAGGCTGACCGACTGAGGCTTACGCATGACGATCTGGCGGTACTGGACCACCGCGTCATCGAGCAGGCCATAGTTCATATGGATGTCGGCCAGGTCTGTTCGAAGCACCAGGTTCTCGGGCTGCTCCTCGATGGCCCGGCGGTAAAGGTTGATGGCGGTGGTGACATCAAGGTCTTGAGCCTGGCTGCGGATCTCCTGGCTGCGAGCCACGTGATCGGCGGGCGACTCCTGCTCGATGCTGAGGGAGACGAGCACCTCTGGCTCTGGCTCTGGCTCTGGCTCTGGCTCTGGCTCTGGCTCTGGCAGTTGGCTCTCGGGCTCTTGTTGAGCCGGGGGCTCCAGGGTCAGGGGCTCAGGCTGAGGCACTTCCAGCTGAGGGACTTCCAGAGCCAGAGGCTGTTCGGGCGCGACCTCAGGAACGGCCAGCTCAAGAGGGGTCTCCTCCTGCGGGGGAAGTAACTCCGGGCGAACCGCCTCAGATCCCTCCTGCTCGGCTTTTTGGCGTGCGGCCAGGCGCTCGGCCAGAGAGCCGCCCTCGACGCTGCGAGCCGCTCCAGCCGGCTCAGCCTTGCGGCCGCCGGCCAGTTGCACGCGCTCGAGGAAGCTGCCACCCGAAACCGTCGCAGCGCTCTCACCGAAGGCCGAGCCCACAGCCCAACTGCCCGGGGTAGGCATGGCCGCGGCCTGCTTGCTGGCCTTCAAGATGATCTGGTGCTGGGCAGCCACCTCCTCGAGGTAGGCGCTGTCCACCCGCGGGAGAGGCTCCCAGGCGAAAACACCCGAGTTTGCAGGTAGCTCGAGTTGGCCCTTGATATTGTCACGCAGGGCCTGATCCTTGAGATAGAGCAGAGGAGGAGGACTCCACAACTGCCCGGCGGCCGGACCATGCTCGGTGACCGGGGGCACCAGGGGCACTACGGGCAGTGGAGGCAGGTCGAGTTGGAAGTCCATGGCCGGCGCGGCCGACGTTGCGAACGGGTTGTCCCCGAAAGCGACTTCGGCCGGCTCAGACTGGAACTGGGCCGGGCCGGCAGGCTCCGAGTCGAAGGCCGACTCGGGCGCGCTGAACTCGGCCCCGAAAGGCGCGCCGAAGGTGTTGTCGGCGGCGAAGCCCTCGGGACTGGCGGGCGCGACCTCGCCGGGCTCGCCAAAGGTGGAGCCACCCGAGAAGCCGCCTGGCTCGCCGACTTCAGGGAAGGTCCCAAAGCCAGTGGGACCACCAAAGGAGGCCTCAGACGCAGCCGCGTCAGTCCCCGGAACGGCAGGCATCGGGAAAGAGCCGAACTCGGCTTCGGACGGTGGAGGAGCGCTGAAGCCGAAGTCAGCCGGGGAGGCTTCGGGCGGAGCACCGAAGCTACTCTCGCCAAAGGCAGAGGGAGCGGATTCGAAGTCAGAGGCTGGCGTAGGACCAAAAGCCGAGCCAAAGTCGCCCCCAGGCGAGGAGCTATCCGCTAGTGGCCCGAAGTTGGCCTGGCCGAACTCGCCGGTCGGGGCCCCGAAGGTGGAGCCGAATTCGGCCGATGCTGCCGGGGCGCCCAGGTCTGCTGGCGGAGCCCCGAACTCGGGCGCGAAGCCGGACTGGCCGAAGTCGGCCTCAGGCACGGGGGCTCCAAAGTCGGTCGCCGGAGCGGCGAAGCCGGACTGGCCGAAGTCAGCCGCCGGCGTCGGGGCGCCAAAGTCGGCTGCCGGGGCGCCGAAGCTGGACTGGCCGAAGTCGGCCGCCGGCGTCGGGGCGCCAAAGTTGGCTGCCGGGGCGCCGAAGCTGGACTGGCCGAAGTCGGCCGCCGGCGTCGGGGCACCAAAGTCGGCTGCCGGGGCGCCGTAGCTGGACTGGCCGAAGTCGGCCGCCGGCGTCGGGGCACCAAAGTCGGCTGCCGGGGCGCCGTAGCTCGACTGGCCGAAGTCGGCCCCCGGCGTCGGGGCGCCAAAGCCGGACGAGTCAGCCGCCGGAGCGCCGAAGCCGGACTGGCCCAAGTCGGCAGCCGGCACGGGGGCGCCAAAGTCGGCTGCCGGGGGCGCGAAGCTGGACTGGCCGAAGTCGGCCGCGGGCGTCGGGGGCGCGAAGCTCGACTGGCCAAAGTCGGAAGCGGGCGTCGGGGGCGCGAAGCTCGACTGGCCGAAGTCGGAAGCGGGCGTCGGGGGCGCGAAGCTGGACTGGCCGAACTCGGAAGCGGGCGCCGGGGGCGCGAAGCTCGACTGGCCAAAGTCGGCCCCGGGCGTCGGGGGCGCGAAG
>JAANMX010001670.1_pt1 | contig 24457 bp, 20 predicted proteins | sample 7279681 | NCBI WGS metagenome assembly JAANMX01 (sample SAMN14094542, study PRJNA606508) | bioreactor metagenome | isolation source: A lab-scale SPAN reactor treating ammonium-rich wastewater day 351 | place: Ireland: Galway | collected 2018-01-01
TGCATCACTCCATTTCTGCAGATTTTCAAAATTTTGATTCTTCCTGTTTTGAAACACATCTGCATTTGTTTGGAGAGTACAACAATAATTTTGGGTTAACTTTATCAGAAGAACCTCTTCATAACGATGTTGAAAGGCAGGTTTTGAAACATCTGGAGGGCTGTATTGCCGGGCCGTTGATCGTTCAGCTAGGCATGAAGGGAATGTTTCACAAATATTTTATGGAATCTTCTTTTCAGGCCGGAGAATTTCATCGTGATCCCGATCATTTTGAAAAAATACTTGATTTTCTTGCCCATTTGGGATGGTTCACAAAAAACAATACTACTTTCAAATTCACAGAAGCCGGACTTTATTTTGCACGGCGTGCAGCATCTTATGGCGTTACGGTTTCGTATCTTCCGATGTTCCGAAGGATGGATGATCTGTTGTTTGGAAATCCCGAAAAGCTGAGATCAATCAGTGAAAATGAGGATGAAATTCATGTTGACCGAAAGATGAATGTTTGGGGAAGTGGCGGTGCTCATGCTGCTTATTTTAAGATGGTTACGGATTTTATTATCTCCATTTTCAATCAGCCTATTCAATTGCAGCCGAAAGGTATTTTGGATATGGGATGTGGTAACGGTGCATTTATTCAACATATTTTTGAAACTATTGAGAGACATACAATTCGGGGAAAAATGCTCGAAGATTATCCGTTATTTCTCGTAGGTGCCGATTATAATCAGGCAGCTTTAAATGTGACCAGAGCGAATCTCATCAGCAACGATATCTGGGCAAAAGTGATATGGGGAGATATTGGAAATCCCGATCAGCTGGCCAAAGATTTAAAGGAAAGTTATGATATTGACCTTTCGGATTTATTGAATATCCGCACTTTTCTGGATCACAACCGAATTTGGGAAGAACCACAAAATAAGAATCCGAAACGAATTTCCTCTTCTACAGGTGCTTTTGCGTTTCGTGGAAAGAGAATTTCCAATACATTGGTGGAAGAAAACCTGAAAGAGCATCTCAGTTTATGGCTTCCTTATATTAAAAAGAACGGACTTCTCGTCATAGAATTACATACGCTTGATCCGGAAATAACGAGTCAGCATCTGGGCGAAACCGCAGCCACTGCCTATGATGCAACGCACGGTTTTTCAGATCAGTATATTGTTGAGGTAGAAGTTTTTCAAAAAATTTGCGCAGAAGTAGGCCTGACTGCAGATGAAAATTTGTTTAAGAAATTCCCTGATTCCGAGTTGGCTACAGTAACAATTAATATGTTGAAAGCATAAAAAATCCGCCTTTTTAGACGGATTTTATTGTTCATTTTAGCCACGGATAAGGTAATTATTTCGTCCGCAAACGCTCTTTTATTTTTTGGATATTTTCTTTTGCTGTATCTTCCAGAATCAGGCTGGCACTCATATAAATACGTTCCGGCATCAGGTGTTTGAAATGTTCAGTTCCTTCCCAGGATACTTTTTTTATCAGGGCGAGTGCGTCGTCACTCCGCCCGGAAAGCGTGTTGAGAAACTGCTCCAGTAGAGCGTCCATCTCATCGATATTTGACGACACCGAATGATAAATGTTGTGAGTTTCCGCCCATTTTGCAGATCTGAAATCGGCATCGATGGCCATAGCAGCAAACTGCGATTTCCCTATTTTTCTTTCCACAAAAGGGCCAATGACAAAAGGCCCGATTCCCAAATTCAGTTCCGTTAAGGCTAAAGAAGCATCGTTGGTTGCAAAGCAGTAGTCGGCACCACAGGCAATACCTACACCGCCGCCGGTAGTTTTTCCCTGAACCCGCACAACAACAATTTTCCCGCAAGTTCGCATGGCATTCAGAACTTTAGCAAAACCACCGAAAAACTCTTTTGAAGTCTCCAGCTCAGTGATGTCCAATAGTTCATCAAAACTAGCTCCGGCACAAAAAGCTTTTTCGCCCTGTGATTTCAAAAGGATTGCTTTCACTTCTTTTTTTGCTCCTTCCTCTAAAATGGTTTGAGCCAGCTGTTCTAAAATATGTCCGGGAAGCGAGTTGCTCTTCGGAGTACCGAAAGTAATTTCAGCAATTCGGTTTTTGATTTCTGAGGTAACGAAAGGTTGTGTCATAATTTTTTTATTAATGGGGACGATTCATTTCTGATTAAATGCCAATAAATATTTATCAATATAAAATTCTTTTTCTTTTGATTTATATTGTTGAATATATCTTGGATGTTCTAAAACCGTCATCTGCTCAAAAAGTTTCTCGCGGTCATTAATTTTCTTCAGGAAAGCGGCATTTTTTACACCCAAGACAAAAACTTCTGAAGTATTCAATCCTAAACTGATATGCTTTTTCAACGATTCCACCATAAAACCCTCCACTGCAGTAAACAGTTCTTTGTCATCATAATAATTGGCATTCACGTAAATTCCGTTTTTTCCTTTTCGTGTAATGGCCAAGGGAAAAGGGGAATTGATATAAAAATCCTTGTAAAACGTTGCTGCACCACCGTAAGCTTCAATCATTTCATAAAGAAAAACCGAAGAAACTTCATGTGTTCGTGCAGATTCCATTCTGATTCCGCAAGCACTTTCCAATCTTTTGGTATCGGTAAAAGGAACGCCGGTAACGCCCGCTCCATGACGGCTCGGATTGATTCCGATAACAAATTTTCTACTTCTGTTATCGCTGTAGAATTTGTCATAAAATTGTTTCATGACCACCAGCGTCTCCGGATTGTCCAAAAACGGATTCATCACCTGAAAATCTTTTGGAAGTTTCCCATGATATTTCAGATTTTGATTGAAAACTACTACTTTTTCTCCGAAATTCATATACCATTATATTAATCCGAACTGCTCGAAATGATGCGTAAAATGCTTTCTCTGAAACAGTTCCCACATCTCTTTGTTTAACATTCCGAATTTTGTATGATAGTGCTGCGCATGAGGATTTTCCCGATAATAAATCTGAAATTCCTTTAAAGAATTTAAAAGTGCCTCTTTTGCCATGTCTAAATTTTTATGACGCAGAACAGGGGTTTCGCCTTCCTTTAAAAGAGGATATTGTGCGCCAGGGCGAATTTTCATATTGGTATACAGCCAATCCTGAAGTTTTTCTGTTTGCTCTTCAGGTATTTGCTCAAAGTCTTTTGCATCCGTGTTTTCAAAGCCTTTCCGCACGACTTCTTCCAAATGCTCCACCATCATTTGAGGTGACATAATTCCGAATTTCTTTTCCGAGTTTTCTGATAATCCGTTCAATAATTTTCGAACTGTATTAAATTTCAGATCCAAAAACGGTGATTGTTTTGCAACCAAAGTCAATATGGTGGCCACACAAACCACTTCTTCCCGCTGATTAACGACTTCTACTAACCATTTCACAACTCCTGAAGGAATATTTCTCCCCTTCACACCGCGGTTGATTTTTTCTTTGGCAGTCAAATAAACCGTAATGGTATCTCCTGCATACACCGGTTTGAAGAAACTTGCATTTTCGAGACCGTAATTGGCAATTACAGGGCCTTTTTTCCCTGAAACAAAGAGGCCGGCTGCAGCCGATAATATGAAATAGCCGTGCGCAACGGGTTGATCGAAAATGGTTCCGGTTAAGCTTGTTGCATCGGTATGTGCATAAAAATGATCCCAGGAAACATTAGAAAAATTAACAATATCGGCTTCTGTTACTGTTCTTCCGGCGGTTTCCAGTGAATCACCTATTTCTACTTCTTCAAAATATTTCTGGAACGGATGTTTGTCGCTATATTTTTTATCTGCACCTTGAGTATAAATTTTAGTAATCGCAGTGAGGATATCCGGAGATCCCTGAATGGCTGTTTTTTGTAAAAAGAAATGCAGTCCGTTTAGTCCACCCATTTCTTCGCCACCACCCGCTCTTCCCGGGCCGCCATGCATCAATGTCGGCAACGGAGATCCATGACCCGTGGATTCCTTCGCATTATCACGGTTTAGAACAAAAATTCTTCCGTGTGCAGAAGCCATTTTCCATGAGGTTTCCGCCACAAATTTTTCATCGTGAGAAACAATGGAGCCTACCAAGCTTCCTTTTCCGCGTTTTGCCAGAGCCGCAGCTTCTTCAGCATCTTTATACGGCATCAAAGTGGACACAGGTCCAAATGCTTCCACTTCGTGTGAAATATTTTTTTCAAAAGGCTGATCGTTGTAAAATACTTTTGGCGACATGAATGCGCCACTCTCAAAATCAGCGTCCAGCAATTCATGCTGACCGTCGTAGATAAGTTCAGTTTCAGATTTCAGCTGATTTATTTTTCCTTTCAGAACTTCCAGTTCTTTTTTTCCGACAATAGCACCCATTCTGGTTTCTCTGTTCAGCGGATTTCCAATCTTAGTTTGATCCAAAGCTTTTGACAGCGCATTCTGAACGTCGCCAACCAGATGTTCCGGAACGATGATTCTTCGGATTGCGGTACATTTTTGTCCGGCTTTTGTGGTCATTTCGTTTCGAACCTCTTTAATGAACAAATCAAATTCCGGTGTTCCGGGTTTTGCATCTAAGCCAAGAATAGAAGCGTTCAGAGAATCGGCCTCCATATTAAAACGTACCGCATTTCCGGCGATGGAAGGTAAGGATTTTAATTTTCTGCCCGTGTAAGCCGAGCCTGTAAATAATACGGAATCGCCATCCTGTACGTAATCAAGAATATTTCCGGGTTCGCCTGCTACTAACTGTAGCGCACCTTCCGGGAGCAGCCCGCTTTCAATCATATCCTGAAATACAGCCTGAGTGAGGTAAGAACCGGGAGTTGCAGGTTTTATAACACTGGGAACTCCAGCCAACAAAGAAGTGGAGAGTTTTTCCATCATTCCCCAAACAGGGAAATTGTATGCATTAATTTGAACTGAAACACCTTCGCTAGGCGTTAGAATATGCGTTCCGAGATGTGTTCCGTTGGCGGATATTTTCTGTATTTCGCCATCTACCCAAAAAGGAGTATTGGGCAACATTCTTTTTGCCAGTCCGCTATAAGTGAAAAAGGTACCAAAACCTCCTTCAATATCCACCCAGGAATCGACATGCGTAGCTCCGGTTTTATAGGAAAGTTCGTAATATTTTTTCTTTCTTTCCAGAAGGTAAAGTGCGATTTTTTTGAGCATTTCACCGCGGTCATAGAAGGTCATTGCAGACAGATTTTTGTACCCGACCGTTCTTCCGTAATACAGTGCTTCTTCAAAATTAATCCCTTCGGTATCGGATATCGCAACCAGTTCACCGTTTACCGCATTCAAAAGTTTTATTCCTTCACCGGAACCTTCGATCCATTTTCCGGCTATATAATTTTTTAATTTCATTTTTTTTAATTTCGTTTGTCTTTAAGGTTCAGAGCAAGAATTTTTAGATTTCATAGTTACAACTCCGTTACTTTCTTGTCTATTTTATACACGGTTCCCCGAAAACTTGCTACCAAGTGCTTTTTTTGATTTGTTATCTGAATATCATACACGGCAGTTTTTCTGGTGTCCGCAATCAGGATGCTTTCAGCTGTCAAAGTATCTCCCATTTTCACCGCTTTTGTGAAATTTATGGTACAGTTCAATGCAACAGAAGCATCATTTGTATTGTTAGATGAAAATGCGAGAGCAGAATCGGCAAAGGCAAAAGTAATTCCTCCGTGAGCCGTTTTCAGTCCGTTAATCATTTCCTGTTTCACGGGCATTTCAATAAGGCAGTATTTCTCACGTACTTCAATCAGTTTAATGCCCATCCACTGTGAGAAATAATCCTGATTGAGCATGTATTGTGCAATTTCGAAAGGAGACATGATTTTTAATGTAAAGTTTAATTATTTAACAAACCCGCAGTTTAATTTTATGCTTTCTGTAATGCCGGACTTTGTCGATATCTTTCTTCCTGATATTTATTATATAAATTCTGCAACGTGTCAGAAACTTTATCATACCCAATTTCTGCTCCCCAGGCTAACAAACCTTTCGGGTAGTTTACGCCTTTCTGCATTGCCATTTCCAGATCTTCGTCGCTGGCAATTTTCAGTCTTTTGGCTTCTACAGCTTCGTTAATGAGCATGGAAATAATTCGCATGAAAACTTCTTTGTACAATTTTTCATCTTTTAAAGGTTCCGGTTTCGCCGCACTTTCAGCATAATCGTAAAATCCTTTTCCCGTTTTTTTGCCCAGAAGTCTGGCCTCGCTCATTCGTTGTTGCAGGAGAGAAGGTTTATATTTCGGATCGTGGAAATAATCTTTGTAAACCGTGGTGGTTACTGCAAAATTTACATCAATTCCAATCAGGTCCATCAGTTCAAAAGGTCCCATTCTGAAATTTCCAAGCGTTCTCATCGCATCATCTACCTGCTCCGGTGTAGCGATATTTTCTTCCACTATTCGCAGTGCTTCACCATAAAACGGTCTTGCAATCCTGTTGACAATAAACCCGGGTATATCTTTCGCTATCACTGGAATTTTTTTCCAGAATTTCATTAATTCTGATATTTCGAAGTCTAAATTTTTCTTCGTTAAAAGCCCCGGAATGATTTCTACCAAAGGCATTAGCGGAGCAGGATTGAAGAAATGAATTCCGATAAATCTTTCCGGATGCTGCAAATCCGCCGAAAGTGACGTAATGGAAATGGAAGAAGTATTCGACGAGATAATGCAGTTTTCGGAAACAGTAGCTTCTACCTCGGCAAAAACTTTCTTTTTAATTTCTGCATTTTCGATAATGGCTTCAATCACCAAATCGCAATTCTTAAATTCTGACAGTGATACACATGAAACAATACGGCCGATAATCCCGTCAGATTCTTCCTGTGTTATCTTTTGTTTATTCACAAGTTTTGCAAGTGTAGACCGCAGTGCGCCAAGAGATTTCTCAGTCTGGGCGATATTGGCATCATAAAGATAAACCTTGCAGCCCGATGATGCGGCTACCTGTGCTATGCCGATTCCCATGGTTCCGGAACCGATAATTCCAATGTTTTTCATAAACGCTAAAGATACAAAAAAGATAGTTTTGGAAAACCCAAAACTATCTTTTGACAAAAATGAATATTGTTATTTTCCTTTATAAACGGGCTTTCTTTTTTCTAAGAATGCGGCAACTCCTTCACTGAAATCTTCTGTGTTGGCTGCGCGCTGCTGAAGTTCTGCTTCCAAGCGAAGCTGCTGTTTCAGGGTGTTATCATAAGATTCTGCAAAAGCCTGTTTAGTAAATTTGAATGCGGATGTTGGCATTTCTGACAGCTTTTCAAGGATTTCCATGGATTTAGACATAAATTCTTCCTCGCTGAAAACCTCCGCTATCAATCCTAAGTTTTTGGCTTCTTCAGCATATAGTTTTTTGCCTGTAAAAGTAAGATAATTGGCCATTTGCCGTCCTAATAGTTTTGGAAGGAAATAAGTTCCGGCGGTATCCGGAATTAAGCCGATGCCGGAAAATGCCTGGGAAAAATACGCTTTTTCTGAAGCTAAGGCAAAGTCGCAGATGAGTGAGAGCATGGCTCCGGCGCCTACTGCCGGCCCGTTGACCAAAGAGATTACCGGTTTTCTGCAACGCGTGATTTCCAAAACGAGCGGGTTATAAAAATCGGTAACGAGCTTTTTAACGATGGAAATATCATTTTTCTCATCCCGATCTGCAAATGCGGCAGCGAGATCCTGGCCGGAACAGAAAGCGCGGCCTCTTCCGGAAATTGCGGCTACGCGAACGTTGTCGTCTTCGTTGCAATAAATGAAAAAGTTCTGTAAATCCTTCAGTGTCGGCCTGTTGAGCGCATTCATGGTCTTATCGTTATTGAGATAAGCAATCATCAGTTTACCATCAAAATGGGATTCGATGTCCAATTGAGTAATCATAATTTAAAAATATTTTGTAACCTGACGAAAATACAACAATTAGACGATATTCAGATCAACTCAATTTTAAATCCACAAAAAAACGGCCTCCATTTTCGGAAACCGCTATTCTAAAAAAGTTCAAAAAATTATCTGCCTTTGAACATGGCTTTTCTTTTTTGGTAGTGCGCTTCTATGGCTTCTGCATAATCTTCTGAAGCAGCAGCCATACTTTGATATTCACTTTCCAGCCTCAGTTGTTCGTTCAGCTTGTTGTCGTGGCTTTTTCTGAAAGCTCTTTTGGTGAGCCACAACGCTTGGGTAGGCATGTTTACAATATCTTCAATGACTTGAAAAGCTTTTTCCTCAAATTCGTTTTTTGGAAAAACATCCGCAATCATTCCCATTTGTTCGGCTTCTTTTGCATATACTTTTTTTCCTGTAAATGCGAGGTAAGCAGCCTTTTGCATTCCAATATTTTTAGGTAAATAATACGTTCCGCCGGCATCAGGAATTAGTCCGATCTGAGAAAAAATCTGGGCAAAATATGCTGTATCTGCAGCTAAAGTAATATCACAGGCCAAAGCAATATTAGCGGCTGTGTCGGATGCAGGCCCATTTACCAAAGCGATAACGGGTTTTCTTGCATACCGAATGGCGGAAATAAGCGGGTTGTAATAATCGGTAACCAGTCTTTTCACTTCTCTTGGTGAACCCTGATTTTTAGTATCAGTATCTTCAAAATTTACATTTTGCCCTGAAGAAAACACGTCTCCTTTTGCCGCGATAACGATGCACCGCGTATCTTCATTACGGCTGTAGAATTCTATAAAACTTGCGAGTTCCAGAAGAAGGGGCTTGGTTAATGGATTCATTCGTTCAGGCTGATTGAGCCAGGCGATCTTCAGCCGGCCATTCATTCTGGATTCCATGTCGAATTGTGAGTAGACGTAATTTGCCATCTTATTATTTTTTTAATTATATAAAGTTAAAGAAAACTAATGACATTTGAAATAGTCGAAAGGTTCCAAACAGTCATTACACTGGTAGCTCGCTTTGCAGAGTGTGGACCCAAAACGGCTGATCTGCTTCGTGTTTTCTGAACCGCATCTGGGGCAGGGTTTTGGCTTGTTCAAATGATCTTTATCGGCGCCTTTTTCCGGTGGTGTAATGCCGTAAACCCGCAATTTTTCTCTTGCTTCATCCGTGATCCAATCTGTAGTCCATGGCGGGGAAATAACCGTAATTACTTTTGCCGTAATTCCCATTTCTTTGAAAAGTTTAATGATATCCTCTTCAATATTATACATCGCAGGACAGGCAGAATACGTAGGTGTGATAATGATTTCCGCTTCACTTTCCGCCACCATTTTCGCCTCACGGACAATGCCCAGTTCCACAATATTGATCACCGGAATTTCAGGATCTGGAATTTGGGATAATATTTTTTTTAAATCAATCAATGTCAGTTTCTCAATGTAATATTTAAAGGAATTATATTGTTTAGTTTTACCATTCACAGCCCGGATATGCGCGTTGCATGTACTGCAATTCACAAAGGATGTATCCGAAATATTCGGTGTGGTATCCTGTTCTGCTGCCTTTTTGCATAAAATCTGACGCAGGTATTTCCAGTCCGAAATTTTGAAAGTCTTCAGCAACTTTTCTTTTCCAGTCGCCGTACAGTGTTGCGGAGTCGGGAATTAAATTTAAGGTTAGCAGTTCAGTTTCGCCTTTTACTTCATCGAACAAACCTCCGGTGTATTCCCAAAGGTTATCAAGAGCTTTCTGAATTCTCGAGGTACTTTCCTCTGTTCCTGCAGCCAAAACTTTTACCCAGGTAGCAGCATGAGTATAATGATATTTCACTTCTTTTAAAGATTTCTGCGCCAAAGCGGACAGTTTTTCATCAGCACTATCAGAGAGTTTTGAATAAAGCAGACTCTGATACACAGAAAAGAAATACACTTTCAGAATGGTTTGAGCATAATCGCCATTAGGAAGCTCTACCAGATGGGCATTCAGATATTCATGTTCGTAACGCAGAAAAGCCAGATCGTCTTCTGTTTTATTTTCACCCTGTAATTGAGCGGCATATTTATAAAAGTTGGAACTTTGTCCCAAATAATCCAGCGCAATATTGGTGAGGGCAATATCTTCCTCCAGATAAGGTCCTTTTCCGCACCATTCTGCAAGGCGCTGTCCCATTATCAGGGAATCATCGGCGAGTTTTAAAATATAGTTTTTCATTTTTTTAGAATCAAGAACCGAGAATCAAGAATCAAGAATACAAATTTGTCTTGCATCCTGGTTCTTGGTTCTCGAATCTGTTTTACATATTTTTCACATCATTAGGAATTTGATAAAAAGTAGGATGACGGTAGAGTTTGTCATCAGCTGGATCGAAGAATGCTTCTTTGTCCATTCCTTCACTAGTTACAACATATTTTGCTGGAATCACCCAAATCGAGGTTCCTTCTTTTCGTCGTGTATAGACATCTCTCGCATTTTGCAAAGCCATTTCTGCGGTTGCTGCTTGTACCGTTCCTGCGTGTTTATGGGAAAGTCCGGGTTTAGTTTGGATAAAAACTTCCCACATTTCTAAGTTGCTCATTAAATCTTCTTTTATTTTTTTATAATTTTTTTCGTAAAAATTTGACTTTCAGACTTTATTGTCACAAAATATACTCCTTGCAGCATATTGTTCAAATTTAATTTTACTTGATAATCATCAAAGAAACGTCTCAAAACAAGCTTCCCAGAAGTATCATAAACATTCAACTCTTTTATTTTTTCTCCTTTCTTGCTTTGAACATTGAATTCTTCATTAACAGGGTTTGGAAAAACAACAAAACTAGAACTAGTATCATGACTTTGAATAACTTCTTCATTTGCTAATCCTAGATTGTTTATATCTACAATAAATATTTCAGCACCAGATTCTTTCAATACATCTGTATTGTAAAAGTTGGCGAGATAAAATAATTTATCTTCTGTTGAGACAAGTTTATAAATTGATTCTTCATTACCAATTAAATGTCCATTTGCATACAAAGTGAATGGATAGGTTCCTAAAACTGTTCCGTTAGATGTCCATATTTTGTAATCCTGATATTGACTATTTAAGAAAAACAAGTTATTGTTAACACAATTAAAATCCTTAAAATTGTGAGTGGCATTATCCAATGCAACTGGTTGATTTATTCCATCAGTAACATAAAGCTTACCTCGCAAAATATAAATATTATTTCCACATAAAGTAAATTTAATATCCATTCCGCAGCAATTCGAAACTAAATTCGAAAACAGATTTGTTCCCGTAACTGTTCCATCTGTCATATATAATTTGTAAGCGTCGGTCGGATATGTCCCATCAAAAATCCAAGTATAGAAATACAACTTGTTATTAAAAACTATTGTATTACTGATATTTATCCCACTACCATATTCAGCATTTTTTCTATATCTAGCAAATTTTACTGACGAGGAAGCTGAACCATCTGTTGACCAATAATCCTGAAAATATTGTCCATTGGCTGTTTTATCATTTACAACAATTATTAGTTTGTTATTTACAACATTTATTATTCTCGGAATCTCATTTTGACCTACTGAATTATAATATGTTTTAAAAATTTGTGTCCCTACATTTGTTCCATCTGTTTCCCAAATTGAATAAATGTTATTGCTATCATATCCTGTAAAATAAACCTTCCCGTTAAAGTTTGCATAATCAAAATCTCCATTAGTACCAACATTAACCACCTGAACATCATGTATCTTGTAAGTTCCAACAACAGTTCCGTCAGTTCTCCAAAGTCTACTTGCACCAGTTGTGCCAGTTGAGCCATCGTCTGCTCCAAAAAGTGTAATGTTATTATTTAATGCCATATAAAAAGGATTGACATTTAATGATCCTTGATTATATGGACTTAAATCTTTTATTAAATATGTTCCTGCTTCAGTGCCATCAGTTACACAAGGTTCAAACCCACTTCCAACATTGCATCTAAAAAAAGCCTTATTACCATTTTTAAAAAAATAATTATCATCGCCTCCATAAACTGTTGAATAGCCTCCAACATTCATATCCTTAATTATTTTAGTGTTGGACAATGTTCCGTCTGATTTAAACACTTCCATTCCTTCTTTGAATCCATTTCCAAAGTAAATTAAATTATTATTTAAGGAAATACTGGCATCAATATCTGAACTTCCTCTGTGATTTAAATCATCTAAAAGTGTTGAAGTATTAGTTGAAAAATTATAGTTAAAAAGTTCAATTCCATTTTTTATATTTTCACCATTTAACACTAAAGTGTTATTATACTCAAAAGCATTTAAACTATATCCTGTATAATTAGATGTTAAATTAATATCTGATACGAGTTTAGTTCCTGCTGTTGTCCCATCAGAAATATAATGTTCATTATAATTATTATTCTTTCTGAAAAACAAATATGAATTTTCAGAGGATTCTGCAACGATAGTGGTGTTCGACAACAAAGGAATATATGATGATAAGTTAACTGTAGTCGCTGCCGTTCCTTCCGAAGTCCAATAAGATTGGTTGAAAGAAGAATCTGAGGCTTCAAAATATAGCTTATTATTAAAAACTCTTAAAGGATTGTAACCAGCAACAGATGAATATGGTGGATTTGTGAATAAAGTAATGGTGTTTGCAGGTGTTCCATCACTAGTCCAAAGTTGAAGACCTGAAGATGTATTTATACAAAACATTATTTTATTTTGAACATTCACTGCATCGAAATGATAAATATTTGAAAAATTCTTAATTAATTGCGTTTGCGTTCCATCGAAACTCCACAAACCTTGTAGAATATTATTTTGTTTTCCAATAAAATAAATTTTATTGTTATATACAATTGGCTTTAGATTCAGTCCGCTATTAGAACCGACGTAAAAATCAAGAACTTGCGTTGTTCCAATTTCTGTCCCATCAGTTTTCCACAGTTCAGTCCCAGTTATACCATCACTTGCAAGAAAATAAATTTCATTGTTAAAAATAAATGGATGCAATACATTCGAGTTACCGTTTGGATTAATTTTTTTTACGATTTTAGTCCCAACCTCTGTCCCATCGGTTACCCACAAATCATTCGAATTGTTGACATAACTAGTAAAAAACATCTTGCTTCCAAGAATTATCGAATTTGAAATACTAGTATCGTAGTTAGGATTAATAATTTTCAAAAGGTAGGTTCCACTTTCAGTCCCATCACTTCTCCAAAGTTGTTGATAATAATTGCCACTGCCAATTAAATTAGAATCAGCAGTAAAAAGTAGCACTCCATTAAGTTCTTTAAAAAAACATCCACTGTCAATTGAACTGTTGTTAGAATTTATATCTTTTACAAGACGTGGTTTAGTATTCAAGTTATCTTTAACATATAATTCCCTGTCATTATATACATTGGCCGAGAAAAAAATTTTATTTCCAACTCTTGTCAAATGATCTGGTTCACTATCTCCACCAAAATTGGTTTCTAACATCGTTGAATTAATACTTTGAGCACAAATTGGACTCAATAATAGGTTAAATATAAAAGCTAAGCAAATTTTTTTCATATATCTCTTTTTTATTTTTCTAATTCCAATTTCTCCGCAAATGCAATCGCCGCTTCCTTAACCCAAGCGTTTTCTCTTTGGGCTTTTCGTTTGGTTTCGAGGCGTTTTTTGTTGGCGGGACCGTTTCCTTTTAAAACTTCATAAAATTCGTCCCAGGGAAGTTCGCCGAAATCATAATGTTGCGTTTCTTCATTCCATTTTAAATTTTCATCGGGAACCTTCAATCCTAAAAATTCGGCCTGCGGAACGGTAACATCAATAAATCTTTGGCGAAGCGCATCATTGCTTTCTCTTTTTACGCGGTAGTTCATTGATTTCTGTGAGTTAGGAGACGCGTCGTCATTCGGGCCAAACATCATCAGCGCAGGCCACCAAAAGCGGTTCAGGGACTGTTGTGCCATCTCTTTCTGCTCTTTGGTTCCGCGGCAAAGCGTCATCAGAATTTCATATCCCTGTCTTTGGTGAAAAGATTCCTCCTTGCAAATCCGCACCATGGCTCTGGCATACGGACCGTAGGAATTTCCCATTAGCATCACCTGATTCATAATGGCAGCACCATCCACAAGCCAGCCGATGGCTCCTATATCTGCCCAACTGAGCGTAGGATAATTAAAAATACTGGAATATTTTGCTTTTCCGGCCAGCATATCGTTGTAGGTAGAATCTCTGTCGGCAGCAATTTCCCCGTTATTTAAAGTTTCGGTTGCGGCATATAAATATAAACCGTGGCCAGCTTCGTCCTGAATTTTGGCCAGAAGAGCCATTTTTCTCCGGAGCGAAGGCGCTCTGCTGATCCAATTGGCTTCGGGAAGCATTCCCACCACTTCTGAGTGCGCATGCTGCGAGATCTGGCGTACCAGCAATTTCCGGTAATCCTCCGGCATCATATCTTTAGGCTCAACCTTGTTTTCTGCCTGCACGTAATCTAAAAATTTTTGTAACTCCATAGTTTTGTCGCAGATTCCATTATTTTTGGAACCAAATATTAAAGTTTTTCCCCGCTTAATTCGTCTTTGATATACAGTCCCAGCTTTCCGTTGGTGTATTCGCCGGCAACGAAATTTACTTTCTCCTGCCCGTCGTGGATTTCATATTCATTAAAATAATAAACCTGACTTTCAAAAGGATCTCTCACTTCGATTTTTCGGTCTGTACAATGCCAGTAATGGCTCCAGATATTAAGCCCTTTTATTTTGTGCTCTTTATCTTCTTCAATTATCGAATCAAATTTCCACTGGGTCATAATCGTAATTTTTAATAGGTTAAACATCATAATTCAGCATCACAACATTCGTAGTTGGGTGACACTGGCATGTTAATACAAAGCCTTTTGCCACTTCGTCTTCCGTAAGCGCAAAATTCTTTTCCATAAATACCTCACCTTCCATCACCTGTGCTTTGCAGGTACAGCAAACGCCGCCTTTGCAGGCAAATGGAACCGGAAGTTTTTCGGCAAGAGCCTGGTCTAAGATACTGTTTTTCTTGGAATTGAGATGAAAGGAATATTCATCATCATCAATGATCAGCGTCACCATGCTTTCCAGATTCGGGATGGCTTTGAACTCGTCGCTCTTTTCTGCATTTTCATCATCATCCGGTGCCGAGTAGTATTCGTACATTACCTGCAACGAAGGTACTTTCCTGTCCTTTTTTAGATATTCTGAAATGTCCTTGATCATTTCTGACGGGCCACAGATGAAAAAAGTAGTTTCCTGAACAGGAATTTCGGGGAAACGTTCAAAGAGCCGATCCAGTTTTTCAGCAGAAATTCTTCCTTCAAAAAGTTCATCTTCGTAATGTTTTTCTCTTGATAGAAGATAAATAACTTTCAGTCTTCCGCCGAATTGCTCTGCAAGTGCATCTATTTCTTTTCGGAAAATAATACTTTCAAAACTTTTGTTGCTGAAGAAGAGATAAGCACGGGATTCCGGTTCCTGATACAATGCTTCCTTCAGGTTGGAAAGCACAGGAGAAATTCCGCTTCCCGCAGCCAAACCAACGTAGGTCTTCTGGTTGCTGGGATGGTGATGGGTGTAAAAATGGCCCATCGGTTCCAGTATTTCCAGATGATCTCCTATCTGAACTTCGTGATTCAGAAAAGAGGAAACCCGGCCTTCTTCCATGTTTTTTACTAGGATTTCTATTTCCTGGTTGCCTTCTGATGGCGCATTAACAATGGAATAAGAACGGCGCAGATCTTCACCGTCTACTATTCGGCGCACATTGATGTACTGTCCCTGTTTATACTTGAATAAATTTCTTAAATGTTCAGGAATTTCAAATGCGATATTAACGCAATCGTTGGTTTCCTTGCTTACTTTGGTTGTTTTTAGCTGATGAAAATGATGCATAGTTTTGATAAAAAATCACCTGAAGTGAATTCAACAAATATACAGAAAAATACAAAACACGGAAAGGCGGCTTTTATTTTTGGACAATATTAAACCGTTCAGATATTTGAATTTATATTCCGCTGGGATTGTTGATTTCGGAAAATATGTCGTAAATTTATCAATGAAACGCATTAATTTCGGAAAAATTGTCCTTATTGTGGTGGCTATAGCAATTTGATGAGGTTTTTGCACTACTCAGGAAAATTTTAAACATCACAATACAAATAATATGAACTTAAACCAATTTACTGTAAAATCTCAGGAAGCCATTCAGAAAGCGCAGCAAATTGCGATGGAATTTGGCAACCAAAGTATTGAACCACAGCATCTTCTGGAAGGAATTTTTCAGATAGATGACAGTGTTTCTGAGTTTCTTCTGAAGAAATCTGAAGCAGAAGTAACTTTGGTACGAGAAAGAAACCGCGCGTTGATCGAAAAACTTCCCAAGGTGGAAGGCGGAAATCTCTATCTCTCACAGACGGCAAACAAAATATTGCTGGATGCGCCTAATATCGCTAAAAAGATGGGCGATGAATACGTTACCATTGAGCATTTTTGGCTCTCTCTTTTTGAAGTCAATTCTGAAGTTTCCAAAATATTGAAAGATATGGGAATTACCAAAAATTCCTTGGAAGCAGCGATAAAAGAACTTAGAAAAGGATCGCGCGCCACTTCGGCCAGTTCGGAGGAGACGTATCAGAGCCTGAATAAATATGCGAAAAATTTCAACGAACTAGCAGCGGAAGGAAAACTGGATCCTGTCATCGGAAGAGATGAAGAAATCCGAAGAGTGTTGCAGATTTTATCCCGAAGAACCAAAAACAATCCTATTCTCATCGGTGAACCCGGCGTGGGTAAAACCGCAATTGCAGAAGGTATAGCACACCGAATTATCTCCGGAGATGTTCCAGAGAATCTGATGGATAAAACCCTTTATTCGTTGGATATGGGCGCGTTAATTGCAGGTGCCAAATACAAAGGAGAATTTGAAGAAAGGCTGAAATCCGTGGTGAATGAAGTGATCAAATCCGATGGTCAAATCATTCTTTTTATCGATGAAATTCATACGCTTGTAGGAGCGGGCGGAGGTGAAGGTGCCATGGATGCAGCAAATATTTTGAAACCTGCTCTGGCTCGCGGTGAACTTCGCGCAGTAGGAGCTACAACTCTGAATGAATATCAGAAATATTTTGAAAAAGATAAAGCGCTGGAAAGGCGTTTCCAGAAGGTGATGGTGGAAGAACCGGATACGGAATCTGCGATTTCTATTTTACGGGGAATTAAAGATAAATATGAAGCACACCATAAAGTTCGGATAAAAGATGAAGCCATTATCGCAGCTGTTGAACAGTCGCAACGGTATATTTCTGACCGCTTTTTACCTGATAAAGCTATTGATTTGATCGACGAAGCTTCAGCGAAACTCAGAATGGAAATTAATTCGAAGCCTGAAGAGCTGGATGTTCTGGACAGAAAACTTATGCAGCTGGAGATCGAACTTGCCGCCATTTCCCGTGAAGGTAACCAAGTGCAAATCAACCATATAAAAGAAGATATTGCCAAGGTTTCGGAAGAGCGCAACGAGATCAATGCGAAATGGCTGAAAGAAAAACAAAAATCTGAGGATCTGACTCAAATTAAAAAAGAAATAGAATCCCTGAAACTGGAGGCGGAACGAGCCTCGAGAGCTGGTGATTATGCGAAAGTTGCAGAGATTCAGTACGGTAAACTGCGCAATAAAGAAGAAGAACTGAAAAAAATGGAGTTGGAAATGCAGAACAGTCAAAACGAACTTATTAAAGAAGAGGTGACTGCGGAAAATATTTCTGAAGTCATTTCGAAATGGACTGGAATTCCGGTGACTAAACTTTTGAAAAGTGAAAGGGAAAAACTTCTGCATCTTGAAGATGAACTTCACAAAAGGGTAGTAGGACAAGAAGAAGCAATAGAAGCAGTAGCTGATGCAATTCGCAGAAACCGCGCCGGACTGAATGACGAGAGAAAACCCATCGGAAGTTTTCTTTTTCTGGGAACCACGGGAGTCGGGAAAACCGAACTGGCGAAAGCACTTGCCGAGTTTCTTTTTGATGACGAAAATAACATGACGCGAATTGATATGAGCGAATATCAGGAACGCCATTCCGTGTCGCGACTGGTAGGTGCGCCTCCGGGGTACATCGGTTATGAAGAAGGCGGACAACTTACTGAGGCCGTTCGTCGTCGTCCGTATTCCGTTGTTTTGCTGGATGAAATAGAAAAAGCACATCCGGATGTTTTCAATACCCTTCTTCAGGTCTTGGATGACGGGCGTTTAACAGATAATAAAGGTCGCGTAGTGAATTTCAAAAACTCGATCATCATTATGACTTCCAACATGGGATCACAGCTTATTCAGGAAAATTTTGAGAATTTGACAGATGATAACAGATATGAAGTTATTGAAAAAACTAGAGAGGAAGTCTTTACCCTTCTGAAACAAACCCTGCGTCCGGAGTTTCTGAACCGAATCGATGAAGTGGTGCTTTTCCAACCGCTGACTAGAAAGGAAATTGGAAAAATTGTTCAGTATCAGTTGAGAGGTTTCAATAAGATGCTGGAGAAAAAAGGTATTTTGATGACAACTACGGAAGATGCCATTGAGTACATTATGAACAAAGGTTATGACCCGAGTTTCGGAGCCCGGCCTTTGAAAAGAGTCCTTCAGCAGGAAGTTCTGAATAAACTTTCCAAAGAAATTCTGGCCGGAAATGTAAATGACGGCGACCGCATTACTCTGGATTATTTTGAAGAAAGCGGATTGGTGTTTCGCCAAACCGAATAAATGATGAAATTATAATTTTTTTGAACGCTTCTGCTTCGGTGGAAGCGTTTTATTTTGGTTGATAAGTTTTGACGTTAGTGTTGAGTTGATTTTCACTGTTTCGAAAAGCACGAAGTGTTTGTGATTGACTTCCCTAAAAGTGTGACTTAGTTTTCAAAATTATGAATCAGTGCGGCCAATTCCATTGAGTTTTTTGTGGGTCCTGATCTCGTCTTCAGACGAGACCGGCTCTTAGAATGGGTTTGAATTTAATACAAAAAAAATCTCAGATTTCTCTGAGATTTTGTGGGTCCTGAGGGATTCGAACCCCCGACCCTCTGGGTGTAAACCAGATGCTCTGAACCAACTGAGCTAAGAACCCTTGTTTTTGGTTCGGCAAATATACAACGAAATATTATTTCTGCAAATTTTTTTCTAAAAATTCTCCAACTACAAAGTTGCTGCCGCCAATAAAGATCATTTCGTTTTCATTAACCTCTTGTTTTGCAGCTTGATATCCCGACTGTACATTGTCGAAAATTTTATAGTGAATTCCGGCATTTCGCAGTTCTTTTTCATATTCCGACGGATGACGACCACGGCTGATAGCGGGTTTTACAAAGTAATAGCGGGAATTGCCAGGGAGAATTTTCAAAACTTCATCAATTTTCTTGTCGTTCACGAACCCCAAAATCATATGTTTAGTTTTGGGAATTTCGTTCAGTTGCTCAAAAACTATTTCCAGTCCGGCGTGATTATGCGCGGTGTCGCAAACAATGAGAGGTTTTTCAGAGAACTGAAACCAGCGGCCAATGAAATGGGTATTGGAGCCAACATTTTGAAGCCCTCTTTCTATATCAATGTCTGAAATCTGAATGCCCAGTTTTTTTAATTCATCCACCAAAGCTACCACAACACGGATGTTTTTTTTCTGATAATTTCCTTTTAAATCTGAAGAAAGAGAAGTTTCAATCAAGGTGGCATCAACAAAAGCTGAGTTTTTTTCCTTCGCAGTTTCGGACAGAATATTTTTTACTAACAGGTTTTCATCACCGGAGATTACGGGCGTATTTTCTTTAATAATTCCGGCTTTTTCCTTTGCGATTGCTTCGATGGTATCGCCCAGAATGTCCTGATGATCCAGTTGAACATTGGTAATGGCGGAAACCAAAGGATTGATAATATTCGTTGAGTCGAGCCTGCCACCTAAACCGACTTCGATAATGGCGAAATCCACTTTTTGGCGATAAAAATATTCAAAAGCCATCACAGTGGTAATTTCAAAAAAAGAAGGCCGAAGATCCTCTGGAAGGTTTTTCATTTGCTGAATAAATGCATATACAAAATCATGATCGCAGTTTTTGCCGTTTATTTTGATTCGTTCAGTAAAATCAATAAGATGTGGCGAATTGTACAGCCCTATTTTATAGTGAGCTTCCTGCATTACCGAGGCCAGCATATTGCTGGTAGAACCTTTCCCGTTGGTGCCGCCAATGTGGATGGTTTTTATTTTGTCTTGCGGATTTCCAAAAAATTCACACAGCGCAGAAATATTCTGCAATCCGGGTTTATAGGCTTTTTGTCCATCGGACTGATAATTTGGAGTTTGAGCAAAGAGCCATTCGATAGCATCTTGATATTGTTCCTGAGTCATTTTGCAAAAGTCCAAAAATATTTCTTTTAATAAAATATCCCTGTCAGTATTTGTAACATTTTATATTTACCTTCGTCTAATCTTCTAAAACATTGCTATGAAAAAGCTTCTGTTTCTTGTGTTGAGCGGTACCTTTTTGTCTGTATCGGCACAAAAAAAATGGACTCTGCAGGAAGCTGTGGATTATGCGGTTTCTCATAACTTGCAAGTGATCAGTTCAGATTATAACAGAAAATTACAAGAAAGTTCTCTTCAGATTGCTAAAAGAGAATATCTGCCATCGGTAGCCGGAAACATTGGTAATACAGTTTCTTTTGGTGAAGGGAGAGATATTTTCGGAACTACGCAGCGAAATGATAATTTCAGCAATACGACCAGTTTGAGTGCTGATGTTCTGCTTTTTAATAATGGAAGATTGGAGAAAAATGTCAGGAAAACTGCTTTTGACCTTGAAGCTTCTGAGTACGATCTTCTGCGAGTGAAGGATGATATTTCACTTCAGGTGGCACAGCAATATCTTCAAATTCTTCTGAATAGAGAAATCGTGAAGATCTCGGCCAGTGCATTGGAGAATGCGCAAAGACAATACGACAGGGCACGAATAACCACAGAAGGAGGTGCGACGCCACAAACCGTTCTTGCGGAAGCTGAAGCCGGATTGGCTAGGGAAAAGCAGAATTTTAAAAATGCGGAAATAAATACCGAAAGAAGCCTTTTTACTTTGGCTCAATTACTAAGAATAGCGGATTACAGAAATTTTGATGTGGAAAATGTAGTGCTCCCCGAAGTGCCACAACCACCTTTGCATTCCACCGAAAATATTATCGAAACTGCTTATCAAAATCAACCACAGATCAAAGCTGCGGAAACCAGAATCAAAGCTGCCGAAGCACAAACAGAAGTGGTAGAAACTGCTTTTTGGCCAACAATAACTGCAGGTGCGGGTTTGGGAACGTCTTATTTTAACTCGCTTGTTACGGATATTACAGGAAGAGATCTTAGCGGAAATGTCATCAAAGAAGCTGGATTTTTTCAGCAATACAAAAATAATTTCGGACAACAAATCAGCCTTTCTGCGCGTATTCCTATTTTTAACAAAGGAATTACGAGACTTCAGGTGCAGCAGAGCAAAATAAACGAAGATATTGCTAGAAATAATCTGGAAGCTCAAAAACAGGAAGTTCTTCAGAATGTGCAACGTGCTCAGTTCGATGCGCAAAGCAACTATGAAACTTATATGGCTGCTCTGGAAGCGGCGGAAAGTTCAAGACTGGCTCTGGATTTTACTGAAAAAAGTTTCGCTGCGGGAAAAAGCACCATTTATGATGTCAATGTAGCGAGAAACAACTATGCGAATGCGCAAGGTTCTATAGCGCAAGCCAAATACAATTATCTTTTCAGCGTAAAACTGTTAAATTTCTATGCCGGAATTCCGATAACTTTGTAAAATTATTTCTATCTTTATTCCTGTGAAACACTATTGTGAAGGCAAAAAACGTAATATGACGGTCCATCTTTTACAGAAATATTTACCGGAAAATTCTTTGCCATATCTGCAGCAATGGTTGGGGCAACATCCCATTCAAATTTTGATTTCCAGAGAAAGAAGTTCAAAGCTCGGAGATTACCGAAGAATGCCTGATCATTCGCATCAGATTACCATCAACTCTACTTTGCCTCCGGAATTATTCTTTTTTGTCCTCACCCATGAAATGGCTCATTTTTCTGCTTTTCAAAAATTTGGATACAGAATCCGGCCGCATGGAAGGGAATGGAAGGAAGAATTTGCAAAGATGCTCAGGGACAGTTTATCAGTTTATTCCGAGGATCTACAACCTGTTATTTTACAGTTTTCAAAGTCGCCGAAAGCCAGTTTTGCTGCCAGTACAGGATTGGTGAAATATTTCCATACCGACAACGGAGAAGCAGAAGATTTTGTAGAAACGCTGGAGAAGGGAACCGTTTTCTGTTACCGTCAGGAAAATTACAAGATGGAGACCAAACTTAAAAAGAACTATCTTTGCACCCAGCTGAGCACTGGAAAAAAATACGTTTTCAAACCGCTGGCAAAAGTTAAAAAATTAAGTTGAAATGGTGTTGAATTCAAGCAACTACTGTGTCATCATGGCAGGAGGAATCGGGAGCAGATTCTGGCCCATGAGTACACAAAAATTTCCTAAACAATTTCAGGACATTCTGGGAACCGGCCGAACAATGATTCAGCAGACCTACGACAGAATCAGCAATATTCTGCCTCCGGAAAATATTTTTGTTATCACCAATAAAGAATATACAGAACTTACCGCTCAGCAAATACCCGAAATTCCTGTTGAAAATATTGTTGGCGAACCTATGATGAAAAATACGGCTGCCTGCAATCTTTATATGGCGAATAAAATAGCAGCGATCAATCCTGAAGCCAATATTATTGTTCTTCCCGCAGATCATCTGATTCTGAAAGAGACTGTTTTTCTGGAAAAAGTTGAATTTGCTTTCAGTCTTGCTGCAGAAAACGATTATCTCATCACAATGGGAATTACCCCTACAAGGCCGGATACGGGTTATGGATATATTCAGTTTGTAGAGGAAGAAAATACAGGCGTATTTAAAGTAAAAACATTTACGGAAAAGCCCAGCTTGGAGTTTGCCGCAACCTTTATCGAAAGCGGCGATTTTCTTTGGAATGCAGGCATTTTTATCTGGAATGTGAAAAGTATTTACAAAGCTTTTGCGGAACATCTTCCGGAAATGACAGAACATTTCAACTCGTGCGAGTACAATACGCAAGGAGAAAGACGCTGTATTGAAACCATTTATCCCAAAGTAAATAAAATTTCTATCGACAACGGAATTCTTGAAAAAGCGACAAATGTTTATGTAATTCCGGCAGATTTAGGATGGAGTGACCTCGGCACATGGACTTCTGTTTATGAAAATGCGGAGAAAGATGAAGCCCGAAACGCCATCAATTCCAAGTACGTTCTTTCTTACAATTCCAAAGGAAATATTATCCGATTCAAAAATCATAACAAAGCAGCCATTATTGACGGCCTCAAAAATTATATTATTGTGGATACGGACAAGGCGTTGCTCATTTGTCCGCGGAATAACGATCAGCTGATTAAAGAGTATATTCAGGATCTGAAAAACTTTAAAAAAGGCGATAAATTCATCTAAATCTATACAATATTACTGCAGTATTTTTGTTCTGATAAAAGGATTCCTATAAGATTTCGTATGCTAAAAATATTTTTATTTTTGTTTTTATTGATGGGCAGCTTTCTGTTTTCGCAAGAACCGAAGAAAACATCCTATACCAATGCGGAAAACATTCTTATCAATATTATTCCTAATGAACGGCTGGATTCCTGGACGCTCATCTACAATGTTTATGCAAGAGACCGCGTTGTAAAGTCTTCGGGTAAAGAAGAAATGTTGCCGGCTTTCGAGGGTTTCCAAATTGGTCCTCATCAGGAAGGATATTTTTATATTAACTATGTTAAAGACGGAAAAACCTCTCAGATCACTGATCTTCAGGCTTTGAAACAGTTTGTAGGAATCGTGGATAACGGTGATGAAGCAGCTATTGTTGCAGCAGCAGAAGGTTATGTAATTGATTTTGGATTTAAAGATTATACCGCAAATTATTACGATGCAGGCGCATTTTATGTTGTGGATGCGGGTAAAGTGCTTTCAGAAGAATGTCCGCTCCAAAAAAATCATTATGAAGTCTGGATTGATAAAAAAACCGGGAAAATCACTCAGGAAAAAGAACTGGGAACCTATTTCGAATTGTACGGGAAAGAATGCACCAATAATCCACATTACGATGCGCTGAAACAGCAGATGGAAGACGTGAAGAAAAAAGCGGAGGAACAGAAGGAAATTCAGAAAAAAATGACGGAGAAAATGAAGAAAAGACTTCAGAAACTCCGGAGAAAAAATTAATTTTCTTCCAAAATCTGTGCTGTGGCTTCTTTAGATTTCACCTTGTCAATCACTCTTGTGCAGATTCCTTTTTCATCGAAAATAAAAGTTGTCCGCACAATTCCCATGTAGGTTTTTCCGAAATTTTTCTTCTCTTGCCAAACCCCGAACTGATTCACTACTTTCTGATCTTCATCCGCAAGCAAATCATAACGAAATCCATATTTTTCATGGAAATTTTTCTGTCTTTTTATGGAATCGGCGGAAATTCCAAT
>JAANMX010001673.1_pt1 | contig 24412 bp, 22 predicted proteins | sample 7279681 | NCBI WGS metagenome assembly JAANMX01 (sample SAMN14094542, study PRJNA606508) | bioreactor metagenome | isolation source: A lab-scale SPAN reactor treating ammonium-rich wastewater day 351 | place: Ireland: Galway | collected 2018-01-01
GTTGTCTTGATCTGCGGCCATTGCCAAGGTCTGCTGCTTCATCTGCGGATAACGTTTGACCCCTCTCAATGGTGGACCTTAATCAGCGTTGCCCTAAGCCGGGGACCGCAGCACCAGTGGATCATTGATTTCGGCATCGAAATGCCCGAAACAGAAGCCTCCCTCTACGAACTGCCTTTTGGATATGTTTCTGAGCACATCAAGCCCGAGCGGCTCAAGAACAATCGGGAGTCGTATCGCAAATATTGGTGGCGCTTTGCCGAGGCACGGCCCGGTTTGCGCGCCGCACTCAAATACCTGCCCCGCTTTATCGCCACCGTGGCGCATTCCAAGCACCGCTTCTTCGTCTGGCTCCCGGTGACCACATCGCCGGACCAGGCGCTGATCACCATCACCCGCGCCGACGACACCACCTTCGGCATCCTGCACAGCCGCTTCCACGAACTCTGGGCGCTGCGCATGGGCACCTCGCTGGAAGACCGGCCGCGCTACACCCCCACCACCTGCTTCGAAACCTTCCCCTTCCCCACCGGCCTCACCCCCTTGGATACCGCCCACCAGCGCACCGAGGCGGTGGACGGCGGCGCGCTTATCCCAGCCGACCTGCCCAACACCCTGCCTGCTGAAAACTGTAAGCCAAATCAGCCTCCAGCGCCCGCCCATAAAGCGTCAGAAGCTATCAAAACCATATCATTCCGCCAAGCTGCCACCGCGATTGCACAGGCCGCGCAGCGCCTGAACGCCCTGCGCCAGGCCTGGCTGAACCCGCCCGAGTGGACGGACACCGTGCCCGAGGTGGTGCCGCTGGGCATGAGCACATCGCCCTACCCCGACCGCATCGTGCCCAAGCCGGGGTTCGAAAAAGACCTGGCCAAGCGCACGCTAACCAACCTGTACAACCTGCGCCCCGCCTGGCTGGCCGCAGCCCACGCGCAGCTCGATGCGGCCGTGGCAGCAGCCTACGGCTGGGGCGACTACACGGCCGACATGACGGACGATGAAATCCTGCGCCGCCTGCTGGCGCTGAACCTGCAGCGCAGCACACAACCCTGAGGGTTTACAAACCCTGCACCACCGGCGCCAGCTGCCCCAGCATGAAGCTGATGAACGGCGGCACGCACTGCATGTGCCCGGCAGGCGCTGCAGGGCAGTCGGTCAGGCTGACGAGGTCGCCGGCGCCGCGCAGTTGCATGGCGCGCAGGGTGCTGGTCGAACTGGCATAGGGCACGGTGCGGTCGCTCGGGCCGTGGTACAGGCGCACAGGCACGTTGGGCTTCCAGTCGTGCACGCTGCTGGTTTCGGCGATGTAGCGCACGTCGTCGTCCAGAAAGCGGTCGATGAAGCGGGCGTCGTAGGTCACGTCGGCGTCGCCCGGGATCAAGGCACGCAGCAGCAGGCGGCGCACCTCGCGCTGCACGCTGCCGCCCAGGTAGCGCAGAAAGCCGGGGTTGATGAGCGCACCGAGCACGGGTTGCTCGTTGCGCACCAGGTCCACCAGCCCGTCCATGGTGGCCTGCACGTTGTAGGGGCCGGCGCCGGGCACCACCATGCGCAATTGCTGCAGGTGCACCGAGCTGCTGGCCTGCATCGCCCGGTGCGCGGCCATGGTGACGTAGCCGCCCTCGGAATAGCCGGTCATGAAGAGCTGGCCGTTGTCGGCCACATTCGCCTGGCCGCGCCAGGTGCGCGCGGCGGTCAAAAAGTCCACCGTGGCGGCGGCTGAGGGGGCCGACAGCAGGTAGGGGTGCGGCGTGCCCCGGGAGGTGCCAAAACCCACGTAGTCGGGCGCCAGCACGATATAGCCCAGCGACGCCAGCACCACGGCCACCTCCGACGCCACGGCGTTGTTGCTGGGCGCCTCGGCGTCCCGAAAGATGCTGCCGTGCTGGTAGCTCAGCACCGGGCTCTTGGCCCCGGCCGCCTTTTGCGGCACGCTGACCAGGCCCGATGCGCGCACCTCGCGGCCATCGGCATCGGTGGTGAGGTATTCGAGGCGGTAAGATGTGACGGCGTAGCGCGGCACCACGTCCTGCACCAGCGGCTCTTTGGCCGCCAGCGCAGCGGCAATGTCGGCGGCGGGAATGGCGCCGAGCGGGGTACTGGATTCGAGCCGCCCGGCGCGCTCCAAGGTGGGGGGTGGCCCCGGCGGCGGGGCCTCGATGGCAGTGTCGTCTCCACTGTCGCTGCCGCCCCCACATGCCGCCAGCGAGGCGACCAGGGCCAGCGCCCAAGTGCGGCGGATTCCAGACGATATGAAGGTGGTCAACACGGCGAGCGCCCTTTCAGTGAAGGGCTGGATGATAGGGCCAGGGGGCCTGCCCCCCCTACCGCCCGCGCAATGCCCTTGCGTACGGCCACCACGGCCGGTGGTGCCTCACGCCATGGAGCAAGAGGCAGCAGACCAAAAAATCTTAGTCAGATTGGCACCTGGCGCTTGCTGGATAAGCGCCAGCAGCTATTGTTTTGATACCTACCTTCCGTAAACCGTGATTGCTGCAGGCCCGCTGCAGCGCAGCACTACACTCTGTGCTTTTCCTCTTTCACGCATTTCCCATGACGTACTGCGTCGCCATCAAACTCAACGCCGGGCTGGTCTTCCTGTCCGATTCGCGCACCAATGCCGGGCTGGACCAGATCAGCTCCTTCCGCAAAATGATGGTGTACGAGCAGGCGGGCGAGCGCTTCATGGTGCTGCTGTCGGCGGGCAATCTGAGCATTTCGCAGTCGGTGCGCGAGATTTTGCAGACCACGCAGATCAAGGACGAGCACGACGGCGAGCCCATCACCATCTGGAACGCCCGCAGCATGTTCGACGCCGCTCGCGTGCTCGGCGCCGCCGTGCGCCATGTGCACGAGCGCGACGGCGCGGCGCTCAAGCGCGCGGGGGTGGACTTCAATGTCTCGCTGGTGTTCGGCGGGCAGATCCAGGGCGAGGGCATGCGCCTGTTTCAGGTGTATTCGGCGGGCAATTTCATCGAGGCCACATCCGAGACGCCCTACTTCCAGGTGGGCGAGTCGAAATACGGCAAGCCCGTGCTCGACCGCGTGCTCACGCCCGAAACCCCGCTGGACGAGGCCGCCAAATGCGCGCTGGTGTCGATGGACAGCACACTCAAGTCCAACCTGTCGGTGGGCCTGCCGCTGGACCTGATCCTGTACGAGGTGGACCGTTTCAGCTCCGACAAGATCGTCTGCATCACCGACGACAACCCTTACTTTCGCATGCTGCACGACAGCTGGGGCGAAAAGCTGCGCCAGGTGTTCGACAGCATTGAAAGTCCGAACTGGGGCGGCGGTGCCACCGAGGTGCCGATCATGGTGTCCCCGACGCGCTGCAAACCACTCAAGAAGATCACCACACCGCGCGACAAGCTCATTTAGACATGGCGCGCGCGGCTCACCTCTCCCTGCATGAACAAGATCGTTTTCTCCCACGGCAACAGCTTTCCCTCGGGCACCTACAGCGTGCTCTTCGAGCACCTGCGCCAGCGCGGCTTTGAAATCAGCGCGGTGGACCGCTTCGGCCACGACCCGCGCTTTCCTGTCACCGACAACTGGCCGCACCTGGTGGAGCAGCTGGCCGAGTTCGCCGCCGAACAGGTGCGCGCCTCGGGCGGTCCGGTGTACCTGGTGGGCCATTCGCTGGGCGGCATCCTGAGCGTGATGGCCGCGTCGCGCCACCCCGAACTGGCGCGCGGCGTGCTGATGCTCGACTCGCCCATCCTCAGCGGCTGGCGTGCCACTACCGTGGGCGCTGCCAAGCGCACGCAGATGATTGGCAGCTTCTCGCCCGCGCGCGTGAGCCGCATGCGCCGCAACAGCTGGACGAGCACCGAAGAGGCCTACGAACACTTTCGCAAGAAAAAAGCCTTTGCCCGCTGGGACCCGCAGGTGCTGCGCGACTACGTGACCCACGGCCTGTATGACGAAGACGACCGCCGCGTGCTGGCCTTCGACCGCGCCGTGGAGTCCGACATCTACAACACCATGCCCCACCACCTGGGCAGCCTGCTGCGCAAGCACCCGCTGCGCTGCCCGGCAGCCTTCATCGGCGGGCGCGCCTCGGTGGAAATGAAGCAGGTGGGCATGGCGCTGACGCAGCAGCTCACCCACGGCCGCATCACCATGCTGGACGGCACCCACCTCTTTCCCATGGAAAAGCCCCTGGTCACGGCTGCGGCCATCGAGGCCTCGCTGCTCAACCTGGCCACGCTGGTGGGCCAGGGCTGAGACGGCGCAGGGGCCAGTACACGCGGGTGTCATGCCGGATGTTGCGATTTCTTTTACACTTTCTCACACCGTACCGGCCCCGAACCCGCCCATCCACCACCCGCCCTCCCGTACGCCATGTTGTCCCCGCCTGCACCGCCGCGGCCTGCAAGCCATGGCGCCACCATCGCGTGGCCGCAGGCGCTGCGCATGGTGCTGGCACTGTGGCTTGTGCTGCTGGCCTTCGGTGCGCAGGCCGAACCGCCTCTGCTGGTGCTCGATCACCACCAGCCGGTCACCCCGCTCTGGCCCGCCCTGACCTTGCTGCCTGACCCAGACCGCAGGCACGCGGCCGAAGAACTGCTGGCCGGCGGCCCAGCCTTCAGTCCCATGCCCGCCACCGAGGGCACGCTGGGCGTGCGGCCCGATGCCGTGTGGCTGCGCGCACCCCTTGCCGTGGCGCCAGGCTCCGATCGCCGCTGGATTCTGGACATCGACTACGCACCGATCAACCGCATTGACGTAGCCCTGGCCACCGGCGGGCGCATCGTGCAGCAGGCTGTGCTGGGCAACACCCAGCCCTTCAGCCAGCGGCCCCTGCTCAGCCGGTCGCACACGATGGTGCTGAACCTGGAGCCCGGCGTACGCTACGAACTGCTGCTGCGCGTGCAGGTGCAGGGCGCGATGATTCTGCCCATCACCCTGAACACCCCCACGGCGTTGATGGGCCGCGCGCTGAACGAGCAGATGCTGCAGGGGGTGCTCACCGGTCTGGCGCTGTGTCTGCTGGTCTACAGCCTGGCGCAGTGGGTCAGCCTGCGCGATGCGCTGTTCATACAGTACGCGCTGCTGATCTCGGGCAGCCTGCTGTTTTCGCTCCAGTTCTTCGGCGTGGGCGCGCAATACCTCTGGACGGACAACCTCTGGATGGAGCGGCACGCCAGCGGGCTGGCGGCCCTCATGGCCACCTGCGGCTCCTTCCTGTTCATCGGCCAGGCCTTGGCGGCGGGCGACCCGCACCACCGCCTAATGCGCACCATGCGCTGGGGCGCAGCGGGCACGGCGCTGCTGGCCGTGGCGTTTGCGCTCGATGCCTTTGATGTCAAGGTGCTCACCGCCATCGTCAGCATCCTGGGCCTGGTGCCCGCGCTCATGGGTATTCCGGGGGCCGTGGGGCGCATGCGCCAGGGCGACCCGGTGGGTGGCACCCTGCTGCTGGCCTGGCTGGTGTACTTCATCGCCACGGCCACGGTGATCGGCGTGATCCGGGGCTGGGTGCCGGTGAATTTCTGGACCCTGCACTCTTTCCAGTTCGGCGCCACGCTCGACATGCTGCTGTTCATGCGCGTGCTGGGCCTGCATTCCAAGGCACTGCGCACCGCCGCCGAAAACGCCCGCACCGAGCGCGACGCCATGCAGACGCTGGCGCACACCGACCCGCTCACCGGCCTGCCCAACCGCCGCGGCCTGGGCCTGGCACTGACCGAGGCCCTGGCCCACTGCGACCCCGATCATCTGCTGGCGGTCTATGTGATGGACCTGGACGGTTTCAAGCCGGTGAACGACCAGCACGGCCACGATGTGGGCGACGACCTGCTGGTGGCCGTGGCCCGGCGCCTGCAGGGCCATGTGCGCAAGAGCGACATGGTGGCCCGGCTGGGCGGAGACGAATTCGTGGTGGTGACCGATCAGCTCACCTCGCCACAGCAGGCGCACGAGATGGGCCAGAAGCTGCTGGAAGCCTTCCACGCGCCGTTCGCGCTGCAGACGCACACCATTCAGGTGGGCCTGACCATCGGCTATGCGCTCGCGCCCACCGACAGCAACGACGCCGTGGGCCTGCTCAAGCTGGCCGATGCCGCCATGTACACCGGCAAGCAGGGCGGCAAGTTCCGCGTGCTGCGCAACCCGGGCGACCTGGCGCTGAGCTCGCGCTAGCCCGGCATCCGGGATACAGCCGTAACCACTGTCCATGGTGCGTGCACCGCCGGCAGCGCATAAAACGGGCACGGCCTGGGCCAGCGGCCACCGTGCAAGGGCCGCCCCGCCGCACCGGTGGCGTCCCCCTGCCCGCAGCGCGCAGCGATGCGAGAGCGGGGGGAAGGCGCCGAAGGCGACTCAGGGGGGTGTTGCCTTCACCTGCAGCAGCGGTAGGCCAAGCCGATCGAGACGTTGTAGCTGTCGGGCTTGACCGCCAGCGGGCTGCGCCGGGCATCACCGCGCAGTTGCTGGTAGCCCACGCCGCCAAACAGCACCCAGCGGTCCGACACCAGGGTCTTGACCTCCAGCCCCAGGTGGGTGCTGTGCATTCCGGCGCCGGGCCGGTAGGCGGGCAGCGCGGTCGTCACGCCCGCTGCACTGGTGGGCACGCCCATGTAGCTGCGCATGTAGGTGCTGTCGGCCAGGGTGAAGCCCGCCGCCAGACCGATTTCAGTGCGTGAACTGATCAGAAACTCGTAGCGCGCCGATGTCTGCAACGTGGCCCCGCCCTGCTTGTCCAGCAAATCCTGGCTGAGCGTGCTGCGCAGCGAGGCTTGCTTGTTGAAGTCGTAAATGGCGCTCAGGCGGCCACGCAGCGTGCGCTCCACATCGGGCAGGCCGCGCAGGATGGGGTCATCCGCACCCTTGCGCCCGCCATCCAGGCGCAGCCCGCCACTGAGGCGGAAGTTGTCCAGCTGGAACAGCCGTGCCGTCAGGCCCGAGTCGCGCGGATCCAGATCAAAATCGAGCAGGGAACCGCCGCCACCGGAGCTGAGCGTGAAGCGCCCCACCTCGAGCCCGATCACGGGTCGCACGCCGGTGCTGCGTTCGGCACTGCCGGCGTAGCGGGGGCCGTTGACCACCGAAGCCCCCAGCGACCAGGTAAAACCGTGGTCCGGGCTGTCGGGCGGTGGTGGAGGCAGGCGCAACTGCGCCAGGGCGCACGCGGGCAGGACCAGCAGCAGGGCCACGGCCCCGGGGACTGTCTTCTGAAAGTGTGTGCGTTTCATGCGGACCATTATCAACCGTTCCACTGAATCCAGCCGGTCCATGCGCTGACCAGCACCACGATGCCGAATACGATGCGATACCACGCAAACGGCACAAAGCTGTGCGTGCTGATGTAGCGCAGCAGCCAGCGCACGCACAGCCAGGCGCTGATGAACGAAAAGAACAGGCCCACGCCGAACATCGGCAGGTCGGCCATCTCCAGCAGCGCGCGCTCCTTGTACAGGCTGTACACCCCTGCGCCAATGAGCGTGGGGATGGCCAGAAAGAACGAATAGTCGGTGGCCGCCTTGCGCGACAGGCCCAGCAGCATGCCGCCGATGATGGTGGCGCCGCTGCGGCTGGTGCCCGGCACCATGGCCAGGCACTGCACCAGCCCCACCTTGAGCGCATCGAGCGGGGTCATGTCGTCCACCTCGTGTATGCGAGTGGCCGACTGCGGGCGCCGCTCGGCCCACAGAATGATGAAGCCGCCAATGATGAAGGTGCTGGCCACCACCACCGGCGTGAACAGATGCGCCTTGATGGCCTTGCCCAGCAACAGCCCGAGCAGCACCGCCGGAAAGAAGCCGATGAGCACGTTGAGCGCGAAGCGCTGCGCCTGCCGCTGGCTGGGCAGCGCGACCAGCGTGGCACGGATTTTCTGCCAATACACCAGGATGACGGCGAAGATGGCGCCGGTCTGGATGGCGATGTCGAACACCTTGGCCTTGGCATCGTCAAAACCCAGCAAGGCCCCGGCCAGAATCAGGTGGCCGGTGGAGGAGATGGGGAGAAATTCGGTCAGGCCCTCGACCACGCCCATGATGGCGGCCTTGACCAGCAAAACAATGTCCACGCGCGTCCTTGTTGGCAAACGAAAGCGCGGATTATCCGCGCATCATTTGTCATTCCCCTTCCGCATCATTCATGCCGCAAGGCGTCGATGGGTAGCAGGCGCGCAGCCCGGCGGGCCGGGTAATAGCCAAAGAACACGCCCACCAAGCCCGAGAACCCCACGGCCAGCAGCACGGCGGGCAGGTCCATGGCCACACTCCAGCCCGCCAACTGCCCCACGGCCCAGGTGGCCAGCGCCCCGAGCGCAATGCCGATGGCGCCACCCGCCAGGCTGAGCGTGACGGCCTCGATGAGGAACTGCGCCAGGATGTCGCGCCCGCGCGCCCCCACGGCCATGCGCAGGCCAATCTCGCGCGTGCGCTCGGTCACGCTCACCAGCATGATGTTCATGATGCCGATGCCGCCCACCAGCAGGCTCACGCCCGCCACGGCGGCCAGCAGGCCGGTCATCACGCGGCTGGATTCCTCCTGCGCCTGCAGCACCTCCGAGAGGTTGCGAACGCTGAAAGTGTCGTCGCCGCCCTCGGGCACCTTCAGGCGCTGGCGCAGCAGGGTGCGCATGGCCTCTTCGGCCCGCGCCATGTCCGCGCCCTGGCGCACCTTCACATGGATAGACCAGATGCGCCGCACATTGCCGCCGGCGTTCCAGATGCGGTTGCGAAAGGTGGACATGGGCACGATGACGATGTCGTCCTGGTCCTGCCCCAAGGCGTTCTGCCCCTTGGCAGCCAGCACGCCCACCACCATGAAGGGCACGCCGCGCACGCGCACCATCTGGCCCAGCGGGTCGTCGTCGGAAAACAGCTCGCGCGCCACCGTCTGGCCCAGCCAGGCCACCTTGGCCGAGCCCTGCTGCTCGGCCGCCTCGAACAGGCGGCCCGCCGCCAGCGGCCATTCGCGCGCCTCCAGGTAGTCGTTGGTGGTGCCAAAAATGGTGGTGTTCCAGTTGGCGTTTTGCGCCACGGCCTGCGCGGTGGTGCGCGACGAGGGCGCGGCCACCTGCACCTCGGGCACCTCGCGGGCAATGGCCTCGGCGTCTTCTTCGGTGAAGCGCGAGCGCGTTTGCGCGCCGTAGCGCACCCCGGCGGCGCTCAGGCTGCCGGGCACCACCAGCATGATGTTCGAACCCAGGCCCTTCATCTGCTCCTGCACGCGCTCCGTGGCGCCCCGGCCCACGGCCACCATGGTGATGACGGCGGCCACACCGATGATGATGCCCAGCATGGTCAGCAGGCTGCGCAGCAGGTGGGTGGTGAGTGCGCGCAGGGCGGCACGCAGCGCGGCTGCGAGGTTCATGCGCCCTCCCCCTGCACGGGCGCGGCAATGCCGGGCTGGGCCACGTCTTCCAGAATGGCCCCGTCGCGGAACACGATGCGCCGCCGTGCCCAGGCGGCCACCTCGTTTTCATGGGTGACCAGCACCACCGTCATGCCCAGCGCATTGAGCTGCGCCAGCAGCCGCATGATGTCTTCGGAGGTGTGCGAGTCGAGCGCGCCCGTGGGCTCGTCGGCCAGGATGAGCTGCGGCTGGTTGACCAGCGCGCGCGCAATCGCCACGCGCTGCTGCTGCCCGCCCGAAAGCTCGGCCGGGGTGTGCGCGGCGCGCTCGGCCAGGCCCACGCGCTGAAGGGCGGCCTGGGCACGCGCGAGGCGCTCGGGCGCCTTCACCCCGGCATAGACCAGGGGCAGTTCGACGTTTTCCAGCGCGCTGGTGCGCGCCAGCAGGTTGAACTGCTGGAACACGAAGCCGATGCGCTGGTTGCGCACGGCGGCCAGCGCATCGGGCGCCAGGTGCTGCACCGCCTCGCCCGCCAGCAAGTAACTGCCGCTGGCGGGCTGGTCGAGGCACCCCAGGATGTTCATCAGCGTGGACTTGCCCGAGCCCGAGGCGCCCATGATGGCGACAAACTCGCCCGCCGCGATGCGCAGCGACACGCCGCGCAGCGCGTGCACGGTCTGGTCGCCCATGGTGTAGGTCTTGGTGAGCGCTTGCGCGTCGATCAGCGGGGTGGCCATGGGCGGCTCGTCAAAACGCAAGGCGGGGGGCGTTGGTGCGCGCAGGGGCTGCAGCGGGTGTTGCCACGCCGGTGATGACCTGCTGGCCCTCAGCCAGCGGCGCGGCGCCATCCGCAGGCAGCACCAGTTCGGTGTGGCTGCCATCGGTCAGGCCCAGGCGCACGTTCACGGCGCGCACCTGGCCGTCGTCGCTTCGCAAATACACGCGCCCACGGGTGGTGGACGGCGCAGACGATTCAGAGCCTTTTTGGCCTCCAGCGACCGTACCACCTGCGTTACCAGCTCTTGATTTTGTAGCATTCGATGCATTGTTCGCAGGCGGTTCCACCCCGGCTATGCGCATGCGCAGCGCGGCATTGGGCAGCTTGAGCACGTTCTCGCGCGCGTCGGTCACGATGCGCACGTTCGCCGTCATTCCCGGCAGCAGGCGGCCGTCGCGGTTGGCAAAATGGACCGCCGCCACGTAGGTGACCACGTTGTTGGCCGCAATGGCGGCCTTGCGCACCTGGTCCACCCGGCCCTCGAAGGTCTGGCCCGGAAAGGCATCCACCGTGAAGCTGGCCTTCTGCCCGGGCTGGATGCGGCCCACGTCGGTTTCGTCCACGCTCACCTCCACGCGCATGTCGCGCAGGTTCTGCGCAATCACGAACAGCTCGGGCGCCTGCAGGCTGGCCGCCACCGTCTGGCCGCGCTCCACCGTGCGCTTGATGACGATGCCATCCACCGGCGAGGTGATGCGCGTGCGCGAGAGGTTGGTCTGGGCCTGCGCCAGCGCGGCCTCGCGCTGCTTCACGCTGGCCTGCGCAGCCTGCACCTGTGCGGCCGTCACGGCGGCCTGGGCCTGGACGCCGCGCAGCGCCTCGGTGCTGGTGTTGACCAGGGCCTGCGCACGCTCGGCCTCGCTTTGCGCAATGAAGCCTTTGGCCATCAGGTCGGCCTTGCGCTCCAGGTCGCGCCGCGCCTCGGCCAGGTCCACCTGCGCGCGCGAGACGGCCGCCTGGCTGGCCAGCACGTTGGCCTGCGCAATGAGCACCTGCGACAGCGCGGCCTCGCGGTCGGCCTGGGCCTGGCGCACCTGGAATTCGATGAGCTGCGGGTCGATCTGGGCAATGAGCTGACCCGCTTTCACCTCGGAATTGAAGTCGGCATACAGCTCGCGGATCTGCCCCGACACCTGGCTGCCCACCGACACCTGCGTGACCGGCATGACCTGCCCCGACGCCGACACCGACGCCGCCAGGCTGCCCCGCTCGATGGCCGCCATGCGGTACTGCGGCGCCTGGGCCGCCTGCCGGGCCTGCCACCACCAGACGGCACCGGCCGCCAGGGCCAGCACCAGCCCGCCCGCGATGATTTTGGGGCTGCGCGAACGCACTTTTTGTTGCATGGCTGCATTCTAGAAAGCCCCTGCACCCGCCGCTGGCGCCGCCAGAGCAACCTTCGGCGCCGGGGGGCGGCATTTCGTCGCAAGCCGGTGGCGGGGCGCGCAGGCACCGGGCACAGTGCGGCCATCACCCTCCTGCCACTGCCCCGCCATGCTGCTGCACATCATCACCCACCAGCCCGAGATGCTGGTCACCATCGTCCAGCGAACACCCCTGTGGGTCTGGGGCCTGCTGGCCGCGCTGCTGGCACTGGGCGCCAGCCAGATGCGCCAGCGCACCGTGGGCCTGCGCCGTGTGTTCGCCTTGCCGCTCGGCATGGCCGCGTTCTCCATCTTCAGCCTGGCGGCTGCGTTCGGCAGCACCCCTGCGCCGGGCCTGGCAGCCGCCTGGGTGCTGGCCTGCACCAGCCTGGTGGGCCTGGGCCTGTGGCTGCGCCCCCGGCCGCCTGCGGCCACCCGCTACCACGCAGCCTCCCGGCACTTCGACCTGCCCGGCAGCGCCGTGCCGCTGCTGCTGATCGTGGCCCTTTTCTTCACCCGCTATGCCGTGAACGTGGAACTGGCCCTGCAACCCACCCTGGCCCGCGAAGCCGGTTTTGCGCTGCAGGTGGCCGCGCTGTATGGCGCATTCAGCGGCCTGTTTGCCCTGCGTGTAGCGCGCCTGTGGCGCCTGGCCCGCAACGCCCACCCTGCCCCGGAACGAACCCATTGAAAGGAAGCACCATGCACCCCACCCTGCCCTCCCAGCCCGAACAACTCGAACGCCTGGCCCGCAAACGCGCTGGCGCCAAGCTGGGCTGGTACACCCATGCCGGCGTCTACGTTCTGGTCAACCTGTTTCTGGCCTTCGTCTCATCCCGCAGTGGCCATGCCTGGGCCATTTACCCGGCCCTCGGCTGGGGCCTGGGTTTGCTGATCCACGGCGCGGCGGTGTGGCTGGCCATGCCCGGCGGCTCGCTCTACAGCCAGTTGCTCGAGCGCGAACGCGCCGCGCTGCAGCGCCAGCAACCCCACTGATCTTGCAGGGCTGCCGCACAATGGCAGCCCTACACACCCCATGCCGCATTTCGACGCCCGCTCCCTCCTGCGCCACGGATTGACCACCGCCGTGTTCTGCTGCGCCATCGCGCTGGCCCTCACCGTATCCGGCCAGGGCGCCTGGGATGTGCAACTGGCCTACTCGCTGGGCATCGGCCTGGTGTCGTGGCTGGTGATCGACCTGGGCCGGGTGCTGCTCGCACCGGGCACCGGCTGGCCCCACGGCTGGCGCGGGGGCGTGCTCATTGCTGCGGGCATTGCCACGGGGTATGTGCTGGGCTCGGTCATTGGCAACGCCTACAGCGGCAGCACGCAGCACCTGCCGCACCAGCATGGCGCGATGTCGGCCCTGGTCATCACCATCGCGGCGGGCGCGGGCATGTCGTTCTTTTTCTACAGCCAGGGCCAGGCGCGCCACCTGCAGGCCCACATGGCCCAAGCCCAGCGCGACGCCGCCGAGGCACGCCTCAAGCTGCTCGAAGCCCAGCTTGAACCGCACATGCTGTTCAACACCCTGGCCAACCTGCGCGTGCTGGTCGCCACCGACCCGCCGCGCGCCCAGGCCATGCTGGACCACCTGATCGCCTACCTGCGCGCCACGCTGAGCGCATCGCGCGCCACCACGCATGCGCTGGCCGACGAGTTCGAGCGCCTGCGCGACTACCTCGAACTCATGGCCGTGCGCATGGGCCCGCGCCTGAGCTACCAGCTCGACCTGCCCGAAAGCCTGCGCGGCGTGGCCGTGCCGCCGCTGCTGCTGCAGCCGCTGGTGGAAAACGCCATCCGCCACGGCCTGGAGCCCCAGATACAAGGCGGCCGCATCACCGTGCGTGCCAGCACCCGGCCCGGCCCGGCAGGCCCCCTGCTGGTGCTGGAGGTGCACGACACCGGCGCAGGCCTGGCTGCCGCCCCGCCCGCCAGCAACGCGCCCGCCAGCCACTTCGGCCTGGCCCAGGTGCGCGAACGCCTGGCCACGCTGTACGGCAGCACGGCCACTCTTGATTTGATAGCTGCCAGCGCAGGTGGAACAAGCGCTACTGTCACTTTTCCTTTGAAGTCTGTCACACCATGACCGCCCCCGCGCCCCGCGTCCTGATTGCCGAAGACGAGCCCCTGCTGGCCACCGCCCTGCAGCACGCGCTGGCCCAGGCCTGGCCCGCGCTGCAGGTGGTGGCCACCGTGGGCGACGGCCTGTCTGCCGTGCGTGAGTCCCTGGCGCTGCGGCCCGAGGTGCTGTTCTTCGACATCCGCATGCCGGGCCAAAGCGGGCTGGATGCCGCCGCTGAACTGGCCGACGCCTGGCCGGCAGACACCCCGTTTCCGGCCCTGGTGTTCGTGACCGCCTACGACCAGTACGCCGTGCAGGCTTTCGAGACCCAGGCAGTGGACTACCTGCTCAAGCCCGTGCAGAGTGCACGCCTGCAAAGAACAGTGCAAAAACTGCAGAAAACGCTTACCCATCAAGCGCCAGCAGCTACTGATTTCGAAGCAACCATGGCGCAACTGCGCCACCTGCTGGCCGCGCCCGGCATCGCCGCGCCCGCCCCGGCTTCAACCCCGGCGCCTCTCACCGTCATCCAGGCCAGCAGCGGCAACCAGATTCACCTGGTGCCCGTCGCCGAGGTGCTGTACTTCGAGGCCGCCGACAAATACGTGCGCGTGCTCACCGCCGGGCGCGAATACCTGATCCGCACCCCCTTGAAGGAGCTTGCGGCGCAGCTCGACGCGCACGAGTTCTGGCAGGTGCACCGCGGCACACTGGTGCGCGCCAGCGCCATCGCCAGTGTCACGCGCGACGAGGCAGGGCGGCTGCACCTGGCATTGCACCAAAGGCCCGAGGCGCTCGCGGTGAGCCGCCTCTACGCCCACCTGTTCAAGGCCATGTAGGCCCTACCCATGCCCCAAGCGGCACCGCCCTGAAAGGAGAACGACCTTGGCCCCCAAGAACACCATTTGCCTCTGGTACGACGGCACGGCCCTGGAAGCCGCACAGTTTTACGCGCAAACCTTCCCAGACAGCGCTGTGGGAACCATCTTCCGCGCGCCCAGCGACTACCCCGCGGGCAAAGAAGGCGACGTGCTGACCGTGGCGTTCACCGTCATGGGCATCCCCTGCATCGGTCTCAACGGCGGCCCCGAGTTCAAACACAGCGAGGCCTTCTCTTTCCAGGTCGCCACCGACGACCAGGCCGAAACCGACCGCCTGTGGAACGCCATCATCGACCACGGCGGCCAGGCCAGCGTGTGTGGCTGGTGCAAGGACCGCTGGGGCATCTCCTGGCAGATCACGCCCCGTGCCCTGACAGACGCCATCGCCGACCCGGACCGCGCGGCGGCCCAGCGGGCGTTCGAGGCGATGATGGGGATGGGGAAGATTGATATTGCGGCGATTGAGGCAGCGAGGCGAGGGTGAGGATTGATGGCTGATGCGCGTGGCGGGGCTGGGGACCGCGTTCGGCCAGGAACTGGCATTCAGAGGCGACTGCTTTCCGGTTGCCTCGCGAGCAGACTATTGATCCGGCGGGGATTATTCATGAGGCCGCATAGGCGACATGCTTGTCACCAAAGTACTTCTTGACCCGCTCTGGTGTGTTCTCCAACATCGTCATGTGTTCAGTCGCCGCTGCGCGCAGCTTGGCCTTGGTTCGCACCGGAACCTTGCTGCCAATCGCATGCTTCAAATCTGCGTTCAGCCGCTCCTCTGGGTTGAGCTCAGGGCTGTAGCTGGGCAGGTAGAACAATTCAATGTCCTGTTTGTGCTGTGTCGCCCACTCCTTGACTGGCTTGCTGTGGTGCACCCTCAGGTTGTCCAGAATCAGGAATATCTTCTTGCCCTGCGACTCCTTGATCAAGGCCTGCATGAACTCGATCAGCCTGTCTGAATTGAACGCCTCGTCAATGATCATCCAGCGCGTTTTGCCCTGGTTGGTGACGGTGGCAATCATGGAGAGCTTTTGCCGCGTTCCGCCGACTGCGCGCGTCACTGGTGTTTGGCCCGCAGGTGCGTAACTTCTGCCACGCACATCCGTGTTGACCAGCGCTGTTTCGTCACCCCAATGAATTTCTGCGCCTTCACGCTTGGCTCTGGCCTCAATGGTGGGGTATTCATCTTCGAGCCAGGCCTGGACGGCCTCGGGCCGCTGCCTCCGGCGGGCCTTAGAAGATCAGCTAAAAATGTTCTTGAACAAAGGCTATTTGTTGATTCTTGAACCATCAGATTGCTCCTGCAATGCGTGCTGACAAATTGAGCTTCTCGCGATACTCCCCAGACGCTGGGCTGACCCAGCCGCAGTGAGCGACCCCCAAGGAGCCTTTGCACGAATCATCGCGCCGTGTGCATCTGCGGGCTCAGTGGGTCTGCGGCGTTACTAACCCTGGCGATAGCTACAGCTATCGCTGTGGTTTGCGCCTTGCAGTCCATCGCGATCCGCAGCGCACACTTTCCACTCGATTCGTGCAAAGCATGCTTGGAGCTATGATTTTTTCGATAACCTTCTCGTTGGACTATCCCAACTCGGCGAGCATCTCTCGCGTCAGCCTTCCAAGGCTGGGCAGGATGTCGTTCTCCGCAGCAAAGTCACGACCATAGAGTGCAGACATGAGGCAAAGTCCACTCTCGTGTAGCGGGACCTTGACACCTGCAATGTGCGCGATGCTGATGGTCGGTGCTAAACCGAACGGCATGTCTTCGGTCACGTACCGAGAGTCCAGTGAGGTGGGACCGAATGGTCCGGGCCGTTGCATACGGTGCTGCACCATCTCATGAAGAGTGCCCAACGGCACGTCGTTCGATAGGCGGAAATGTTCTTGAACGGTGCGCACGTTCAGTCCAAATGCGTGAGCGATTGCCAGGCGCTCCAGGTCGAGAGCCTCTATGAAGCGTGCTACGGCGGGGGTAATGTTCTCGTTCTGTCCCCACTTCTCACCCAGTTCCATCCGCGTCAGGTTGCACAGAGCGATGGCCAGGTGATTCTGCGGATTCAAATTGCTCAGAGAGATGGCCAGCAAACCAGTCTGCTGCTGAAACCGATCCCCGAACAGTGTGCGGCAGACCTCTATCCCACGAGCCGTGCTCTCCTTGGGGATAACTGCAACGTCAAGAAGTGCTCGGATCGCTCCCACGTAGACGGTGTCGAGTGACGTTTGTCGCCCGGTCGTGACAGTTGTCGCGAGCGTCGCTATCGGCACTGTAACGCCCCGTTCGCCGAGCAACTGATTCAAGTAGAGCGCAGCAAAAGACAGATGCGAGCTGAACACGATGACCTGATCGTCACGCACATGGGGTGCCGCGGATTCGATGATGAACCGATGGCCGTAGCCGGGCACTGCAATCACGACGGCCTCGGCCTCGGCCAGCGCATCCGCGCAACTCGTGGCAATGCGCGGGTGGTAGCTTCCAGACACGGCACCACTTGAATGCAAAGGTGCTCCGGTTGCAATCGCCGCAGTACGCCTCCCTGAAGGAGACCAGAGGATTACGTCGTGCCCGTTCTGGCACATCAAAGCGGCGTTTCCATAGGCAATGGCGCCGGCGCCCAGGATGGCGACTCTCATTTCCGTTCCTTTTTCTTGAATGGGCACATCGGTCGACCCGTCGCCGATGGCACGACCCGAAGCGCCCCTTGTCTGCGATTCACACCAGCAGTGCAGCTTCTTCATTGATCAGCAGACCTCCTGCTTGGCGGCAACACGGGGCCGCACGGAAGGCATTGCCGATCGGCAAGCGCGAGCCTTCATCTAGGCATGGCTGAAGTCGAGCGGCAGCGCAAGCTGTCGCCAGAAGTCAAAGCTCCGCGCCACCTGTTCTCGTCAGTCCGCCTTGATGTTGTTTTGCTTGATCACGGCACCCCATTTTTCGTTGTCCGACTTCACGAGTCGGTCAAAGGCTTCCATGGAGATCGGGTCAGCATCACACCCGATATTTGCGAGTTGCTTGATCACTTTTGGATCGCGCACCGCTGCGCTGAACTCCGCGTGAACTCTGGTTGCCAACTCGGCGGGAAGCTTCGCGGGAGCCATCAAGCCTACCCAGGTTGTGATCTCTGCGGCGGGCACGCCAGCTTCGGCCATAGTAGGCACTGTTGGCATCAAGGGGGATCGCTTGGGGCTGGTAATCGCAAGGGCGCGAAGTTTTCCAGACTGGACGTGCGGCTGCATCGAGGCGAAGTTCCCGATCATCATATGGATCTGTCCTCCGATGAGGTCCATTTCAGAGGCTGGGACGCTTTTGTAGGGTACGTGAGTGATGTTGACGCCCGTACTCGATCGAAAAAGCTCTGTCACCACATGAAGAGCGGACCCGTTTCCAGACGATCCATAGAAAACCTCGTTGGGCCGAGACTTTGCGTATGCAACAAGCTCGGCAACCGATTTGACCGGAAGGTTCGGATTCACAGCGAGCAAGTACGGGCTTGTGCACAGCTTCGCAATGTTGATGAAATCTTCTTTGGGCTTATATGGCACCCGCGGGAGCACATGGTTGGCCATCACATAAGTGGACATGCTTGCCTGCCCCAAGGTATACCCATCTGGTGGGGCCTTCGCCGTAGCATCGTTGGCAATCGTTCCAGTCGCGCCCGGCCGGTTGTCGATGATGACAGGTTGGCCCCAGCGCGCGGCAACTGCCGGTCCAACAATGCGTGCGATCGAGTCCACGGAGCCACCTGGCGCGCCTGGAATTACCCACCGCACTGGCTTTTCTGGATAGGCAGCATGCGCCGCATGCAGTGCGGCAGCGCAACTAAGAATCAGAAACACGCTCTTGGGCTTCACCGTCGAAACATTCATTCGCATAAAAACTCTCCTGGCTCCAATGACTAGGCGCTACAGCGGACGACGGGCTCATCGTCCTTCGGGTGCGCTCCCTGGTGTGCGCTCGATACCAGAGAGGCGTGTGTAAACGTCACTCATGTTAAGAAGGAATCGGCACTGTTTCCAGGGTGGTAACCATCATCAATGTCGTTCTGCAATACACCGTTTTATCGAAGATAAGTTGTTGTTTTAATAGGGTTAAATTAATTTTCCAAGTGGGTACAATAGCAAGTAAGAATGATCCCATGCTGAAATACTATGGATAGAAGAATTACCCTTCGGCATCTGGAAGCGTTTCGCGCCGTCATGGTGCGAAAGACCGTCACGGGGGCGGCCGAAATGCTCGATGTAACTCAGCCTGTTGTCACCCGCCTGGTTGCCGACTTGGAGGAGCGCATAGCCATCTCGCTCTTTTCCCGTGACAAAGGTCGCCTGGTTCCAACGCCGGAAGCCGCACTACTTTTTGCCGACGTCAACCACTCGTTGATGGGCATTGAACGGATCGCGAATGCAGCATCGGGCATCAAGGCCCTCAAGCTGGGCCACCTGGAAATCGCTGCTGCTCCGAACATGTCCATGTCGTTCCTGCCGCATGCCATCGCAAGCTTCACGCTCGATCATCCAGAGACGCTGGTCACGATGCACATGCATAGCTCTGAAACAGTCCTGGACATGGTGCAGAGTGGACGATGCAACCTGGGTTTCGCCATGATCCCCATGCGAACCACGCGACATGGCAACAGTGAGATTCTTGTCTCAGCCAAGATGGTGGGTGTGATCCCTGTCGGACATCGACTGGCCGCTCGCAAAGTTCTGCATCCAGAAGATTTCGAAGGTGAAAGCTTCATCGCGATGGCACCGCTGATGGAAGTGCGCACCAAGATTGACTCGCTGATGCTCTCTCACGGTGTCAGCCGCCGGATCAACGTCGAGACGCAAATCTCTTCGGTAGTGATCAAGCTGGCTGAGGCAGGCGCCGGAATCTCCATCATTGATCCCCTCTCCGCGAGCGGGTACAGCGGCAGCCTTCTCAAATTCATCCCTTTTGAACCAGAGATCGTCGTGGATTACTCCATGGTGATATCCCCGAAGCATGCATCTACTCTGATTCTCAAGCCCTTCATCGATCACGCACGCAGGGAGATTCGCAAGATGGTGCCCGCCAAACTCATCGTGCGTGGAGATGGCTCGGGAAACAGCGTGAAGCGTTAGGGCAACGCAATCAAGCCGGCCAAATTCATGCCCCCTTGCGCGTCCAGTCCTCGCGGTGTGCTGGTACCCGCCAGCTCACGATGTGACGAGCCAACACGTCGATGACAAAGGCCGCATACCAGCCCTGCCAGCTGAAGATGCCAGCTGGAGATATACGTAAAGTGGCTGACCTCTCACCGGTTGAGCACTTGGACGTGAAACCGCCTGTTGACCAAGTCCGGCAGGCATGGTGTGTTGGCATTTTTGGTAGTGATATGGAGCGGCTCCAGCGCCTGTGGGCTCGCGTAGCAGCACGGCATGGCGCTGATACGCTGAAGGACCAACCTCCAAAGCCTTGCAGAGTGGCTTGACCCCGAAGACATTGCGATGCGGGTCAATCAGAGCGCTCACGGCTGCAAAAGCCGGTCGAACTCCGCCTCGTCGTCAACGCATCTGCCAGCTCAATATCTCGTGGGCTCGTCGCCGTTCCTTGAACCTAGCGCTTGGGCTCCTTCATCCTTTGTGCTTCGCTGCTGGTTACGCCATGGCGTGGACCATGCCATCAACCTCGGCACGCTCGACCCAATCGGTAAGCCGCTGCGGCGTGCGTTAGGAAATAGCAAAAAGACATGGAATCATGGTTTGATGCTATTTATATGAGCAATAATTTATAAAAAATGCTTATAAATCAATTGCTTGCGATTGACATGCAAATTATTTTAAAAAAGCATTGATAGTGGTTATTCCTCTTTTGAACCAAACCACTTGTTCGTACGATTCACTCAGCTGATGCTTGGCTCGATGAGCATCGCAACACGCCGAATCAGCTTTTTTAAAAGTTCAAGACGATGAAAATTTTCTCGAGCCAAACACGGAGCGCGCGATCAATGAGCAATGAGTTCGATGTGATCGTGGTGGGCGCCGGCATGGTCGGGTCTGCCCTCGGATACGGTCTTTCCCAAACGACACTTCGGGTGCTGTTGCTAGATGGTGAGGACACCGACCTTCGTGCAGCCAAGGCCAACTTCGGGCTCGTATGGGCGCACGGGAAAGGCTATGGCGATCCTGACTACCACCGCTTGTCCATCGAGGCGTGCAAGCAATGGCCTGCATTTGCCCAGCGGCTGGAGGCCGACAGCGGCATCTCGCTCGCCTATCAGCAAGACGGCGGCCTGTTCTTTTGCCTGAGCGACGCGGAGCTCTCTGATCGGTCTGCAAGGATGAAAGCCTGGCATGAGCAGACTCCTGAGCTTCCGATCTCCACGCAGATTCTCGAGAGGACCGAACTCGAACGCCGGTTTCCTGGCTTGAGGCTGGGAAAAGATGTCGCGGGGGCCAGCTTCGGCGAGCACGATGGCCAAGTGAACCCGCTGCGGCTTCTCGCTGCGCTGCAGACCGCCTTCCAGCGAAAGGGAGGCACGCTCAAGAACCACTCCAAGGTGACCGGCATCTCTATGCTTCCTGGTGGGGGTTTCGAGGTAGCAACGGCCGGCTTCAAGGCTTACGCTCCGCGTGTCGTCCTGTCAGCTGGGTTGGGTGCCATCGAGTTGGGGCGAACCGTTGGTCTTGACGTGCCCTTGCGCCCCCAGCGGGGTCAAATTCTGGTCACGGAGCGGGTCGCTCCTCTTCTCCCCATTCCAGCCAGCGGGCTTCGCCAAACCGGCGAAGGCACCGTGATGATCGGCGTCACCACGGAAGAGGTGGGCTTTGATCTCTCAACGACGTCCGAAGGTGCGGTGCGAATGACGAAGAAGGCGCTGCGCATCCTGCCCGACTTGGCGGGTGTCCGCCTTGTCCGCCAGTGGTCATCTCTGCGAGTGATGACGCCCGATGGCCACCCGGTCTATGCCAAATCTGTCAGCCATCCGGGCGTGGATGTCGCCACCTGCCATTCCGGGGTGACCCTCGCTTCCTTCCATGCGGGTACCTACGCCAAAGCTATCGCGGCCGGCGCGCTTCCTGCCAACCTCAGCGTGTTCCACCATGACCGATTCGATGTTCAGAAAACTGCCTGATGCAGCACCGTCGCTGCTGACCGTCTACATAGATGGGCAACCCGTGAAGGCGGAGGAGGGCGAGTCGGTGGCGGGCGTCCTGCTGCGCGAGAAGTCAGCGGCGAGCCGGACCACGCCAGTGCTGGAGAGCCCGCGCGCTCCGTTCTGCATGATGGGTGTCTGCTTTGACTGCCTGGCCGTTGTTGATGGGATGCCCTCAACGCAGTCATGCCTTGTGACGGTCAAAGAGGGGATGCGCGTCGAACGCCAGCTTGGCCGCCGGAGGGTAGGCGCATGACACGGCACGTATCCGTTGCAATCATCGGCGCTGGCCCCGCGGGCATGCATGCCGCCATTCGGCTGCGCTTGTATGGCCTGTCGGTACTCGTCCTGGATGAACAGCCGGCGGTCGGTGGGCAGATTTGGCGCGCGGTCGAAACCGTGGCCCCGACGAGCACTGGAGACCTCTTAGGTGCAGAGTACCGGGCGGGCGCTGACTTGGCAGGCAGGTTTCACGCCAGCGGCGCGATGTACGAGCCGCAGACCCAGGTTTGGCAGATTGAACCCGGATGGCGCATCTTCACCAAGCGCGATGGCAAGACCGAGTGCGTGCGTGCCGACCAGGTCATCCTGGCAACCGGAGCGCAGGAGCGGCCAGCTCCGTTCCCGGGCTGGACCTTGCCGGGTGTTCTGACGGTGGGTGCGGCCCAAATTCTGCTCAAGACTTCGCGTCAAATCCCTGCAAAGCCGGTGTGGGTGGCCGGCAGTGGTCCATTGCCGTTGCTGTACATCGCGCAATTGGTCCGCGCTGGGGGCAAGGTCGCCGGCTGGCTCGACACGTCGCCACGCGGCGAGTGGCGGCGTGCGATGCCATGGGCTGGGGCCGCGCTGCTGGAGCGCGGTGAAATCGTCAAGGGTTTGCAGTGGATGCGAGAACTTCGCGATGCTGGCGTTCGGCGCATTCGTGGCGTCACCGCCTTGAGGGCCTTGGGCCAGGGGCAGTTGCAGACGCTTGAGTACACGACGGCCAATGGAAAGGTCCAACGCGTGCCAGCCGATGTCTTGCTGTCGCACGAGGGAATCATCCCTTCCATCCACATGACGCAAGCCCTGGGCTGTTCGCACACATGGAACGATCAGCAGTCCTGCCTCGTTCCGGTACTGGATGAACATGGTCAGACGAGCAAGCAAGGCCTCTTCGTGGCCGGCGATGGCGCGGGCATCGGGGGCGCCAAAGCTGCGTGTGTGCGAGGGGATCTCGCAGCCGTTGGCGCAGCCAAACAGGCAGGGCACCTGTCGGCAGAGTCGGCTCTGGAACAAAGTGCCGCATTGCGCCAACAACTGCACAGCACCCTGCGCCTGCGACCCATGCTGGACGCGCTCTACCCGCCGCGCGCGGAGATCTTTGAACCTTCTGACGACACCATCGTTTGCCGTTGTGAGGAGCTCACTGCGGGCGACATCCGCAAGGCCGCTGCGTTGACGCCGCTTGGGCCCAACCAGATGAAGGCGTTCACACGTGCAGGCATGGGCCCGTGCCAGGGGCGGCAGTGCGGCTACACCGTGGCGTACATCGTGGCTGCCGAGCAGAAGAAGCATGTCTCGGAGGTGGGCTTCTACCGTATCCGACCACCACTCAAACCCCTGACCCTGGGTGAGTTGGCGTCCTTAAGTCTTGAAGAGGACGTGAAATGAGAAAATACCAGAAGCGGTGAACTGGTGCCGCGCGGTTTAAGCAGCGCCGACGTGACTTTGAAGTTGGGGGGCCAGCAGTCACGAAGGGATTCTGAGTCGAGATGCGGAGGCGAACGACAGGAATGTGATGAGGCTTGAATGATTGAGCTGCGACACTTTCGCTACTTTGTCGTCGTCGCCGAGGAACTGAACTTCCGACGGGCCAGCGAGCGCATCCACATTGACCAGAGTCCGTTGTCGAGGGCTATTCGGGATCTTGAGGATGAGCTGGGGGTCCGGTTGTTAGTTCGCCTACCGCGAGCGCTTCAGCTCACGCCGGCCGGGCACAAGCTGCTCAAAGAATGCCGCATGCTCCTGGTCCGGATGGAGCGCATTAAACGAACGGTACGCCAGACTCATGCCCTATACCAGGTTCCGCTCAGCATCGGCATTGCCGACGGCATCGCGCAACCCAAGCTGTCCGAGTGCCTCAACCGCTGGCGCTTGGTTGCACCCGAGGTGCCTCTCGAGATTGCGGAGATGCGGGCTCGCGAGCTGACCAGTGCGCTCAAAAGCGAGGAGGTCGATGTGGGATTTTCATTTGGTGTCCCGGACGACCACGCCATCGCGCAGACGCCCGCCTGGCATTACCGTGTCATGGCGTTGGTGCCGCGGGATCACGAGCTCGCCAGACACGCCGTGATGCCACTGTCCGACCTCCTCGCTTTTCCGTTGCTGTCCTGCAATGAGGAACGCCTGCCCGGTCTCCTTGCCCAGATGCAAACCATCGTCCGGAATTATGCCGAGCAGGTTACGCCTTCGGGTGCCGCCAGTACGCTGTCGGGCTTCTTCGACTGATGGTTCGCTTTCGTCCGTTAGAGCGAGCGTTGCGGCCCGGCCACGCGTGCGAAGTGAGGAATGTTGCCTAGTTTTCTTCCAAGGGAGCGCAAACCTCAGCCAAGGACCTTTCGTGTAACCTGCGCAATCTCCATCAGGGTTTGCATCGGTGACGAACGACCGCTTCGTGGCGAGCGATTTAGGAAGTGAAATTCCGCAACGGGTCGATGTGCGCCAGCCAACCGGGGACTTTTTCTACGGTTGCGGCTTACCCCCTTCGCCCTCCCTCCGCCCCGCCAAATTCTTCAGCAACGTATTCACCGCCCTCAGCCTCCGATTCCGCACGTCGATCAAGCCGTCTCTAGGTTCAACCCAGCTCCGGCAACTCGATCACCGCTCGCCAGGGCACGCCTGCCAGAGGCTCGTAGTGCGCC
>JAANMX010001677.1_pt1 | contig 24397 bp, 9 predicted proteins | sample 7279681 | NCBI WGS metagenome assembly JAANMX01 (sample SAMN14094542, study PRJNA606508) | bioreactor metagenome | isolation source: A lab-scale SPAN reactor treating ammonium-rich wastewater day 351 | place: Ireland: Galway | collected 2018-01-01
TCCCGAGCGGGTTCAACGACGGGCAAGCGCACGATGATACGGGTGAGTGGTCGCGCGCGCAGCCGCTCATGCAGAACTTCGAAGGCCCCGGCCCGAACGGGCTGACGCCCCCCGACCCCGACCTCGCCACGGGGTACGACTACGTGGTCACCGTCACGAACGATGACTTCGCCGTCTACGACAGGGCCGGCGAACAGATCTTCTACCGCGACATTCACGACTTCCTCGGCGTATCCGAGAACTACCTCCTCTTCGACCCGAAGGTGATCTTCGACCCGTGGAACGGGCGGTGGGTCATGCTCTACCACAAGCGTCGCACCGCCACACAGGAAGCCTCGCTCGCCGTCATCGTCAGCTCGAACAGCATCCCCTGGGGCGCGCCGGGTGCGGGCGGCTGGTGGTGGTACGACATCAACTCGGTGCAGGACGCCGGAACGAACGACGCGTCCTGGCCCGACTATTTCGACCTCGGGTACAGCAACACCGCCATCGCCATGGCGGGCAACATGTTCCGCTTCTCGGGCGGCTTCCGCTGGGCGAGGATGCGCTTCCTCAACAAGACCGAACTCTACAACGCTCAGACCGTTTTCCCCGTCAGTTTCTCCAACCTCACCAACGCAGACGGCAGCACGACAGAGACCCCCCGCACAGCCAAGATGCAGTGGTCGTGGTCCGAGAGCGGGCAGAACGTGGATGCCCTGCTCTGCAACGCCCGCTGGGGCGGCGGCAACCGCGTGACCATCTGGAAACTCAAGGGCGCGTTCAACACCAACACGCTCACGCGCGTGGACACCGTCGTCTCCGACTACGCCGTGCCACCGAACGCCGCCCAGCCGAGCGGGCAGACCCTCGACACGATCGACACCCGCCTGATGACGGCGGTCGTCACCGGCGACACGCTCGGCAGCAACGGCATCGAGTTGTTCACGGGCCACTCGATCGCGTGGGAGGGCGGCGCGACCTCCCGCTGCCGGCTCTACAAGTTCGACGCGGTCGGACACGGGCTTGAGTTCGAGTCCAACTTCGGCGCGACCGGGCAGTTCTACTGGATGCCCTGCGTCGCGGGCGACTACTCCGGCAGCGCGTACTGGGTTTTCTCTCGCTCCAGCGGCAGCATCAACGCGGAAATCCGCTACGTCGACTACAACAAGGGCGTGTTCAGCAGCGCGTCGTCGCTGATGAAGGCCGGCACCGGCAGCTACGGCGGCTTCCGCTGGGGCGACTACTTCGGTGGACAGTTGGACTGGGGCGACTACAGCGCGAACATCTCCATCCCCGGTCGGCCTGCCAAGGCCTGGCTCTACGCCGAGTACGCCAAGCCCGGAGACTGGGGAACCCACGTCGGCGCAACCAGCGTCTGGACGCAGGGCAACCTCGCGTCTGTCACGCCGTCAACCACCTACGTCATCACCGGCCCGGTCGGCGGCCCGTTCTCGCCCTCCAGCCGCGTCTACACGCTCACCAACAACGGACAGGTCGGCCTGGTCTACGAAGTGGTGTCGCTCCCCTCGTGGCTCAATACCTCGAGTGCGAAGGGCCAGTTGTTCCCCGGCTCGGCCAACGTCACGCTCTCCGTGAACTCGAACGCCAACTCCCTCGGCAAGGGGACGTACAACGCCAACGTCGTCTTCCGCGACACGTTCAACAACGGCAACTCCTTCAACCGTGCCGTGCAGCTGATCGTGCAGGCGCCGGACCTGCGCGTCGCCTCCTTCGACGCCCCCAGCGGGACGTTCTACCCCGGCCAGACCATCAACGTGACCGGCAGCTACGTCAACGACGGCGACTTCGCAACCGGGAACTACTCGGCGACGTTCTACGCCTCCACCAACACCATCATCTCGCCCGCGGATACGCCGATCGGTACCCGCAACTACAACAGCCTCCCGCCGGGAGGAACGCAGAACTTCTCCCACATCCTCACGCTCCCCTGCCTGACGCCGCAGCCCTACTACATCGGCGTCATCGTCACCGTGACGAACGACGCGAACAACGGCAACAACACCGGTGTTGACCTGACGCCCATCGACTACCGCCTCTGCCCAGCCGACTTCAACCAGGACTGCACCGTCAACTCGCTCGACTTCATCGCCTTTCTGAACGCCTACACCGCAGGGAACAAGAGCGCAGACTGGAACGGCGACACCGTCGTCAACTCCCTCGACTTCATCGCGTTCCTGAACGACTACAACTCCGCCTGCCCGTAACACGCACCGGGTCGTGCAGGCTGTACAGGGCCGTCGCGCCGTTCACACGAACGCCGCGGCGGCCCTTTCTCCTGCGCGCGGTCATGCCGGAGGGATGGGGCGATCGTGCGGATCCTGTCCATCGCCGCCGCGTTCGGCCAACCGTGTCGCCATCGCGGCATCGGTCACGTGCTCGAGGTCCATCGCCGTCGCGTGCACGTGGTCGGGGCGCAGGCCCATCACGTTGACGAGGTAGGTCTCCCAGAGCCGGTGGCTGCGGACGAGCGAGCGGGCGCGGGCGCGGCCAGCATCGGCGAGGCGCACCCCGTCCCCCGTATGCACGACTTCCCCGGCACGACGCGCGGCTCGAAGAGCACGCCGCGTCGCCGCCCCGGCGTCGAGCGCCCGCAACACGTCCGCCGGCGCGACCGCCGTGCCTACGCCTCGCAACTCCTCGGCGCGGTAGAGGAACCCCAGCATGTCCTCGTGCGCGATGGAGCATGCAAGCCGAGCCTGGCGAAGCCGGCGTGCCAGCACGCCGTGCCGAGGCCCGAAAAAGGCCGCTGCAACGAGCAGCAACCCGGAGACGACGGTCATCATGCCCGCGGCGTTCACGGCGTTTGACATGCCGACCCACCCCGGCCCGAATGCAGCGAGGACATATCCCCCGATGCCCGAGAGAACCGCCGCGACCGCGCTGACGACGATCTGCGGCAGCAACCGGTCGGTCAGCAAGCGCGCCGTCGCGGCCGGGCAGACAAACATGGCGATGACGAGGATGGACCCGACGGCCTCGAACGACGCAACGGCCGCCGCCGCGACCATCACCATCAGGACGTAGTGAAGCACGCCCGCGCTGAATCCGAGCGACGACGCGAGCGCGGGATCGAACGCAGCCAGACGCAGTTCCTTGAAGAACGCGGCAATGAAAGCGATCGTGATGAGCGCGACGATGGCGAGCGTCCAGACCTGCCTGGGCAACGCCGCGAGCGTCGCCGCACTCACGAAGTCCGACCAGTTCTCGGGCGGGAACCAGAAGAGCGTTTCGAGCTGCCCGTGCAGGACGCAGTCGGCGTCGAGGTCGACGTGGCGCGCGGCCGCTCGCTCGATGAGCAGCACGCCGAGCGCGAACAGAACGGTAAAAACGACGCCCATGGCTGCGCCGGTCTCGACGCGGCCGTAGTGCCGCACTGCTTCGATGAGCGCTGCCGCGACGAGACCGCTCGCTGCCGCGCCGATGAACATGGGCAGCGAGTCGCGCGTGCCCGCCACGAGAAAGGCGACCACGATGCCAGGCAGCACGGAGTGAGCGACGGCATCGCCCATCAAACTGAGGCGACGCAGGACCAGGAAGTTGCCCAGCAGGCCGCAGCACAGGGCCGCGAGCGTGCCGGCGAGCATCGGCGGCAGGTCGAGCGAGACGAACTCGTGAACGGCGGGTGTCACGCTGCGCCCCCCTGCTGCTCGTCGTTGAGCGGGTGCGGGCTGGGCGGCGTGCCGTTGGTCGCGGGCAGTCCACACCCGCCCAGGGCGTCCTCGAGTTCCGCGATGAGAGCGGGGGGCAGTGCGTGCTCGACCTCGTCCGCCGAGACGTCCACGTGCGACGGCGCGGCGTCAGCGTACTCGATGAGATACCGCTCCCAGAGGCGGTGGGCGCGCACGATGCGACGTGCTCGCGCTTCGCCGCGCGGCGTCAACACCACGCGGCCCCGCGCGATACGGGCCAGCCCACCCGCTCGCAAGGCAAAGGCAACGGCGGGGCCGGGGCGGGCCTCGCGGCCGCCGTCTTCTCGTTCGACGGCGGCACGAAGAGCATGGTCAACCGCGATCCTTGCCCGAAGCGACGAGAGCCTGACGACCGACGCCAGCACGCCACGCGACGGCGCGAGAAGCAAGCTCACGGCAAAGCAGGCTCCGGCGGTCAGGACGATGATCGCGCCGGCCGGCGCGTTCGTGAGCAACGCCGAGATGCACGAGCCGAGGTATGCGCTCATGCCGCCGAGCGCGCCGGAGAGCGGGACCATCACGCGCAGACGTTCGGTCCAGAACCGGGCCGCTGCCGGCGGGATGATCAGAAGCGCAACGATCAGGAGCAGCCCCACGGCCTGCAGGCCGATCACCGTGACGACGACCAGCAGGCCGGTCATCGCGAGGTCGATCACGCCGAGAGGCCAGCCCTGCACCGCGGCGAACTCGCGGTCGAAACAGGTGAGCCGGAACTCCTTGAAGAGCAGTGCGACGGAAGCGATCGACGCGAGCGCAACGATGCCGATGAGCGACGCGTCCCGTACGCTCATCGCCGCGGTCTGGCCGTAGATGAACGAGGCCAGCCCGCCCTGGTCGCCCGTCGGCATGGACTGGATGACGCTCAGCAGCACCACGCCAACGCCGAAGAAGACGCTGAGGACAGCGGCGATTGCGGCGTCGTCGCGCAGGCGCGTGAAGCGTACGATCGCCTGTACCGCGAGCACCCCGAAAACGCACCCCGCTGCCGCCCCGGGAAGCAGCACGCTCAGGCTGCGACCCTGCACGCCGAGCAGTGTCGCGGCGATGAACGCGCCGGCAATGCCCGGGAGCGCGGCGTGGCTCAACGCATCGCCGAGCAACGCCCGCTTGCGCAGCACAATGAACGACCCGACCACGCCGCCCGCTATTCCAAGGAGCGTCGCGCCGAACACGACGACCGCGGCGTTGTGCCCGGCCTGGAGCGTGAGCGTGCGCCACAGTTCGTCGAAAGTAACGCCCTCGGACGGCCATGCGGCGGAGTTCATTGCCGACCCGGTCACGACTCACTCACCCCGCGCGGCGCGCGCCACGGCCTCGCTCGCCTCGTCCAGCAGCGTGAGCCGTCCGCCGTACGTCCGCCGAAGATTCTCGGCGGTGAATGCCTCGGCGACGGGGCCGCACGCGACGGCTCGCATATTCAGCAGCAAAACGTCATCGAAATACTCCTCCACGGACTGGAGGTCGTGGTGAACGCAGATCACGGTGCGTCCGCGCGACTTGAGCTCCCGCAGCACTTCGACAATGGCGCGCTCGGTTGCTGCGTCCACGCCCGCGAACGGCTCGTCCATGAAGTAGAGTTCGGCGTCCTGCGCCAGCGCGCGGGCGAGAAAGACCCGCTGCTGCTGCCCGCCCGAGAGCTGGCTGATCTGCCGGTTCGCATAGTCCGCCATGCCGACGCGGTCGAGCGAGACGAACGCGGCTTCGCGGTGCGCTCGCGTCACCGGCATGCACCATCCGATCATGCCGTACCGCCCCATGCACGCGACGTCGAGCGCGGAGACGGGAAAGTCCCAGTCCACGGTCTCGCGTTGCGGCACGTAGCCGACGCGACGCCGTTGCTGCCGGTACGAGCGCCCCCAGTACTCGACGCGACCCGCGGCGAGGGGGACAAGGCCGAGGCACGCGCGGATGAGGGTGCTCTTGCCCGCCCCGTTCGGGCCGACGATGGCGACGAGCGAACCGGGCCTCGCGTCGAAGTCCACGTCCCACAGCACCGGGCGCCTGTGATAGGCGACCGTCATCGCGTGGACCGAGAGGGGGCTGTCCGCGCTGTGCTCAGGCAACAAGGCGAGCGACTCGCCGCGAGTTCTCGGCGCATGGAGCGGGGACACCGGCTACTCTCCTCCCGCGAGCCGGCCGTTCATCCCCCGGACCGGCGCATCGCCGCCGAGCGCGCGGGCGATGGTGGTGACGTTGTGGTCAATCATGCCGAGATAGGTGCCCTCGTAGGTTCCGGGCGTGCCCATGGCGTCGGAAAACAGCCTCCCGCCGATGGCGACCGTCCAGCCGCGCGAGCGCGCGCCATCGATGAGCGCGCGGACGTTCCGGTCCGAGACCGTTGACTCGACGAAGACGGCGGGAATGCGGCGGGAGACGATCAGGGCCACGATGCGCTCGATGTCGCGCACCCCCGCCTCGGACTCGGTGCTGATCCCCTGGATGCCGACGACCTCGAACCCGTACTGGCGGCCGAAGTAGTTGAAAGCGTCATGGGCGGTGACAAGCACCCGATGCTCCTCCGGCACACTCGACAGCACGCGTCGCGCGTACTCGTCCAGTTCCCGCAGCGTCGCGGCGTATCGCTCGGCGCTGACGCGGTAGTGCTCCGCGCCGGCAGGATCGGCCTCCGTCAGCTTGTCCCGCACGACGCCGATGGCACGCGACCACGCCGACGGGTCCATCCACACGTGCGGGTCGTACTGGCCCTCGAACTCCTCTGGTTCGAGCAGGTCCGACTCGTCGAGCAACTCGGTGACCGCATGGACCTTTCGGCCGGCGGTGGCGGCGCGGATCAGCGCGTCCGTCATCTTCCCCTCGAGCATCAGGCCGTTGTAAAACACCAGGTCCGCCCGCATCAGCGCGGCGGTGTCGCTGCGCGTCGCCTTGTAGAGGTGCGGATCGACTCCCGGCCCCATCAGACCGGTCACCTCCGCGCGTTCTCCCGCGACGTTGCGGACCAAGTCCGCGATCATCCCCGTGGTCGCGACCACTCGGAGCGGCTCACCCCCGCGCGCAGCGGACACACCCGCGAACACAACCGCCACAAGAACGAGCACGCGATGCATCAGCGTCTCCTCGGCCGCCCCGAGCGGGGCCGGCAAATGTAGCCAAAGCTACTGTAGCCTCGGCTCCATCCCGATCAAGCCCCCCGAGTTTCGGGCAGCCGAACGAGGCGGCCCGAACAATCGACGAACGCGCGGGAGAATCCGGAGGCCGATCATCGCGTGCCCCTTCCGCTACACTGCCCGTCCACGTCGGCAACCCGGGGGCCGGCGCTGGTCGATAGACATGAACCGGTCGCGGGGACCGCGGCCGGCTGCCCTGGGGTCGGACGCCCCTGATCGGCGCCGTGAAGGGATTCTGTCGTTGTCGCCGAAACGCTCGCTCGAAGAACTGCCCACCCTCGCGTGGAGCCTCGATCCGCAACCCGAGATGGTCGGGGAGCGCACCGCGCGATTTCGTGCCCCGGATGCGCCGCAGCCGGTCCCGCCCTCGTTCGCGCTCGCAGGACCACTCGGAGCGAGCGGCCAGGTCGAGGACGCCTTCTCGCCTCGGCCCCGCTTCGCCCGCTTCGAGGATCGGCACCTCATCCGCGTCGAGACGGACCACTCGTGGAGTCTGTACGGAACGGGCGAGGTCGCAGGCCCGCTCCTGCGCAACGGCCGCCACACCATCGCCTGGAACACCGACGCCTACAACTACGACTCGACCACTCGCTCGCTCTACCAATCCCACCCGTGGGTGCTGGGCGTTCGTCAGGACGGCAGCGCGTTCGGCGTGCTCGTGGACACCACCCACCGCGTCGGCATCGACCTTGCCGAGGGCATCCTCTTCGAAGCCGACGGCTACCCGCCAGCGGTCTACGTCATCGACGCCCCTGGCCCCGAGGACGTGCTGCGAGAACTGGCCGCTCTGACCGGGAAGATGGACCTCCCCCCGTTCTGGTCGCTCGGATACCACCAGTGCCGCTACTCGTACATGACCGAGGAGGAGGCGCTGGAGGTCGCCGCGGAGTTCCGTCGCAGGCGCATCCCGTGCGAGGCGATCTGGTTCGACATCGACTACATGGACCGCTTCAGGGACTTCACCTTCGACAAGGTGCGATTCCCCGACCCCGCCGGCATGGTGCTGCGGCTCGCGGAGCGAGGGTTCCGGTCGGTCTTCATCCTCGACCCGGGCATCGTCGCCGATCCCGCCGACCCAACCTACGCCGACGGCGTCGAGCGAGACCACTTCGTGCGCGATGCCGAGGGACGCGAGTATCGCGGCACCGTCTGGCCGGGCGTGTGCGCGTTTCCCGATTACACGCGCGGCGCGACCCGCCACTGGTGGGCCGACCTCATCGACACCTTCGTCACCACCGTCGGCATGGACGGCCTCTGGAACGACATGAACGAACCGGCCATCTTCGACGGACCCGGACGCACCATGCCGGTTGATTGCATCCACCGCGCGGACTCCGAACTCGGCGGCCCGGGAACGCACGCTCGCTACCACAACGTCTACGGCATGCTGATGATCCGCTCCACGAAGAAGGGGATGCTTCGCGCCCGTCCCGAACGCCGTCCCTTCGTGCTGACTCGCTCCAACTTCGTGGGCGGTCAGCGCTACGCCGCCATGTGGACCGGCGACAGCACCAGCACCTGGGACCACCTCGGCTGGACCATCCCGATGATCCTCAACCTCGGACTCTCGGGGCAGCCTTTCGCCGGGTGCGACATCGGCGGCTTCTCGGAGAACGCCGACGCCCACCTCTTCCAGCGGTGGATGGGCCTCGGATCGCTGCTCCCCTTCAGCCGCGCCCACTCCGACAAGGGCACGCAGCGGCACGAACCTTGGTCGTTCGGCGAAGAGTGCGAGCGCGTCTGCCGCCTCGCGCTCGAGCGTCGCTACCGACTCATGCCCTACCTCTACACGGTCTTCCGCGAGGCCGCCGAGACCGGCCTGCCCGTCATGCGCCCGCTCTTCTTCGCCGACCCGGCCGACCCGGCGCTGCGATCAGCCGAGGACTCGTTCCTGATCGGACGCGACGTGCTGGTGCGGGCGTCGCGCGACCCCGAGAACGGCTGCCGCGACCCCATGCCGCACGGCCGATGGCGTGCGTTCGAGCCGGCGAACGCCTCCCACCACGACCTGCCGGAACTCTTCGTGCGCGAAGGGGCGATCGTCCCCCTCGGACCCGTGCGCCAGTTCAGCGGCGAGAAGCCGCTCGACCCCATCACGCTCGTCATCTCGCTCGACCGCCACGGGCACGCCGAGGGCACGCTCTACGAGGACGCCGGCGACGGGTTCGCCTACCGTGAGGGCGACTACCTTCTCACGACGTACTCCGCCGAGCGCGATGGCCCGCGCGTGATCGTGGGCATCCGCGGCGCGGAAGGATCGCGTCCGCGACCGCTCCGCGCCGCAGAGATACTCATCCTCCTCGACGACGGCACGGTCAGGCGCAGCGTGGGCGTGGGAGGCGACAACATTCCCGTGCTCATCGACCAGCCCCGCTGCTGAGGCCGGTCAGCGCCCCGGCAACCCACGAAAAACCCCCGCATCGAGCGCGGGGGTGTTGGGGCGACTGGTTGTGCGCCGCGGTCAGTTGCAGCCCGCGGTGTAGAGATTGAGGAAACAGAGCACGTCCTGCGTGTTGATGACCGTATCGCCGGTGCAATCGGCCTTCGCGTTGCCCGACGTGTACAGGTTCAGGAAGCAGAGCACGTCCTGCGTGTTGATGACGGTGTCGCCGTTGCAGTCCGCGTAGCAGGCGGGAGGGGTGTTCTGCACGGTCCTCGCCGCGTTGATCCGACCGTACCCGTAGTTGATGTCGAAGCCCGGCGTGCCGAGGTCGTCGGCGTTGTTGCGCAGCAGCTGACGCACCTCCGCGCCGGTCAGGTTCGGGTTGCGCGAGTACATCAGGGCGACCAGGCCGCTGACGTGCGGCGCGGCCATGGATGTACCCGACATGTAGATGTAACCGGAGTTGTTCGCGTAGTTGCAGGAGATGATGTCCTCGCCCGGCGCGGCGACGTCGATCCAGTTGCCGTAGTTCGACCAGCTCGCGCGGTTGTCGCTCGCGTTGGTGGCGCTGATCGCGATGGCCTCGGGGTACGCCGCCGGATAGAACGGCGACTGGCTGCCCCAGTTGCCCGCCGCGGCGATCACGGGCATCCCGTTCTGATCGGCGTACTTGCAGGCGTCGGCGAGAACCTGTGCGCCCCCGCTCCCGCCGCCGGAGTAGTTCAGCGCGTGCGCGCCGTTGTCCACCGCGTAGTAGATGGCGTAGGCGATCGCCTCCCACGTGCCGCCGCCGCCCGAGTTGAAGACCTGCAGCGGCATGATGGTCACGTTCGCCATCCCCGCGACGCCCTTGCCGTTGTGAAGGCCCGCAGCGATCGTGCCCGCGACGTGCGTGCCGTGGCTGTGACCGTCCTGCGGGTTGTTGTCGTTGCTCATGAAGTCCCAGCCGCGATAGTCGTCGATAAACCCGTTCCCGTCGTCGTCGATGCCGTTGCAGCACGGATCGCCGGCATTCGCCCAGTAGACGCCCTGGAGATCCTCGTGCGTCCACGAAATCCCGGTGTCGGCGACCGCGATCACCACGTCGCGCGTGCCCATCGTGATGTCCCACGCCCCCTCGAACTTGGCGATCTTCGGACCGTACTGCTCGTTGTAACGAGGATCGTTCGGCACGAACGCCAGAACCGTGTGCCCGTTCGGCTCGGCATAGCGAACGCCCGGAAGCCGCGAGACGCGCTGCGCGAACTCGACCGGATCGACTCCCTCAGCGAGTTTCGCCACACGCACCATCGACAGCGGGTGCGGCTTCGCCGGATCGTGCTTCGACCACCGCGGATGCCGCGTCTCCTTCCACCCCACAACCTCGGCCATCCCCGCGATCATCGCCACCGACTTGTCGGTCGGGACGTGGTCGAACCCGATGATCAACTCGTCGGCGACGTGCCCGAGTTCCATCGGGCCGTCCGCCATGCCCAGAAACTGGGCGGACGCAGCCGCGGGCACAAGACACGAGGTCAGACCGATCAACGCCATCTTCAACTGACGGTTCATCCCTGCACGCTCCTTCACTCGGATGACACTCACACTTCACGCACGAACCCGACGGGTGTGCGATCATCAACGTCCCGCACGGCGACAGACCACGCGGCAGGGGCACTGTACCACACCACCACGCCATCGAGAAGTGCCTTGTGACAGTCGCCGATAACCTCTCCTCGTATTCCGAGGGAAAGCCCCCGCTCGCCGCGTTTTGCTCCCGGAACAAGAAACAGGCCGGGACTTGCGCCCCGGCCCGTCGAGGTTCTGGTGCTGTCACCGGGGGGTCACTTCGGGCGCACATACCTCCCGAGGAGCAGGCTCGCGTTCTGGCGTCCGAGGAAGAAGTCGGTATCCAGCACGGTGTCGGCCGCGTTCGAGAGCGCGCGCCCTGTGGCCGGCAGCGAGTAGGAACCCTGCGATCCTGGGACGTCGGAGACGGAGTTCGCGGCCATGAGATCGAACTGCTCACCGAACGGGTCGTAATCGCCGCTGATGCGCAGGCCGAGCATCTCGCCGACGCGGCGTCCGACCGCGGCGGTGAGCGATTGCACGAACCCGTCGAGCCCGTCCGGAGAGGGCGTGTAGCCGAGCAGCGCGAGCGACGGAAGGAACACGACACCCTCGTCGGTGCGCGTCGAGTTGAAGCCGTCGGATCCGAAGGAGAAGCCGTAGGACTCGGAGAAGAAGTCGAAGGTGCGACTGAAGAGCAGCGTGATGGGATCAACGGTCGTGGTGAGGAAGATCGTTGAGTAATCCTGGAACTCGAATGCGTTGGGGTTGGTCGAGAACCGCACGTCGAGGCCGACGACGTCGTCCGACGTGCCAACAACGCCGTCCGGACCGGCGTCGGCCACGGCCGAGGAGAAGATGCTGCTCAGGTTCGCCACGAGTCGAGTGGTAACGTAGTCGTTCACGCTCTGGCCGTTGGAGGCCTTCCCGGTGAAGCCGAGAGCGGCGGCATCGAACGGCCGCAGCGGGGTCGTGAGACCGCCGACCTGGAGCCAGTCGATCGTGCCGCCATTGAGTTCGATGAAGACGTTCTGGAAGCGCTTGCTGATCTGCGATGCACCCTCCGTGACGACTTCGAGCCTGTAGTCGGTATTGAAGATGCCCTGCACGTAGACCGCGTATCGCGCGGGCTGGCCGGTGAGGTCGAGACGACCCGGGGCGACGAAGTCGATGAAGAAGTCGCCGTTCGCGTCGTAGCCGTAGGCGAAATCGCCGTTGCGTGCGAGCTCCCCGGGCGTGGACCCGTTCGGGCTGATGCGAGAGGGGGAGAACACGAGCATCCCATCGTCGATATCGCTCGACGTGGTGATGTCGAAGATGCCGAACTGCACGCCGCCGCTGAAGTCCTCGAAGGTGACGGGATGGCGGCTGCCGAGGTCGGCGCCGAGTTCGTTGAGTTTGAGGGTGACGCGGACGCGAGAGCCGGCCGCGATCGGGTTGCCGCCGTTGAGGGCGTAGACGTCGACGTCCGGGACGACGTTCGAGGGCAGGCCGAACGAGCCGCGCGGCCCGATCGCCGACTCGACGTTCACGATCTGGCGGCCTGCGGTATCGGTGAACGCCGACACGGTGCCCGCCGCGTTCGAGCCGGTGACGAAGTCGTCCGCGGTGCCGAGGATGCCGTCCGCGCCGGCGCTGATGGTGAACGTGAAGTCGCCGATGACGCGGGTTGTGAGGTCGTCCGCGGTGCCGAAGACGCCGTCCGCCCCCGCGAAGGTGATGGGGGCAGGCGCGTTGACGAGCGGGTCCGCACTGCCCGCGTCGGTGAGGGCGCTGAAGCCGGAGTTTCCGTCGTCGAAGACCTCGACGGTGAAGTTGTAGTCGCCGACGCCGCCGGCCGCGGACGAGATGTTCGGCACGCCGAAGGTGTTGTAGGTGAGAACGTTCGCGACCATCAGGTGGTACACGCCGGTCTGCTTGATGAGGAACGCCTCGCCGAACGTCGCGTCGGTCTCCGCACCGACCGGCGCGGGCAGCGGAACGACGAAGTCGCTGGGCCCGAACGATCCTTCGACGTCCCCGTTCGGATTGACGAGGAACCGGCCCGCGAAGAGCGCCGATCCCTGCATCGCGCCCAGTCGCAGAATCTGGCCAGCCTGGAGCGTGATGCGGTAGAGGTCCGTGTCGTTGGGGAATCGGAAGAGGTTGGTATTGTGGTCGGGATGGTCGCCGATCGAGCCGCGGAGCGTGAAGGGCCGGTTCGGTGTCGGCAGGCCGTCCGGCGCGTGGTTGTCGTCGAGGACGATGTCGAGATTCACCGGCGGGTAGAAATCGATCCGGCGGATCACACCGGTCGTCGGTTCGGGCACGAAGACGGTGCCGGCGAAACCGGGCAGCTTGTCGCCGGGGTCGCCGACGATGTCGTCCTGCGAGTAACGCTCGCCCGGCGCGACCATGCCGTCGCCGTTGCCGTCGAGCGGCGCCAGCGACAGCGAAGACCGCACGTGCGACGAGCTCAGCTCGAACCGGTAGACCCCCGGCCCGGGCACGCCGGCGAGCTGCGGGAGATCGCGCTCCGTGACCGAACGATCGAAGATCACCTCGAGCTGGTTGGCCTGCGGGACGTAGTTGAGGGTGTAGTCGATCCTCTCCACGAGACGGATCTCAACCTCGCCCGTGCCGCGCACTTCCGAGACCGACAGACCGGCGGAGAAGCTCGACGAATCCATCGGCTGGTTGAAGGTGAGCACGGCGCTGTACACCCGGCTGCGCTCGGTGACCGCGAGCGAACTGACCTGGATGGGCAGCGGCGTGTGCCTGGGGTTGGTGATCTGGAAGTTGCCGTTGTTGCGTGCGGGCGCGCCGCCGGCCGTGACCGCGCCGAGGTCGCCGGTGGAGGAAACGCGGTACGACTCGGAGTTGCGGTTGGAACCTTCGATGGCGCCGACGACGCTGACGCCGGCGAGAACGGACCGCCCGCTGGCGAGGGAGTCATCGCTCGTGCCGAAGTACCCGTCCGAGCCGCGGGTAAAGCCAGCCACGACGCTCGAGCGGATCATGCTGCCGCCGATGTTCACCGTGCCGGCGAACCCGGTGGTGGCACGGTCAGCGGCATCGCCCGTGCCGCCGACCTCGGCGTCGCGCCCGAGATCGCCGCCGACCATGATCGCGCTGTCGGTGACGTTGCCCGCAATGCTGACGGCGTCGAGGAAGTCGCGCGAGGACACGAAGGAGCGGCTGAGCGACGGCGCGGAGAACGAGCCGATCGCGGAGCCGGAGCGAACGACGCCGCTGCTCATGGGGGCGTTGAGGGTGATGGAGGTGGCGACGCGGTCAACGTTGACGTGCCCGCGCATTGTGCCGCCGAACGTCACGAACCCGGTGGTGAAGACGTCGATAAGCGCATCGCCGCGCTCGTCGGGGTCGGAATCGCCGAACTCTCCGACGACGCTGATGAAAGCGGCGTTCTTGGCGGAGATCGTGCCGTGGCGGAAGTGCCCCACGACGAGGGTGTCGAGGTGCTGTCCGATCGTCACGTCGCCCGTGCCCTCGTCGTTGCCCAGCTCGATGCGCACCGCGTAGTGATCGATGTAGACGTCCGAGTCACCGAAGAGCGTCGCCTCGATGCGCAGCAGGCCGATCGAGGAGAAGTTCGTCGTGACGACGTCGAAGTTCGTCAGCGCCCCGTTCGAGGAGGTTACCACCACCGCGGACCCCTCCGTGGTGCCGGAGAGGATCACGCGGTTGGTCGCCGAATCGAACGACACGCTGCCGGGGCCGGAGAAGAAGATCGTGCCGCTGTTCAACGACGTGGCGAAGTCCAGCGACCCACCCGAGGGCACCGGCGTGCCCACGAGCGACCCGGCGGCGTTGGGATGGTTGATGGGCAGCGAAGGACCAAGCACACCCAGTCGGCCGCCCGCCGTCGCCCCCGGCGCGATGCCTTCGCTCACGACCATGGACTCGAACACGTCGCCGACGACGTTGACCTCGCCGACGTACGAGACGCCAGGCTCGGTGCGGTCGTCGAACGAGCCGTAGACCCCATCCGGCCCGTGCCAGATGCCGGCGACGATCTTGGACCGGACCATCGCGCCGCCGACGTTCACCACGTTCACGAAGCCGGACTGCGTGGAGTCGCGGTTGGCGATGCCCCTCCCGCCGGGTCGGCCGTCCTGGCCGAAGTCGCGCACTCCGGCGATGATCATCGCGTCCATGACGCTGCCGCCGACGCTGACGGCGTGGATCGAGTCACCCGCGGCGATCACGGAACCGGTCGCGGCCGTCAGTTCGTCGTTGCGCAGGTCGCCCCCGATGGTCAGGAACCCGATCGCATAATCGGCCTTGATCATCGCCTCGAACACGGACCCGCGGTCAACAAGGACATTGCCGATGTTCCAGCCCGCGGTGATGGTCGGCCCCTGGATGGCCGTCCCCTGCACAAGCCCGGGCGGCAGCTGGTTGCGGAAGGCGTCGTACGGCGTGGCTGCGGAACGGAACGGGTTGACGCCCATGTCGCCGAAGACGCCGTCCTCCGTGCCGAGCACCTGCACGGAGAGAACGATCCAGTCGGCATGGACGCGGCCGTAGAAGTTGCCCGCGTTGACGACCACCGAATCGACGTGCCCGTCGTACGCGATGACGCTCGCGGTCGGCAGGAACGATCCGCCATGGATGTTCACCGCGCCGATGCCGCCGGAGTAGCTCACCACGCCGCCGGCGAAGTCGCCCGTGACGTTCACGGTCCCGATGCGCCCTGCCGCGTAGATCGAACCGCTGCCGAGGAGGTCGTCCCCGGGACGGTTCGGGACCAGTCCGAGCGTGACCGTGCCGATGGTCTCGCCGGCGCGAATGTCCGTGTACAACTGGCTGCCGGCGGTCACCGTGGGCAGCGCGCCGTGGACGACGATCATGCCCGGCTTGTTCCGATCGCCGATGTGGCGTCCCGCGGTGAGGGTGTTGATGCTCCGGCGAACGTCCGCGGTGATGCGCAGGTCGCGCGACGCCGAGAGCGTGCCGACCGTGCCCCGCGAGGTGTCCGTGGCGACGTGGATCGCAAGGTCGCCCTCGTTGACGCGGATCGTCCCGATGGGGCCGGACGAGGAGACCCTACCGCTGAAGAGCGTCCGCGCGGTGATGGTGTCGATCTGGCCCTGCGGCCCGGTGACCGCGAACGCGGTGTTGTAGATGTCGTCATCGACGGACACACGCTGCAGCGGGCCGGAGACGGTGATCTCGCTGGTCCGGATGGCCTTGGCCGTCAGGTCCTCGATGCGGCCGGCCGTGAAACTGCTGGAAGCGATCACGCCGGTCGCCCGGAATCGCGGGATGTGGTTGTTCACGTCGAGATCGACGCGGGTGAAGTTCCGCCCCGATATCTCGTTGTTGATCCAGCCGAAGACGTCGATGCGGATGTCACTGTAGTCTCCCGCGGACCCGAAGGTCGAGAGCCTGTCGAGCTCGCCGCCGCTCAGAATCTCGGCGGGGTGGAACTCCAGCTCGGTCCCCTGCGTCGTGCTGTTGCGGTAGCCCGAGGCCTGCACGCGGAAGATGCGCGTCCACGCGTCGAGGATCGAGGCGTCGAAGAAGCCGTTGTCGAGACGGACATCGTTGATGATGTCCGCGCGGATGGTGGAACGGAAGACGTTCCCGTCCAGCCCGTCGACGAGGTTCACGGTGCCCGTCAGCAGCAGCGGATCGACGTAGATGAGCGACAGCCAGAAGCCGTCCAGGAGTTCCGCGCTGGCGTGTGCATCGATCATGCTCGCGCCGCGGAGGCGGATCGTGCCGATGCCCTGGGCGTCGAGCTGGTTGCCCGGACCGACGGTCGCCGGCGCGGAGTTCCGTGCGATGATCGGCGCGGAGATGAACGCGCCGGGATGGATCGCTCCCTCCGCCGTGACGAGGCGGATCTCGTCGTCCGCGAAGATGCCGGCAGTGGCAAGCGGCGAGTGCTTGGTGTTCCGGATGCCCATCCCCACGCTCACGTCGCCGATGATCGTGGCATAGAGCACGCCCACGATGCCCTCGAACTCGCCCGCGGGGACGGAGCGGTCGAAGTTGGGCCGCACGCTGACCAGCGTGGCGTTCTCGTCCTGGAGGATCACGTCGCCGATCGAGCCGCCGACGTTGACGTTCAGCACGTCGCCCGTGCGGGCCACGAGGCCGTTGAGGTAGCCGTCGAACGGGCCTCCGATGTCGTCGAGGAACGCCGTGCCCGCGTCATTGACCACGTTGCTGACGGGGCGGTGCAATCCGCCGGCCCAGTCGCCGTCGATGCTGCCCTGCGAGATGCCGAGCGGCCCGCCGACGGCCGTGTTCTTCCCGCCCTGCACGCCGAGGAACGGTCCGATGAGGCTCGGCCCCCACGCGGGAACCTGCGTCCGTCCGAGGGTACCGGTGCGGATGTCGATCGTGTCCACCCCGACGACGTCGATCGCCACGATGTCGCCCCGCGGCGTCTCGTTCGTGATCGCCTGGAGGCGCTCGCCGCCGGACTGAACGATGCGCCAGACGTCCACCTCGACGTTGCCGCGGATGCCGATCGCCGCCGCGCCGTCAGCGCCGATGATGTTGATGCGGCCGATCGAGATGGGAGCGAGCGCGTTGCCGCCGCCCTGATTGCCGGTCGAGGTGATGAGAAGCTGGCGGCCGCCGGTGAGATCGACCTGATCGATCTGTGCGATCGCGACGCCCTGGGAGACGTCGACCGGGAGGTACCGGACGATGCCGCCGAGCGCGCCGGTGGGGAGGCCGAGGATTTCGATGCGGACGCGCCCGCCGCCGTCATCGACGAGTTCGAGCGGCTGCCCCCCCCGGATCTCGACATTCGAGTCGAGGGTGTTCCCGACGTCGATGCGCGGGAAGTCAACGAACCGGACGTCGGAACCCGAACCCGTCGTCGCCACGACACCGCGATTGTCGCCGAGCCAGATGCCGATCTCGGGCGCGCCGGGATCGAACGCGATGTCCTGACTGACGAGCATCCCACCGACGGTCGATCCCGGCGGGGTCGTGAGGAGCAGGGTGCCGCCGAGCACGTGCGAACCGACACGGATCATGCCGATGCTGCCATCGCCGCCCGCGGTGCCGGTGATGACGTTCGCGCCCAGAGGGAACAGGGTCCGCTCGGTCTCGGATATCTGGTCGTACCCGACCGCGCCGCGGAAGTCGAGCATGGCGATGCGGCCGGCGACGCGCAGGTCCATGAAGATCACGTCGCCCAGCAGCCCGTCGTTCTGCGCGCCGAAGGCGGGGTTGAGGCCGGTGTGGAACTGCCCGAAGTCGCCCCCGATGACGAAGTTCACCGGCGCGGCCACGGAGCCTCGGACGTCGCGGCCGGCCGTCACGTCGAAGAGCGTGCCCTTGACGCTGAAGGTGCCGCTGGCGAGGTTGTGCGAGAGCGGGTTGTCCTCGCTCACGCCGCGCGGGTTGAAGGTCTCTGTCGCCTCAATGTCGCCGCCGTTGGCGCTGGGCCAGTACCCGGTGCCGAAGCGGAACGATCCGACGTTCCCGTTGAGCACGGTCACGCCGTTCGAGAGGCCGCCCGGGATGGTGCCCGTGTTGCCGTTCCCGCCGCCGGTGCGGTAGGCGCCCAGAGTGGTCGGCGTGAGTCCGGTGAGGGTGGCGGCGTATCCGAAGCCCGTCTGGGTGTTGTCGTCGGTCGCCTGCGCGACGCCGACGCCGGAGACGACGAGGTAGTACACGCCCGGCGCGGGAGGATCGAACCGCAGGAACTGCGACTCCTCGAAACTGCGCGTGAAGCGGGAGGCCACGAACGTGCGCTGCTGCTCGTCCACGATGCGGAAGAGCAGGTCGGTGTCCACCGCGTCCACCTGCAGAACGACCGGCTGAGCGGCGTCGCTGGCGAACGCAAAGACGTCCACCTGGTCGTCCGCGTTGATGGTGTCGCCGAAGCCGAGTTCGCCGAGAACCCGCACCGCGGTGCCGATCGAGCCGATCCACTCCGCCGACATGATGGAGTCGTTGCGGTAGGTGCCCAGGCCGAACGCCGCGCTCTGCCGGTTGCCGAGCAGGAACGGATCGCCGGCGTCGGTCAGCACGAACGAACCGAGCATGGCGCGAATGGTGGTGCGGGGGTCCGCATCGGCCGCGATCCCGAAGGTGTGCTCACGCTCAACGTAGTTCAGAATCTCGTGCGGCGGGCGGTTCACCGGGTCGCTCAGGTCGCCCAGGACGGTCACGTCGAGCACAGACCGGCCCGCGATCGCGATCTCGCCCACCGTCCTGCCGACGACGAGTTCCGCGTTCGTCTTGTAGAAGTTGTTGATGTTGAAGGGAGGCGTGTATCCCGGGTCCGCCGCCCACATCCCGGTGTCGGTCCCGGCGGTGAGCGAGCCGAGGTCGCCCGCGACGTTGATCGAACCGACGAGGTAGCCGATTGCAAGCCGCTCGACCGCGCCGGTGAACTGCGACGAGCCGTGCAGGATGCCGTGCAGCAGGATCGAACCGATCGACGCCCCGTTGAGGACGAAGAAGCCCTGGTCCGGCCGGCTGAAGCCGGTCGTGACGATGTTGCCCGCCGCGGGGCCGAGCGGGTTGTACGTGTTGGCGCTCGCGTTGTTGCGCACGAAGGGGGAACCGACGATCACGCTGCCGGGGCCGGGGGGCAGCCCCTCGACGTTCAGCCCGCCGCCCGCCTCGACGTACCACGTGTACCCGAACGGCGCGGAAGACGACTCGAAATCGCCGTAGAGACCCTCGATCGAGTCCGTGATGAAGTACTCGAACGGGAACTCGTACAGGTCGGAACCCGGCGTCGGCTGCTCGGTGGCCGTCACTTCGCCGCCGAACATGTTGAACGACGTGCGCGAGTCGGTATTGGAGAACACAATCCGCCCGATCCCGTCGTTGAAGTTCGGGATGCCGTCAGCGTCCGGGTCGACGAGCGCAAACTCCGAACTCGGCGGAATGCCGAGACGGAGCGTCCGCACCATCGCCCGGTCGTAGAGGTCGAAGAACGAGACACTCGCGCCGACGGGGCCGGTCAGCGTCGCCGAGACGCCCACCACACGCTCGTTGATCAGTTCCGCCAGCGCGCTGGAGGGCAGCACGAACTCCATGTTGTCGAGGAACATGTTCCCCGATCCCACCGTCTCGAACCGAACCCGCGCAAAGTTGACGTCCTGCCCCGCGAGGTTGTTGTCCAGCACGAGGCGCCCTATCCCGTTCGCCCGCTCGTTCTGGTTCGGGTTCTGGATCAGCGCGAGGAGCGAGTTGCCCGTGAAGACATCCGTCGCGATCGTGCCGTCGGCAAGATAGTACGAAGCCAGCACCCTGAACTGCGACGGGACAAGCCCGAACCCGTCCGGATCGACGATGTCGATCGAGAACGTGTCAAAGATGCCCACGTTCGGCAGGTCGAACTGCCAGAACTGCCCCCCGACCGCCACGACACGGATACCCAGGTCGTCCTGCTCCCCGCCGGGCATCTGCGCGATGCGGAAGTTCGTCGTCGGCGCGAAGTTGTGGATCACCCGAACTTCGGACTGGAGGAACGTGAAGTTCTGCGGGATCCCCCCCACCGCCTCGTCGTTGAAGTCCTCCTCCACCGTCTCGGGGTCGTCCGGAGCGTCGATGGTGATGTCCGTCGTGATGTACGGCCGGACGTAGGCCCAGTGCGCCGTCACCTGCCCAAGGCCCGTCGCGGGGTTCACCACGTCCGGCGTGATCGTCAGCGTGAAGAGCAACTTGCGCTCTTCGAGACGCTCGAAGTCGCACTGCCGCGCACGCTCCTCGCGCCGACGCGTCGCGCCAACGGAACCCAGCAGCGAACGGATCGACCGGCGGTTTCGACGAGAGCCCTTCATGGCGACTCCTGATCACTCAAACAGTGGTCCGGGACCGTTCCACACGCGGGCCGACGCTCCTGCACGCCGGCCGGCGACTCCCCGCAACGCTCGCCGAGCGATGCGGGCCGGTCGAGTCTGGCGCTCCGCCCATGCCCTCCGGCTCATCCCGGAACGGTCCCCGCGCGCACCCATGCACGCGACGGGCGGAGAGGCCACAGGCTATGCCAAACGGCGACATCGCACAACTCGGCCTTCGGGGCCGCACCCTTCGGCCGGGCGCCGGCGACAAGCGGGGGTCGTCGGCCGTTCTCCCGGCGGTGCAGCAGGTCGGCGGGTCCGCGCGGACCCACGTCTGTCAGGCCCCTACGCACACCACCATACCAGGGTTCCCGACCCGCGCCAAGCCCCTCCCGAAACCCGACCCGAACCTAGAGAATCCGCCGCGAACGCGGATAACTCCCCAGCACGAACAACTCCCGGCAGTGCGTCTCCGCCTCCCGGATCGCGGCCGCCATCCCCGGGTCGTCCCGGTGGCCCTGCGCATCAATAAAGAAGGTGTACTGCCAGTTGGTCCGGCCGCTCGGCCGCTTGTCGATGTGCGAGAGGTTGATCCCCGACCGGTGGAAGACCCCGAGCACCTCCACCAATGCCCCAGGCTTGTCCGCCGTGTTGAACATGATGGAGGTCTTGTCGTCCCCGGACCGCTTCGCGCGGTGACGGCTGATGACGAAGAACCGCGTGATGTTGTTCGGGTTGTCCTCGATCCGGGCAAAGAGCGTCTTGAGACCGTACAGGCTCCCCGCCAGTTCGGACCCGATCGCCGCCGACCCCGGCTGCGCTCCGATCGACTCTGCAACCCGGTTCTCTTCCACCGCCGTCTGCGCGGCCCGCGAACTGCTCGCCGCCGTGATCTGCTCCGCCTGCGGGTACTGGGTCGCCAGCCAGGTCCGGCATTGGCTGAACACCTCGGGCTTGGAGTGAATCCGCCGGATCGCGCTCGGCTCGCAGTTCGCCAGCAGCGCATGGTGCACCGCCAGCTGCACCTCGGCATACACCCACACCTCACCCGCATTGCGCTGGAATGCGTCGAGCGCCTCGACGATCCCGCCACCCGTCGAGTTCTCGATCGGCACCAGCCCGTAGTCCACGTGCCCGCGCCGCACCTCCGTGAAAACGCCCGCGATCTCGTGCAGATCCTCGTACGCCACCGACGACCCGAACTGCCGGACCGCCGCCAGGTGCGAGTACGACCCCGGCGGGCCGAGGTACCCGATCCGCAGCGGCTGCTCCAGCGAGAACGAGCCGCTCATCAACTCCCGGTACACGGCCTCGATCGTCCGCCCGGAGAGCGGCCCACGGTTCGCCCGCAGCACCTTCTCCAGCACCTCCGCCTCGCGATGCGGCGCATAGATCGGAATCCCCGCACCCCGCTTTTGTCGCCCGACCTGCACGACCAGGCGAGACCGCTGGTTCAACATCTTCACGAGTGCGGCGTCCAGGCGGTCGATCTTGCGGCGCAACTCGGCGAGGGCCGCGGTGTCGCGCGGCCGCTCACTCGCCGGCGCGGCCGCATTCCCCTCCACGCCGCGCGACCGCTCCGATCCCTTCCGCCCGCGCGGACGGCTCTTCGCTGCTTTTTTTTTCGCCCGTTTCTTGGCCATCTGGATCGCTACAACCGCGCACCGCCAAAGTTCAGCCAGTCGGCACGCGCGCCATGGGGTACCCCCTTATCGGCCACCCCCGCAACTTGGTCGAGCCATCGGAGCGAACCGGCACGAAACAGAAGCCCGCCGCTGCCGAACAGTATCATCGTGCAGGGGAGATTCTCGCCGCAACTTCTTGATGCTGCCGGGCTTGCCGCCGGGGCCGAACCGCTCGCCGGGTTCGCGGACCAGGCGTCGGCCGGGCTGGGACTGGCGGCCGCTGCCGTCGTGGGACTGGTCGGTGTCGCCCTTTGGCTCTTCGGTGCGAGACTGATGAAGCCTGCCGCGGCCTTCGTTGGTGCCGCCCTCGGTGCTGGAGCAGGGTTCGCGCTGATCGCGAGCGCGGCCGGCTCGGGTGCTGAGAATCAGCCCCCCTTGGCCGCGGGCGTCGGCTTCGGGGCCTTGCTCGGCCTCGGTGCCGCCCTCCTCCTGTACAGGATGGTCGTCGCCACGACCGCTGCCGCCACGTTCGCTGCCATCGGTGTCCTGGTGACCGCAGCCGCGTGGGGTCCTGCCCTCGGCTCGAACATGGTCAAACCAACCGCCGCAGTCGCCTACCCCTCCGAGGCTCAGAGCCAACCCCCCCAGGCAAAGTTCGTGATGCTGCCGAGCGGCACGATCATCCGGGCAAAGTCCCCAGACCCTGAACCCGCCCCGACGCAGGCGGGACTCCCCGCAAGTCCGCACGCCCTCGAAGCCGGCATCACCAGCCTCCGCGAGGCCTTCATCAGCATGGACCCTGCCAAGCGGAGCGGAATCCTGCTGGCCGGGATCGCTGGCGGACTGACCGGTCTGTTCGTCGGTCTCGTGTGGCCACGAAGAACTTCCGCCGCGATCAGTGCCGTCGCCGGCTCGGCTCTCTGGCTTGCCGCCGTGGTGTGGATCGCCCAGGCACACGACCTCCCGGGTACCGGCCTGACGGATCGCACTCCAGCCGCGTGGCTCATCACCTGGGTGCTTGTCGCCGTCATCGGCTTCACCATCCAGGGGCTGATGTCGGCTCGGCGCGGCGCACCGCCCCCCGCCCAGCCGGCCTGAGCGCAAAGCACCCCCGCAGCACCCCACCCACACGCCGAGTCTCGGCGCCCCCAAGTGAAGTGAGATGTTTCGCTCTTATGCCGATTCCTTGCGGGGAAGACGCAACTCGGCGAGCGACGGCCTGCGCCTCACGGCCGACTCGTCGACGACGTACTCGACGCCGTCGTTGTCAAGGTCCGGCAGTTCGTACAGCATTTCGAGCATCAACTCTTCCATCACGGCCCGCAGCGCCCGCGCGCCGGTCTTGCGCTTGAACGCCTTGTCCGCGATCGAGCGCAGCGCGCCGTCGGTGAAGGTCAGCGTCGCGCCTTCGAGGCGGAACATGTGCTGATACTGCCGCACGAGCGCATTGCGCGGCTCGGTCAGAATCTGCATCAGCGCGGGCACCGAAAGCGGCTCCAGAGGCGTGATGACGGGCAGGCGGCCCACCAGTTCCGGGATCATCCCGAACTCGATGATGTCCTCCGTCTGCACCTTTGAGAGCACGCTGAAATCGCCGTCCTCGCCCGCGCCGATCAGCCCCGGCCCGCGCGCCTGGGCGGTGCTGAACCCGATGCGGGTCTGCCCGATGCGCCGGCGGATGATGTCCTCCAGCCCCACGAACGTGCCCCCGCAGATGAAGAGGATGTTGCGTGTGTCGAGCTGGATGTACTGCTGCTCGGGGTGCTTGCGGCCGCCCTGCGGGGGGACGTTGGCCATCGTGCCTTCGAGCATCTTCAAGAGCGACTGCTGCACGCCCTCGCCGGAGACGTCGCGCGTGATGGAGACGTTGTGCGAGGTCTTGCCGATCTTGTCGATCTCGTCCACGTAGATGATGCCGCGCTGGGCCGCCTCGACCTCGAAGTCCGCCGCCTGGAGCAGCCGCAGCAGCAGGTTCTCGACGTCCTCGCCGACGTACCCCGCCTCGGTGAGCGTGGTCGCGTCACCGATGGCGAAGGGCACCTTGAGCAGCCGGGCGAGCGTGCGCGCGAGCAGCGTCTTCCCGCTGCCCGTCGGACCGATCATCAGGATGTTGCTCTTCTCGATCTCGATCGTGCTCGCGTCCTCGCTCTCGGCATGCAGCAGCCGCTTGTAGTGGTTGTGCACGGCGACCGAGAGCGACCGCTTGGCCAGTTCCTGGCCGATGACGTACTGATCGAGGTATTCCTTGATCGCG
>JAANMX010001681.1_pt1 | contig 24360 bp, 21 predicted proteins | sample 7279681 | NCBI WGS metagenome assembly JAANMX01 (sample SAMN14094542, study PRJNA606508) | bioreactor metagenome | isolation source: A lab-scale SPAN reactor treating ammonium-rich wastewater day 351 | place: Ireland: Galway | collected 2018-01-01
CCTGCATCCATCCAGAGGGCTGCAGGCACCCTGGTTCCAAGGCTGAAGTGAAAAGATTGCTGGGAACTGGAGCCGGAATCATCTTCAAAGGGTCCGGTTTTTATACAACCGATTACCGCAGCAAGGAATATCGCGAAGCCGCGAAGAAAGACAATTATTCCTCAGCCTCCTCAACCTCGGCTGAATCCAGTTCCACATCCAGTGCGAGCACAAAGGAATCCGGGGGAGCTACCCCATCCAACGGGCCAGCCAAGAGCGGGTAAGGCGCCAGAAGTGCGTTACTTTAGGCGCATCCTGCCGTTTTTGATCGTTGGTATCTTCCTTGTTGTGTTTGCGGTCGTACGGCTTTACAACCAGTCGTCGACACGGTTTCACAAAGCGGAGGAACTCAGAGGCAGCGGCCAGATGGCCGATGCAGTTGAATATTACGAGTGGACCATTCAGGGCTACTTTCCGTGGAACCCGTATGTTCCGAGAGCATTGGCTGCTCTCGAGAGCATGGCCGACAGGTCCCTCAAAGAGCATCAGACACACCAGGCCCGCCAGGCACTGCAGGCGATTGTGTCGGGCTTGTCTGTCATCGAGCATTTACGGCAGCCATTCCCCAGCCAGTACAGGCAGGCGAGGGAAAAACTGAAACAGCTGGAAACCAGGATGCGTGAACAGGCAACACTCTCACCAGCAACAAACCAGCCCGGCGCCTCTGCGGCCACCCCTGCAGCAGAATGATGGATCGATTCCGGTTCTTCTCCCTGTTCTTTGCTGCCATCTGGATCATCCTGAGTGGATATTCCAGCAGCGCACAGCTACCCGGCTCTTCCCTCATCCCTTCTGCAACACAAATGCCGTCTCACAGCCTGCAACAGCCATCCCTGAATGTCGAAGCCGGCAGCCAGGTTCAGGAGCAGGTGATAACCGTTGGAGAGCCATTCCATTTTCTGGTGAATGCCAGCTGGGATGGCGATACAGCGCTGGTGTCTCTTTCGGAACCGAGGATTGAATGGCCGAAGGCGGTTCGCCAGCTGGATGTATCCACCGGGGTCCGTTCTCAGGCGGGTGCCAGCAAGCCACGCGGCTCACGATACTTTCGTTATACACTGGCTGCGGACAAAGCCGGACCGGTAACCCTTCCGGCGGTCCATCTCGAGGTCACTCAGGAAGGTAAAGCTCCTCTCTCTGTCGCTTCTCCCGAGGTTGGCATTACTGTCAGGGAAAAAGAGATCTCTTTCTTAAGCAGGCTTCAGTCACAGATCAAGAAAAATTCCACACTCCTGGCCGGGTCGTTGCTTGTGGTCGTTCTCGGATGTGGAGTCTTTTTCTTCAACCGCAGAAAAAATCCGCCAGAGATCATTGATCAGCCGGATCCCTGGGTGAACATTGCATCCGAATTGAAATCGATCGAGCCGCTGATCCTGGCGGGTGAGGGGCGGGATTTTTTCCGTGCCGTAGAGAAGGTGCTGTGTGATGCGGTCAGCCTGCATCAAGGCTCCTCATCATCCATTGCGCTCAGCAACATCGGGCAGCAGGCCTTGCTGCCTGATCCAGTTCGTGACACCGTCCAACGCCTGGCCAGTGAGATCCAGGAAAGAAAGTATCGTCCTGACCGGCCCAGGCCGGAAGAACTCAGTGTCGCGCTGGGACAACTCAAAGAAATCATAAAACAGCTGAAAGATATTAAACCTGGAGGTGGCCTCTCGAAATGAATGTCGATATCAAGCAACTCACCGAAGAAATTCGTGAGAAAAGCGCATTTGTCAGTGAACTGTTCAATGAGATTGAAAAGGTCATTGTTGGACAGCGATACATGGTCGAAAGGCTGCTGATCGGCCTGCTGACACGCGGTCATTGCCTGCTGGAGGGAGTTCCCGGCCTGGCCAAGACCTTGACTGTAACCTCCCTTTCCAAAACCATCCAAGCCTCCTTTAACCGCATCCAGTTTACTCCGGATCTCCTCCCCGCGGATCTGACCGGAACTCTGATCTACAACCAGCAGACCAGCCAGTTCACCTGTCAGAAGGGGCCTGTCTTCGCCAATATCATCCTGGCCGACGAAGTCAATCGCGCCCCTGCCAAAGTCCAGAGCGCCCTGCTCGAATCCATGCAGGAACGCCAGGTGACTATCGGAGGGGCCACTTACCCGCTCCCGGAGCCATTCCTGGTCCTTGCGACACAAAATCCGATCGAGCAGGAAGGGACTTATCCACTGCCTGAAGCCCAGGTGGACCGTTTCATGCTCAAACTCAAAGTGGGCTATCCCTCACGCGATGAGGAGCTGGCCATCCTCGACCGGATGACCGGCCAGGATCTTCCAAGCGTTTCATCGGTTGTTTCTCTGGCGCAGGTCACCAGTGCCCAGGAAATTGTCCGCAACATCTACATCGATGAAAAAGTGCGCAGGTATATTGTCGATATCGTCCATGCGACACGCACCCCGCAGCTGTATGACCTCAACCTGAATGAATACATCGCCTTTGGCGCATCTCCGCGTGCCTCGATCTATCTGACACTGGCTGCCAAAGCACATGCCTTTATCCGCGGCAGAGGCTATGCCACTCCGGAGGATGTGAAGTCAATCGGCATGGATGTCCTTCGGCATCGAGTCATCCTCACTTATGAAGCTGAAGCCGAAGAGATGAAGCCGGAGGATGTGATCCAGAAAGTTTTCGACAAGATCGAGGTTCCCTGACCGGCCGGCTCCCGCGATTGAGATATCCAGGATGAAGGAAACGGAATGCTTCCCAAGGAACTCATAAAAAAAATCCGCCGCATCGAGATTCGCACCAACCGCCTGGTCAATGATGTGCTGGGAGGCGAATACCACTCGGTGTTTAAAGGGCGTGGCATGGAATTCGAAGAGGTGCGTGAGTACCAGTTCGGTGATGATGTCAGGACCATCGACTGGAATGTGACTGCACGCACCGGGATTCCGCATGTCAAACGTTTTGTCGAGGAGCGCGAGCTGACTGTCATCCTGCTGGTGGATGCTTCCAGCTCCTCTCAGTTCGGCACCGCTTCTCTTATGAAAGGTGAAATGGCTGCGGAGGTCTGCGCCCTGCTGGCCTTTTCCGCGATCAAGAACAACGACAGGGTGGGCCTCATCATTTTCACCGACCGCATCGAGCTCTATGTCCCGCCTAAAAAAGGGAAACCGCATGTTCTGCGGCTGATTCGGGATCTGCTCTACTTCCGCGCTCAGGGCAAATCGACCGATATCCCGGCTGCCCTCGAATTTCTCCAGAAAGTTCAGAAGCGCAAAGCAGTCGTTTTCCTTGTTTCCGACTTCATGACCGATGTGGATTACCACAAACCTCTGGCTATCGCCAACAAACGCCACGATGTCATCGCAATGACTCTTTCCGACCCCAGAGAGCAGGAACTTCCACCGATCGGAATCCTGGAGCTCGAAGATGCCGAGACCGGCGAAGAGATTGTCATCGATACCTCCGATCCTGAGGTCAGGCGGCTTTTCGCTGCTTATGCACGAATCGAAAACGAAAACCGTGACAAGACCTTCAAGTCCCTGTCGGTCGATTCCATTCCTTTGAATACCGGGAAGGACTACGTTCTGCCTCTGATCAATTTTTTCAAGCGCCGGGCAAAGGAGATGTCTCGATGAAAAATTCGGCACCGCTGCTGGTGGTCATACTTCTTCTGAGCGCAACTGCAGCCGGGTTGGCCGGCTATAATTTACTCGCCGGCAAAGGCGGCCCTTCCCATGAACCTGGCTCATTCGAAAGAGTTCGGGACTTTGCCGCGGCATTGAAAGCCAACCAGCTCTACAAACTTTCCGCCGAACAGTATGACCGTTATGTTCAGGCTTCCTCACTGAGTGATTCCGAAAAAGCGCGGATTGATTTCAACACCGGGAATATGCTCCTCGATCAGGTTGCCGATTATGAAGGAGCACTGGCGCATTTCCTCAGGATCTCGGACCTGTACAAAGATGTGGATCCGGAAATCCTTAAAGAATCCCGGCGGCGGGCGGCTGAGAGCCTTGAAAAACTCGGGCGCTCCGGTGCTGCTGAGCAGCAGCTGATTCAATCCAGCAGGCTCCATGCATCGACTGGCGCTACAGAGATCCCGGTTGATAAAAAAGACATACTCGCATCGATTGGAGAAAGGGTTTCAATAACCAGAGCGGATTTCAATGACGCCTGGAATGAGCTGCCTCCTTATGCCCGGGAACAGGCCTACAAGGGTGAGTCTGGCAAAGAAAAATTCCTTCAGGAAATGGTGTCGCTGCGCCTGTTCGCCGAAGCTGCGCGGCGCAAGGGGCTGGAACGTGACACCGAAATCACCCGCCGGATGCGCATGCTGGAGGAGAGCCTGCTGGCTTCGAAGCTTCTCCAGGAAGAGGTCACTTCAAAAGTTTCACTGCCCGATTCCGATCTGCAGATGTTTTTCCAGGCTCATCGCAGCCATTATGTTGAACCGGCCGCTGTGGAGGTGGCGCATATCCTGACTGCGGATGCGACTGGCTGCCTTGCGGCCAGAGTCCTGATAGAAAAAGGATCACCATTTGCCGAGGTGGCGAAACTGCTCTCGAAAGATCCAAAAACAAAGGACCAGGGGGGCAAACTGGGCAAAATCCAGCAGGCTGTCCCGCCAGTAAAATCAACAACTGACTTCGACCCGCTCGATGTCGTCATTCCGGGGATTGGCAAAAATAAAGAGTGTGCAGCAGCTTGCTTTGCACTCGACCAGCCCGGGCAGCTGGCTGGACCGGTCAAAACAGAAATGGGGCATCATCTCATCCAGCTGATCTCCAAAACACCATCACGCGAAAAGACATTTGATGAAGTCAAATCCCAGGTTGAATCCGAACTGCGGATGCAGCGCGAAGAGGAACGAAGGGCACAGCTGATTGCCGAGTTGATGAAAACACACAAGATGCGGATTTTCCCGGAACGGCTCAAGGACTAAAGGGAGATGCGGCTCAAAGGGAATCTCCTTGTCATCCTGTTTCTGCTGCAGCCGATTCTGATTGCTGGCGCTGAAGAACCGCCTCCTGCTTCAGTTGAAGTTGCTGTCGATCGTTCGGAGATCACCATTGGCGACCAGGTGCATTATTCGCTCACGATCGACTACGCCAATGGTGTCGAGATCGAGAAACCTGAATGGGGAGCGGGGTTGCAGGGATTTCAGATCCTGGACTTCGAGCGCAATGAACCTCAGAAGGTTGGAGACCACTGGCGGATAGTCGATACCTACACCCTGTCGACCTTTACACCTGAAGACTACACCATTCCTCCCATCAATATTCCGGTCAAGCTGCCTTCCGGCGCAACACAGGAGCTGACCACAGCTCCGATTCAGATCAAAGTTGCCAGCATCCTTCCAGAAAATGAAGAAGATCTGGTATTGAAGGACATCAAACCGCCTGAGCCTGTCTATTCTGGAGTTCTCACAGGCCGGGTGGCTGGAGTCATCATCGGGCTGCTGGCCCTGGCTGCTGCCATTTACCTCTTCCTGCGCTGGAAAAAGCGGCGCCATACCATAGCTGATATTATTGAGGAAATCCTGCCTGAGGATGAAATCGCCCTCGAAGCCATCGAACGGCTCAGGAGGTCACTGGAGAAATCAGCCGATGAGCCTGATCAACTCTCCTGCCGCCAGTTCGGCCTCGCGCTCTCGGAAATCATGCGGGCTTATCTCGAAAAGCGCTTCAGGTTTTCAGCACTTGAAATGACGACAGATGAAATTATTCATTTCTTTTCTTCCGCAAGTCTTCATGAAAATTCTTCATCTGGCACCATGGGCAAGGAGATCAGGCAATCGATCGGGGAAATGCTTGAGGACCTGGATCTGCTCAAGTTTGCCAAAGAGACTCGTTCCCGGGCCAGCCTGATGAATTTTCTCGATGCGTCAGCCATGATCATTCAGCAGACCCGGCGGGAGCAGGCCAGCTCTCTGGAGGAATCTCCCGACGGCACTGAATCGAAGCGAGAGGTGGCATAAGAAATGCATTTCGCGGATCCTCTCTTTCTCCTGTTGCTGCTGCTGATCTTTCCCCTGGTGTGGTATATGGAATGGCTGCGGCGCCACAAGCGGGGCGCGCTGAGATTTTCCGACCTTGGCAGATTCAGAAAGATCAAACCTTCGTCATCCCTGAAGAAGCGCCATATCGTCACCTTTCTCCGCATGCTTGCGCTTGCGCTTCTGATCTGCGCTGCTGCCAGGCCCCAAACTTCTGAGCAGATGCTGCAGGCCAACTACACAGAAGGTGTCGATATCATTGTCGCACTGGACTGTTCAGGCAGCATGCAGGCGATGGATCTGGATTACCGCAAGCAGAACCGCCTCGATGTCGCCAAGGAAGTCACCGCCGATTTTATCAGGCAGCGGCTGACTGACCGGATCGGCCTGGTAGTTTTCGCCGGTGATGCCTATACACAATGCCCGATGACACTCGATCATGATGTGCTTCTCGAAATCCTCAAGGGTGTCTCTATCACCATGGGAGGGACAATCCCGGATGGAACTGCCATCGGGCTTGCAACTGCACGCGCTCTGAAGAGGCTGGATAACTCCCAAACCAAAAGCAAGATTATCGTTCTATTGACTGATGGAATGAATAATGCCGGAGAAATCGATCCGCTTCAGGCTGCGAACATCGCCAAAATTCAGGGAGTGAAAATTTACACGATCGGCACCGGTTCACGCTCCGGTGTCGCTCCGGTCTGGGTTGAACATCCGCTGCTGGGTGGCGGCTGGACCAACCAGCCGGTTGAACTCGATGAAAAAGTTTTGAGCGATATGGCCGATACGACCGGTGGACGTTACTATCGTGCAGGTGACCAGAAGGAACTGAAGGGAATCTTCAACGAAATCGACCGGCTTGAAAAGACAAAGATCGAAGATCTGGGTGAGCACCGCTACCGTGAAATGTTCGGCTACTTTGTCGCAGCTGCGCTGCTGTGCCTTCTCCTGGAGCTGATTCTGTCACAAACTCTCTACAGGGTGCTGCCATGAAGTGGGGATCACCGAACCTTTTCATTCTCTTTCTTGTGATTCCCGTGATAGCGGTTTTTCTGAGGCACTGCTGGAAATCAAGGATCTCTGCGCTGTCAACTTTCGGAAATCCGGTTCTGGTCAATAAACTGATCGACAGCATTGACCGGTCAAAGCAGATTGGCAAACAGGTTATTATCGTCGTTGCGCTCTTCTTCCTGATTCTATCACTGGTGCGTCCTCAGTTCGGCATAAAAACCAGGCAAATAAAACGAACCGGCCAGGATATCATCATCGCACTCGATCTTTCCGAAAGCATGCTGGCCGAAGATTTCACACCCAACCGGCTCGAAAAAGCCAAGCAGGAAATCAAATCCTTTATTAAATTGCTCGAGGGCGACCGGATCGGGCTGGTTGTCTTTTCGGGTGAAGCCCAGGTTCTCTGTCCATTAACCCTGGATTATGGCGCTGCAACACTTTTCCTGGAGGAGGTTGATACTAAATGGCTTCCCACACCCGGAACGAACCTCTCCGAAGCCATCGAAGTGGCCTCCCGGTGTTTTGTTGAAGAAGAGCAGAAATTCAAAAACCTGATCCTGATCACCGATGGCGAAGGCCATGAGGGTGATCCTGTTTCTGTCGCCGAAAAGGTCGCACAAAACGGAGTCACCATTTATGCCATCGGAATCGGAAAACCGGATGGTGTTCCAATTCCCACGACGGATCAGTCTGGCCACAAGTCCTATAAGAAGGACTCGAAAGGGGAAATTGTCACGACACGCCTGGATATGGATACTCTTCAAAAAATCTCTTTAAAAACAGGCGGGCGCTGGCATCAGGCAACTGGCGGCCAGCTTGAATTGAAGGACATCTATGAAGAGATCCGTGAAGAAGAGGACAAGGACCTCGAATCCAGCATCACTACAATCTATGACGACCGGTTCCAGATTCCCCTTCTCATCGGCCTGATCCTTCTGCTGATCGAACCCTGCATGTCCGATCGCAAGCGGCTGCTTAAAAGCGCCATGGAACCCAATGACGCGGAGAAGACAGCATGAAATATCTTTTCCGGAACCTGTTTTTTTCTGCACTCTGCTGGATGATGCTGGCGCCTGCAACATCGGATGCCAATCCTTTTCTGAGGGATATCACCAGCCAGGGGAATCAGGCTTATCAGCAGGAAGATTATGCCCGCGCCACACAGGAGTATCTCAAAGCCCAGGATATCGAACCGCTTTCGGCTCAGCTTCGATTGAATGTGGGGGCTTCCTATTACCGCCAGAAAGAATACGAAAAGGCATCCGAAGAGTTTCAGGAGGCGACACGGGCCGATAACCCTCAGACTGCGGCTTCCGCCTACTACAATCTGGGAAATTCCAAATACCAGATCGCCAAACGCGATTTCGAAGCCGGGATGGTCTCAGGGGCCTCCCAGAGTGCGTCACAGGATGCTGCCGGCAAATATGTGAAGCAGATTGAGGAGTGCATCATCGACTACCAGGAATCCCTCAAGCGCAACTCAGCGGACCAGGATGCCAAATTCAATATCGAAATGATCCGCCGGGAAATCAAGAACCTGTTGAGACGCCAGCCCCAACAGAACCAGCAACAGCAGCAGCAACAGGAACAGCAGCAGCAAGACCAGAAAGACCAGAAAGAAGATTCTCAGAAGCAGCAGGATCAAGGACAGCAGAACAAGGATCAGCAGCAGAAGCAGGAAAAAGAACAGCAACAGCAATCCGGAGATCAGCAGGATCCGAATAAAAAACAGGATCAGGCGGAGCAGGAGAAACAGGACAACCAGGGGACTCCAACCCCGCAACCGGCAGCGGCAGAGCGGACACAAACCCCTTCACCACAGGAAAACAAAGAGGACAAAGCTTCGGAGCAGCCAACCGCCCAGCCCACCAAAATGCTCTCGATCAGCGAAGAAATGGCACGGAATATTCTCGACAACCTGCCTGAAACACGCCAGAGAATCCGGGCAAAGAAAAGAACTCATGCGGAGAAAGACTGGTGAGATATTCACGGATTGCGGTCCTTTCGGCGATCCATGTCCTGCTCCAGGTGCTGATGCCTGCCGCCTCATTCGCGGGTGTTCTTGAGGTCAACATCCTGGTTCCGGATCGGGTGGTTGTGGGAAGCATATTCGAGATGGAAATCCGTGTGACTGTCGATGCTGGCCGTCCGCCACAACCGGAGATCCCGGGCATGGATGGCCTGGTTATCAGTCCAGTCACGGGTTTCCACAGCACACAGATCATCAACAACCGTATCACTCAGATTTTCCGCTATTCATGCCGTGCGACCAAAGAAGGGACCTACTCCCTCAAAGGCATCACAGCTGAAAATAAACCCGCTGCGCCGAAGACGATTCAGGCCATCAAGGCAACCGCCGGAAATCCACAGGATCCCGGCAAACCCCATCCACCCATTTTTGTCGAGGCGGAAGTGGATAAAAAGGAAATCTGGCAGGGTTCACAACTCACCTATGACCTCTATCTCTACCGCCGGGATGTCACACCACGGCGCCTGGGGGCTAATCTCGAAGACGTGCTGAAACCATTTGGCGCAGTGAAAGTGGACGACAGCCTGATCCCGCGGGGAAGGCAGGTGGTCACAGTCGGTGGAAACAAATATGAGAAAACACTTGCCGCTCGTTATGTCCTTTTCCCGCTCGAACCCGGCGAACTGACCATTCCTCCGGTCCGCCTTCGCGGCGAGGTGGTTGCATCACGAAACTCGGGCGACCTTTTCAATGCATTTTTTGGCGGAGTCGATATCGACCAGTTGAATGGCGGTCCGGTGCTGACTCAGCCCATCAAAGTCAAGGTGAATCCTTTGCCGGAAGAGGGAAAACCCAAAGGATTTTCCGGTGCGGTCGGCCAGTCTTTCACCTTTTCCTGCGAATTATCCAAACGGCAGGTGAATGTGGGGGAAACATTCACAATGGCACTGCGGATCAAAGGCAGCGGGAATATCAACTCGATCAAACAGCCTGAGCTCAACTTCCCGGATTGGATCGAGGTTTATGACACCGAACGCAAAGCGGCCGACAGGTACAACGATGACCGTCTGATCGGCGAAGTCGCTTATGACTATGTGCTGATCGCGCGCAAGGAAGGGAAAGTGATTCTCAACCCGATCGAGTTCAGCTACTTCGGTTCAGCCGATGGCAAGTATGTCACGCTCAAGCAAGGCCCTTTCAGCCTCGAGGTTCTCCCGGGCCAGGGGCAGGGGGTCACCTACCTCCAGGGGAGGCGAAAAAGGATCCGTGTGACCGGAGAAGACTTCCGCCACATACGCACCAATAATGTCAGGCTTGCGGATGAATCCCGGACTGCTTTGCGTTCACCGTTCTTCTGGTCTGTTTTCAGTGCTCCCTGGCTCTGCCTGGCGGGAGTTGCATTCAAACGGCGAAGGGAAGACTACCTGCTGCGCAACCCACAGGTGTCCGAAAGAATCCGTGCGCGTGGTTCGATCCGCAACCGTCTGGCGGCCTCAGAAAAGAGGGTTGGAGAGCCGGGGACAGCGTTTTTCAATGAGATCGAAAATGCCCTGCATGAAATCCTGAGCGCCCAGCTCGGCGAGCCGACCCGGGGTAAAACCCGCGATCAGCTTCAACAGATCCTTCGGGATCATTTCCTCTCTAATCGAACTGGCCAGAAATCCCGAATGTCTGAAGAGGCTCTCTCGAGCTGGATCGACTTGCTCGAACAGCTGGATCTGATGCGCTTTTCACCAGGGGCCGATGACATCTCTCAACGCCGAAATCTTCTGGAAGAGGCCAGGAAAATTCTCCTGGAGGTGAAGAACCTGTGAGGATGCTGCTGCCTCTGTTCCTGATCCTGTCACTGGCAGGGCATGCACAGAATCCCCCGCCTCCCTTGGCTGGCTCTGCGCAGCCCGCTACAGCCGATCTGGTTCATAACGGAACCGATGACCTTTTTATTCTGGAGGGGGAGCCACCGGTTATCCATATCGAGAGTGAAAACCGTTCTGCATCCCCAACCCCCTCACCGACTGTCAACCTGAGTGAAAAACTGCAGGTTGAATCCGCAAGCAAAGGGCCTGTCCAGATATTCCGCCTGGCGAATGAAGCTTATGAGAAAGAGAACTTTGAAGAGGCAATCGCTTTTTATCATATACTGATCGGGCGCGGAATTCAAAATGGCGATCTTTTTTATGATCTCGCCAATGCGTATTTTCGCACCGGGGATTTTGGACATGCAGTCCTGTTTTATGAAAAGGCCAGAAGGCTGAGGCCGAGAGATAACGATTTCGCACACAATCTATCCTACACAAAAACATTTCTCGCCGATAAAGAGACGAAACCGGATACACTCCCCGGCTCACTGGAAACCCTCTTGATCCTTCACCGTAAAACCACATTGAACGAAACTTTGTGGATATTGGTGATTCTCAGCACACTGCTCGCACTGTCGATGGTAATGAAATCGCTCCGGCTGAAGATCTCGGAATCAGTCTTTTTCGGTTATCTGAAAGGGATCATTCTGACTCTGTTTCTGCTGCAGATTATTTCAGCGGGTGTGAAGATATGGGTGGAAGAACCCATCCGTGAAGGAGTCATTCTGGCGGATGCTGTGAGCGCAACCGCATCCCCCAAAAGCGATAAAACACTGGTAGAACTCAACTCCGGCACACGGGTCAGGATTCTGGATATCCGCGATGGTTATGCGCACATCCGTTTGCCTGACGGGGTCCCTGGCTTTATTCCCGAAGAAAAAATTGGAGAAATTTGACCGGTGCAGAATCTGTGGGGACCCCCGAACAGGCTGTCCCCATCACACGATCCGGTTTATAGCAATTTATCCGGGTTCTGAACCAGATCCTTGAAAGTCATCAGGAACCTGGCCGCAAGCACGCCATCGATCATGCGGTGGTCCGAGGACAGAGTCACCTTCATCCGCAACCCCACCTGGACCTCGTCATCAACAACAACAGGCACCTTCTTGATAGATGAAATCGCAAGGATGGAACTTTGTGGCGGATTGATGATCGCAGTGAATATGTCCACATCGAACATTCCCAGGTTGGAGACTGTGATCCCGCCTCCCTGAAGTTCGGCCAGCTGCAGTTTTCCTTCACGCGCCCGTGCCGCCAGTGATGCCGCTTCTTCAGATATCTGCGCCAGTGTTTTCACATCCGCTTCGCGAATCACCGGGACAGTCAATCCATCATCGAGTGCCACCGCCATCCCGACATTGCATTGTTCAAGGACTTCAACCTCATCCCCTTTAAAGTAGCTGTTCACATGGGGATGCTCGCGCAAAGCCATTCCTGTCGCTTTCAGGATGATGTCGTTATAGGTGACCTTGATGCCTTCCGCTTTCCTGGTTTCGCGCAATGCCCGGGCAGGGGCCATGTCGATGTCGGTGGCAACATAAAAATGGGGCGATTCCTGCATGCTGCTGGTCAGCCGTTTGGCGATGATTTTGCGCATCCCGGGGACAGGCCAGATTCCAGGTTCTTTCGGAATAACCTTTGCCGGGGCGCGCCGCGGGCGTTCTTGCGGTTTATTTTCTTCGCTCATCGAATCTTCCTTCCCGATCAGGCGGCTCGACACCACCTTAAAATAACTGAGGGGAGCGGCCAGCGCTCCCCTCATACCTTAAACGGGTTTTTACCGATTTTGAATTACTTCTTCGGGAAACTGATCGAGCAGCCAAAGGCCGGCATTTCAGCCTCCTCGGCAGGTATCGGCTTGCTGTTCAGAAGCGCCTCGATGGCCACAGAAAGCAGATGTTTTTCGATCTGGGAAGCATCCTGATTGTCATCGAAAGGGCCATGGTAGACAACCTTTCCGGTCTTATCGAGCAGATAGAATTCCGGTGTGCAGCTGGCTCCGATTTCTTTGGCCGTTGCCGATCCGGCATCAATTGCGGACTGAAATTTGTATTTCTCTTTGTTATATGCGGTGACTGCCTCTTCATTTTCCGAGGAATTGGCATTCAGCCCGATAAAGGGAACCACATCCTTGTACTTTTCCGCCATGGCGTTGATCCGTTCCTCGTATGCATGGACGACCGGGCAGCGAATGGAGGTATAGAACACCACGACGCCTTTCACTTTTTCCTGTGCCAGGATTTTTGAGGTATCGATTTCCTGGCCGGTTGCCAGGTCTTTTGATTTTACGACTGGAAAATTATGGCCAAGCACCTTCTTGAATGGTGCAGCTGAAGCCGTAACCGCCAGGCACATGGCCATCATCACAGCAATCTTCCTCATTTCATTAGCTCCTTTGGGTATTGGTTGTTTTTCAATGATATTCTCTGGTCATCGGACCAGTTCATGTCCCTTAATAACGGCTCTGCAGGAAAACCATAACGACCTGATCCAGAAAAACAGTGCGCATTCCTTCTGCCCGGCCATTGCAGCTGAAGAACTGTGCTTGCGGCCTGGAGCGGTTTTCTGCAGGATAATAATGTTTATCTTCCAGCGATATCAGGAGAATTCCATTCTTTCCGCATCCAGTGCATCAGATTTCGATGAAAAAGTCCCCGAATCCATTTCATGGCAGAGGCACCAGGCGTAACCTGCCTAACCGATTCGAGCGCCTGGCCTATGAACCTTCTGCTGAGGAGGGAGAGGAGTTCGAAAGCCCCTCCCCGGAAACCCAGCTGATTTCTGAACAGGCCCGATCGATCCTCTCGAACAACGACAGCCCGGATATCCCCTACTCAGTCAGCATCAATCCCTATCGGGGATGCGAGCATGGGTGTGTTTACTGTTATGCGCGGACCTATCATGAGTACCTGGGGTTGTCATCCGGACTGGATTTTGAAACCCGGATCTATTACAAAGCGAATGCCGCCCAGCTGCTGAGGAAAGAGCTTGCCGCAGAATCTTACAGACCTTCACCCATGGGGCTGTGTGGCGCGACTGACCCCTACCAGCCCCTGGAACGAAAACTGGGCCTGACCCGTGCCTGCCTGGAGGTCCTTGCTGAATTCAATCACCCCATCCTGGTGGTCACAAAAAACCACCTGGTTGCCAGAGATATCGATCTCCTGTCTTCTCTCGCCAGATGCCAGGCTGCGGCGGTCACATTATCGGTAACCACACTGGCACCGGATATCACCGGGTGTCTGGAGCCCCGCACCTCTCGCCCCGGGAAACGGCTGGAAGCCATTCGGAGACTCTCGGAGGCCGGCATTCCCACAGGTGTGATGATTGCCCCGGTGATTCCCGGGCTGACTGACCATGAAATTCCCCTCATCCTCCAGAAGGCGGCTGATTCCGGGGCAACTTTTGCATCCTGGAGCCTCCTCCGGTTGCCTCCGGGAATCGACAATCTCTTCGAAGATTGGCTGGATGCTCATTTTCCGTCAAAAAAATCCAAAATCCTCAACCGGGTGCGAGCCATGCGCGGCGGCAAACTGCATGAAGCCGCCTTTCATCAACGGATGGCGGGAGAAGGATTTCTGGCAGAAGAAATCCGGAAATTATTCGAGCTCGCCTCCCGAAAGGCGGGACTGGAGTTTCAAGGGCCAAAATTAAGTGTGAATTCATTCCGGCAGCCTGGCCCCTTTCAGGAATTATTGTTCTGATTTTGATTTAGGGCTTGAAACTGAATGCTTGATTCGGCTAAATTTAAGATTGTTTGTTTCCGATAAATTATGAAAGGCTGTCTGTTCTGAGTATCCGAGAATACCATGTCTGAGACTCTCTACCTGAAGAATCTGGAATTTTTCCAATCATCCCTGCAGAACTATCCAGCCAGGGCCTATGAGGTCTTTGGTCTGACCTTTCTTTACAGCCTGCCGCCGGAATCGGTCACACGCGAGAAACATCGCCTCGGTGTCCTGCCGCGCTCTCCTCTCGATTTCTACAATCTGGGAGTCCTTTTCAGCGAGGAAGGGCGTCATGAAGAAGCCTTGAAACTTTACCAGCAAGCCGTGGAAGTCGGGGGGGATTTCCCGGATTTATTTATTAACCTTGGCCTTACTTATGAGCATCTGAAGCAGAAAGCGAAAGCGGCTGAAGCCTATCAGAAGTTTGTCGATCTTTCGCGCAAAAATGAATCGGAAGAGGTGAAGAGCGAGGTCAGGCAGATTAAAGCCCAGATCAAACTGTTGAAGGGCTGATTTCGTCAGGGGGAGACGAATATTTATGGGGAGAATGACACATCCAGGCAATTTTGCCAGGGGCATGCTATTGCCCCTCATGCTGTGGGCCTCCGGCCTTTCGGCGGAACCGACCTATACCCGAGTTTCTATCGATGCCGATCCTTCCTGGGATAAAGTCCGGCTGATATTCGAAACAAAATCAGCGCCATCCAAAAAGCATGTCACCTATCTCTCGAATCCTTCCCGGGTTCAGATCGATCTGAATGGCAGGCTGGAGGGTTTGGATACGGGTGTCTATGACTGCGAGGATGCCTATCTCAAGTCGCTGCGAATCGATGATCTCGGCAGCAGCCGGATTCGTCTGACAGCCCTGCTGGCCTCTTCAACGAATGGGGCGCGGGTCGATTTTTACCAGAACAAAGCCCAGAGCTTCCTCCATATCGATATCAACCGGCCGTCCCGTTACCAGCAGCCTGCCTGGACCCCGAGGGAACTGCAGCTGGCTCGGGCAAAGGGAATTCCTGTGGTGGTCGTCGATCCCGGGCATGGCGGTTATGACGCCGGCGCGCTTTCACGGCTGCGCAAGTCCATGAAGGAGAAAGATGTGGTCCTGGATGTCAGCCGCCAGGTGGTCCGCATCCTGCGCACCAATGGAAAAGTTTACCCGGTCATGACACGGAGTGGCGACTATTACCCGACACTGGATGAGCGTGTCGATCTGGTGGGTGAAACCGGCGCCGGACTGCTGGTTTCGATTCATGCGGATTCGGCTCCAGGAAATTCTTCAGCGAGTGGTTTCGCCGCCTGGATATTGAAATCCAGCCGGTCCGATGTGTCTTCCGAAGCACGCAAGATCCTGAAATATGGCTGGCGCACCCAGCTCAGCAAACTTCCTCTCTCCAAACAGAACCTGGTGATCAGCCGCCAGGTCAGCTTCGTGAACAATGAAACCGAAGTGGCGGCACAGACAATCCTGGCCGGCATGGATCGGAGCCTCCAGCGGATCGCACCGGATTTTGACAACCGTGGGATTAAACATGAGAACCTCAAGGTCCTCCGCCACTATTTTGCCCCTTCAGTGCTGATCGAACTCGGATTTCTTTCCAACAGCTCAGATTCCCGGCGCCTCGAAAAGAAGGTGTTCAAAGACCAGATGGCGATCGGCATTGCCGCTGGCATCGAAGCTTATTTTGAACAGAGGGAAAGGTCGGGGGGGATTTCCGCGCCTCTTGCCCCCTCCATGAAACTGGTTAAAGGCCCCGAACTGCCAACCCCTCCCGATTTCTATCCGGATAATGCCGGCATATCGCAGGTCGAGGAAAGGGACACCCCCTCCCGCCAGGCTTACAGCGGAGAGAGTTTTGAACATGTCGTCAAACGGGGAGAAAGTCTGGGACGAATCGCAAAGCAGTATGGAGTTGAGGAGAAGGATATTCTCGCCGCTTCCGGCCTGCCCTCACGCCGCAAGGTATTGTATCCGGGAGACCGGCTGCGGATTCCGGCCTCCACCTCGGTCCGCCCATCGAGCCTTTCCACCTCGGATGAGCCGGCTACAACTCATCTGGTCGCCGAATCCGACAACCTGCTGACCATTGCGCTTCGTTATGGAACAACGATCAACCGGGTTCGTGAGCTCAATGGCTGGTCCATGGATCGGACTCTTCGCATGGGAGAAACCATTCTGGTTCCTTCCTCATCCAAACCCGCCACAATTAAAAACCAGTCCACCGAGGTGCTTGCTCTCCAGGGGCTTGAGAACCTCTGGACCACCGGCGCCAAAGCGGCTGCTCCACCGGCATCGGCCGGCTCTGTGCAAACCTCTTCGGGCGGTGGGATGAACTTGCAGATTTACCGGGTCCAGGCAGGCGATACTCTCTCCTCGATAGCCGACAAATACAACTCGGAAATGCGGTCCCTGCGTGTTTTGAATGGTTTGAAATCCGACCTGATCCGTGTCGGGCAGGAACTGAAAGTCCCGGTTCCCAGATCCACCAGCACAATTTCTCAACCTGGATCTCTTTCCGGCTCTGAACAGCTCGCAGAGCACAGTGGTGTTCTGATTGGGGAACGAACCAATTAAATCATCATTCCTGAGGATTCCCGATGGATGTCCGCGACTTCTGGATTGAACCGAGTCCGGAACGAACGATCTCTTTCTTTCTGGCCCTGCTGTTCCTCGGGCTGATTGTTATCGGGGTTCAAATCTCTTACCGGCATCGGATCAAAGCCCGTTGGGAGAGCGAATTTGTCAGACGGCTCAAGGAAGCGGGCATCCTCGGAAAGCCTGAAGAACTCGTCCTCAGGGATTTGACCGAACGATATAAAATTACTCCACCGGCTCAGGTCCTTTCCTCGCTCAACCAGTATGATGATTTCGCCAGCCAGGAGATCCATCGCCTCGAACGGGCGGTCATGCCCCTGGGAGAAAGGATCGACCGCATCGAGTACCTCTACTCCATCCGTATCCAGGCATTCAATGACGATCCGGCGATTACCGGCGCCGAAAAGCTGCTTCCCCGGAAATCCGAAGTCGCAATTTCCGGCACCCCGTCAACCGGCCCTGTCCGGCCCCTCGAGTTGGCTCCTTCCGCTGGTTCGGATCTATCCGCTCTGTTTGCGGATACATCAGGAATTCTTTCCACTTCCGCCAGCGACGAAAATAACCCTGCCTGATCATTTCACGGAGGAAAGGTTCTGGGTGCCAGCCATCCGCAACTCTTGTTTGAAAAAACAGGCCCGAAGGGCTACATTAATCCTTGATTGTCATTTCTCCTTCTGCCGAGGTTTTTATCATGCCTGATTCTCATTTCCTCTTCCATCAGATTGCCCGGAAATACCTGCTTGCTGCCGCCCTGCTTGCGTTCTGTTGTGGATTCAGCCAGGCGGGAACAGTCTGGTTTACCGCACCGGAGTTGCGGATTGCTGCGAAAGACCTCGCTGACTTTGTTTCTGAAAAACAAAATTCCCCTATGGAGACAGTTCTCGCAAGTGTCGATACGCGCTTCTCTCCGGGCGACTGGGTTCTGGCGAATAGTGTCAAATCGATCCCGAAATCAGTTGAGGAATGCCTGACACCTGAGAACCGTGCTTATATCCAATCCTCCGGCCAGGAAAGTTTCATTGCGGTGCACATGAATGGAGTCCGTTATCTGGTTGGAGGAGGGCATCGTGGGGCGGTGTATGCATCGGTGCGCATCCAGCGCGAATATATTGGATCGGCAACACCGCCTTTGAGTGTTGAATCGCAGACCATCCGCCAGGTTCCCGTATTCAAAGAGCGTGCCGCAGGCGCGGGAGGGCCTCATCCCACCGAAGATTATGCCCAGCCCAAACCGGATGATTATGACTGGGAAACCTATGCGCGGGATCTGGCTCATGCCGCAGTCAATCTGACTCCCGGGATCATCCAGGGCCAGGTGGTCCCGGATGAAGTGCTTCGTCCGTGGGGAATTCGAAAAATTCTTGCTTTCTCGAGCTGCCCGTTCTCAAGCCATGAACTTCGCGACTGGCGCCAATCCCAGCCGGATTCTGTCAAACCAACTGAAAATCCGCGGCTCAAGGATACCTCATCAACCCCAGTATGCCCCTGCCCGATGACAGATTTCGGGGAAGGCCTGTATAAAGACTGGCTCTCGCAGGTTCTCTCGGAGCACAAAGAGGCGGCCAAACTGGTCTTCTTTTTCAGCGATTGGGGAGTGGTGCCTGGTTCCGGCTGTGGCCCTGGACCCGAAATCTCACGACGGATCATCGGCTTCCTGGAAGAGATTCATCAGATTGTCAAAGCATTGAATGTGGATATCCAGCTCCTGGCTGCCACCCGTGGCTTGTCTGCTGAGGTGGTCAGCAGCCTGATCAAAGATCTCCCGGGAGAATATGGCCTTTATTTCGAAGAACCATCCAGCAGCCTGATCGACTCTCCGGAAAGCGGGTGCGATCCGAGTCTTGTCACTGCCCGCTGGAATGACACCTATGCCGGACTTCTTCAACAGGCACTCCAGCTGCGGCCCATGAATACCATCCCTGTCATTGCCGCAGGAGATACCGATTGGATGGTTTCACCTGCAGTCGGCCTGGCATCACCCGGGCTTGCTCATGAAAAAATCCAGCGCCTCCATTCTCTCCATTCATCCAACATCGCCCTGGCAATGGGGGGATTTCATCCCTGGGTGTATTCACCCAATGTGGAGATTTTTAAAGAAATGATCTGGAATCCAGGCGAACCGGCGGATGCGCTCATATCCCGGACCGCCGCGAGGGATTTCGGGCCGGCTGCTGAAAAAGTCATGGCGGTCTGGGATTTGTTCAGCCAGGCCTTGCAGGCTTTGCCGAATGTCTGCCGGGCGCAGCATTTCGAAACTTTTATCCGGGAGTCTGAAGAGATCCTGCTCAAACCCCCGGCACCTGCGTATCTCAAAGGCAGCACATGGGGGCGCTCCATTCATGATGCGATCCCATTTCTCCTGGAAGCCTGCCCGGAAGTGATCCGAATCTGGAAACAGGGAGTTGACCAGCTGGAACAGGCTCAGGACCAGACCGAAGGAGAATCATTCATGGTCGCCAGGGATTTGCGTGATGGGGTCTTCTGGTCCGGGTTTTTCCTCCAGGTTCTTCAGAGCCAGTACAACCTTGTCCGGGGATTCAATCTGCTCAAATGGATGCCTGAGGATGCCAATCCCGATGCATCCCCCTGGAAGGATGCCTTTCTGCCGCTTTACCGGGATGAGGTTCTGAATTGCGATGGCTGGCAGGCGCTCCTGTTCACCGCCCCTGAACCTCGGATCCGTTTTCGCAATGAAGCGGTGAATGCGACCGCGCTGGCGCGCAGCTGGGATCAGAAACGCCAGAATCTGTCCAGTCTGATCGGAAATTAGGGGGTTCTTCCTGCTGTCTGTGGAAGCAGAACAGCCGTGACATTCTGCCCTTTGCGGACAGTGCTTTTGGCTTTCTCGAGATTGACAAATTCAACCAGGACCACTGCATAGCTGGATTCTGTTGACCCGAGAAATGAGGTCGTGGATTGAGCCTGCATGACCGGCAGGATTCCCTGAACATGGGCCTCCAGGCGTATCCAGCCGGTGGAATCGAGCAGGACCTGCATTCGGTCTCCCGGACGCAGAAGCCCGGCATTCTCAGCATTCGGATAAACTTCCACCCACAGCCTTTCCCCGGTGTAGATATTCATAATCGGGGTGCCGGTCGAGGCGATCTCTCCCACAGACCGGAAGACCCGTGAAACAATTCCATCCTGCGGAGATGTGAGAATCATTTCAGACTTGCGTGCCATCAGGGTGTTCATTTCCCCCTGTTTCTGCCGAAGCGAGCTCTCCAGATCGATGATGGCTTTCCCCCGGTTTTCTTTCAGTCCCTCGATCTGAACTTTGTAGTACTCCACCTGCTGCTTCAATGTGTTCAGTTGCAGCTGTTCCTGGCGCTCACGTTCATGGAGAAGCAGCAAATTCTGTCCGGCCTGATTGAGAGCGAGCTGACGGCTTTCCAGGTCTGTGACCAGCATTGCTCCGGCATCAAACAGTTTGCGGGCACGGTCAAGCTGATCCTGAAGAATCGCCAGCGATGCCGAAGCCGATTTGATTTCTCCCTCTGTGGTAGGAAGTTTGAATTCAAGTGCAGCTATTTCCGCCAGGACATCATTCATCTTTTCCCGGGTCTGGATTTCCTGAGTTTCAAGCATTGGATCAACCCGGGCACGCTCGATGGCGGCTTTCAGATCCTTGATTTCGTTGCTGGCATTCTTGATCTGGGCGGCGAATTCCTCATCATACAGCTCCACCAGCACATCGCCTTTTTTCACCTGCTGGTTCTGGTCCACCTCGATGCGCAGAATCTTGGCCTGGGTTCTTGAGGAAACCTCGACTTCGGTTCCAAAAACAACCCCTGGAAAACTGGCTTCAGTCAATGTGTTGGAAAATTGGAACAGGACCGCCCCGGCCGCCACTGACAGCATGACGAAAAAGAAGAGCGCTTTGATAATCCTCCCCAGAACCGACTTCTGCGGGTGGTTGCTGACTGGTGTCATGGGCGTGTCGCCTGCAGGCCCATGGATGTCTTCGGCAGTGTGGGAGACAGTTTCCCCAGCTCAAGCAAAAGATTCAGCAGCATTTCCATTTTCAATTGCTGCGCCCGGGAAAGATCCCCCTGGGCCTCCAGAACTTCGTTGCCTGCTTTTCTCACCTCAAATTCCGGATTGCCCTTGATCGTCTCAGGCATTGTCGCTGCAGTCAGCCGCATGATTCTTTCCGCCTCCTGAAGTTTCTGGATCAGGAGCAGCTGGATTCGGACTGCATCCGCTGTGACTTTATAATCTTCCAGCGCCTGGCGGATGTTGCTGGCAATGGATTCCTTGCGGGCTTCGATTTCAAGATTTTGAGATTTGATATCGAGCTCATGGCGTTTACGGCGCAATTCATTTTCCCTTCTCAGGGAGAAAGGAACCACCAGGTTCATCTCCATGATCAGATCAAATGTATCATCGAAGCGCCTTTCATCCCCAAAATGCCTTTCGTGATCGGTCACTCCACCGGCGATTTTCATCTCCAGTTCCGGGGCCTGCTCGACATGCTTCCCTCCGGCGGCAAGGGTTGACAGTGCTGTTCGTGAAGCATCCAGATCCGGGCGGCGGCGCCAGGCATCTTCGATCAGTTGATCCGGATCAGCATTCTCGAGTTCGGTTGCCTCCGGGATGTCTGGAGCCGCCAGGGAAGCGGGCTGCAGATTGGGGTCTCCCCAGATTCGCCTCAGAACATTCAGCTTCCGTTCGTTCTTGCGCTGGTCATCCGCCAGCCTTTTCCGCAGTGTCTGCAAGCTCACCTGGGTGGTCAGGACATCCAGCTGCAGCGCTTCATATTCATCGAATCGCAGTTTCAGGATCCGGAGGTTTTCTTCCTCGTAGGCGGCCTGGTCTGCCAGTTTGGCAAGGATTCCCTGGCCGTAATAAACATCCAGATAAGCCCTTCCGGCAGCGAGAACTGCATCGTTGGCTTCGACAACCATCGACTCCGCACGATCCAGTTGTTTGAGTTTTTCGGAGAGGATGTCCCCCCTCTTTTTCCGCTCCGATGCCAGAAACTCCTTCTGGATGCCGATTGTGAATTGCTGCTCATCTTCGGTAAGCGCATAATCTTCGATGCGGGGATCGCGGCCTAAACGTGAGGTTCTGACCTCTTTTCGGCTGCCATCATTCGTCTCCCGCTTGCCCCTGATTTCGAGTTCCCAGCCATTATCGGCCTCGAGTTCCTGAATTCGGGCCTCATCCACCAGCCACTCCGCCTGCTCCCGGCGAACTGCCTTGTCTGTGGTGATGACACGCTGGCAGGTGCCGAGAAAGGTGATCTCTGGAGCACCCGCAGGGGCCTGCCCATAACCTCGTGCCCCCAGGACTGAGATCAGGACAAGCAGGCATGCCTTCCGCCAAAAGAGGAACAGTCCAGCAGGCCTCATGCAGACTGCGACCTCTGCCAGCTTACTTTCAGAACACCATCTTCCAGGATCAGGGTGGTTATTTCATGCAGATTGATGTTCCCGGCCATGTTCACATGCAGTGTGATCTCCGACACAAAATCCTCGCTGAGCTTTTTCACCCTGTAATCATAAGCCACCAGCACATATCGCATGTCATGGTCTGCGAATACACTCCGGATCCGGTCCATCGTTTTCACATAGTCCTCACACTGAATCAGCAGGACCATTTCCTCACGGCGGTTGACCATATCGAAGGGAAGGACTTCGGGAAAGAATGCCACCAGCCGTCCCACGATCAGAATCAGGATCGTCCCCGCAGTCACCTGGATCATGAGATTGCTGCCACACCCCATCCCCACCCCCAGCGACAGGATCAGGGTGGAGGCATCCCGCGCACTGGAGACTGCATAGCGGTAACGGACAATGCTGGCTGCACCCAGAAGCGCCACCGCACGGATGATTTCACCGCTGATGATCACCATGAACATGGCTCCGGCCATCGACAGAAAAGCATGTGCCTCGATCAGATTCAGACGGTACTTGTCGGGTGAACGCCGGAATGACAGCAGCACTCCGAGGAAGGCGGCGAGAAATAGCTTGGATGCCTCATGAAGGATTATCTGAACATACTGGAAATGCGCGGGATCCATCATCTGCTGCAGTTGGTCCATCATGATGTTCTGTTCCTTCTCAATTGGATCCCTGAATTTCCATTCGATCCCGAGGTTAATCGATTTCAATGCATTCTAGGGGTTAGGCGGGGCTGGCTCAATGCCCCCGGCTTATGGTCCTCCATGCAGGGCCGGCACCGGCTTGTCGGTCAGCAGGCAGATTCCACGGCCTTGATCACCGACTGCACAGTAATACATGAAAAGAGTGTCCCTGGCAGGGTCATACACCAGCGATACTTTGTGAGCGTAGGTCTTGTCCAGCCCGCGGGGATGTCCACCAGCCTTGTATAGTGGCTCCGGGTGGGAGGTCCAGTGCAGCAGATCTCTCGAAAATGCCGCCATGATATGCGCTCCACCCTGCCCCACACCAAAATAGATCATGACCCAGTGATCGCCATCTCTGAATACTTTTCCATCTGAACAGAATTCGGAGTCATACCCTTCGGCGCGAGCTTTCACCACTGGATTTCCCTCATACCTGGCCCAGCTGATCATATTTGTCGATGTAGCGACTCCCATTTGTTCACAGCTGCCCTGGGCGGCGTTATAGAAATCCCAGAACTTCCCATCCGCCTCAAGCAGCCAGGGCTGGTAAATGCAGTCCTTTTCCCATTCGGCTGCCCCCTCGATCGATAAGGATGGGTGATCCACACTCGCCCGGTTCCACTGAGTCCCATCCTCGCTCCAGGCAACTCCCTGTGCCCCGGGACGGATTTCATACCCCCCCTGCTTTGGATAGCACCCATACAACACCCAGTATTTCCCATTCCACTTTTTAGGGATTCGCAGGGATCTCAAGTCATAGGACTCGAGCAGCAGCCCGCCGAAGGTCACGCCCCCATAATCGAAAGTCCCTTTTTCTCCATACGACATCGCCAGCCCTTTCGGCTTCCAGTGGATCAGGTCGGTACTGGCTGCATGTGCGGTCTGATAGCCTTTTCCATCGAAACCGGTGTACCACATCTGCCATTGATCTCCGAGTTTCCATACCAATGGGCAATCCACCATCTGAAAGGCATGGCCATCGGGCGGTTCAGGAGGAATGATCCACTCCGGATAATAGTTCCAGTTCCGGAATGGCTTCGCCCAGCTGTCCAGTGTCCCGGCATCGATCTGCCAGAATTCCTTGGATTGGTCTTTGGCCACTGGTTCTCCCCGAGCCGGCTGGCAGT